>ERZ857757.1448-NODE-1448-length-18716-cov-3.088956_pt1 | contig 18716 bp, 13 predicted proteins | sample MGYA00519764_ERZ857757 | MGnify/ENA primary metagenome ERZ857757 (study PRJEB31778, sample SAMEA3449359) | human gut metagenome | biome: human gut; feature: human-associated habitat; material: faeces | place: United Kingdom | collected 2010/2012 ... | reverse complement strand
CTGCCGCTGCGCTTTGCGCTTCGTTTTCGGTAATATCGCTGCCGTAGTACAGGGTTAAAAGTTCCCAGTCCGTACCGGCTTTCTGCACCGCGCCTATGGCCGCTTCGTTTAAGCCCGAGCCTGTGCAGACAATCTTATTTTCCAACAGGCCGATATAATCGCCTTTAATAATGGGCAGCCCGCCAACAACGCTGTCGCGCACGGCAATGCTTACTGCCGCACAGTGTGCGCTCTGCGCCGCTTCCGTCATGGCGGCTGTGTTTTCTTCCATCGTCTGCGAAGAATCAAACGCCAGAACTGCGGCAATGCCCTGCGCCAGATTAATGGTCGGCACATAGCTTACACGGTCTGCGCCAAGCAGTTTTTGCGCCTGCTGCGCTGCCAGCACAATGTTTTTATTGTTTGGCAGAATAATATATTTGCTGTAAGCGCCGTTTTCAATGGCGTGTACAAATTCTTCCACAGGCGGGTTCATACTCTGCCCGCCGCTGATGATTTCATCGACACCCTGCGCCAGCATAATTTGCGCAATGCCGCTGCCTGCCGCCACGCTTACAAGGCCTGTGCCTTCTTTTTTGGGAGCAGGCTGCACAGCTTCCGCGCTAAATACGCGGTGTTCGTGCTGCTCTGCCATGTTATCAATTTTAATATCGTGCAGCGTGCCCCATTCAAGTGCCTGCTGCAAAACAGCGCCCGGGTTGGCGGTATGGATATGCACTTTTACCACATCATCCATTGCCGCTACAATAAGCGAATTGCCCATTGCCTGCAAAGCCGTGCGCACGGTTTTATCATCCACTGCCGTATTTTTTACAATAAATTCCGTGCAGTACGGATTTGTTAAGTCAACTTCTTCTACCGCCAGGGCGGCAATTTTATTAACGGATATGTGCTGCACATCTTCCTCCGGCAAGTTTTTGCCCAGAAGGCCGTTTAAGCAGCCCTGCAAAAATACAATCAGGCCCTGGCCGCCGGCATCAACCACACCGGCTGCTTTTAAAGCGGGCAAAAGCTCCGGCGTGCGTGCCAGTTCTTTTTTGCCGCCGGCAATGGCTTCGGTTAAAATTTCGGTAAAGTCCTCACCGCGGCGAACTGCGTGGTAAGCCTCTTTTGCTATGCCGCGCGCCACCGTTAAAATGGTGCCTTCCACCGGTTTGGCAACGCTGCGGTAGGCATATAAAATGCCAAACTGAAAGGCCTTGCCAAGCTCATTGCCTGTAACGCGCGCTTTGCCTGCCAGCCCGCGCCCAATGCCGCGCAAAAGCTGCGAAAGTATTACGCCGCTGTTGCCGCGCGCGCTCATAATGGCACTTTTGGCAGCCGCAGCGCCAACCTCCGCCGCAGAATCCGTATCAAGCGGCAAAAGTGCACGGTGCACCGCTTCCATGGTGCGCATCATATTCGTCCCGGTATCGCCGTCAGGCACCGGAAACACGTTTAATTCGTCAATCTGCCGGTAACCGGCGGCAAAAGCCGCATAAGCGCCCAGCAGCATGTTTTTTATATCGTGGCCGTTAATTACAGCCGTCTGTGTTAAGTTCATCTTCACTCCTTGATTATGGCAGATAGCCCTGCCTTTTTATTTCCGGCCGTGCCGGATTTATTCTTTGGTACGTACAAAAAGCCCAATGCAGCCGGGCCCCAAATGGGTGGCCAAAACCGCGCCAATGCCCGTCATCAGTACCGGCACACCGGGATAACGCTTAGTCATTTCTTCATAAAGATATTCGGCATCTTTTTCCGCGCCTTCATGGGCAATGCAGATTCTTTCAAGCTCTCCGTGCGAAGAAGAAATTTCAAGCATTGTGTTAAGCACCTTGCTGCGAGTGCGGCATTTGGCCGCTACAACAAGTTTGCCTTCCTTATCCAAAGTTATTACCGGGCGTATGCCCAAAAGGCTTCCGAGCAGCGCGCCAACAGCACCTATGCGCCCGCCCTTCTGCAAATATTCCAGCGTATTTACCGAAAAACAGGTTTCCGTGCGTGCAATGGCGCCGTTAATAAACGCTTCCAGTTCATCCATACCGGCGCCTTCATCGGCCTTTTTCAAAATATCAAGCGCCAGTGCGCTGATGGGCGTTGCCGCCGTAAGGCTGTCGAAAATGCGGATATCGGCACCGGGAATTTCCTGCATTACCTGCCGCGCTGCCATGCAGGCGGTATGGTAAGTTCCGCTTAAAACGCTGTCTACAAAAATACCTATAACTTTCTTTCCTTCTTCGGCAAGGCTCGTAAACAAATCCAAAAACTCGCCAACCGGCGGCTGCGAAGTTTTCGGCAGTTCGCCGCTTTCCTTCACCATTTTAAACATTTCTTCCGGCGTTTTTTCGCCGTCGCGCCATTCAACCGCTTTATGGCGGAAAATAAGCTGCAAAATATGGCAGCGTGCGTCATGCGCCAGCGGCGTTTCCGCGGCGGAAGCAATGCTGTCCAAAACTATATGGATGTCATTATTCAAAGTGCCATCCTCCTGTCTATATAATAATTCCGTTAAGATAAAGCTGACTCTATCATTTAATTTTACCATATAGACATAATTTTTTCCACCTGCAAAATAAAAAGGCCCCTGCCCAAAAGCAGGAGCCCGAATATCAGCCGTTAATTAAAAGTCGTTTTCCATGAATGCTTTGTCAACGCGTTTCATTTCGCGGGTTACGCAGCGGCCAAATTCTTCGCTTACCCAATCCCAGCGGCTGGTAAGGGTTTCGTCGATTTCTTTGTCCTCATAAATACGGTGTTCATAGAACTTGCCGTTTACTGCGCTGTAAGCATAGGTTTTGCCGGTGATGTCAAGTTTCAGAATGCGTTCTGCGCTCGGGAATACCGGGTTGTCTTCGCAGGTATCAAGAACCATGCCTACAACAAGGTCTGCACCGGATGCTTTGGCAATGCGTACCATAGCGTCTTTGGAAGCGCCGTCTTTACCAATGTTTTCAGCTGCAATAGCATCGTTGGTAGCGTCATTTTCAAGCAGTTCGTATTCAGGATAATCGAACAGCTGAATAGCACCGCTGATATAAATCTGGCCTGCGGTTTCGCTGCCGGAGTTGTTAACCAGAGGAAGCACTACTACTTTAGCAGCTTCGGCTTTGCCCATAGCGGGGATTGCAAAGCAAACAGCCATCAGGGCTACCATTAATAAATTAAAAAGTTTTTTCATTCTCTTACCTCCCAAGATAAAATGGCTATGAAATAATTTTAACACACTTCCGCGCAAAAATACAGCCTGCCGCGCAAAATATTGCAAAAAAAGTGCAGTAACATTTCCCCTACCTAATGAAAAATTATTTTCACAAATTCGTTATTGCTTCATCAATAGTCTTTGCTAATTGCTTTATATTACTAATAGAATATGACCTATCACTTTGTTCATCCGTGAAAATACACAAAATATATTTATTATTTTGAGAAAATACTATCCCTCCATCATGATATAGACCCGTCAGTTCTCCGGTTTTATGCGCAATTTTGTACTTAGGTAAAGCTGCTGGTAAGCATTCCTTGTCAGTTTGCAAAAATAATATTTCCATCATTTTTTCATCATATTCTGCATTCACACATTGCCTGTAATATAAATTAGAAAAGAACTCTCCAATATCATCAACTGATGTATAATTTTCTTTTCCTTGCTCAACGCTTTCAAAATCCATCATTTTCCTTTGTAATACAGACATATCATAGCCATTAACTTTAATATATTGATTTATTCTATCCATTCCTAGTAAATCTATCAATATATTAGTAGCCGTATTATCACTTTCTGTTATCATCATTATTAGTAACTTTTCGACGCTTATAGTACTCCCATTTTCCCACTGATTAAGTGAACCAGCACCGCCTACTTTCATATTAGATGTCAACGTAATATTTTTTTCTAAATTTAATAACCCATTTTTTACGTCTTCAAAAGCCTTGGCCATAATGAAAACTTTTATCATACTAGCAGCGCGCATCTTTGTATTTTGATATACAATAGCATCCATTTTATTATCTAATAATTTAATATATACAGAATACTTTGCAGAATCTTTTTGAGAATACGATTGTATTATTCCCATAATATTTTTATAAAATTTTTCTTTTTTATCATCACATTTCTTTTCTATGCCTTCTGATTTACTTAAAGGTATATTATGATTGTTGTTGATAAAAACATTATTTTTATTAAAATTTAAACCTGCAATAATTATTAATATGCAAATTGCTATATACTTGCAATATTTAACATTCATCATTTACCCATTCTTCGTTTTAATTCAGCATTTACATCATCAAACTCATACGCAGCTGCAGTTCCTTTTCTAAAGCCAATCATATGATCCTTACCATTTTTACTATATCTTATACCTTCAATCATCCCTCCGATACGTTGTTCTTCTAGTTCAAACAATTTGATAAGCAAAGCAGTTTCACTTTTATTAAAATTATCTTTATCAGCTTTCAGTTTTTCTTTTACTTCTATAATCTCATTAAGTATCTTCACACCTTGCTCATCATAATTGGTTCCAACATAACTATTATTATTTTGTAAATGAGCATTTATTGTTTGTGAAAATTCACCTATTTGAGCATCAAATTTATCTTTTTCATAAAAATAGTAATTATATGGAATTTGACTACTATTTTTTACAGCATTGTTTGACACAATACTTTCTCTTGTCTGGACTGACTGAATAGAATTATTTGTATTTACTTCATTTTTAGAATCCATAGTATCTTCTGAAAAATGAGAAAATGCAGCTAAAGCACATATTGGAATTAATACTTTAGAAACTGTTTTTATTCTTGCTTTCCATATATCTTGATTTATACTTTTTTTAACATCTTTAATTTCTTTTACTGCATCTGCATTTGCATTAAGCTCATCTAATTTATTTTGTGCCAATACATAACCATTCGCTAAACTTTTTTTATAATATTGCTCAGCTTCATAATAATTACCTTTTTCTGGTACATATCTCCTACATAATATGCCGCTTCACCATTTCCTGCATCAGCTGAAATTTTATACCATTCAAACGCTTTTTCTGTTTCATTAATATTTTCATAATGTTTTCCTATATAAAATGCTGCTTCAACTACGCCAAGATTGTATGCTTGTTCATATAATTCAGCAGCTTTACATTCATCTGCAGCTACTCCATATCCATTTTGATAAAACATTGCCAATTTATAAATACCCTGCGGATGTTGAATTAAACTAAGTTTAGAATAAAGATTAAAAGAAATAGCATAATCCTGTGCAACATATTTACCCATTTCATAAAATTGTGCCAACAAATATGTAGCATCACTATTATTGCATTCAGAAGCTTTAGTGTAATATAACAAAGCCTTATCTATATTTTTAGGAAAAACAGTACCTTTTTCATATATTTGTCCCGCTAAATACATTACTTCAGCATTCTTACAGATTATTGCATTTTCAAAAACTGCTTGCAAAAGTTTTTTATCGCCAAAATTTCTTTCACAACAAGATGCCAAATATATGATTGCATTTAGATTATTTTCATTTACAGCCTTGTATAACCAATCTAATCCAATTTTATAATTTTTCTCTAAAAGATGTTTTGCTAAATTATAATGGGCTTCAGGAGATATACCTAAAACATCTTTATATAAATTCATTTCTTCATCAGACATTTCTACCGAAGCTTCATTAACAAACATTTTATTAGTATTAATTTCCAAGATATGAAAATAGTTTTTCATATTCTTCAATACATTCACATCTGATTCATCATTAAAGGTATCATTTAAAGAATCATACGCATATATGTGATACGGATTTAATTCTAAAATTTTATATAACAATTCTTGTTTCTTATTTGCAGGTATTTTACCAGATTTAATATTATTCCAAATTGATTTTATATATTGAAAATCTACATCTTTAAAAGGATTTATTTTTAATACATCAATAATTAAATACTTTAACAAATCATCTATTGATTTATTAAGTCCCATCAATAAACATCTCAAAGTATCTTTACTATGATAAATTTCTCTTTTATTGCTATATGCACTTATAGATGTTGCAATATTCCCAATAGCATTATATACTCCATGTGCTGCACCAGTAGCCATATTTAATGCTCCAGCCTTCATACTTGCAGATACCGCTCCAGAGATCCCAGCTCCAAAGCCAACAAATCTGCCTCTAGCTTCTTTTCTAATACGTCTTTTCTCTTCAGCTGAAGCTTTTTCATATTCAATATCTAAATATTTATCATGAATAACAGAAAATGCGTTAACCCAAGAAGACAAATTTTTAGCGCCTGGATTTCCAGATATAAAAGAATTGGCATCCATGTTATAAATTTCATGTTTTATACATATATCTGCAGCTTTTTCCGCAAAAGAAGATAAAATTTTAATTCCCAAACTTAAACCATTTTCACAAAATTTATCTAATTTACCATATCTCTTATATTCTGTTATAAATTCAGACATATAATACATTTTTAAATTTACAAACTCAATATTAATGTCATTATAAATTTGCATATTTTCTCCATATGACAATATCATGTTACTAAATCTAAATTCTTTATTCATCATTTAACATCCTTTCCTTTTTTCGTTATGATATAATCTTAATATTATCAATATTGTTCAAATGCAATTTATCTACATAAGACATATTATATTTATCACTAGATATAACATTAGAAATATTTATATACTTTTCCTGTCAGTATAAAATAAACTATCATATCTTTTATTGCTAATTTTCACGTTCTCACTCCATTTCATTCACATTTTTATTTTATAAAATAACTGTATTTTATCATTATCTAAAAGATTATATAGCATCAACCAGCAATAGTCCTCAGAATCTCTTTCTGTTTACAATCTTATATACATCTTTGATTTGATATACATAATTTTATTTATTTTTATATTCTATAAGCATCATAGATTCGGATTGTTTAAAATAAAATTATTCCTATTTATTATATCACAAAAAATTAGATTGCGCAGCTATTTATAATTCATAATTAGCCTTATCTTAATTAAGTACTCAAATTATAGTCATCATATATAACTATTAAATCATTTGCTTTTATAGCTTATTTTACAAATTGTACCTTGAAAATATAATTACTATCAAAATAACTATCAACAATAATAAATAATGTGTCTATCTTCCTTCACATTTATTACTTAATTTCTATATATAAACAAATCGTTATAATTCAACAGTCATTATTTATTCAAACTTTCTTCTTTTAATTATTCTGTTTTTCTTTCTATCATTATATTCTATGTATCGAAACTCTATTGTTTTATATTTTCATTTTAAATTCTCAGCTTTTCGTAAATCATCAGGTCGCTCTTTCTTCAAGAATATTATAAACTACAATACTATCATTTTTTATAACTGTTAACAGATAATATTTTACAATGCATCTCTATCACTTAAATAATAACTTTAAATCCACCAAAATATAACTGTAATAAAAATAATTATTTTCAGATAATTTACATAATCTTTGCAGTTTGTATTTGAATGTCAAATAATAATACCAAACTTCGTATAACTGATGTCACGGTCTGTATCTTCTTAAAATAAAAAGCAGCCTTTATCTGAACTGCTCCAAATTATGTGGACAGTATAAAAAGGCACCTATGTAGGAAAAATATGTAGTTTTATGCGGAGAGGCGTCGCTCAAGCGGCGTCTCTCCAGTCTTTAACTGGATGCGCTCATAGTTGTAAAAATGGATATAGCGCTCAATCATTTCATTTGCTTCTGAAAAAGTTGTTGGTTTCTGCCGGTAGATACATTCAGTCTTCAAAATAGAGAAGAAGTTTTCTGCCATCGCGTTGTCATACGGATTTCCTTTCCTTGACATTGACGGAGTAATGCCGTATGCTTGTGTTAGGTTGAAGTATGCTTGCGAGGTGTACTGAAATCCCTGGTCGCTGTGTAGGTGGAGCTCCGCAGCGGCTCTTTTTTTCTCCTGCTTCATTGCCAGACGAATAGTATCAAGCACCAGATTTACCGTCTGCTGTGTACCTGTCTTGTAAGCTACGATGCTGTTGTCGTATAAATCCCGTATCATGGATAAATACAACACACCCTGCTTTGTGTGGATGTAAGAAATATCTGTTACCCATTTGCTGTTCGGTCTGTCAGCATGGAACTGACGGTTTAGCAAGTTTTCGTATTTATGTATCTGTTGTACCATATTGACCCATTTTCTACGCCGCCGGATTTCCGCAAGTAAATTATACTTCTCCATGATACGTAAGATAGTCTTTGGATTGCGGTGAATACCTTGTTTCTCCAGTAGCATCCACATCCTGCGGTAACCGTATGTACGAAAACTGCGCTCTCTCTGTTCCGCGATGATTTTTGCAAGAGCCGTGTCTTTCTCCGTCCTGACCATGTGATGTACGAAATTATAATATCCGCTTCGTGATATCTGAAAGAAGCAGCACATAACTGATATAGGATATTCGTTTCTGTGACGGTAGATTACTGCGTATTTTGCCCTTGGCCTCACTTCCTTTCTGTAGAGTACAGAAAATTCCGCAATAACTCGTTTTCCATCTTTAGCCGTTTGTTTTCGTACTTGTACTCTGCCAGTGTTTTTGCAGGTTTGCGCCCTCGCGTTTTGGGAAGGGCAGGTTCCTTGAGCCAGCACTGAATAGCCCACCGGCTAATTCCATACTCCCGGCTTAAAGCTTGTTGGCTTTCTCCTGCACGAATTCGCGCTACAACGTTTTCGCGTACCTAAATTGGATACTTTTTCATGCCTTTTTTCCCAGACATATTAAGACCCCCTAATGTAGTTCTATTTTCCTACATTAGGGGGCTTTTTGTCTACTGTCCATTTTTACTGGAGCAGTTCAATCAAAAGGCTGCTTTTTATTTTAAGCTTTGCCATGCGAACCTGCTTCGCTGCTGGTCAAAGTCCTTACGCCGTTGGAGGCAATCAAAAATGCCAGCGTAATCAGCGCAATGGCAACTACCAGCTGCAAACCGTCGGTAAGCATGCCAAACGGTGCGCCGGTAACGAGTTTATTGACAATGCCGTAAATGCTCATGGCAAGCGCGCTCATGGTTGCGAGGAACATAAAGGTCATCGGCACATAAAGCATCCAGCCCTGGCGGCCGGTAACTTTAAGGAATACCGAAAGCGAAATGAATACCAGCGCTGCGCACAGCTGGTTAGCTGCACCAAACAGCGGCCATACGTTCATGTAGCCGCCCAGGCAGAGCAGATAACCGAAGAACAGGGTAATAACGGTTGCAAAATATTTGTTGGTCATCAGCTTCTGGAAGCCGCTCATTTCTTCCGGTTTGCCAGAGGTGAAAAGTTCCTGGAAGCACATACGGCCGATACGCCCAACGGAATCGAGCGTGGTAAGCGCAAGTGCTGATACGCACATGGTAATTACGCAGGTGGCAACGTGAGCCGAAAGGCCGAACATACCCATAAAGCCGCCAACGGCACCGGCAAAAATCTGGAACGGCGTGCCTTTGGGCATTACGCCGCCGGTTGCCGCAGCACCTACAACAATAAGCGAAACAACGGCAAGGATGGATTCAATAAGCATTGAACCGTAACCGATAAAGAGCATGTCTTTTTCGTTGGAAACGGTTTTGGAAGAAGTGCCGGAAGATACCAGGCTGTGGAAGCCCGACACAGCGCCGCAGGCGATGGTGATGAAAAGTATCGGGAACAGCGGCTGGCCGTTTACAACAAAGCCGTTAAACGCCGGCAGTTCGATAGACGGGTTGGTGAAGATAACGCCGATAACACCGCTGGCAATCATGCCTAAAAGCAAAAATACGCTTAAATAATCGCGCGGCTCCATTAAAAGCCACATCGGCATTACTGCCGCCATAAACATATAAGCAAAAACTACATAAAGCCAGGTCGTTTTATCATAATACAGCGGGTATTCAATGCCTGCCCACAGCATGGCAATCATTAAAACAATGGCAACTGCCAGTTTCGGGCCTTCTGCCAGAGGGCATTTCTTTAAAAAGTAGCCGAAGGCAATGGCAACAACAATGTACAGCATCGAAATGGATGCCGCAGCGGCATTAGGAGTTGCAAGGCCGCCGTCTGCCTTAAAGCCGTTAAAGGTGCTGGCAACAATATCAGCAAAAGCGGCGGTTACAAGCAGGGTAAACAGCCACGAGAACAAAAGGAACATTTTTTTGCCGGTTTTGCCGATGTACTGTTCAATAAGCATGCCCATGGATTTGCCTTCGTTTTTAACGGAAGCGTACAGCGCGGTGAAATCCTGCACGGCACCAAAGAAGATGCCGCCAATCATCAGCCACAGCATTACCGGCGCCCAGCCGAACATAGCGGCAATAATCGGGCCGGTTACAGGGCCTGCGCCCGTGATGGACGAAAACTGATGCGCAAAAACCGTGAATTTGGAGGAGGGAACGTAGTCGTTGCCGTCCTCATGCACATAAGCCGGTGTTCTTGCATTGGGATCTACGCCCCACAGTCTTACAAGCCAGCGGCCATAGATAAAATAGCCGCATGCACACACGACTAATGCGATACCTAACAACATTAATCCTGTCATGATACTTACCTCTTTCCCTTAAAATAAAATAATAATATAGCTTGAAATTTATCACCAAAATTCTTTTCTGTCAACAAAAACCGTAAATTTTTGTGAACTTTTGCAAATTAACCTTCAAAATGTAAAGAATATAATAAAAAGAGTGAACTTAATCAGTGTTTGTACACTTATTTGAAACAGCAAAAAACGCCGGGGTTAAATTTACATAAGTAAAAGCCCTATGCTTACCGCACAGGGCTCATCTGATTAAATGTTTTCAATTATATATCATCAATTAAAAATAATAATTAAGGTTTACTGCCGCGCTTAAGTCACGGTCTGTACTGCTCCAATCGTGCTGCAGCGTGCCGCCTATTTCCCATTTATCGCTCAGCTTAGTGCTGATGTACGCTGATGCTACTATGTGGTTTTTGCTGCCGTCAATGCTTTGCACGCCAAAACCATTGCCGCCTTTGCCAAAGGCAAAGTCTGCGTCTAAAGTTTCGTCGTCTAATATGCGTTTATAGGCCAGGCTGAATCCATATTTGCCGTTTTCTGCCTCACGGTTAAAGTCAAAACCGAGTTCGCCTGTTAAGTAGTTATCGCTGAAGCCGCCGCTGCGCACGCCATATACGCTGCCGCTTTCTGTAAAGCTGTCCTGTTTGTAATGTGCATAATCCAGTGCTGCATACGGGCTTACGTGCCAGCCTTCTTTGCCGTAGTGTAAATCATAAGCATATTTTGCACCTACGCCGATGACGCTGCTGTTGTAATCGCTTTCCAGCTTGCTGCCCATGCCGCTGTGGCTGAATGCACTTCCGATATGGCGGGTAAGTTCGTTATCCTGAACGCCGTAGCTTACATAGCCTGTTACCGTGCCGGGGCTGTTTTTACTGCCGCCGTAAATGCCGAGGCTGTAGTTTTTGTATTCGCCGTCGGCATTATTACCGCCGATGCTGTTATCACTGTAAGCAAACATTGCGCCTGCGTAGGTGTTATCTGTATTGTAAAAATCTTTGCCTAATGTGATGTTATAGCTGTGGCGGGTAATGCCTCCGTCCGTTTCACCCCAGTTTTTGCCTGTTATTGCCCATAAGCCTTCGTCGCGGTCAAGGTGCTGCTGGCGCGTGCGCTGTTCGGCAAGCCTGCTGGCGCGCAACTGCCTGGCGTACATCGCGGTTTTGTACGGCGTCGCGCGCAAGTTCCATGTGCATACTTTCGCTTTGGCTTAGTTCGTTTACTGTATTATTTAAGCTATTGTTATCTAATGCGTATAAGCGCTGCATTTCCTGCTTTTCTTCTACGTTTAAGTTGTTGTACAAGCCGTTAAAAGCGTTAAAGCGTGCGCCGTCTATACCGGCGTTGTTGCTTACGGAAGTTGTTAATGTAAGCATATTATTTTTTTCGCTTACTTCGCCGTTCAGCATACCGCTAAAGCTGCCGTTTAAGTTTTCTATTCCTTTTAAAGTGCCGCTTGTTGCGTCAACGCTTAAAATCGTTCCTGTCACTTCCGGCGCGGCAAAAGTGCCTGCCTTGAGGCTCATGTTACTTACATCAGCTGTTCCTGTTACAGAAATTTGGGCATAATTAATGCCGTCTGTATTAACGGCAATTACGCCGTTACCGTCCAATTTACCGTTTACCGTAAGCTTAAGCGCGTTGCCGTCTTTATCAGTTACCGCGCCCCAGCTGCCTGCTTCGACAGCACCATTGTTATACAAACTGCCGTTAATTATGCCGCTGCCTGCAATTGTGCCTGCGCCCTCGCTGTAAGCATCGCCTGCCACGCTGCCGTCAATCTGCAAGGTGCCGCCTGCGGCGATACTCGCGCCTTTGTAGGTGTTCTTGCCCGTCAGCGCTAAAATGCCATCGCCGGTTTTATATAACCCTGCGTGCAAACCGGCAAGCTCAGAAGCTGCAACTTGCTCATTATACTGCTGCATATAATGATTGGTCATCCAGTTATGGTCTTTACTGTCGGCAGGGTTATCATCAAAACTATTAGTTGTATAAAATACCCAGCGGTCGTGTAAATCTTTTATGTCACTATCAGCGCCGTCAAAATCTATCTTATCATCGCCAAGCGGATTTTTGGCAATGTACCCGGCGCGGATTTCTCCGATACTATTGCTCCAAACAGAATTATAACCCTGCGTATCGACTTTGTATAACGCCTGTTTAGTTTTGCCATTTACGCCTGCAACGGTATAATCACTGCTGATGTCACTCTTATCCAACCGCCGTACGTTTATCGCGCCCAGGCCTTTAACGGCCTTGCCTGCATCCACTATTCCCTGACCGAAGATAACGTCTAAGGGAACGTTGTAGTAAGCATTTGCTTCAAGTATAGCTCCATTATCTTTGTTTAAAGCATTTACTAACCAGTCTTTATCACCACTTACACTATAAAATGTATCATAAATGGCATCAAAATACGTTATCCAAGATCCACTCTCTGGATTATTCTTATAATATTTTAATACATCGTCTTTTATTTCTTCATCATTTTTTACACCAGAACCCATGTAATAAACATTAACATATGCGTACGCTTCACCTTTGCCATCTTTTCCATATTGAGAAGTCATAAAATAACCACTGCTATTAGTTATATTGCTATTTGCCGTGCTTAAAAGCACATCGCCAATCTGTTTGCCGCTTAAATACGGAAATGCCTGCTGCACCAATGCGCCTACGCCTGTAACCATGGGCGCTGCCATAGATGTGCCGGGTTCAGAATAATAATATTCTCCGCTTGCTGCAAAATCTGCATTAGCAGAATTTATATACCACCCCGGTGCGCTTAAGGTTGTATCTTCATTATACATGGCAAGATTAGAAAATATTGCTATGGCGTCGCTTTTTACATTAAAACCGTCGTCATCATTTTTAGTAAAGCTGTTTGCCTTGGCTGCCGTTACCGTGATGATATTATCATTAAACGCTTTGTCACTAGTTAAAACATCCAAATTATTTTCAAAACCCGCCGCTAACTTCCCATCATTACCGGCACTAAACACCAGCAGCTTATCATTAATAACCGCTTTTTCTATCTCAATCACACTACCATCATTTTGTAAATACTCTATTATTTCATTAAAATCTTCTTCATTTTGTACATTTGATAAATAATTATTATAATCGTTCCATGAATTATTGATTATTTTTATATCCGGATTGGTTAAATAATTATCGTAAAAACTACTACTAACTTCAATGCGTTCACCAAAATAATAAATCGAACTGCTGGCAATATCAGCATCGTAAGCAACGCCGTGCATGCCAAAACCGTTTTTATCTGCCGCAGCAATGCCTGCTACATGCGTTGGATGGTTAAGTTCCTCCCATGTCAACGGAACATCAGAGCTTTCCAAGCCATCAAACACTACGCCGCTGCCGGTTTTACCGCTAAATTCCGGATGGCTGAAATTAACAATACCTACATCAGTAACACCTACCGTTACGCCTTTGCCGGTGTATCCTTGCGCATAAGCACCAGCAGCATTAATCAAATCAAGCACGTTTTCGCCCATAGCTTTATATTCGTCCGTCCTAAAACTATCAGCGCCAGCCGCAAATACGTTATATGGTTTTGCCAACAGCAGGCTTAAAACTATTAAACTTAAAGTTTTTTGTTTGTTTTCATAATATATAACCTTCTTGCTCAACCGCTCAAAACATTCTAATCTTACTTTTTATTATAACATAAAACCTTCTTGGGCACATATACGCAAAAATCCCACGGAAAATTCCGTGGGATTTTTATTGTACGGTTTAGCTTATTAACTTTTAAAGTTTTAACAGCTATTAGAATGCCGGTACAACAGCGCCTTTGTAGGTTTCTTCAATGAACTTTTTAACTTCGGGGCTGGTGAGGGCTTTAGCCAGTTTTTGCAGTTCGGGGCGGTTTTCATCGCCTTTGCGGATTGCAACTACGTTAGCGTACGGAGATTCTTTAGGTTCGGTAAAGAGGGAATCTTTAACCGGGTTCAGTTTTGCTTCCATTGCAAAGTTGGAGTTGATTACGGAATAATCAACATCGTTCATGGAACGCGGCAGGAGAGCTGCTTCGATTTCCACAATTTCAATATTTTTTGGGTTGTCTACAATGTCGCCGGGAGTTGCGGTAATGGTTACGCCATCTTTAAGTTTCAAAATGCCTGCGCTCTGCAGAAGCATTAATGCACGGCCGCCGTTGGTCGGGTCGTTAGGAATAGCAACTTTTGCGCCCTGCGGCAGTTCGTCAAGAGATTTGTATTTTGTGGAATAAATGCCCATCGGTTCGATATGAACTTTGGTTAAAGTTACCAGCGGCATGTTGCGTTCTTTGGCAAATTCTTCAAGATAAGGAATATGCTGGAAAAAGTTAGCGTCAATTTCCTTGTCGTTTAAAGAAAGGTTCGGTTTTACATAATCGCTGAACTCGATAATTTGCAGGTCAATGCCTTCTTTGGCAAGCTGCGGTTTAACAAAGTTCAAAAGTTCTGCATGGGGCACCGGGGTTGCGCCAACTTTCAGCACGGTTTTGCCGCCTTCGGATTTGGTTTCGCTGCCGCCGCAGCCGGCAATTAAAAGAGCCAGCACCAAAACGGAGCAAAGGACTAACAGGATTTTTTTCATCTTTACATCTCTCCTTTTAAATTTTACACACTACTTACTGGCAATAACGAAAGCAATAAAAAAGCTCTTTCCGAGGAAAGAGCATATACTTTACTTTCCTCTCATCTATCAGGAGTTAGCACCATGGCACAGCCTGGTTGCCGGGTTTCATTGGGCCTGTCCCTCAACCGCTCTCGATAAGAGTGTGTTTGTTAAGATGAAATTATAATACAGCAATCGCAAGATATTGTCAACAAAATTTTACAATTTTTACAGCTTTGTTTACGCTTTATGGCGCACGCAGCAAATTTTACTGTAAATTGTAAATAAATTAACATTTTATTGGCGCGCTTAATTTACGCAAAACAAAAACCGGCCGAAGCCGGTTTACTGTTTAATATGCTGTTATTCCTTGCTGTATTTGGCAATGCCAACCTTATAAAAATCATTGCCTTCGGCATCTATGCACACAATAGCAGGAAAATCCTCCACTTCGTAACGGCGGATGGCTTCCGGCCCCAAATCTTCATAGGCAATCATTTCTTCGCCCTTAATGGACTGGGAAATTACCGCCGCCGCACCGCCAACAGCTACAAAATACACTGCGCCGTATTTAACGCAGGCTTCAACAACTTCTTTGCCGCGCAGGCCTTTGCCAATCATGCCGCGCATACCTTCGGCAATCAGCGCCGGCGTATATTTATCCATGCGCCCGCTGGTTGTTGGCCCGGCACTGCCAACAATTTCGCCCGGTTTGGTGGGCGAAGGGCCAACGTAATAAACAACCTGCCCCTTAATATCAAACGGCAGCGGCCTGCCTTCGGCCATTGCTTCCGTCATGCGCTTGTGCGCAGCATCGCGCGCAGTGTAAACAGGGCCGGTTATACGCACAACGTCACCGGCGTGCAGGTCTTTTATGGTTTCTGCCGTTAAGGGCGTGGTAATGTGTTTAATTTTTGCGTCCATCATTTCTGCGCCCCCTTACAATACGGCATACGCGCGGCGTGCAGCGTGGCAGTTAAGGTTTACAGCCACCGGCAGCGCGCCGATATGCGTCGGTGCATACTCGATATTTACGGCAGCGGCAGTGGTTGTGCCGCCAAGCCCCGCTGGGCCGATGCCGGTTTTATTAATGCGCTCTAAAAGTTCTTCTTCAAGCTTTGCATAGCGTTCATCGCTGTTGTGCTCACCAATGGGTCGCGTCAGCGAATATTTGGCCAGAAGCACGCATTTTTCCATATTGCCGCCGATACCGACGCCAACCGTTACCGGCGGGCAGGGGTTCGGGCCTGCTTTGCGCACGGTATCAAGAACAAAATCAATTACGCCCTGCACTCCGTCGGCAGGCTTTAACATTTTCATGGCGCCCATGTTTTCGCTGCCGCAGCCTTTGGGGGCAACGGTAATTTTTACTTTATCGCCCGGCACAAGGCGGGTATGAATAATAGCAGGCGTGTTATCCTGCGTATTTTTGCGTTCAAACAGCGGGTCATCAACGGAAGATTTACGCAGATAGCCTTTGGTGTAGCCTTCCGCCACACCGGCATTAACGGCTTCTTCCAGCGCGCCGCCGGTAAAATGCACTTCCTGCCCAATTTCCAGAAACACCACGGCAAGCCCGGTATCCTGGCACAGGGGCACAGCTTTACGTGCGGCAAGTTCCGCGTTTTCAATAATGGTTTCCAAAACCTCCCTGCCTAACGGCGATTCTTCAGTATCGCGGGAGGCTTTAAATTTTTCCAGCAAATCCTGCGGCAGATAGTAGCAGGCGTCGCAGCACAGTTTGGCAACGGCTGCCGTAATTTCTTTAACGTTTAATTCGCGCATGGCCGCTCCTTATCTGCCAATGCGTTTTAAAGCATTGGCGCGTACAACTTCAGGGTCAACTTTTACGCGGGCTACGCCTGTTTCCATAGCGGCTTTGGCAACCGCTGCGGCAACGGCAGGTGCAACGCGCGGGTCAAAAGCGTCCGGCACAACGTAATCGGCGCGCAGGTCTTTTTCGTCAATAAGGTTGGCAATGGCGTAAACCGCTGCTACCTTCATTTCTTCGTTAATAGCTCTTGCACGCACGTCAATGGCGCCGCGGAACACGCCCGGGAACACCGTTACATTGTTAACCTGGTTCGGACTGTCGCTGCGCCCGGTACCGGCAACTGCCGCGCCAGCTGCAATGGCGGCTTCGTAGCTCGTTTCCGGCACAGGGTTGGCAAGCCCAAAAACAATGGCTTTATCCGCCATGCTAGCGATAATTTCTTTAGTAAACAGGTTCGGGCCGGATACGCCTACTAAAATATCCGCGCCTTTGGCAACATCTGCCAGCGTGCCCTTTTCCATGTTCGGGTTGGTAACTTCCGAAAGGTAACGCTGAATTTTATCCAGCTTGGCATCAATGCCTTTATACAAAGCGCCCACACGTTCCACCATAATTACATTCGGAAAGCCCATGCTTACAAACAGCCTGCCGATGGCAGAACCGGCAGCGCCGCAGCCGTTTACAACAACTTTAACGTCTTTAATATCTTTTTTTACATAACGCAAAGCGCCCATAACGGCAGAAAGGCACGCAATGGCAGTGCCGTGCTGGTCGTCGTGGAATACCGGAATGTCGCAGATTTCGCGCAGGCGGTCTTCAATTTCATAGCATTTCGGCGAAGAAAAATCTTCAAGGTTAATGCCTGCAAAAGCCGGCTGCAAACGGCGTACCGTTTCAATAATTTCTTCCGGGTCTTTGGTGTCAATGCAGATAGGAATGGCGTCAACGTCGCCAAAGGTTTTAAACAGCACGGCCTTGCCTTCCATAACAGGCATTGCCGCTTCTGGGCCTATATCGCCAAGCCCCAGCACGCGCGTGCCGTCGCTTACAATGGCAACCGTGTTGCCGCGGCAGGTATATTCAAACGAAAGTTCTTTATTTTCCTTAATGGCTTTGCAGGGTTCGGCAACGCCCGGCGTATAAGCCAGCGCCAAATCCTCGCGGTTATTAAGAGGCACCTTGCTTGCCACGGCAAGCATGCCATTATGTTCAGCATGAAACTTCAACGCATCTTCTACAAAAGACATAACAAATTACTCCCCTCTGTTTTTATTTAGTGTATACTATACATTTATATTATACACTTTGTTTTTAAAAGAGCAAGCATTTAATTTACGGCTTTGTAAGGCGTATTATTTCTGCGGACGGTTTTTCACCTTCGTTAAGCGTCAGCACGCCAAAGGTAGGCCCGTCCATGCTGCGCGGGCGCGAAGGGCTGCCGGGGTTAACCAAAAGCACATCGCCGTACCATTTTACAAGCGGCACATGCGTATGGCCGAAAACAACAATGTCCGCCTCCAGGCGGTGCGCCCACCACACCAGTTCCTGCGGGCTGCCGCCGTGCAGATAGCGGTGCCCGTGAGCCAGCCAGATGTTAAAGCCCTGCAAATATAAAAATTCGTCTACGTTAAAATCCGTTTCGCCCGCGTCACAGTTGCCGCACACAGCCGTTACTTCAAGCCCGGTCTGGCTTTTAAGGTACAGGCTGTCGCGCGCGTAATCGCCGGTATGCAGCCACTGTTCCACCGGCGGGGCAGCGGC
>ERZ857757.1442-NODE-1442-length-18751-cov-7.497379_pt1 | contig 18751 bp, 12 predicted proteins | sample MGYA00519764_ERZ857757 | MGnify/ENA primary metagenome ERZ857757 (study PRJEB31778, sample SAMEA3449359) | human gut metagenome | biome: human gut; feature: human-associated habitat; material: faeces | place: United Kingdom | collected 2010/2012 ... | reverse complement strand
AAGCGTTGTAGGTGTTTCCGGTGACTTTTAAATAACGGTTGCCGTTTTCTTCTTCACAGATTTCAAATGAACAGCCTGCGCCGAGAACGCCCCAGCCCTGATTGGCAAAATCGACGATCTTGGCACCCTCTGTACCGGTAAGCATGCTGGCAATCGCGCCGCTGTCGTATGTGCCGACAGGGAGATGGTCAAAATCCTGATAAAATAACAATTCCGACGTAACTTCCGTAAGAGCCGCCCGGTCATCGGCCGAGGTGGGTTCTGCCGGAGTTTCGACGGTTTCCGGTGTGAACGCGAACGCGCTCATACACAAAAACGCCGCCGCAAAAAAAGTTGCTAAAACGGTGCGCGTGTGTTTCATGGGTGGTCACTCCTTTTAAATTTTATATCTGCACAAATCCCTAAGATTTCCATGACTTGTGCTTACATAAAAATTATAGCAAATTCATGAGAGGAAAAGCAAGACAAAAATTGCCGGAATGTAGACAATTTCTTCCATTCCGGCGGCTTTTTTGTGCAGATTGACCGACTTTGCGCTTTTTAATTTATCTTTTGAACGGTTCTCCCGTGGTGAGATACCGCTGTATTTCTTTGATATCCACTTTGTCATATGCCACATGGCGAAGAACGGCCATAGCTGCTACGGCGCCCGCGCCCTCGCCCATGCCGACGCAGATCGGCATGACGCGGAAATTCGAGTGCGCGATGTGCGTTCCGGAAATGTTGCGGCCGCAGAGCAAAAGCCCTCTGACCTGTTTCGGCAGGAAACAGCCGAGAGGAATGGTGTAGCCGGCCGATTGGGTAAACTTTGCCTGTACGCCGTGCTTATCAAGACCGGCACCGTCGAGATTGTGTACGTCAAAATTGAAATGCGCATCGCGCACGATCCAGTCGTCAAATACCCTTGCTTGCAGAATGTCTTCTTCGGTCAGTGTGTAACGTCCCTCAAAATGCCGTGTTTCGCGGATTCCGATCAACGACGCTGTCGCGATGAGATAGCATTTTTCGTAGCCCGGCACATAAGCGCGTAAGAATCGGATAATCGCGTCGATCTGACCGCGGCAGGCCAGCTCCGCTTTTACCAGATCTGCATTTTTTGTGCCGTCGATGCCGGTAACGTTGGTCATATTGCAGGTGACGATCCCGGGGAGCGTCGAACGGTATAGCAGAACATGCCCGGCGGGACTTGGCAGATGTTCTTTGGCCAATGCTTGCAATTCGCCCTTTTCGGTCTGATAGGTGCTCTCAAACGAACCGAGAAAGACCGCGCGTTCCATATCCACGCCGCCGATTTTGAACATGAGAGTCGCCGGCTGCATTTTGCCGTCGCCGCGCCCTAAAACAAACGGTACGCCGGCTTTGGCGGCCATGTCGCCGTCGCCGCTGGCGTCAATGACCGTGTGCGCCAAAATAGCCGTGCGTCCCTCTTTGTTTTCGACGATAACGCCTTTTACCTGTCCGTTTTCGAGAATTACATCGCTGGCAAGCGTGTATAAATAAATCTGCACGCCCTCGTCAGATAACATCTTCAAAAACTGGTATTTCAGTTTTTCCGGGTCGATTTCGATAACGATTTTTCCGTGCAGCTCTCCTTCGTTGAGAGCCGCGCTGTCAGCCAGAATTTTGTGATATAACCGACTGCCGCAGGAGCCGGTCCAATGGCTCATCATGCCGCTTGTCGCAATGCCGCCCAACGCACCGAGACTTTCCACAAGAATCGTTTTGGCGCCGAGATGTGCCGCTGTGTAGGCTGCTGCTACCCCTGCCGGTCCTGAACCAATCACAAGCACATCGGTCTTGACAACGGGTAATTCGCGCGGCTTTTCCGTATAGGTCATGAAATTTCCTCCTTGTTTTCTCTTGACTGTATGCTCATTATAGGCTATAATAAGAAAACAAACCTTAATAATCGGGCAAACAGAAACGAATATCGGGCAATCCCGAAGGAGAAACGTATGAAACCTGTCACCGAAGCCATTGCCGACTACATTTTATATTTGAAAAACGAGAAAAAGCTGTATGTTACGATTCATTCCCACGGCGACGAACTGACGCACCTGACCGGACTTCTTGCACCGTTCAATATCCATTCCAACCCGTATTGCGTTCTTGTAAAATCCTATCCCGAACAGTGGAATGAGTGCATCCGGCATCAGAAAAAGATTTTTGAGCATATCCGAGCTTATGGTGACGAGATCTTTTTCGGCTCTTGCTATGCAGGGGTGGGCGAATACATTGTGCCGGTCTGCGAAAACGGCGAGATCTACGGTTTTATCAGTGTCGGCGGTTATGCCGGAAATCTGCATAAAGCCAAAAGCGCGGCGCTTACGTATCAGATGTCTTATGCATCGCTCAAAGAGCACTTTGAAACCTATCTTTCGGAACAGATTCCAGACTATTCTGAAATTTCGGCTTTGCTTTTGCCGCTTCGGTATATGATGGTGGCCGCCTATCATGAAAAACCGGTCACTTGCGCGTCGGCTCATGAGCTTGTTGCCGCGTCGGCGCTTACCTATCTGCACCGGAATTTTGCGTCGGCGCTGACGCTTGACGGAGTCGCGGCTTATTGCGGCTGTTCGCGGCGCACTTTAAGCGCGGTGTTTGCCGCTAAAACGGGTTTTACCGTGCAGAAATACATAGAAAAACTGCGCATGGAAAAAGCGCGGTCTCTTTTGGGAGAAACCGCGCTGTCGGTGACGGAAATTGCCTTTTTGTGCGGCTATTCCGATGCAAACTATTTTTCTTCGCGCTTTTCAAAATATTTCGGCATGCCGCCGAGCCGCTTTTTGCATACTGACACCGGGTTATCGGATGAAATTCGTCCGTAAAAACGCCTCGCGTTCCGGTATGGTTATTCCGGCTTTTCTGCCGGATTCGATGCAGGACAGCAAATACGCCATGTTGTCCGCCAAAGTCCGCAGGGTCTGCAAGCCCTCTTCGTCTTTCAGAACTTCCTCTGCGGTATTGCCGTGTACCTGATTCCAGTATTGCGATGAAACCACCGGCATATTTGAGATTTGAAAATACTTGTTGATACTCTCAAAAGCCGCCGACGCGCCGCCTCTGCGGCAGCTGACTACGGTTGCTGCCGGTTTGTTCTGCAAAAAGCGGCTGGCCGAATAAAATAACCGGTCCATGAACGAGACTAATTGCCCGGATGGACCTGCATAATAGACCGGCGTGCCGAAAACAAAGCCGTCAGCCGTTTCGCACTTCGCGGCGAATTCATTGACTAAGTCGTTTTTGAAGCATCGTCCGGTTTTCCGACAGGCGCCGCAGGCGATGCATCCCGAAACCGGCGTGGTGCCGAATTGGAAAATTTCGGTTTCAATACCATGCGTTTTCAAACGTTCCGCCATGTGGTCAAGAGCTGTGAAAACACAGCCTTTTTCGTGCGGACTGCTGTTGACAAGAAGAACTTTCATGATTTTTTCTACCTTTCTATTATAAAGTCGGTTATGAGACGGATACGGAACGCGTTTTTTGGTGCGCTTACCGCATTCTATGAAAGAAAAAACGTTCTTATGCGGCAGGACGGCGCAGGTTATCCTGTTTTCAGATATTTTATCCTGATTTTTTGAGAGTTGGATGAAAATTTTTGATGTAAGGCCGAAAAAACGCTTGAAAAGCGCTTTTTCAGGCTGTAAGACGTTCTTTTTAAAAAATGCAGAAAATAATGAAAAAGGATTGACTTTTTTTGTGAGATGTGCTATTATTATTCTGTAACTAAAAGTATTGCATTGGGAAATCTGACTTTTGGGGGTGTTATATGAAACGACTTGCCGCAGTAAGACGCGTCAGTCTGCTTCTTATTTCGGTCATGATTCTGGTAACCGGAATCTCCTTTGGCGTGTGCGCCGGCGAAACAGGCGAAAAAACGCCGCTTATCCTCATCGAGGCCGGTTTGCCCGATGAAAACGGCTTTTTCGATGTGACGGTGAGCGCGGAAAACCTGGAATTTCTGGTTTCCGAAATCGCGCTTCGCTACGACGCGAAAATCACAGTCCCGGTCGATACGGACTCCGGCGAGCCTGCGGAAAAATTTTCCGATTTTGCCGATTCCGCCGATTTTGAAGGTGTTTCGCGTATCGGCGAAAAACTGGATACCGAAAAAGGCTATTTCCTCTTTACGCTGTTTGCCAATCCAGGCGCGAAAAGCGATCATGTCTGGGACGCAATGGTTCATTTCGGCGAGAAAACGGAGCTTTACCGTTTCCGTTTCAAAAAAATTGCCGAGGGCGAAATCTCATTTTCCCTTGCCAGCGCCTATGACGGCGGTGTTTACGATCCGTTCTTCCCGGACGGAGCCGTCGTGACATCTGCAACCGAAAAACGCCATGTCAGCGACCTTGTTATCCGTACACCCGGCATGGACGGCAAACCGGCGAATGAAAAGAAACAGCAGACCGTCTACTATTATTATTCCGAATTATACCCGAAAAACTTTACCAAAGAACAGAGACTTGCCGGAACGGTCTATTTGGTGAAAGGCGATTATGCGGCAGCCGTAAACGGCGCGCTTGCCGCTATTGACCCGAATAACCGCGCCGTAAGGCCGTTTGATAAGAATGAACAAACGCTTTATCCGCTTCGTTTTGTCTGCGAAAGCTTGAAATGCACCGTGGAGTGGAACGAAGAAACGAAAACGGCGACTGTCACGCGTCCTGATGGCGGCGTTTCGACTGTCAGCACGACAGGGGAAAAAGCCGAAAACGATGCCGTGACGGAAAACGACGTGCTTGGCGTGGAAAATGACCGTATCATGGTTTCCGCGTCCTTGCTCTGTAAGCTTTCCGGTTCGCGTGTTTATCAGGCCGATAACGGAACGGTGTTCTATACGGGCATTCCCGAATGGACGCCTGACCGAGAGGCGGAAAAGCAGGCGTTGGAGGCTATGCAGTACGTGCTCATGCCGTTCTTCCGCATGTTTCTTGACCTCTAAGGAATTTTGGCATTTAAGCCATTTTTACATCAATCGCGCAAAAATTATTCACATACAAAAGAAAGGGTGCAAAACATGAAGAAACTCACACTTTTCCTGTCTGTTCTCCTTGCTATGGCTGTATTTGCCTTTGCAGCGGGCGCAAAACCGGTGAATTACACGGCGAACGAAGACGGTTCGTTTGATGTGACCTATACCGGTACGGCGGGCGAGTATTACGCCTTGGTGATCGTGGAGGGCATTGCCGATGAGGGCGCCGCTCCTGTTATCACTTCCAGTTCCATTCAGTATATCGACCAGGTAACAGCCGGTGCAGACGGCACAGCCGCTTTTAACAAGATCCTGTTAAAGACCGACGGCGTGCAGGGCACGGTTTACCTCGGCGGCAGCGACCTTGCAGCTGCAAAGCTTCTCGGTTATGTCAATAAAACGAGCGATGAAAAGTTTACCGTCAGCGGTACGGTTACTTCGGAATCCGCTGTGGAAGCGAATGTAACCCTTACCAGCACGACCGATGAAACCAAAGTGTTCACGGTTACCACTGCCAGCGGCGAATATACCATAAGCGTTCCGGCAGATACCTATAAGTTTGTTGTTACCAAAAACGCTCATTTGTCCTACACGAAGAAAGCGCTTGAAGTAGCCGCAGATATCGTTAAGGATGTAACGCTTGTCGGCGGTGACGTAAACGCAGATAATACGATTGATATTATTGACCTCGGAAAGCTCTTGAACGCTTACAATTCGAGTAGCGATTTGTCAGCAGATATCAATGGCGACGGCGCAATTGACGTTATTGACCTTGGTAAGCTTTTAAACAACTACAACGCAGTTGCTACGGTTGAATAAGCACAGATAGAGAGGGTTATTATATGAAAAAAACATTTAAGCTGTTCTTGGCCATGGCTTTCTTGGTTGCTGCATTGGTACTTTCTGTTGCGGCTGTGGCAACCCCTAAAATTACGTTTTCTTTGACAACTGTTGAAGGTACTGACGGCGGTTATGATGTTGTTGTAAATGTAAATTCGCCCGATGGTAAGGTAAATGCTTTTCAGGCAATTGTTTCTTTCAACAATGAAATTCTTCTTCCGGCCGACTGCTCCGAGTACAAAGCGGTTGCTTTGGATACAGTTGTTGATGAACCGATATTCTTGGCAGAAACCAAATCTGGCAAAAAAACTTACACTTATGCACTTCCGGCTGATCCGATCTGGAAAACAAGCGGAAATAAGACAACTCTTACCGTTGACTGCTATACCACTGACGGTGACAAGTTTGATGCCAACGACCTCGACATTATGACGATTTCCTTTGTCTTTGCTGAGGGCAAAACTGCGAGCGATCTTACAGCTGATGATTTTACTGTTGACACGCTCTATATCGCAGACGGTGTAAACGGCGAATATGGTTACAACAAGACTGGTGCTCCCACTCCTGTTCTTTTTGAAAACAACGTCGTTCCTGCACCTGCTGAAAAGCTCACCGTTCCGGTAACAGTCGGCGACATCATCTACTTGCAGGATGACACCGTTGTCAAGGCTGAAACCACCGGCGACTTTGAACTTCCCAAGGCCGACGACGGCTACGTTGTTGTCAACACCGGTTTCACTGCTCAGAAACTCTACAAAGTAGAGTCCGGTAAAGTTACCGAAGTGACCGAAAACGCTGACGGCGTTCTCGCAACCGAATCCGCTTCTCTCCGTAAGGATTCCACCGCTACCGGCCTTCGTTTCAAGTCCTCCTTTGCAACAGTCTTAAAGGGCTCTGTTAAGGAATACGGCTACCTCGTAACCGTTGAATCCGAATACAACGCACTCCCGACCGGTTACGTCCTCGATATGGATCTCGTTGCAGCCGGCAAGGCTAAGAAGGGTATTGCTTTTGACGATACCACGGATATCTATTACGATGTTGACGGAACGAGAACGATCGTTACCGCTGTCGCTACCAATATCCCGCTTACCAAGACCGCTGTTACCACGAACATCGCTGCTCGTCCGTACTATATCATGAACGACGGCACGGTCATCTATGGTGAGACTGTTAAGCGCCAGATCGCGGAAGTTGCTCAGAAGATCAAGGCTGAGGATAAGGCTACCTACGATAAGTATGCAGACTATATCGATGCGATCCTCGCACTCGTTGCCGATGACCCGAACTATGCGATCATCGACCTCGGTCCGCTCTTTTCCTAAACTTTAAATCTTAAATGGATTTGCAAAGGTGCGTTTCCCCGACAAAAAGGGAACGCACCTTTTTGCTTGTCTGTAAGTGTCAGTTTGTGCGAAATTTGTCATATTTACAAGATAATCTAAAAACTTTCAAAAATTAACGAAAAAAATATCGAAAAACTTATTTACAATATCCCAAAAACGTGATAAAATAATATTTGACACCGAATGCCCGTGCGTACTTTTGCAGTCACACGGTTCTTTGCGTGTCCTAAAAACGCTTTTCTCATAAAGATATAAAATTCAGGAGGAATCAAAATGTCGCAGAGAAAAAAACTATCGATGGACGGCAACACCGCCGCGGCGCACGTTGCCTATGCCTTTACGGAGGTTTCTGCCATTTATCCGATTACCCCTTCCAGCCCTATGGCGGAAGTGACGGATACCTGGTCCGCAACAGATAAGAATATCTTTGGCGAACCGGCAAGAAATATCTTCGGCGAACGCGTCAAGATCATGGAAATGGAATCCGAGGGCGGCGCTGCCGGTGCTGTTCACGGCTCTCTCGCTTCCGGTGCTCTTACCACTACTTACACCGCTTCTCAGGGCCTTTTACTGATGATCCCGAACATGTATAAGATCGCCGGCGAACTTCTTCCGAACGTTATCCACGTTTCGGCTCGCTGCGTTGCTTCGCATGCTCTTAACATCTTCGGCGACCATTCCGACATCTATGCATGCCGTCAGACCGGTTATGCAATGCTTGCCGAATCCAACCCTCAGGAAATCATGGATCTCGCGGCAGTTGCTCACCTTTCCACCATTAAGGGCAGAGTTCCGTTTATCAACTTCTTCGACGGTTTCCGTACATCTCACGAAATCCAGAAGATCGAAGTCTGGGACTATGCAGATCTGAAAGAAATGGTTGATATGGATGCTGTCAAGGCATTCAGAGAGCGTTCCCTCAATCCGGAAACTCCGGTTCTCAGAGGTTCTGCCGAAAACGGCGATATCTTCTTCCAGCACAGAGAAGCCTGCAACAAGTATTATGCAGCTCTTCCGGCTATCGTCGAAGAATATATGAATAAAGTCAATGCTAAGCTCGGCACGGACTATAAGCTCTTCAACTACTACGGCGCACCCGACGCTGACAGAGTTATCATTGCTATGGGTTCTGTCTGCGACGTTGCCGAAGAAGTCATCGATTACATGAACGCACACGGCGAAAAGGTCGGCCTTGTCAAGGTTCGTCTTTACAGACCGTTTGTTGCTGAAAAGCTCATTGAAGCTATTCCGAAAACGGCCAAGAAGATCGCTGTCCTTGACAGAACCAAGGAACCCGGCTCGCAGGGCGAACCTCTCTACTTGGATGTCGTTACCGCACTTGCAACGCATGGTATTACCACAAAGGTAGTCGGCGGCAGATACGGTCTCGGTTCCAAGGATACGCCTCCGGCAAGCATCTTTGCCGTTTATGAAAACCTCAAAGCGGAGGAACCGAAGAACAGTTTCACGATCGGTATCGTTGATGACGTTACCCACCTTTCTCTTGAAGAAAAAGCTGCTCCCGATACCGCTCCGGCCGGTACGATCAGCTGCAAGTTCTGGGGCCTCGGCGGCGACGGTACGGTCGGTGCCAACAAGAACTCCATCAAGATCATCGGTGACCATACCGATAAGTATATCCAGGCATACTTCCAGTATGACTCCAAGAAGACCGGCGGCGTCACCATTTCGCACTTGCGTTTCGGCGATAAGCCCATTAAGTCTTCTTACTACATCACCAAGGCAGACTTCGTTGCATGTCATAACCCGTCCTACATTTTGAAGGGCTATAAGATCGTCAACGACGTAAAGCCGGGCGGTAAGTTCCTGCTTAACTGCCAGTGGACGCCGGAAGAAGTTGAAAAGCATCTTCCGAACGCCGTTAAGCATTACATTGCTAACAACAACATCGAGTTCTATACCGTAAACGCTATCGATAAGGCAGCTGAAATCGGTATGGGCAAGAGAACCAATACCATTCTTCAATCTGCATTCTTCGCACTTGCCAATATCATGCCGATCGATAAAGCGGTCGAATACATGAAATACATGGCTAAGAAGAGCTACCTCAAAAAGGGCGAAGCCGTTGTTGAAATGAACTATAAGGCAATCGACGCCGGCGTTGACGCAATTGTCAAGATCGATGTTCCGGAAAGCTGGAAGTCGCTTGATCCGGCAAGAGTTGAGCCGGAAATCACTGGTAAGCGTCCGGAGCTTGTCAAGTTCGTTAAGAACGTTGTTGTTCCGGTTGACGATATGCTCGGCGATACGCTTCCTGTATCCGCTTTTGAGGACTATGTAGACGGTACCTATCCGCAGGGCGCAGCCGCTTACGAAAAACGCGGCGTTGCAGTTCTCGTTCCGGAATGGAATGCTGAAAACTGCATTCAGTGTAACCAGTGCGCTTATGTTTGTCCGCATGCTACCATCCGTCCGTTCGCTCTCGATGAAAAAGAAGCCGCAGGCGCTCCTGCTGCAACCAAGTACACCGCTAAGATGACCGGTAAGGGATGCGAAGCTTATAAGTTTACCATGGCTGTTTCTCCGCTTGACTGTATGGGATGCGGCGTCTGCGTAGGCGTCTGCCCGACCAAGCCGGAAAAGAAAGCTCTTACCATGGTTCCCCAGGAATCTCAGCTTGATCAGCAGCCGGTATTTGATTACATGGTTGCCAACGTTACCAAGAAAGAAACTCCGTTTGCGGAAAATTCCGTTAAGGGCAGCCAGTTCAACCAGCCGCTCCTCGAATTCTCCGGTTCTTGCGCAGGCTGTGCCGAAACGTCTTATGCAAGACTGATCACACAGCTCTTCGGCGAAAGAATGTACATTTCCAACGCTACGGGTTGTTCTTCTATCTGGGGCGGTTCCGCTCCGGCAACGCCGTATACCGTAAACCGCGATTCCGGCAGAGGCCCGGCTTGGGCAAACTCCTTGTTCGAGGATAACGCAGAACACGGTCTCGGTATCTACCTCGGTCAGAAGACCATCCGTGAGAGACTCATGGGCAAGGTAGAGGAAATGATGAACTCCGATAAGGCAAGCGACGCATTCAAGGCGGCTGCAAAGGCTTATCTTGATTCCAAGGACGACGGCAAGGCCAACACGGCGGCAACCGAAACTCTTATTGCTGAGCTTGAAAAAGCAGCGGCAGAGGGTTGCCCGACTGCGAAAGAAGTTCTCGCTGAAAAGCATTACCTCTCCAAGAAGTCCGTATGGATCTTCGGTGGCGACGGTTGGGCTTATGATATCGGTTTCGGCGGTCTCGACCACGTTATCGCTTCCGGCGAAGATGTAAACATCATGGTATTCGATACCGAAGTTTACTCCAACACCGGCGGACAGGCATCCAAGGCCTCCAACATGGGTCAGGTTGCACAGTTCGCGGCAGCCGGTAAGGCAATCGGCAAGAAGAATCTTGCAGAAATCGCTATGAGCTACGGTTATGTCTATGTAGCACAGATCGCTATGGGCGCTGATATGAACCAGACCATCAAGGCAATGGCTGAGGCCGAAGCATACCATGGTCCGTCCATCATCATCGGCTATGCACCTTGCGAAATGCACGGTGTCAAGGGCGGCATGACCAACTGCCAGAAAGAAATGAAACGTGCCGTTGAGGCAGGTTACTGGCAGATGTTCCGCTACAATCCGGCTCTCAAAGCCGAGGGCAAGAATCCGCTTGTTATTGACAGCAAGGCTCCGACGGCAGACTACATCGAATTTATCGAAAGTGAAACCCGTTACAGCCGTCTGTTACAGCAGTTCCCGGATAGAGCCAAGGTTCTCTTCGGTGAAGCAAGCGACCTCGCCAAGGCCAAGTATGACAGACTTGTCAAGCTCAGCCACTTATATGACTAATTAGCGGCAAGCCCCTGTTTTTGAAAGAAACGGGGGCTTACTTTTTGCGAAAAGTAACAAATGGGCACAGAGGGGAAGTTTTTCTTTTTCGGAAAAACTTCCCCTCTGATGTATGTTGGATTTTCGGTTCCTGAAAAGCAAGTAAGGAACGGTTTTAATGTTACTTTTTCGCTTGTACGAAAAAGTAACCCAAAAGTACACCAGAGGGTTGCGACCCTCTGGACTCCGGGGAGCGGTTCAAAATCCGTGCGGCGAGATTTTAGGTAAATTTGAAACGTTGAGCGCATTAAGTTTTTTTGCAAAATTTATAAGTGCCGCAAAACGCACGGCTATGTTTTGAACCGGTACGAACCGCAAATTTTCATCAAACGCAGAATCGGGTTTTTGCAGAAATCGAAGTTGCTGTGCGGGCTTGACGCCGCAAGTGGGAGGATAAAAAGGGGAATTGCACGTTATCTTTGTTGCAGTGGGAATGAAAAATTGGCGTGGGTTGAGTAGAAAGTTTGATACAAAACTATGTTTTGGCGCTTCACGAAAGTGTTGTAAGCTGTTTAAAACTTTAAGATTTTCCAAAATGTTTTCGAGCGCAAAAAAACTGGGATTTCGTATTCTCATCCTAAACTATCTATTTTCCTAAATAACAACTTTCTATTCTCTCAAAAAACAACTTCCCACTAAACATTCCCATTTCATGAGACACATACCCTGTTGTCCACCCAAATCAAACCTCGCCTTTTTATAAATACCTACAAATCCTTGCGCAGTAAAGTTATCCTTTCGCACCGGTTCAAAATATTCCGAGCTGTATGGCACAAGGTTGCAAATTTTCGTAGAAATTTCTTGATAGGCACATAGCTTGCGGCTTAATCAACAATCCGCCGCTCGGAATTTTGAACCGCATCCCGGAATCCAGAGGGCCGCGGCCCTCTGGTGTACTTTTGGGTTACTTTTTCGTACAAGCGAAAAAGTAACAGAAAAAACGTCCCTTTTGTAACTTTTCGCAGAGACGAAAAGTTACAAAAACCGTCCCTTGGGGACTACCGGGGGTCTGCCCCGAAACGTGCGCAGGTGTTGATGTTCGCTTTCAGCGCTTGCACATGCTGCATGTGGCGCGGTACATGATATCGTACACCGTCCTTGACAAAGTTCGCCCCTGTCTGCTTGAAATAAAACGGAATACCGGCATCCATGCATTGCTTTCGGATGTGTAAAACCCATTCATAGCGGCAATCCCTTGCCTGTTCGCCGCTCTCTCCGCCGGCTATCACCTTTCCTATCCCATTAAGCTCTCCATGAAAATCAATGTCCGTAAGCAAAGGCTCGCAAATAATGTATTTGCACTTGATGGGAAACGCCCGAAAGACCGGTAACCGCCTGTCGCATTCCTTTTGATTTTCCATGGTGCAGCAGATAGAAACATTCTCGTATCCGTTGCCCCAATCGTCCGGAATGCATTCAGAAAAACGGAGAATGCGCTTGGTGATAATGTTAAAGGAAAGGTCACGCCGCTTGCGGATAATGTCCCATACTTCCTGCCGCCAGACCTCAGCAAGCGGATGATCAATGAAAAAATCACTGGTCATACTGACATAAACATTCGCCCCGGACGGGATTTTGTACTGTCCGTGCCGATCTGCGGCAAGCGGTAGGGCAAACGACTTGTTCTTGGAAAGAATCGACGCGTCACGCCCGATGCGTTCATCGCGCCGGTATACATAGCAGTTCTGACAGCCGTCCGAATATTTTTTACAGCCGTGCCACGGATTCCAGACGAATTCCGTGGCACGTTCTTTTTGTATTGGATTGTCGACGTTCATCTTGATTTTTTACGCTTCGGCCGCGTTCATGATCTCATCGTATGCCCAGAAATCAGGGGTAAGATCACGGAAACGTTGGGTAAGGCCGGGCGTTTTGACAAGTCCTGTCACACGGTTGATGATGGTGACGGCTTCGGCACGCGTAACCGCTTTATCCGGACGGAAATCGCCTTCGGGATAGCCGAGTATGTAGCCTTTTGCCACAAATTTGCGGATGTTGCTTTCAGCCCAGTGTCCGGGAATATCCGAAAGCGGAACAGCCGTTTCGCCCTCGACTGCGGTTTTGTCCAAGCCTAAAAGAAGCGAAAGAATCTTGACAAGTTCGGCACGGGTGATTTCACGCGCACCGCCGAAAGTGCCGTCCTCGTAACCGTTGATGATGCCGGCCGCAGAGAACAGCCCGACAACGTCCTTGTAGCTTTCCGAAACGTCCGAGAAACGATTGGTAGGCGTTACGCCGGTGATGTCGAACAGCTTTGCCAGCATCTCTACCACTTCATAGCGGCTGGCCGGGTCGTTGGGACGGATATAGGAGGAGTTTGCCGCAAGATACTTGATCTGCGAAGCATTTTGCTTTAAGGTGATGACGGCGTTTCCAACCGGTTCATCGGGTTCTTTGACCGGCTCTTCCGGAAAACGGAAGTTAAAGGCGACGATCTCGCTGTTGGTCATACCGTTTTTAATGGCGACTGCACGGATTTGCGTACCGTTCTGCGTGATTTCGATCGGTTCGGAATAGCGTAACGACGCGCCGGTCGGCGGATTGCCGTCGAGCGTATAATAAATGACTGCTCCGACAGTAGCGCAGCTTAATGTGACCTTGGTGCCGGGGGTAATCAAACCGCTTGGCGTGTCGCAGGTGACGGGTTTTACCTGTTCCAGTTTGACAATGCCGCCGGTACCGCCGCCCGTAGTGCCGCCTCCGCCGGTGCCACCGCCTCCGGTACCGCCGCCGCTCGGGGTGTTTTTGACGAATTTTGCGGTAACGGTAACATCCTCTGTAACCGTAAACGTGTACTTTAAGCCGGAATAGACAAGTTTGTTTCCGATATACCAACCGGAGAGCGAATAATTCTTATCGGGCGATGCGGTAAGCGTGACCTGTTCGCCAAGTTCAAAACTGCCGCCGCCGGAGACTTTACCGCTTCCGGAAGCGACTGCTTTTACGGTGTAAGCGCTGGATTCACCGACGGTAACAACGGCCTTTTGCTCAAAACTGTCGGCAAGAACTGAAGAACCGTTCGGCGTGTTTGCTTGCAGAACAAAGGTGATATTGTATTTGGCGTAAGGTGCGTCCTCGCTTACGGCAAACGTATAGGTGACAAATTCGGTGGTCGAAGTGGTTTGCAGAGATTCGGCAAATTCCCATGAGGAGATGGCCTTGCCGGCCTCTTCGGTGTTCGTGCCGGTATAGCTGTCGGCAAATTTTTTGCTTTCGGTGTTTTTCAACGTGAAAATAGCCGGGTCAAAGGTTGCCGTTACAGACATGGACTTAAAGTGAAAGGCTTTGTTTATGGCATAGGTAAACTTGATTTCGGAGGCATGCTTGGCGCGTGCATTTTGCGTGCCGGAGAAAGTCGGGGTGGTAACGGTAACCGTAAGGGTCGTTTTGACGCCGTTCAGCGTGCGTGCGGTAATAACCGCCGTGCCCTCGGAAAGAGCGAGCAGATCGCCTGTTTGAGCGTCAACACGGACAATTTTGGTATCCGAGCATTCGTAAGTTACAGTATCGGTATGGTCAAGCGGTTTTACCGTACAGACGGGAGTGGCGCGTTCGCCGGCGACCAAGGCGATTTTATTGGGTTCAAAAGAAAGAGAAGTAATCGGACGGTAAACGGTCAGATCGTAATAAGCAGAGATCGTGCCGTCCGTGTTGGAGGCAGTGATACGGGTCACACCGACCGCCAGAGCGCGGACTTCGCCGTTATTATCGACGGTTGCGATCTCAGCGTTTTCGCTGGTATAGAGAATTTTTTCGGAGGGGCGGCGCGGCGTTGCGGTGACGGCAAAGGTTTGGGTTTCGCCGAGAGGAATCGACTGGGTAGGAGAGTTAAAGACGAGTTTTTCGATAACGGCGTAAGAGCCTTTGAGCAAACTGCTTTTAAAGGATACGACGGCTTTGCTTAAATCTCTGTTGCGTTCATTCAGATCGGAGTCGCTCTGCGGAGTGGTTTTGTGCAACGCCAAAAGCACTTTTGCCAGTTCGACTTCGGCACGCAGCTCGTCCGCATTTTTTTGAGTTGTCCACATTTTGTTCTGCGGCACGTTGACCGAGCTGTCTGCGATGAGAATATCGTTTTCATCGAGCTGGGTCAAATAGCTGTTGGCGTTTAAATACGTTTCAAACAGGCTTTGCGCCTTTCCCGTGAAAGAAGTGCCGCCGACAACGATAATGGTTGTCGTATAGGAGAACGGTTGACCACGGTCGGACGAAGGGTCGGTTTTGGAACTGGTCACGGTGAGCTTATATTCCAATTGTTCATCGATATCCGGAATTTCCGGCGGATAAAACTTCTGTGACGCGCCCGAGCCGACGATCTGCTGCGGTTTTCCGGAAACACCGTTTTTGACGGATACATAGGTATACGTATAGGAATCCTCCAAGGGACTTCCGAATTGGTCAAGCGTCCGAACCTCAATCGGGAGATATTCGGGGTTGAAAGCAGTCGAGTCTAAGCCGGTATCGGCCTCTATATAATTGGTGCTGAACGTGTTGCCGTCCACCATGACGGTCATACGGGTGGGAACGGAGGTGTCGTGTTTTACTTTGAACGAAGCGGTCCGCGTGATATTTCCGCAGGTAATGGCAAAGGTATATGTGCCCTCCTCTAAGGAAGAATCAAGCAACAGGGCATTGCCGGAGGGACTGATTTCGATCTTGTCTCCGTCATAGTCCGCCATTTCGCGCTTGGCATACGAGGGCAGCTTGGAAGCAAAACCAAACGAATCGACGGCTGTTACGGTATAGCGGACATACGTTACAACGCCGCTGCCTTTGATGATATATTCGTCTGCGTTCAACTGTATCTCAAAATCCGCCACATCCTTGGCGTCTCCGGCTTTGGCATAGAATAACAGTTTGGGTGCTTTCAAAGTGCCGGAGGAAAGAAAGACCGTGCCGTCCTGATACAGCATGGGCACAAAAGAAAGATCAATCTTTCCGTCCTTGTCGGCACGGACGTGATTGTAGTATAAGATACTGCCGTTGTCAGGCGAGAGGGTAGGCGTATCGCTTTCCTCATACGTTCCGGCAAGCATGAATATGAGATAGGACGCACCGGGAGAAGCTTCTTCATAGGTGTAACGGTATGCGCCTGTATCGCTTGCCGGATAAATGTCCGCATAAGGGCTTGCGTCGTCTGCGGCGCATAGCAGGGCAAATGACGCAAACAGCACGGCACACAGGGCAGACAAGCGGAATTTCTTTCTACTTTTCATCTGATAACGACCTCCGGAAAAACAGATAATCTATATAAACAAACAAGCTATCCTATAATGGTTTTAGTATATCACAACCGGCCGTTTATGTCAAATCTTTTTTGAGTCTTTTTGCCGGAATTTTCTGGACGTATGGCAGATTGTGTTTTACGGTACAAATCTGTTTCGTGCCGTAAAACGAAGTTCTGCGACGCGCCCTTATGCGGCAGACGGTTGCATAACAAAAAAGTTGAAAATGTTTCACGAAAAGTCTGTACAAATCCGAGAGATTCCTGTATAATATCGGTATACGGAAAACGGCGGCACGCCTTTGGCCGTATAAGTTGATTTTCAGGAAAGGATACGTACATGAAACTTCTTACGCTCATGCAAAAGCATAAGTTTGGAACGCGTTTTGGCACGGTTTCGGCTCTTTTCCTCTCGGTAACTGCTTCTTTGACTGTTTTTTCGGCGTCTGCCGGCGCCTTTTCCTTAACGCCTGCATCGGCTGTTTTGCAGAATACACAGCCCTTTACGGAGAGCGTCCCGGTAGAAAAAGTCAATGTCAAGATAAACGGCACCAGCCCCTCATTTACCTATGCTCCGTTCATTTCGGGCGATCATACGCTTATCCCCTTGCGCGCGGTCATGGAAAACCTCGGCTGTAAGGTCGAATGGATTGAAAGTTCGCAGAGTATTATCATCACGTCGGCGGATAAGAAGATCACGCTTGTCATTGATTCGGACGAAATGACGGTGAACGGGGAGAAAAAGAAGATCCCGGCAAGTGCGATTTTGGTCGGAGAAGTGACCTATGTTCCGCTCCGTGCCGTTTCCGAATCGCTTGACGCGGCCGTCGGCTGGGATGAAGCGACCCAAACAGCCGGAATCTATTCGCATGCGAGAAACCATACTTTAACGCTTGGCAATTGCACCGTCGCTATCGGACAGTCGCTTGCTTCATTTACATCCACGCACGGTCTGCCGACGTATTCGGTTTTGGGCGAAAACGGACTGTTATGGCATGTCTATGCCAATCCGTCCGCTTTTCTGACAGTTGCGTCGGACGGCGGCATTATCTGTGCTTACTATACCAATACCCCCGGTTTTTCCACGGCAGAGGGCTTGCAATATGGAGCGGCCGCTCCCACAGACGGCAGGCAGTATGAGTACATGCACACAGGACACATCAATGTCCACAAATATTACGATACGATTGACAAACAACTGTGTGCCGTATATGTGGCGGCAGACAGTTACTACAATCTGCATGATATCAATGCCGCATTGGCAGGCGAAGCGCGCATGGGATTGGATATTCTCAATGCTTTTCGTGCCGCTAACCACCTTTCGGCGCTGACCTGGGATGATGCGGCGGCTGTCTGCTCGGCCGACCATGCCGAATATATGGCGGATATCGGGGAGCTGACGCACACGGGCGTGGCGGGGGAAAGCGCGATACAGCGGTATCAGTATTATAATCCCGGATTCAGGTGGCAGTCGTGGGGCGAGAATATCTGTGCAGGCGCAAAGAATATTTTCACCTGCATGAACGGTTGGCGCAATTCAAGACAACACCGCACGATCATGCTGTCGGATAAGAAATATGCCGGAATCGGCATGGTATACCGGCCGCATGGCGTTTACAATTACAGTGCGGCTATGTTGGTTCTGAAATAACCGAAAACGTAACAATTTTAGCTTTGGAGGAAATAATCATGACAGAGCATGAAAAAATCTTTGCCGGAAAAATGTTCAATGCGCGCGGTGCGGAATTAAAGGCAGTCAAGCACAAGGCGCACAATCTGTGCGTGGAATACAATATGTTGACGGAGGATAATCCGCGGCGTGCGGAAATTATCGATGAAATGCTCGGAGCACACGGTGAAAACGTTATGTTCCAAGGGCCGGTGCAGTTTAATTACGGGATGCACACCAAGGTCGGATCGAATTTCTTTGCCAATTATAACTTTATCGTACAGGACGACGGCGGCGTTACCATCGGAGACAATTTCATGGCAGGTCCGAATGTCACGCTTTCCACGCCGCTTCATCCGCTTTCGGGCAGACAGCGCCAAGGCATGGTGAATGAAAAGGGCGAGACCTTTATTCCGTGCTATGCAAAACCGATCACGATCGGCGACAATGTTTGGTTAGGAACCGGCGTTGTGGTGTGTGCCGGCGTTACGATCGGCGACGGTGCGGTCATCGGCGCAGGCAGCGTCGTGACGCACGATATCCCGGCAGGCGTTCTGGCATACGGCGTTCCGTGCCGCGTAGTCCGCGAAATTACCGAAGAAGATGAGAGAAAGATGGAAGCGCTGATTTAAGAGTGCAGAAGGTGCACTTCACAGAACAAAAAACAAGAAACCCGTTTTTTTCAGAAGAAAAGCCGGGTGAAATCAGAAGTCTGACGCGCGGCATTTCGGAATATTCCGGAATGCCGTGCTTTGAGCGTGTCGCAAAACTGCGTTTTACGACACGGAAACAGATTCGTACGC
>ERZ857757.1441-NODE-1441-length-18757-cov-3.670891_pt1 | contig 18757 bp, 14 predicted proteins | sample MGYA00519764_ERZ857757 | MGnify/ENA primary metagenome ERZ857757 (study PRJEB31778, sample SAMEA3449359) | human gut metagenome | biome: human gut; feature: human-associated habitat; material: faeces | place: United Kingdom | collected 2010/2012 ... | reverse complement strand
CTGCCCCAAGTGCTGCCACAGCGAGTTCATTACCGACGGCAGCTACGGCTGCGGCGCGGACATGCCCGAGAAGGACTGTCCCGAGTGCGGCACACGCATGCGGCGCGACGGCTTCGATATCCCGTTTGAGACCTTCCTTGGCTTCCCCGGCAACGAAAAGACGCCCGATATCGACCTTAACTTCTCCGGTGAATATCAGGCCAAGGCGCATAAGTACACCGAAGTTCTCTTCGGCTCGGATCACGTTTTCCGCGCCGGGACGATCGGCACCCTCGCCGAGAAGACCGCCTACGGCTATGTCAAGAAATACCTTGAGGAGCATGGTATGCAGGCCACCAAGGCCGAGGAGAACCGTCTCGCTCAGGGGCTTGTCGGCATCAAGCGCACGACCGGCCAGCACCCCGGCGGCCTTGTCGTCATCCCGCAGGACATGGACGTGACGGACTTCTGCCCCGTGCAGCACCCGGCGGATGACCCGAACAGCGATATAATCACCACGCATTTTGAATATCACTGCATGGAGGCAAACCTCCTCAAGCTCGATGAGCTCGGCCACGATGACCCGACCATGATCCGCATGATGGAGGACATGTCCGAGCAGCTCGGCGAGCGCGTCGACGCACAGCAGATATCCCTCTCCGACCCGGACACGATGTCGATCTTCACCTCCCCCGCCGTCCTCGGCCTTCCGGATGACGACCCGATCATCGGCAAGACCGGCTCCATCGGCATCCCGGAATTCGGCACGCCTTTCACCCGCCAGATGCTTGTCGACACCCAGCCCAAGCAGTTCGATACGCTCATCAGGCTTTCCGGCTTCTCGCACGGCACCGACGTGTGGGCGGGCAACATCCATGACCTCATCGTAAACGGCATCGCAAACGTCAACGAGACCGTCGGCTGCCGTGACGATATCATGCTCTACCTCATCTCCGTCGGCATCGAGCCGTCCCTCGCATTCAAGACGATGGAGGCCGTGCGTAAGGGCAAGGTCAAAAAGAGCGGGGAATTTCCCGGCGACGCCGAACAGCAGATGCGCGACAGGGGCGTGCCCGATTGGTACATCGAGTCCTGCCGCAAGATCGCCTACCTCTTCCCGAAGGCTCACGCCGTGGCTTATGTCATGATGGCTTTCCGCATCGCGTGGTTCAAGGTCCACCTGCCGCTCGCGTTCTACAGCGCGTATTTCTACCGCCGCAGCCAGAAAGGCGGCTTCGACGCCGGGATGATGACCGGCGGCGCGGACGCCGTGCGCCGCAAGATAAACGAGATGCGCCGCCGCCCGAACCTCACCGCGAACGAGGAGGATCTGCTCGTCACGATGGACGCGGTCTATGAGTTCAATATGCGCGGCTTTGAGTTTGCGCCGATCGACCTCTATAAGTCCGACGCGACAAAGTTCCTCATCACCGAGGACGGCAAGCTCCGCCCGCCGTTTGTGTCGATCTCCGGCCTCGGCGAGACCGCCGCGCTCGACCTTGCCCGCTGCAAGGAGCGCGAGGCGCGCTTCATCTCCATTGAGGAGCTTGGCCGCGCCTGCCCCAAGGTCAGCCAGAGCCATCTTGAACAGCTCAAGGCGCTCGGCGCTCTCGGCGATATGCCCGAGACCAGCCAGATAAATCTTTTCGATTTCTGATTCATCCGCGCAGAACATACGTTAACATTGTTGGGAGCAGTCACCCCATCCGGGCAGCTGCCCCCAACATTTATTTTATGTTCATGCGTTTTATGTGTCCGGCAAGCTTGCTTAAAAATTTTGGTTCTTTCAACAATCGTTGATTTTAGCGGCAATAACGGGCGCGAAAAGTTTGTTAATTTTGTATAAAACTAAGCAAATTCTCTGCTGTGCCACTTGATTTTTGGTCCTCTTATGGATATACTAAGGAGCTGTAGCAGGGAGTATTTTTCCTGGCTGCAAGCTTATATCCCGGCAGCCCGTTTTGCCGGGCTTTGCTGTCGCAGAACGCAAGAAAATGAAGGTGATAAAAACATGGGAAAGAAAGAAAAGACGCGCTTCCTTATTGTTTGGCTTGTCATCACGCTCGTTTTCCTCGCCGGCTCGTTCGTCGTGCCGTCGCCGGAAAAGACTGAGACAGTCAAGGTAATGATGCGCGACGCCGTTCTCCATGAGGAGAACAGATGCAGCCTCTTCGGGCTCAAGGATGTTTCCCCGGCGATGATCTCCGCGATGGTCGTCTCAGGGATCCTCCTGCTCGCGGCGCTGCTGATCCGCATTTTTGCCATCCCCCGTTTCAAGATGGTTCCCGGCAAGTTCCAGTCTGCGATAGAACTGCTGGTGTCGACCTTTGACAACCTCGCGAAGACCAACAGTCCCCGCCGCAACAGCTTCCTCGGCGTGTACGCTTTCGGCGCCGGCGTGTATATCTTCGTCGGCACGATATTTGAGCTGTTCGGCTTTCAGGCTCTCACTACCGCGGGGCACTCCATATCCCTGCCGGCTCCCCTGTCCGATGTCAACGCGGCGATCTCTCTCGGCGTCCTGTCCTATTTCGTGATCTTCGCCGGCGGCATTCTCGGCAACGGCGTCAAGGGCATCGGCCTTGGCCTCAAGAAGTTCTCGCTGCCGCTGTCGCTGAGCTTCCGTCTCTTCGGCGCGCTGCTGAGCGGCCTTCTCGTGACGGAGCTTGTGTATTATTACAGCTCCATGAGCTATGTCCTGCCGGTCGTGGTCGGCGTGCTGTTCACGCTGCTGCACGCACTCATCCAGGCATACGTACTTACTCTGCTTACCACAATGTTCTACGGCGAGCTGAACGCTCCGCTGCCCAAAAAGGAAAAAACCGCAAAAGCCTGAGAAACCTGAGAAATATTTAGGAGGAAATCTGAAATGACCATCACCAAGAAAAGAAACGCCGCAATGTTCCTTGCAGCTCTTATGATCGCACTGCTGTGCATGATCCTTGTCGCTCCTGTCAGCGCATACGCCGATAATGACGCCGCCGCTGCCGATACCGCAGCCGCCGCTGATACCGCCGCTGCCGACGCTCAGATCGTTGTCGGTAAGTCCAACGGCGCAGGCCTTGCGATAGGCATTGCAGCCGGTGCCGGTGCAATAGGCATGGGTCTTGCGGTCGCAAAGTCCGCAGAAGGCATTTCCCGCCAGCCCGAAGCCGAAGGCAAGATCCGTACCACTCTGATGCTCGGCCTTGTCTTTATCGAGACCGCTATCATCTACGCCCTGCTGGCAGTTATCCTTATCATCTTTGTGCTTTAATAAACGGAGGACATTATGAATATCCCTCTGAACATAGATTGGCAGCAGATCCTGCTCCACTTTTTCAATTTCTCCATCCTTGTCGGCGGCCTGTATCTGCTCCTGTTCAAGCCCGTGAAGGACTTCATGGCCAAGCGTGAGCAGCACTATCAGGCTATTGACGATGACGCCGCAGCCAAGCTGCGCGAGGCCGAGGAGAAGGTCAAGAGCGCGGACGAGCGTGTCGCCGCTCTTGATAACGAGCTGACCGCCCAGCGTGAGAGCGCCGCTAAGGAAGCCTCCGCGCTTGCCGAGCGTCAGCGCGCCAACGCCAAGGCCGAGGCCGATAAGATCATCGAAGCCGCGCGCGCCGAGGGCGAGCGTGAGCGCAAGAAGATCGTTGACGACGCTAACCGCGAGGCCGTGGCCATTGCCGAGGCCGCTATGGACAAGCTCGTGAACGAGCACACCAGCGCCGCCTATGACGATTTCCTCAAGACGGTTGAAGGGGAGAGCAAGTAATGAGCACACCCGATGTGAAATTGCAGGCCGTCCTGCGCAGTGCCTGCCCTCCGAGCGAGGAGCAGCGCAGCCGGCTGACCGCGTTTCTTGAAAAGAAATACCAGCAGAGTGTTGAGCTGAGCTGGAGCGAGGATAAGAGCATCCTCGGCGGCTTCCGCATCGAGCTTGGCACCGAGGTCATCGACTGGACGACCGGCGGCCGTCTCGATCAGCTCAAGGAAAAGCTCGCCTCGATATCCGCAGGCGGGCAGGATGTTATCCCTCTGATACGCGACACCGTCAAGAGCTGGGTGCCGGAGGTTCTGGCCTATGAGGTCGGCACTGTCCTGCGCGTGGCTGACGGTATCGCATACGTCAGCGGCCTTGAGCACGCCTCCTACGGCGAGATACTGCTCTTCGAGGGCGGCATCCGCGGCATGGTACAGGATCTGAAGGAAGACCGTATCGGCTGCATCCTTTTCGGCGACTATGAAGCCGTCCGCGCGGGTGACGCCGTGCGCCGCACCGGCAAGACCGCCGGTATTGGTGCGGGTGATGCGTACCTCGGCCGTGTCGTTGACGCGCTCGGCGCGCCGATAGACGGCAAAGGCCCCATCACTGCCGACGCTTACCGTCCCATTGAGAACCCCGCCCCCGGCATAATCGACCGTCAGCCGGTCGATAAGCCTATGGAAACGGGTATCCTTTCCATTGACTCCATGTTCCCGATAGGCCGCGGCCAGCGTGAGCTTATCATCGGCGACCGCCAGACCGGCAAGACTGCCATCGCTGTCGACACCATTCTTAACCAGAAGGGCAAGAATGTGGTGTGCATCTATGTCGCCATCGGCCAGAAGGCAAGCTCCGTCGCACAGCTGACTGAGATGCTCCGTGCCGCCGGCGCTCTGGAATACACCACCGTCGTCTGCGCCAGCGCGAGCGACTTTGCCTCCATGCAGTACATCGCCCCCTACGCGGGCTGCGCTCTCGGCGAATACTTCATGGAAAAGGGCCGCGACGTCCTCATCGTCTATGACGATCTGAGCAAGCACGCCATCGCCTACCGTGCCCTGAGCCTTCTGCTCGAGCGTTCCCCCGGCCGTGAAGCCTACCCCGGCGACGTTTTCTATCTGCACTCCCGTCTTCTCGAGCGCTCCGCTCACCTCAGCGACGAGCGCGGCGGCGGCAGCATGACCGCCCTGCCCATAGTCGAGACCCTTGACGGCGACGTCTCCGCATATATCCCCACGAATATCATCTCCATCACCGACGGCCAGATATATCTGGAAAGCAACCTCTTCTTCGCCGGTCAGCGTCCGGCAGTCAATGTCGGTCTGTCCGTGTCCCGTGTCGGCGGCGCGGCGCAGACCAAGGCCATGAAGAAGGCTGTCGGCACCCTGCGTCTCGATCTTGCGCAGTACCGCGAGATGGAGGTCTTCACCCAGTTTTCCAGCGACCTTGACGACGATACAAAGCAGCAGCTGGTCTACGGCCAGAGCCTGATGCGCATCCTGCGTCAGGGGCGCGGCCATCCGTACAGCGAGGCAGAACAGGTTGTCCTGCTCGTCACCGCGCTCGGCCATATCCAGCAGCAGCTCCCCGTCGATAGGATCGGTGCGTTCAACGCAAAGCTGCTGAGCGACTTTGCCGCTTCCCGCGCAGCCCTCATGCAGGATATCGGCAGCACCGGCGTCCTTACCGACGAGAACCGCAAGGCGATACTCGAGCAGGCAAAGCGCAGCCTCGCGGACTTTCTGAGCGCCGAAGCCGGCAGCGGGCGGTGATCGTATGGCCAGCACAAGCGAGATCCGCAGACGCATAAGCAGCGTTCAGGAGACGCAGAAGATCACACACGCCATGTACCTCATCTCCTCGGCAAAGATGCGCAAGGCCAGAGCCGAGCTTGACGAGGTCCGCCCGTACTTTGACGTGCTCAACCATGAGATAACGCGCGTCTTCACCGTCGATGAGACTGTCGACAGCCGGTACTTCACGGCTTACGGCAACGACTCCGAATACGGCGAGGGCACCTTGGGCTGCCTTGTCATCACGGCGGATAAGGGACTTGCCGGTGCGTATAACCACAATGTCCTCAAGGAAGCGCAGCGGATATACGAGGAGCACCCGGATACGGAGTTCTTCGTTATCGGCGAGTACGGCCGCCGCTGGTTCACGCAGAAGAAGCTGCCCATGGCAGACTCCTTCCGCTACACCGCGCAGAACCCGAGCACCTACCGCGCGCAGCAGATCGCCCGCGACCTGCTCGACCGCTTCGCCTCGGGTGAGATCGACCGGCTCTGTGTCATCTATACCGACTCCAAGGGCATGGCCGAGGTCGTGCGCCAGACGCAGCTTCTGCCCCTGCGCCGCCAGAGCTTCTCCGTGAAGTCCGGCGAGGAGCAGCCCGAGCCGACCTTCGAGTTCGTCCCGACCATGGAGGCCGTGCTCGATAAGCTCGTGCGCAACTATATCTCAGGCTACATTTACAGTGCGCTCGTCGACAGCTTCTGCAGCGAGCAGAGCGCGCGCATGGCGGCAATGAGCGCCGCCAACGATAATGCGGAGGAGCTGCTGGGCGATCTTTCCAAGCAGTTCAACCGTGCGCGTCAGGCCGCCATCACGCAGGAGATCACCGAGATCTCCGCCGGCGCCCGCGCGCAGAAAAATAAGAAAAGCAGGGAGGCCGATCAGTCATGAAGCACGGCATTGTTACAGAGATCTCCGGGCCGGTGGTCGATGTTCGGTTCGCCGAGGGCGAGCTGCCCTCCATTAACGAAGCCCTGACCCTCACCGCGGAGGGCCGCACCTATACCATGGAGGTCGAGCAGCACCTTACCGGCGACACCGTCCGCTGCATTATGATGTCCGGCAGCGACGGTCTGTCCCGCGGCCTTGAGGTCGAGGCTCTCGGCCACGGCATTCAGGTGCCCGTGGGCGAGGTCACGCTCGGCAGAATGTTCGACGTTCTTGGCCGTCCCATCGACGGCAAGGGCGAAGTCTCTCAGGACGCGGAGCGCTGGAATATCCACCGCCGTCCCCCGTCCTTTGACCAGCAGCAGCCCGCAGCCGAGATACTCGAGACCGGCATCAAGGTCATCGACCTTCTTGAGCCCTACGCAAAGGGCGGCAAGATCGGTCTGTTCGGCGGCGCAGGCGTCGGCAAAACAGTCCTTATCCAGGAGCTTATACACAACGTCGCCATGGAGCACGGCGGCTATTCCATCTTCACTGGCGTCGGTGAGCGCAGCCGTGAAGGCAACGACCTCTGGCGCGAAATGCAGGAGAGCGGCGTATCGGATAAGACGGCTCTGGTCTTCGGCCAGATGAACGAATCCCCCGGCGTGCGTATGCGCGTCGCGCTCTCAGGTCTTACGATGGCCGAGTACTTCCGCGATACCGAGCATAAGGACGTTCTTCTCTTCATCGATAACATCTTCCGTTTCGTTCAGGCCGGCAGCGAGGTCTCCACTCTGCTTGGCCGTATGCCCTCCGCCGTCGGCTATCAGCCGACTCTGGCAAATGAAATGGGCTCTCTCCAGGAGCGCATCACCTCCACGAAGTCCGGTTCCGTCACCTCGGTTCAGGCGGTCTACGTCCCGGCGGACGACCTTACCGACCCCGCCCCGGCGACGACCTTCTCCCACCTTGACGCTACCACCGTTCTCAGCCGTAAGATATCCGAGCAGGGCATCTACCCCGCGGTCGATCCTCTCGCCTCCACCTCGCGTATCCTTGAGGCGGACATCGTCGGCGAGGAGCACTACAGCATCGCCCGCCGCGTGCAGGAGACGCTGCAGAAGTATCAGGAGCTGCAGGACATCATCGCCATCCTCGGTATGGAGGAGCTGAGCGACGAGGATAAAAAGACCGTCGCGCGCGCAAGACGCATCCAGCGCTTCCTGTCCCAGCCGATGTTCGTCGCCGAGAAGTTCACCGGCACGCCCGGCGCGTATGTCCCGCTGAGCGAGACGCTGCGCGGCTTCAAGGAGATCCTCTCCGGCAGCATGGACGAATACCCCGAGGCCGCGTTCTTCAACGCCGGTACTATCGACGACGTGAAGAAGCGCGCCGAACAGCTACGGAGTGAGCGCACATGAGCACCTTTAAGCTGAGAGTCATTTCCGCCGAGGGCAAGTTCTTCGAGGGCGAGTGCGAAAGCCTTGTTTTCCCGACGCTTGACGGCAAGACCGGCATCCTCGCGGATCACTGCAACATGCTCGGTGCGGTCACGCAGGGCATCGCGGAGTTCACAACGCCTGACGGCACGCGGCACTGCGCCGCGGTCGACGAGGGCTTTGTAAAGGTCGAGGACAACGATGTGCTTCTGCTCGTCGGCATCGCCGAGGATCCGGAGAAGTCCGAATCCAACCGCGCCCGCCGCGAGGCGCAGCGCCTCAAGGAAGAAGAGCTTCTGCGCCGCAGCATACGCGAGTATAAGGAAGCTCAGGCCACCGTCGCGAAGACCGTCAACACCCTCCGCGGCGTCGACAAGGTCGAACGGATACAGTAACATATCAACACCAAAACGCTGGAACCACGAATGTGATTCCAGCGTTTTTCATGCTTGCCTGTGTATCGCCGTCATGTTATAATCACTGCGTAATTGAATCTCTTTTGCGGCGCCGGTTGTAATGACTGGCCTAACAAGGAATCCGGTGCGAATCCGGAGCAGTCCCGCTGCTGTATTTGGGGACAGAGGCGCATCAACGTCACTGGGAGCGATCCCGGGAAGGCGCGCCCGAGTATGATCCATAAGTCAGAAGACTTACCGTGAAGGAAGCAATTCAACCGTCCCGAGGAGGAGCAGGCTGATTTTTTTGACACAGGGAAACCTGTGTCCTGTTGTTATGCTGCGGTCTCTTCGGTAAAGGGATCGCTTTTTTGCGCTCCCGCGGCGGCATAAAATCTGAAAGAGAGGACTTTGCAAGTGAACGGGATGTGCGCGGACGCTTCCGAACTGTTCAGAAGCATCACCTACGAATAAGCTTGTGCCGGTCGTTGACAGCCATACAAGTTTATTGGAGGAATTTATGAAAAGATTTTTGTCATTTATACTTTCGCTTATAATGCTGCTGAGCCTTGTGCCCGCCGCAGCCTTTGCCGATACCGGCGATGTCCCTGCGCAGGAGCAGACGGAAGCAGCAGCCGAACCGGAGGTCACCGAGGTGCCCGAAGTCACTGCGGAACCGGAAAACACGGCTGCACCTGAGGCCACAGTTTCGCCCGAACCCACCGAGAGCCCCGCGCCCTCGGAGGAACCGGCAGTGTTGTCCGCCGAGGATGACGGCATAGCGGTGCAGGCCGTGCTTTGCACAGTCACCTTCAACGCTAACGGCGGCACCGGCAGCATGGAGAAAATGACCGGTATTGAAATGGGCGGTACCATCGTGCTCCCGGAGTGTGCTTTCACGTATGCAGGTCACCGCTTCCTCGGTTGGGGAAGAACCGCCGGTTCTACTGCTCCGGCCAAAGCCGGGGATACCCTTAAAGTCAGCAAAAAATCCCTGAAGCTGTACGCCATCTGGGAAGAGGTCGAGACGGTCACTCCTGTCACCGTAACGGTCGACTATAACCATGACGGTCTTCCAGCGGACGAGCGCACCTGCGTTGTCGGCAAGGGCTACGGCTACATATACGATAACGGCGAGGCGGTCTCGTCTCCCCTGCCCGATCCGACGCGCTTCGGGTACGAGTTTGCCGGCTGGTACGATGCTCCCGATGGCGGCAATGAGATAAGCGCGGACACTGCTCTCACCGGCTCCATTACCATATATGCCCACTGGGAAAAGGGCGTTGTCGTCCGCTTTGAGGGCAACGGCTACACCGGTACGATAGACGCCATTTCCGCAAAGCCGGAGAACATATATGGCAAGCTGCCTATCCCTGACCCCTCGGGCTATCCGGAAAACCAGACCTTTGACGGCTGGTGCACCGACGCCGGGCTCACCGGCAAGGTCACCGCGGCCACTGACTTCAGCAGCGCGGCGGAGGATATAACGCTTTACGCCAAGTGGAGAGCCTGCCGGTATACCATCTATTTCAGAACGAATTACGCCGACAGCGGCGTGAGCGGCAAGATGACAGATGGCTCCGCCGAGTTCGGCGTGGATTATATCATTCCCGAATGCGGCTATAAACGCGAGGGCTATGTGTTCGCCGGCTGGAGCGAGATCGCCAACGGCAAGGTCAAGTATGTCACCGGCGACAAGCTCAATCGCAGCGGCAATAAAGACAACGATGTGTTCTACCTTTATGCCATCTGGCGCGAGGACGACTATACCCTTGCCTTCAAGGCCATTGAAGCCACCCTGCCCACGAACCGCGTCGTTTATGAAAAGGGCAGCTTGGGTCTCCCGGAGTCCGGCGAGGGCTGGACGGCGGAATACACCAGTGACAGCAAGCTTTTCTCCGGCGGCAGCATCGTCTCCCAGCCGGAGAGCGGCACGGAGAAAATAACTGTTGCCGCCGCCGTGACGGTAAACGGCGTTACCAAGACCCGCAGCTATACGCTCACTGTCTATTCCGAGACCGAGGGCGCGCTGAAAAAAGCCGCGTCCGCGATCCCGGCCACGCTCGACCCCAAGTTCGGCACGGACACCAACGTCCTCGATATGCTGAAATCACTGATCGGTGAGAGCAAAGTCGAGCTTACGCTGAAAGAAGCGGTGCAGGACTACAATAAGACCTGCGCCATCGCTGCCGACGGCACGATAAGCTATTATTTCAACAGCAGCATGTCCGGCAACGGCAGCTATATGTACATCGATGTAGTGCTGACCGTGGACGGTCAGAGCATCGAGAAGAGCGTATACACCCACGTACCGTGGGATGAAAAGAAGGTCAGAGAAGCTCTGGATACCGTGGCCGGCAGGCTCACGCTCCCCGCGGAAGTGACCGGCACTCTGGAGCTTCCCCGCTACCCATTCAAAGAAGGCAAGACTTCCGACGACGGCTACACTCCCTCGACTCTCGATACATGGTGCACGGTGACCTGGGTCTCCGCGGACGACTCCGTCATAAAGGTCGGCTCTCCGCTGAGCGGTTCCTATTATTCCCCATACGGGACCACCGTCATCCCCGGCAAGCTCGATCAGGATGTCACGCTTACCGCAGCGTTTGTGTGCAGCAGCGTTGACGGCGTTTCTGTTACGCGTGACTTTACCGTCTGCGTCAAGGGCGATCCCGACGCGCAGGATATAACCGAGATCCTTCAGGCAAAGCTTGACGCGGGTCTCAAGGATCCCGGCCTGACCGACGACGTGACCGGCGATAGGATCGACCCCGCAAACGTCACCTCCAGCGGTATAAATTTCCCCACGACGCGCGATTTTAAGATCGACGGTAAGTATTACCCCGTCTCTGTCAAGAGCAGCAACCCCGACGTCATCAAGACCTTTGATGTGAACAACGCCGCGCGCGTCGAGGTTCTGCGCCCGATGCCGGGCGAGGAGCCCGTCAAGGTCACCGTGACCGTCACGATAACCGAAAAGGCCACCGGCAAGTTTGCCTCCCGCGATATCGAGCTGACAGTACAGCCCCTCGTCAACGAGGAGATCGATCGCGAGCTTGAGCTGATGGAGCTTGTCAAGGCACACTACTTTGACGGCATCAGAAACGCGAACACCAGCCCCGACGATATACAGACCGACCTTCACGCTTTCCAGGAGGCCTACCTCAATGATGACGGCGAGCTCGTCTGGGTGTATAACTACAAGGACGTGACCGGCAAGGGCATCGCCCCGAGCGAGATGGACGGCTGGCAGGCCGCGGAGCAGTGGCGGCTTTTCAAGTCCAGCAACCCCAAGGTCATCACGCATGAAAATCTTCTCGTCACGCGCGATAAGGAGCATAAGCTCGTCACGATAACGAGCTGGCTCTCCAGCGAGCGCTTCGCGGAGCTTGCGAAGAAATACCCGGACGATAAGCGCCTGAGCCAGCTCGTGAACCAGCCTGTCTCCGTGCAGCTCCAGGTGACCGGCACCGATCCTACGAGCGACAAGCCCATCGAGGATCTTTACGCGGTGTACTTCACCCTCAGCGATAACGGCAGCGAGTGGTTCTCCTGCAAACTCGATAAGCTCCCCGAGGGCACCAGCGCGCTCGACGTGCTGCATAAGGCTCTTGCAAGCCACGGCTACTCCGCCTCCGGCAGCACATATATCAGCGCCATCTCCGGCCCGAACGGGACTCTCAAGGAAAAGGACCGCGGCCCCAATTCCGGTTGGATGTACTCCGTCAACGGCAGCATCGCGAGCGTCACGATGAATCAGTACTTCGTCTCCGACGGCGACAGCATCGAGATGTTCTATACCGATGACTACACCAAGCTCGGCCACAGTGGAGAATATACCCCGGACGATGTCATTGACCTCATCGACGCCATCGGCACCGTCACAAAGCGCAGCGGGGACGATATTGCCGCCGCGCGCAAGGCCTATGACAGCCTGACGGATGAAGAGAAGAAGCAGGTGACGAATTACCGCACCCTGCTCGCGGCTGAGAAGGCTTATGCCGATATCCTCAAGAAAGCCGCAAAGGAGCTCGGCGATATCTATAAGACGACCGGCGACTATATCGAGAAGCTCCCCGGCGATGAGCTGAACGCCTTCGGCAGCGAGTGGTACATCCTCGGCCTCGCGCGCAGCGGCCGCAAGGTCTCTGACGACTATTACAAGGCTATCGAAAAATACGTCTCCGAGAACATCGATGAGAATGGCCGCCTCGATGAAAAGCGCGCCACCGATAACGCAAAGCTCGTCCTCGTGCTCAGCGCGCTGGACAAGGACGTGACCGATGTCGGCGGGCATGACCTGCTGAAAGCACTGAGCGACATGGACTATGTCACGCAGCAGGGGCTGAGCGGTGCGATCTATGCCCTGCTCGCCTTTGACTGCCGCGGTTATGATATACCCTCTGCTGATAAGAACGTCGAGCAGACGAGCCGTGAGGGGCTTGTGAAGTACATTCTCGACAAGCAGCTCAAGGACGGCAGCTGGGCATACTCCGGCGACAAGGCCGAACCGGACATGACTGCAATGGTGCTTCAGGCTCTCGCCGCGTATTATAAGACCGACGCAAAGGTCAAGGAAGCAGCCGATAAAGCCGTGACCTGCCTGTCGAAGCTCCAGAATACCACCGGCGGTTATGACAGCTACGGCAGCGTCAACAGCGAGTCTGCCGCTCAGGTCATCACCGCACTGACCGCTCTCGGCATCGATCCGGATAACGACGCCCGCTTTGTCAAAAACGGCGCGAGCGTGCTGGATTCTCTGTGCGGCTTCTATGTCGACGGCGGCGGCTTCCGCCACGTCTCTGACGGCAAGCTCGACCCGACCGCGACGGCTCAGGGCTATTATGCTCTCGCAGCGTATTACCGCTTTGCCGGCAGCCAGACCGCGCTGTATGACATGACCGATCTCGACACCGTCGAAAAAGCGGCATAAACCTAAAAAAGTCTCAGGAAAGCTTAGCTTTCCTGAGACTTTTTTAATATTCAATCTCAATACTGCATCAGCGGGGCCGAGCCGTCGTCCTCGCCTTTGGTGATCCTGCGTATCTCCGCCTCGTAGCTGTAGGTGTCGCTGACGTGGACGGTGAATTTATCGCCGACCTTCTTCCCCAGCACCTCCTTGCCGAACGGGGATTCCTTGCTGATAAGCCCGTGCAGCGGGTCGCAGCGCACGGTCGTGACGACCTGGATCACCTGCGTGTCGTCATCCTCCGGGATGTATATCTCCACCTTGTCGAACAGACCGACCTCGTCGTAAGCAGAGCGGTCGTCTATCACCTTTGCGGACTTTATCATCCCCTCAAGGTACCTGATACGGCTGCGGTTCTTGTTCTGCGCCTGCTTTGCGGCCTTGTACTCGAAGTTCTCGCTCAGGTCGCCGAAAGCGCGGGTACGCTTGACCTCCTCTATAAGCCCCGGCATAAGCTCAAGCCGGCGGTAGTCAAGCTCCTCTTTCATTTTTCTGATATCTTCTCTTGTAAGTTCGTCGTTCATTTTCCGCCTCACAGATCAATATTAATAGTGTTAAGGCCGTTTTTCTCGAACTCCGCCATGTATTCGTCCATGCGCGCCGTCAGCTCCGAGAAATCCTCCGGGTCGGTGTCAACCAAGTCAAGGTCGCGCCGCGCCAGCTCCTCGGCAAGGATGTTGAAAAACACGCCGTCCTCATAGTCGGCGATGGCCTCGTGTATGCCGCCGTCCTCATACGCCTGCGACGGGAAGATGTGCCCGTGCCAGCGCTGGATAAGAGCGCGCATACCGTGATCCGGGCAGAGCGAGAAGAGCTTTTCCTGAAGCTGGTCATAGTCCTCAAAGCGGTCGTCCCCTCTGGTGGAGTTGAGTATCCAGTTGCCGATATACACCATGTCAAGCAGACGCCTGAATTCCTTTTCGCTTAGCTCTATGTTCAAAGTATCGCCTCCCGGCAGATAGTATTGGGGAGAAGCCGAAGAACGCTTCACCAGCAGTTCCTTACAGATTCTCACCCATGCTTATTATAGCAGAGGACATGGCTTAATTCCACAGGTAAACAATACAAATTTTTCTTGTAATACAGGCCCCTTTGGGTTATATTAAGATGGTTAAGATCATTGATTGGAGCATTTGATGGATAACAGACCTGTCGGCATTTTCGACTCCGGCTTCGGCGGGCTTACTTCGCTCAAAGCACTGAGGGAAATGATGCCCGATGAAAACATAATATACTTCGGCGATAACGGCCGCGCACCCTACGGCGGACGCGGTGCGGAGCAACTGAAGGCCATGGCGCGGCAGGATATCGCGTTTGTCTCCGGCCTCGGCGTCAAGGCCATGATCGTCGCCTGCGGGACGCTTTCAAGCGCCGCGGCGGACGTGCTTGAGGAATGCTCCCTGCCGCTCTCAGGCGTACTGAACGCGAGCGTCAACGTCCTGCGGCAGCTCGGCGGCTCCTCCCCTCTCGGTATAATCGCGACCGAAGCGAGTATAAAAAGCGGTGCTTTCAAAGCCGCGCTGCACGCTGCCTTTCCTGAGCGCGAGATCATCGACCTCGCCTGTCCGGAGTTTGTTCCGCTCATTGAAAGCGGTCATATCTCAGCGGACGATCCGCTTCTCACCGCCGCGGTGGAGCGCGCGCTCGCTCCGCTCAAGGCGCGCCAGCCCGGCACGCTGCTCCTCGGCTGCACGCATTATGGGATAGTCGGCGATGCGATAAGCGCATATCTCGGCAGAGATGTCAGACTTGTCAGCGCCTCGGAGTGCGCGGCGAGCGAGATGCGCGACCGGCTCGTTTCCTCCGGCATGACCGGCGGAGAGGGGCGGACGCAGTACCTGACCAGCGGCAGCGCGGAGGATTTCTCCAAGGTCGCCTCGGTCATTTTAGGCATGGACGATATCCGTGCCGAGCACATCCCCCAAATGGAGGTCGAATACATATGATGAAAGACGTTGTGATATCCCTGCACAGCACCCAGAATACCGGTACAGACGAGGAGGACACCATCGAGTTCTCCACCGACGGGATGTATACCTACGACGGTGAAAACGCCTGCATCACCTATCTTGAAAGCGAAGTGACCGGGCTTACCGGCACGCGCACAAGCGTCATCGTCACCCCTGACAAAGTTGCTGTCGAGCGCGACGGCTTCATCACAAGCCGGATGTTTTTCATGGAGGGTGAAAAGACCTCGTTCCTGTACGACACCCCTGCCGGCTCGGCGACGATGTCGGTGCGCGCAAGGAGCATAAAGAAGGACTTCAATGAAAGCGGCGGCACTCTGGAGCTTGACTATGTGCTCGATCTGGAGCATGCAGTCGTCAGCAGAAACAAGCTCCGCCTGGATATAAGGCAAATAGGGCAATGATTAAAAAAGGCACCGGGAAGTGATTTCCCGGTGCCTTTTTTCTTCAGTGCTCCAGACCTGCAAGCGCATCCATTTTCTTCATAAACAGGTGGTTGAACAGCGCGATCACGCGCCCCACGCCGAGCACCGCAAGCACCGTGCCTAAGCCGATGCCGATCACCTTGTGGCTGGCGGCCAGGCATATGACGGCGGTCAGGCAGACGTCGAACAGGTCAAAGCAGTTCTTCGTGATTCCGACCGGCTTGCGGAAAAAGTCGGCAATGGCCTGAACAATGCCGTCGCCGGGGTTAGGGATGACGCGCATATTGAGGGACATCGCCGCGCCTATCCCGGTCAGGACGATGCCGGCGATGAGCACCGCAAGCTGCGGCAGGAAGCCCTCAGGCTCCGGAAGCAGCACCGAAAACAGGTTCATGAACCTTGTAAATACAAGGCACAGCGGCAGCTGCAAAACGTCCTTTCCCAGCGTGAGCAGCAAGGAGCCCTCCGGTCTGCGGATAAGGTGCAGCATGGTTTCAACCGCGACAAAGACGGCGTAGAGTCCAAAGGTCGCGTTGCCGAAGTTGAGGCCGTATATAACGGAAACGCTGTATGAAATGGAAATGATCGGCGACACGCCAAGTCCGGATTTAGTGTTGAGAACTATGCCGAGCGCAAGAATGAGCAGCCCGGCTATATAAAATATTGCCCGGTATATTGTACTTTTCTTCATGTTTTATATCTGATTCCTACTTCTATTTGAAATTTCCGTCACTCATTCTGCATGTCGCGCAGAACAGCTTCGGCACAGCGCAGCCCGTCCACCGCGGCGGAGGTGATCCCTCCTGCATAGCCTGCTCCTTCCCCGCAGGGATAAAGCCCGGCAGCTGCGGCAGACTGCAGGTTTTCCCCCCGGGGGATCCGGATCGCGGAGGATACGCACGGGTGACGAGGAGCGCGTCTCGGGGCCGGTGAGCACGGCGTCAGGCGCATCAAAGCTGCGAAGCTTTTTTCCAAGCTCCGGTATGGCGTTATGCAGCACGGAGCTTATCCTCTCCGGCAGCACTTCACGCAGGTCGCCCCATGTCACGCCCGGCTCATAGCTCGGCGTGATGCTGCCCGGGCCGGTGCTTGGCCGATCGACCATGAAGTCACCCACGAGCTGCGCGGGGGCGCGGTAGCTCCCGGCGTAATTATAGGCGCGGCGCTCTATCTCGCGCTGCCAGTACATCCCGGCAAGGACGCCCTCGCCCGGAAAATCATCGGTGTGCAGCGTGACGAGCAGGGCGGAGTTTGCGTTCTCCCCGTCGCGCTTTGAATAGCTCATGCCGTTTGTGACGACTCCGCCTTTCTCTGACGCCGCAGCAAAAACCTTGCCGCCGGGGCACATGCAGAATGTGTAAGCGCTTGTGCCGTCAGGCAGATGGACGTTGAGACTGTAGTCCGCCGGGGGCAGCTCGCCGCGCTCGTGCCCGTACTGGGCAAGGTCGATATCGCGCTGCTTATGCTCGATGCGCACGCCCATTGAAAAGGGCTTGCGCTCCATATCAAGGCCGAGATCGCGCAGCATTTCAAAGCTGTCGCGCGCGGAATGGCCGATGGCGAGGATGAGTCGGGTGCAGGGCAGGGTATAATTCCCCTTTGCCGTGTGTACAAGCGCATGGGTCAGGCGGCCATTTTCGGCCACGATACCATCCAAGCGTGACCCAAAGCGAACCTCCCCGCCGAGGGAGATTATCTCACGCCGGAGGTTCTGAACAACGTCGATCAGAACGTCGGTCCCGATATGGGGCTTTGCATCATAGGTGACATTATCCGGAGCGCCGTGCGCGGCAAATTCCCTCAGCACCCAGAACATGCGTTTATCATGGGTGCCGGTATTGAGCTTGCCGTCAGAAAACGTCCCGGCGCCGCCTTCGCCGAACTGGACATTCGACTCCGGGTCGAGTTCTCCGCCGGCGCGGAAAGCATCGACGGCGGCTTTGCGGCTCAGCGCATCCTGTCCGCGCTCAAGAACTATCGGCCTTGCCCCGGCACGGGCAAGCACCAACGCCGCGAACATCCCGGCGGGACCGAAGCCGACGACGACGGGACGGGAAGCTGCTTCGACGTGTGGAATGTCATAGACAGGCTCGGTATAGGCGCAGACGTCCTTCCCGGCAAAACGGGCAAGAAGCTTATCCTCCCCGGCGCGGAGAGCGACAGCGGCGGAGCAGGTATAGTGAATGTCATTTTTCTTTCTCGCATCGAGCGAACGCTTGACGACGCGGCACTCCGCAATGTCAGATGTGCTAACGCGGAGCTTTTTTGCAGCCTTGGCAGAAAGGCGCGATAAGTCCTCCCCCGGCTCAAGGCGCAGATTGCGCACAAGTATCATAGGCCGAGCCTCCCGGCAAGCCGGCCGCTCGCCCATGCCCACTGGAGGTTATAGCCGCCGCAGTCACCGTCGATATCCAGCAGCTCCCCGCAGACGAAGAGGCCGGGCATGAACCAGCTCTCAAGCGTTTCGGGGTTGAAGCCGCCGGTGCGGATGCCGCCGGCGGTGACCTGCGCGTTATCAAAGCCCTCGGTGCCGAGAAGCTTTAGGCGGAAGCCCTTGCAAGCTCTGGCAAGGGCGGTAAGCTGCCGGTCGGTGAGGGTCTTTATAGGTACATTCGCGTCAAGCGCGGTATACTTGACGAGCATTTTCCCGAGGCGGTTATGGAGCATACCGGCAAGGATATCAGTTGCGGCAAGCTCCGGGAGCTTTTCGCGGCGCTGGCAGAGCATGGCGGTGACGGTCTCAACAGAATAGTCCGCGAAGAAATCGGCCTCGATACTCAGCCCTTTGCCGCCGGTAGAGGCAGCGCGGGAAACGTCGAACGCGGCAGGGCCTGAGACGCCGTTATCGGTAAATTGCAGTTCGCCCCGGCTCTCGGTAAGCGCTTCCCCACCGGAAAACAGACGCAGACGGCAGTCAGCGCGCACACCCTTGAGAGAACGCGGATACTCGGGTTCGGTGATGAGCTGGACAAGGCTGGGATAAAGCCCGGTGCGCTTATGGCCGAGGGGCTTCAGGAGATCATACCCGTCGGACACCCCGCCGAGCTTTGCGCCCGCAGCGCCGCCGCAGGCGACGATGAGCTTATCGCAGTGGAGCGTCTCACCATCGGTGACGACCGCCCAGCCGGTATCATCGCGGTAGATCTCCCTGGCGGAGGTGGCGGACTTAAC
>ERZ857757.1438-NODE-1438-length-18774-cov-8.541268_pt1 | contig 18774 bp, 19 predicted proteins | sample MGYA00519764_ERZ857757 | MGnify/ENA primary metagenome ERZ857757 (study PRJEB31778, sample SAMEA3449359) | human gut metagenome | biome: human gut; feature: human-associated habitat; material: faeces | place: United Kingdom | collected 2010/2012 ... | reverse complement strand
CTGGGCTCACTAAAATTGGCAATATGGATTTTTGGCTATGTGAGTCTCTTGAAGAAATCAATGTCCCTTCTTCTGTAATTACAATCGGAGAAGCGGCATTCCAGGATTGCAGCAAACTTAAAAAAGTAGTTCTTGGGGAGAAGACGAACGATATACAAGAATATGCTTTTGACGGATGCGAGTCTCTTAATACCGTGATTTTTCCTGATGGGGTTGAGACAATCGGTGAATATGCGTTTTATGAATGTGCGTGCTTGAACACGGTCACACTTCCTAAGTCCTTGAAAAATATAGGAAAATTCGCTTTTGCCAACGGAGGGCTTACCGAGATTACCGTTCCGGAAGAAGTGCAACTTGATTCGTTTGATACAACTTCATTTATACAAACCAACTCAACCGTGAAAGTAATTGTTCGGTCTGGGTCTTGGATGGATCAGAACTTTGACAATGTGTTTGAGAATGGGTATATCAAAGAAGCGAACTAATTTGTCCTTATAATTGATAAAGAAAGGAGCATTGCAATGAAGATTAGAGATGAGCGCGGCGCCGTTATGTTGGAATCTACATATTGTATTTTGATTTCTATTATTGTACTTATTGATCATACCCGGTGGAATTGGTTTATTGAACAATTATAGAGACTCCAATGTGATAAAAACGTGCGTCACACATTTTATTAGCGAAAAGAAACCTGTCGCTGCCATGTGTGCGGGAAGCGACTTCCTCCGCCGTTTCTATGGAAGTAATCTATTGGCGCGTGAGATGAAAGAACTAACTGCTGAAAAATTCTGTTTTGATGCTGAAAACAATGTTTATTACACGCCCGCTTTCAGAAAAACAAACAGTAGCTATACGACACTATTAGGTATCGATTCTATGATTTATGCGTTGAAACAGGCACAAACATTACGATGAAATCTGTTTTGTAGGTTTAATTATTGAACAGAATAACTTACATTCTGCCCGTTGACTATGCCGTATGTGTGAAAGTCAGCGGGCTTTTTATTACCCAAAACCAAGAAAGGAGCGACCACCCATGCCAAAGAAAAAAATGCCGCAGACCATTGAGGAATGTAATGCCGAACTGGAACGCACGCAGAAGCAGTTGCAGCAGTACGAAAACCGAAGCAAGATGAAAAGTTCTCTATGATGAGCAAGACCTATGAGGACGAGCAGGCACAGCTTAAAGTGGAAATCCAGACTTTGCAGCAGGAAATCGAAGTACAGGAACGACAGATTGAAAATTTGGAGCAGTTTATCCAGCGGGTACGCAAATATGAGGACTTGGACGAGCTTACCCCGTATGCGCTGCGGGAGCTTGTCAAGGCGATTTACATTGAAGCCCCGGACAAGTCCAGCGGCAAGCGGCATCAGGGCATCCGCATTTCCTATGACCTTGTAGGCTTTATCCCCGTGGAAGAACTGCTGAAACAGGAAACGGCGTGACCGAGGCCACGCCGTTCCTGAGAAAATACGATATTACTTTCTTATGACCCCCGACCATTTGCCGGGGGATGTTTATCAGATATATATTATCTTTTCTGCAATGCCTGAACGGCGGCGCGGAGGGCGTCTACGTGCTCCTGGGTGATGGCCCAGCTGGCGCAGAAGCGGACGCCGGAGTGGGTGGGATCGGTACGCTCCCAGTACTCGTAGCCGAAGTTTTTGCCGATCTCGGCCAACTCGTCGTCGGGCATGATGGGATATTGCTGGTTGGTGGGGGAGTCGAACAGCAGGGGATAGCCGGCGGAGACAAAGATCTCACGGATCTGATAGGCCATGTCAATGGCGTGGCGGGAGATGGTGAGATACAGATCGTCGGTGAACAGGGCATCGAACTGGATGCCCAGCAGGCGGCCCTTGGCCAGGCGGCCGCCGCGCTGCTTCATGATAAAGCGGAAGTCCTTTTTCAGCGCTTCATTCATAATGACCACGGCCTCACCGAACAGCGCGCCCACCTTCGTGCCGCCGATGTAGAACACGTCGCAAAGGCGGGCCAGCTCCGGCAGGGTGATGTCGCTGCCGTCGGCTACCAGGCCGTAGCCCAGCCGTGCACCATCGATAAACAGGGGCAGGCCGTACTGCTTACAGGTGTCGTACAGGGCGGTCAGCTCCGCCTTGGAGTACAGTGTGCCGCCCTCGGTGGGGTGAGAGATATAGACCATGCCGGGCTGGACGATATGCTCGGTGGACTCGTCGTTTTTGTGCCATTCCACATAGTCTCGCACCTGCTGGGCTGTGATCTTGCCGTTGTTGGTGGGCAGGGTGATGACCTTGTGGCCGGTGGACTCAATGGCGCCGGCCTCGTGGCAGTTGATGTGGCCGCTGACGGCGGACAGCACACCCTGCCAGGGGCGGAGAATGGCGGCGATGACAGTGGTGTTGGTCTGGGTGCCGCCCACCAGGAAGTGGACATCCGCCTCGGGGGCCTGGCAGGCCAGCTTTATCTTCTCGCGGGCGGTTTCGCAGTACTCATCCTCGCCGTAGCCCACGGTCTGGACCATATTCGTCTCCATGAGCCGGGCCATGACAGCGGGGTGCGCGCCCTCCAGGTAATCACTGTTGAAATAGATCATCATACTGCTCCTTTTCTTATGTGGTGGAACGAAACGGGGCGTTCCGCCGTCCTATATAGCAGACGGCATTACCATTCTAATACGGGCAGGGCGGAAAGTAAAGGGAAACTGTTACAAATTCATTACAGCTTGCCGATGCGGCTTGCAATAAACGAAAAAACCTGCTACAATACGTGAGACAAGGAGGCTTGCATACATGAACGATACGCCTAAAAAAAGAAGCCGCTTACAGCGGGAAGAACCGCCTGCCGCAAATCCGGGCAGGACGCATAATAGAAGACGCAGAAAGAGCGGAAAGGTGCTGTACTACCTGGTGCTGGTGCTGCTGTTGAGTGTACTGGTGTTTTCCTCGGTGAAGATCATCAGCTACCTGAAGGACCAGCGGGATGCACAGGCTTCCAAGGACAACATGAACAATGAGTTCGTCCAGCCGGTGGCGCCGACCGATCCCAATGCCAACACCAACACGGATGGAAACACGACTGATGACAAGGATAAGGACAAGACGCAGGCCGTGTCCCAGCCGGAGCATAAGGGCAAGATCGACTTTGCCGCCATGCAGGAGAAGTATCCCGACGTGGTGGGCTGGATCTATGGCGCGAACACCGGACTTGACTGGCCCATCGTCCAGACAGCGGAGGAGGGCGGCGAGTATTACCTGTACCGCGACATAGACGGCAAGGACAACAAGAACGGCACGGTGTTCCTGGATTGGCGCTGCTCCTACGATTTCTCTACGCAGAACAACATGATCTACGGCCACAACATGAAGACCGGTCTGATGTTTGCGCCGCTGATCAAGTATAAGAGCCAGGCGTTCTATGACGCACACTCCTATCTGTATCTGTATACGCCGTCCCAGACCTATAAGGTCAACCTGTTCGCCGGCATGGAGACGCCCCATGACTCCGAGGTGTATTCTTACAGCCTGAGCAGCAGCTATCTGCAGGAGTGCATTAACAGCTCTACGTTCCGCTCCGGGCTGGGTGTGCCCACCGGTAATATCCTGACCCTGAGCACCTGTGACTATGACTATGAGAACGCCCGCTACGTGCTGATGGGCGAGCTTGAGCCTATCGACGATCCGTGGTAAGAAGCAGATAATGTTAAAACAGCGTCCCATCGGAAGATGGGGCGCTGTTTTTGTGTGGTCAGCGGCGGTCCAGTTCGTCCAGCACATCGCCCAGCAGGTACAGTGAGCCGCAGCAGAGCACCGCGCCGTCGGGCGGGGTGAGGGACAGAGCGGCATCCACGCCTTGAGCGATGGTGTCGCAGGCGGTGACAGGCTTGCCGAGGGCGGAGAGCATTTCGGTTAATTGGGCGGCGTGCAGCGCCCGGGGATTGCGGGGCGTGACGGTGACAAAGCGGGCGGCCTGTGCGGCCAGCCGGCCGTACATGTGGGCGTAGTCCTTGTCGCACAGCACGCCGGTCAGCACCGTCAAAGGATAGCCGGAGAGATAGTCGGACACATTTTGGGTCAGGGCTTCCATGCACTGGGGGTTGTGGCCGCCGTCCAGGATCACGATAGGATCGCGGCGGACGACCTGAAAGCGCCCGGGCCATTTTACGGCATCAAGACCGGCGCGGATGGCGTTGTCGGGGATATGCCAGCCCCGGCGGCGCAGGACGTCCAGAATGGTCAGGGATACGGCGGCGTTGTGAAGCTGGTGTTGTCCCAGCAGAGGCAGGCGTAGGCCGGGCAGGCCGGGCCAGTCGAAGGACTGGCCGCCCAGCGAGTGGGAAATCGGGTGGAGGGCGTTGAAATCTGTCACGGTCAGAGGAGCGCCCGCAGCCCGGCAGCGGGCAGCCACCACCTGCTCCACCGACGGCGGGCAGGGGTACAGCACCACGTGGCAGCCGGGCTTGATGATGCCGGACTTGGTGGCGGCGATGGCCTCCACTGTGCTGCCGAGAAACGCGGTATGGTCCAGCCCGATATTGGTGAGGGCGGCTACCTCCGGAGCGGGGATGATGTTGGTGGCGTCAAATTCGCCGCCCATGCCCACCTCGCAGACCACCACGTCACAGTGATGGCGGGCGAACCAGGTCAAGCCGATGGCCGTGACCAGCTCGAACTCCGTAGGGTGATCGGCCATGCTGTCCGCCAAGGGCTGTATTTCCTCCACAAGGGCGCAGAGGTCATCATCAGGGATAGGGACGCCGTTGATCTGCATCCGCTCGTTGAAGCGGCGGATATAGGGGGAGGTGTAGAGGCCGGTCCTGTACCCGGCAGCCTGGAGAACGGAGGCGGTCATGGCACAGGTGCTGCCTTTGCCGTTTGTTCCTGTAATGTGGATATACTTTACGGCACTCTCCGGGTGGCCCAGCTTGCATAGCAGCACGTCGATGCGGGACAGGCCGGGAACGCTGCCCCGCCAGTCCACCCGGTGGATATAGTCCAGTGCTTCGTCAAGCGTCATGATGGTCACGCTCCTTTATTTTCAAGCGGTGCAGCACAGGGGAGAGGGCGTTCCTGCGGAGCAGCAGCCATACCGCGGCGGTGTCGATGACGCCGGTGACGGCGAACTGGATGCTGCGGGAGGCCAGACGGGTGAGAAAGAAAGCCAGCTTGGCCTCGCCGCCGTAGACCAGCGCCAGCGCGGCGCTCTGCCACAGCACCGAGCCGCACAGCGCCGCCGGGAATACCGCCAGCGCCACCCGCCAGACGGTGGGCTTTGTCCACGCATAGCCGCGCAGCAGCCCGGCCCACAGACCGTAAAGGATAGGCGGCAGGCAGAAGATGGGGTTATAGCCGAAGGGGGAGAACAGACAGCCGATGAAATCGGCGGCGAAGCCCACCGCCGCGGCGGGGACAGGACCAAACAGCAGTCCGGCCAGCAGGATGGGGACGGCCTCCAGCGAGAAGCGGCTGATCTCGCTGGGGATGATGGTCAGCAGACGGGCCAGGATAACGCTCAGTGCCGTCAGCAGGGCGCAGACCGTCAGGGCGTAGGTGTTGAACACCACGGCGCGTTTTCCGATGCATTCTTTTTCGGGCATAAAAAAGTACCTCCTTATCCGTGGGATGGGAGGTACATCTCAAAGATATATGAAAATGTCCGCACGGTGGAAGCTGAAATGGCATCGCGGAGCAAGCTCCTTCGTCCGGCGGCAGCCTCCCATCCGTCCGGCACTTAACGCACCATCTCTACACTGTGCGGATATATTATATAGCGGATAGGACGCGGATGCAACACTATTTTTTCGCGGTCAACCTGTCATGACCATTGACGGCGGACTACCCTATCATGTATAATAAATGATAATATAAACACAAGATATATGGGCGTATGGTGTATATCCCTGAGGAGGTCGTGTGATGGAAATCGAATTCAGAAATGGCTGCTGTAAGGACAAAGAGGGGCGTGTGATGTTCGATCCCACGGTGTATCAGGACTGGCAGATCGGCGCGGCGGCAGAGAAGACTCTGCCGGGTGTGGAGGTGTTCCGGGAGAAGCTGGGACTGCGGCCGGAGGAGCTGCTGCCCTACGGCAAGACGCCCAAACTGGATTTCCTGCGCATTATGGAGCGGCTGCACGACAGGCCGGACGGGAAGTACATCGAGGTGACGGCCATCACGCCCACGCCGCTGGGTGAGGGCAAGTCCACCACGTCGCTGGGATTGATCGAAGGATTGGGACGGCTGGGAAAGAACGTGGGCGGCTGCCTGCGCCAGCCCTCCGGCGGGCCGACCATGAACGTAAAGGGGACGGCGGCCGGCGGCGGCAACGCGCTGCTGATTCCCATGACGGAGTTTTCGCTGGGGCTGACCGGCGACATCAACGACATCATGAACGCCCACAATCTGGCCATGACGGCGCTGAACGCCCGGATGCAGCACGAGCGGAACTACGACGACAAGAAGCTGGCCCAGCGGGGGCTGCGGCGGCTGGACATCGACCCGGAGCGGGTACAGTGGAGCTTTGTGCTGGACTTCTGCTGCCAGGCGCTGCGGAAAATGCGTATCGGCATGGGCGAGGGGAAGATGGACGGCTATCCCATGGACACCTGCGCCAACATCGCCGTCAGCTCCGAGCTGATGGCGATATTGTCCGTGGCACGAGATCTGAAAGACCTGCGGCAGCGGATCGGAAGCATCGTGCTGGCCTATGACAGGCAGGGGAAGCCTGTGACCACGGAGGATCTGGAGGTGGCCGGGGCAATGACGGCGTGGATGCGGAACACCATCAACCCCACGCTGTGCTACACCGTGGAGCATCAGCCGGTGCTGATACACGCAGGGCCGTTTGCCAACATCGCCATTGGGCAGTCCTCCGTTATTGGCGACCGGTTGGGTCTGAAGCTGTTCGACTACCACGTGACGGAGTCCGGCTTTGCCGCAGACATCGGCTTTGAGAAGTTTTGGAATGTGAAGTGCCGCCTGTCCGGGCTGAAGCCGGATGTATCGGTGCTGGTGGCCACCGTCCGGGCACTGAAAATGCACGGCGGTGGGCCGGAGGTCGTGCCGGGGCGTCCGCTGCCGGAGGCGTATACAAAAGAGAATTTGTCCTTGCTGGAGGCCGGCTGCGCCAACCTGCTGCACCACGCGGAGACAGTGCGGAGGTCCGGCATCACACCGGTGGTGTGCATCAACAAGTTCTACACGGATACCGACGCGGAGCTGGCGCTGGTGCGCCGTATCTGCGCCGAGCACGGGCTGCGGTGCGCCGTGTCCGACCACTGGCGCTATGGCGGCGCAGGGGCGGAGGAGTTGGCCCGGACGGTGCTGGACGCCTGCGACGAGCCGTCGGAGCTGAAATTCCTCTATCCCGATGAGATGCCCCTGCGGCAGCGGGTGGAGCGCATTGCACGGGAGGTATACGGCGCGGAGGGCGTGGATTGGTCGCCGCTGGCGCTGGAGAAGGCGGAGCGGTTCGAGAACGACCCCAAATACGCGGACTACTGCACCATGATGGTAAAAACACACCTGTCGCTGTCCCACGACCCGACGAAGAAGGGCGTGCCGACGGGATGGCGGCTGCCGGTGCGGGACGTGCTGGAATACAGCGGCGCACGGTTTTTGTGTCCAGTGGCGGGGACGATCTCCATGATGCCCGGTACAGGGTCTGACCCGGCCTACCGACGCATCGACGTGGACACCGACACCGGTGCGGTGCGGGGACTGTTCTAAGGAGGGCGTATGGACGATACAACGCGGTCTTGCCGGGAATTTACGGCGCTGCTCGGTTCGGGCGCACCCGCGCCGGGGGGCGGCGGCGCGGCGGCACTGGCCGGTGCGCTGGGTGCGGCACTCTGTACGATGGTGGCATCACTGACCACGGGGAAAAAGAAGTACGCCGCCGTGGAAGGCGAGATACAGGAGCTGCTGGAAAGGTGTAAATCTTTACAGGAGAAGCTGCTGGATATGGTGGCGGCAGACGCGGAGGGCTTCCTGCCGCTGACGCAGGTCTATGGGATGGCCAAGGATGATCCGGCTCGCCCGGCGGCCTTGCAGGCGGCGTCGGAGACGGCCTGCGGCGCGCCGCTGCGGATGATGGGGCTGTGTCTGGAGGCGCTGGAAGCGGCGGAGCGGCTGGCGGACATCGGGTCACGGCTGGCGGTATCCGACGCGGGCTGCGCTGCGGCGCTGCTCCACGGCGGACTGCGGGCGGCATCGCTGAATGTGTATATCAACACGAAGGCCATGCCCGACCGCGATGCGGCGGAGGGCCTGAACCACCGGTGCGGTGCGCTGCTGCGCCGGGGCACGGCGCTGGCCGATGCGGTGTTTGACCGGGTAAAGCGGGAGTTGACGACTCTGTAAAGGAGGAAACATTTACATGGCTGAACTGCTCTACGGGAAGCCTGCGGCGGATGCGCTGACGGCGGAGACACGGCGAAGGGCTGACATGCTGCGGGAAAAAGATGTGCTGCCGAGGCTGGTGATTCTGCGCTGCGGCGAAAACGAGGCCGACGGCGCGTACATACGCGGGGCGATGAAGCGAGGCGGGCTGTGCGGCGTGGACGTGGAGCTGCGGACGCTGGCGGAGAATGTGTCCGCCGACGGGCTGGCCCGGGCGTTAGAGGCAGTGAACAGCGACAACGGTATACACGGATGTCTGCTGCTGCGGCCGCTGCCGGGGCATCTGAAGGCCATGGAAAGCAAGCTGTGTGCATTGCTTGATCCGAAGAAGGATGTGGATGGGATGACGCCCGTTTCCGCCGCCGGGGTATTTACCGGCAGCGGTCAGGGCTTCCCGCCCTGCACCGCCCAGGCGTGCATGGCGCTGCTGGACTACTATCACATCGACAGCGCCGGGAAGATCGCGACGGTGGTGGGGCGCTCCGCCGTGGTGGGACGGCCCGCGGCCATGCTGCTGCTGGCGCGGAACGCCACCGTGACCGTGTGCCACACGGGAACGAAGGATGTGGCCGCCGTGACACGGGAGGCGGACATTATCATCACCGCCGCCGGTGCGGCGGGCAGCCTGACGGCGGCCCATGTCCGGCCTGGGCAGGTGGTGGTGGACGTGTCTACCAACTGGAACGGCGTGTCGCTGTGCGGCGACGCGGTGTTCGACGATGTATCTCAAATCGTGGAGGCCATTACGCCCGTGCCCGGCGGCGTGGGCGCGGTAACGTCAGCGGTGCTGATGGCGCATACCGTCCGGGCGGCGGAATACATGACAGGGGAGGGCGGCCTATGAATTTGTTTACACCTGCCGAGACGGCGGCCAACTATGCGGCCGCAGGCGTGGTCAAGACCCAATACGCGGCGGTGAAGCTGCTGCTGTTGGGCATGGCCGCCGGGGCGCTGATCGGATTTCCCGTGTGCGTGACCGGCATGGCCACATATACGTTGGCTTCGGCCAGCGTGATCCGCATCGTGTCCGGGGTTTTGTTTGCTTTCGGGCTGGGGATCGTGGTGCTGACGGGAGCGGAGCTGTTTACGGGGAATACGCTGATCGTCATCAGCCTGCTGGACAAGCGGGTGACGCTGGGGGCGATGCTCCGCAACTGGGGCATCGTATACACAGGAAATTTTCTGGGCGCGGTCGTTCTGAGTTGGATCTGCACCCGGTTCGGCTGGATGGATGCCGGGGAAGGCGCTTTGGCCGCCTACGTCATGAAGCTGGCGGCGGGGAAGATGTCCATGCCCTTTGAGAACGCCTTTTTCATGGGTGTGCTGTGCAACATCCTTGTCACCGTGGCGGTGCTGGTGAGCTTGTCCGCTAAGGACGTGGTGGGCCGGATGCTGGGCGCGTGGGCGCCGGTGATGTTTTTTGTGGTGGCCGGGTTCAGCCACTCCATCGCGGACATGACCTACTGCGCACTGGCACTGTTTGGAAAGAACCAGGCCGCCTATACAGCGGCGGCGCAGAGCGCAGGCGTGGATGTGGCCGCGCTGACCTGGGGACGCTATTTCCTGGGCAATATGCTGCCGGTGACGCTGGGCAATATACTGGGAGGCCTGTTGGTGGGCTGGATCGCTTGGTACTGCTTCCTGCGGCAGAAAGGATGATGGACTGAGATGAATTTGTTTTTGACACTGGCGTATCTGTTTTTTATCGGCTCAACGCTGGGCTGGGTGGCGGAGCTGCTGTACCGGCGCTTTCTGTCCGGGGCGAACCCGGAGCGGAAGTGGATCAACCCGGGCTTCTGCGTAGGGCCGTATGTGCCTCTGTACGGATTCGGTCTGTGTATTCTGTTTGTGCTGGCGGCGGTGGGCGAGAAGAACGGCGTGGACACGGCGGGGGAGAAGCTGCTGCTATTTGCGGGCATGGCTGTGAGCATGACGGCTATTGAGTACATCGCTGGTATCGTCAGCCTGAAGTTCATGAAGGTCCGCCTGTGGGACTACAGCAAACAGTGGGGCAACATCCAGGGCTTGATCTGTCCGGCTTTCTCCGCGCTGTGGGCGGTGGTCAGCGCCGTGTACTATTTCTGCATCCATCCCTATATCCTGAATGCGCTGGACTGGCTGTCCCGCAACCTGGCGTTTTCGTTTGTCATCGGGTATTTCTTCGGTGTGTTCACCATCGATCTTGTGTATTCCGCCAAGCTGCTGTCCCGCATCCGGAAGTTCGCCGACGAGCACGAGGTGGTGGTCCGCTTCGAGGCTCTGAAATCCCATATCCGGCAGAAGCAGGACGAACGGCGGGAGAAGATACACTTCCTGTTTCCGTTCCGTTCCGACAGCCCGCTGGCTGATCACCTGCGGGAGGCGGAGGAGACGTGGGAGCGCCGTTTCCGCAAGGAGTAGGATACAAATGAAAAAAGACGGCCTTGGCCGTCTTTTTTCATTTGTGCAGGTATCGGCGGAACAATCCGTCAAGGCTGCACTGGCAAAGATGCATCGCACATGACATCATTGGCTCGAGGCATTATGCTCTTTGACAAAACTTCTCAATTCTTCATAAAAATCCGGGAACACTGACCAGCTAACTACCGGTGCGGGTCTGTCCGGGTCAGTCTCAAGATCGGCGATCGCGTCACGAATTGCAGATATTTCAAGACCAGAGGGAATCACGATTTCGTGATCGGAAAGGCGCTGAAGGAGTGTGGCTTCATCCAACTCTGACAGCCTCTGCGGCATTGCATCGTTGGAGCAGGCGGAAAAAACACAGATAAGGCCAATCAAGGCGATCACAGCAGCGATACTTCGCATTTTCTTAGCAAGTAACATGGCGTATTACCTCCAATCACAGCTTGTCGGATAGATATTCTATCCGCATGATAATCATATCATAAATGAGCATCTTTTCAATATGGGGAGAGACAGACAATGCAAACTTTTTGTGAACAAATAACAGCAAGGGCGCATAAGCAGCATAGCAGGAGTGCGCTCCGTTGGCTACCTACGAAGCGGAGAGAAAAAGCACGCGCCCCCGCTGTATCACAGCAGGGGCGCGGAAGATGATTATTCCCACTCGCTCCCAGAAACCGTGACCTAAACGATTTTGTATAGACCGTTTAGCTCCGATTATCAGGATTACTTAGATAGTCCAAGAAATACAGTGCATCCAGCGCCCCAATAAGCCTCCCTTGCCATAAGCGGAGCCAACATACTTCCGTCCGTTTTCCCGGTCAACAATGAGGTGGACCGCGTTGACGGTGGAAAGCGCCGTGTGCCACGCGCTTTCCCACCGGCGCAAAATCTCCGCCAGCTTCGGTGTCAGGCGTTTGCGGCACTCCTGCCGCAGTTCCTCCGGTACGCCGTAGAATGCCTCAGCGATGCTGCCGGTGATGGCGGCGAGGGTGTCGCTGTCGCCGCCGAGGGCCATGACGAGACGCGAAAATAAAGACGGGGACCGGCTGGAAAACAAATGCGCCGCATTCCGATGAAAGCCGGAATGCGGCGTTTCGGTTTGGCGCGGATATACCAGTTCTGGAATTTCTCACCGAAAGGCGTGGACTTTTCCAGGACGGCGTGTTAAAGTTAATGATAAGTAGGATTCGCCTGAATTTCCCCTCATGAACCAGGCGGGGACGCCGCGGTTATAAGAGCCGGGACAGACAGAACGAATGGGAGGAAAAGAAATGGAACGATATTGCAAATACTGCGGGGCGCAGCTCCCGCCGTCGGGGAATTTCTGCGGCAAGTGCGGGATGCCTGTCGGCAGCGGTGAGGATATGTTCGGTTCCGCCGAGCCGACGGTTGACAGCTATCACTATGGGGATATGAACAGCGGCAGAGGCGCTGCCGGCGGCCCTGTCAGACCCAGACGGAAAAAGCCGGGCAATGGAAAGACCGTGCTGCTTGCTGTGGCTGCAAGCCTGGTCCTGCTGGTTGGCGTGGCGCTGGCGGTCAAGCTGATCCTGGAGCTGCGCGGGGAAAAGGACGCCGTGCAGGAACCGGCATATACGGAAACCATAGCGGAAGCCGCGCCGCAGGACACCCCTGAACAGCCTGCGCCGCAGGATACCGCGCCCGAAGCGCCCATGCAGGAAGCACCCGCGCAGGAGGAGCCGGAGGAGGATGCCGGGGCGTACCAGCCGGATCGTATTCTGGAGCTTCAGCCCGGTCAGCTGAACTGGGTGGTCGTGACCGGCGATTATGATTTGTATTTTTCCGTGCCGGAGGGATTTGTGGAAACGCCAATCGGCTTCTCCGTGAACGGAAACATCTACTGCTATTATGCGCAGACGCTCGATATGCTCGTCCGCGTCTGGGAAGCGCCGGTCGACATGGCCGGCGATCCCGGCAGCAGCCGCCTGTGCACTGCCTATGGCTTTTACGTGGACGAGGCTTCCATGCAGGAGACGGAAAACAGCCGCCGCTATACCTGCACCGGAAGCGGCAGGCGGATGTCCGTCTATGAGACGTGGGGTGATCTGTATGCGTATTACTTCATGTTCGAATATCCGGACAGCTCCATGCTGCATACGTCGGCCTATGAGGACCTCGCCTCGGCGTTCCTTTCGCGTGCGTCCTGCAACAATGTGCTGACACAGCCCGTCAGTGCGTATATTCTCCCGCAGAGCGCGGAGCGCCGGCTGACCGAGGCGGATCTGGAGGGCCTTTCCCATCAGCAGCTCTGCCTTGCGCGCAACGAGATCTATGCCCGCCACGGACGGCGCTTTAAGAATAAAGACATCGCCGCGTATTTTGCAGAAAAGGACTGGTACTACCCGTCCATCGATGCATCCGTATTTGACGCGAACCAGAACAGCTACTTATCCGAGGATGAGCTCTATAACGCGACCTTCATGCTCGAATACGAGAAGCGGAAATTCGGAAAATCATACTATTAAGGAATTTGGAAATGGAGTCTGAGATCAGGATATGAAAAAGAAGATCATCGCGGCGGCTCTGGCGGCAGCCGTGCTGCTTGCAGCGGGCGGTCTGCTTTTCGGACTGCACAGGATCGGGGAAACGACGATCTCCGCCGGGCCGGGGCCTGCCGCACCGGAGGAGGTCCAGCCCGCCGAGCCGGAGGAGCCTTCCGTTCCGGAGCAGCCGGAGAAGGAACCGGAGGAGGCGGAGCCCGTGCAGACACAGACCCCCGTGCCGGAGGCCGTGCAGACCGAAAAGCCGTGTATTGTCATTGACGCCGGACACCAGCTGAATGCCGATTACGGCAAGGAGCCGGTCGGCCCGGGAAGCACGGAGCTGAAAACGCGCGTTTCCGCCGGAACGACCGGCGTGTCGACCGGGATCCCGGAATACGAGCTGAATCTGGCCGTCTCGCTGCTTTTGCAGCAGGAGCTTACGGTGCGCGGCTATACGGTCGTCATGACGCGGACGGAGAACGACGTTTCCATATCCAATGCCGAGCGCGCGCAGATCGCGAACACGCAGCAGGCCGGCGCGTTCATCCGCGTCCATGCCAACGCAAGCGAAAGCGCCGCCGCCAGCGGGATCATGACCATCTGCATGACGCCGTCGAACCCGTATAACGGCGCGTTATATGAAAAAAGCCGCGCCCTGTCCGACTGCGTGCTCGAGCGGCTTGGCGCAGCGCTTGACAAGCCGCAGAACGAGCGGACGCTCTGGCAGACGGACACCATGACCGGCATCAATTACAGCGAGGTCCCGGTCACCATCGTGGAAATGGGCTTTATGACCAACCCGTCCGAGGACGAGGCAATGGCGACGGATGCGTACCGGGCAAAGATCGCAGCCGGGATCGCCGACGGCGTTGACGCTTACTTTAGAAGGCTGCAAAGGCAGTCCCTGACGGAGGACGCGGCGCTGGCCGAGGCGCTGCGGGAGCAGCTGCAGGGAAGCAGCGACAAATGGGATATCTGGGCAGAGCGGCTGCAGGAGGGCACGTATGCCCATGTGCAGGAAAATATCGACCCTGACGCGCCGCAGATGGTGTCGGCAAGCCTCATCAAGCTGTTTATCATGGGTGCGGTCTATGACGCGGAGCGCAGCGGGACCCTGACGCCCGGCGCGCAGGAGGACGCTATTTGCCAGATGATCAGCGTCAGCGACAATGCCGCCGCAAATGAGCTGACCTGCCTGCTCGGCGGAGGCAGCGAAGCGGACGGCCGCGCCGCCGTGGAGCGCTTCGCCGCTTCCATCGACTGCACCGCCGTGCGCTATAACCGCCTGATGCTCGTGGAAAACGGGACGCAGAACTACGTCAGCGCGGAGGACTGCGCGGCGTTTTTACGGCTGGTCTACAACCGGCAGTGCGTTTCGCAGGAGGCCTCGGAGCAGATGCTTGCGCACCTGCTTGCCCAGCAGGTGAACGACCGCATCCCGCAGGGCCTGCCGGAAGGCACGCAGTGCGCCCATAAAACCGGCGATCTGCTCGGCCTGTGCTGCGCGGACGTGGGCATCGTCTTTACCCCGCAGACGGATTTCCTGCTCTGCATCATCTGCAACGATCCCGCAGATTACCAAACTGCGATCCGGACCTGCATCACCCTCGCCCGCACCGCCGCAGAGAAGCTTTGCAGCTGACCGGTATTTCACGCAAAAAGCAGCGGCTCCGGCCTGAAACTGCCGGAGCCGCGTGCTATCCTGAATCAGGAGGCACAGTTGGGTATACGCATGAGTTAGACATATCTAACCTATTGCGCCTGACAGAAAAAACACAGGGCTGTTTCTGGAACGGCCCGGAACTGGGGGAGCGTATGTCAAGGAAAGCAACGGAATTTCAGAAGAAGGAAATGAGCAGGATGTACCGGGGCAAGGAGATCTTCAAGCCGCTGAATACCGGCTGGATCGACGAGAATGTTGCCTGCGTCCGGGAGTGGGTGGCGAACATCTTCTTTTATCGGAAGGGCGATGTTCCCATCATGATCGACGCCGGGTATCACTACGACCGGCTGGACGGACAATTTCGAATTCGCCTTCGCCCACAAGGACCAGCGCTGCTCCCCATTCAAAAAACGCGTCCACGACCCCGCCGCCTCCTACGACGCTTACGACGAGTCCGACGACACGCCGGAGCGGGCGAAAGCAGGCCTGCTGAAGGGCGTGGGCCGGTAAAGCACCGGGGGGCAGTTGGTAATTAATACGACTTCGCCTCATGCGCATTCCCGGCCTTTATAAAAAGGTGCCGGGGATCTTCTCAGAGCAGACGCCGAAGCTGTTCGGCGTGACGGCGGGCTTTGCGTCGCGGGAGATCCAAACCACCGGCGGCGTCTGGCGCATCGATATGACGAAATGCCCGTACCACGACGCCAGCGTGCACTACGGCTGTCCGGAGCTGTGCCACTGCTTCTGCGACAGCGACGATATCACCTACGACGGCCTGCACCCCAAGCTCTACTGGCACCGCACCAAGACGCTTGGACGCGGGGGCGACTGCTGCGATTTCTGCCTGAAGCTCAGAGACAAATAAGACGGACGGAGGAAGCCTTCATGTTCTGGGACAACGTTGCGTGGCTCTACGACATTTTTGCCGACGGCATCAACCGAAAAGCGAACCGGGCGCTGTGCGCCGCGGTCGGGGAGCTGATCTCTCCGGCTGACGACGTGCTGGAATGCGCCTGCGGCACGGGGCTGCTCACCACCGTCATCGCACCCCGCTGCAAGCGCCTGACCGCCACGGATTTTTCTGCAGCGATGCTGCGCCGGGCAGAGAAAAAATGTGCCAAATTCGGCAATGTGCAGCTTGCGCAGGCCGACATTCTCCATCTGGACTATCCGGATGAGAGCTTTGACGCGGTCGTGGCCGCGAACGTCATCCATCTGCTGGACGAGCCGTACCGGGCGCTGCAGGAACTGGATCAGGCGGCGGTCCCGGAACATGGCAGTTTCTGGATAATCAATGCTGGAAAACGCGTTAAAGCTTTTGGTACGGGTCTTGCGGGCGCGGGTGCCCAAAATCACCTGATTGTCAAACACGATCTGCACACCCCAGGCATCCGGGTGGCAGGCATAGGCCACGGCACGCCACAGGTTGTTGCGGGCATCCGTATCGCGGTTATAAATCGATTTCTGGCTGCCGGTCAGCACCACCGGCTTGGGGCTTTTGCGTATCATGTAGCTGAGCGCTGCGGCAGTATAGCCCATCGTGTCCGTGCCATGGGTGATGACAAAACCATCATAGCGGTCATAGTTTTCCTGCACAGCAGCGGCAATGCCCTGCCACTGTTCGGGGCCCATGTTGGTGGAATCCAGGTTATACAGCTGGATGGCATCAATGCGGCAGAATTCCGCCAGTTCCGGCACGCAGGAAAGCAGCTCTTGCGAGGTGATAGCCGGGGCAAGCCCGCCCGCCGCCGTTGGGCGCGAAGCAATGGTGCCGCCGGTTGCAATCAGCAGGATCGTTCTCATAAATTAGAGTTCTCCTTTTATTTTTCACTGCACGGTGCCTTGGCGCAGGGGCGGGGCACCCTTGTGCATAATATTCATAAGTGCGCTTATTATACCATCTGTGTGCGCGCAAGGCAAACATTTTTTACAGGGGTTGACAAGTTCGGTCTATTGTTATAGACTAAGTTTATAGCAATAGACCAAATGAGAGAAGGAGCACCCCGAAATGGAACAGGATTACCGCCTTGCGGAAGGCGAATACCGCTTTGCCTGCCTGGTGTGGGCCAACGAGCCGCTGGGCAGCGGCCAACTGGTAGCGCTGGCAAATGAAGCCCTTGGCTGGAAAAAAAGCACCACCTATACCGTGCTGAAAAAGCTGTGTGAGCGCGGTATATTACACAATGCAAACGGCACCGTAACGGCACTGGTCAAACAGGCCCAGGTTCAACAGGAAGAAAGCGTCGCCGTCGTGCAAAAAAGCTTTGGCGGCAGCCTGCCCCGCTTTGTGGCCGCTTTTTTGAACACCAGCTCCATCAGCGAGGAAGAAGCCGCCGCCATCCGCGCCATGCTGGATGATGCCCGCCGCCAGGACAGCGATGCCTGAATGCTGCTTGCTTACTGCTTAACGGAAAGGAAAAACGCCATGATGTTCAGCATCCGTTCTTTTGTGCTGTATGCCGTTGGCACCAGTATGTGCGGCGGCCTGCTGGTACTGCTCTGCCTACCGTTGTGCGCGCTGCTGCGCAGGCTGCGGGCACCCAGCAAACTGCTGTGCCTGCTTTGGCTGGCGGTCGGGCTGCGGTTTCTGCTGCCGGGCGGCATCCCGGTATCCATCCGGCAGCCGGGCAGCGCGGCCCCCATTCAACAGGCTGGCGCCGTGGTTCAGGTGCTCACCGTGCCCGCGGAACTCCCGGCGCAGGCTTTGCCGGGCGCGGCAGGCAGTGCTCCCCTGCCCGGCAGCATGTTTAACATCTGGGTGGCACTGGCAGCGATCTGGGCTGCCGGGGTAGTGGTTTTACTGGTGCGTGCGGCGGCTGGCTATTGCCGCCTGCGCCGCATGGTAACCCTTGCCTGCAAAACGCCGGATGGCTGCTACACCTGCGCCGCGGTTGCCACGCCGTTCACACTTGGCGTGCTGCGCCCCCGCATTTATATGCCGCAAAGCCTGCAGGGTCCCCCACGCCGTGCGGTACTGCTGCATGAACGCACCCACATCCGCCGGGGTGACCCCATTACCAAGCCGCTGTACTATCTGGCCGCCTGCCTGCACTGGTGGAACCCGCTGGCGTGGCTGGCGTTCCGCCAATTTGAGGAATACATGGAACTTGCCTGTGACGAAGCCGCCATCGGCACCGCTCCCGCTGCCGAACGCGCTGATTACTGCGAAAGCATTCTGCGCTTTGCCACGGTGCGCCAGATGCCCGGTGCCCTCGCTTTTGGGCAGGGCCAGGTGGCCAAGCGGGTGGCCCACTTGCTGAAATACCGCAAACCCGCCCCGCTGCTGTTAGCCCTTGGCTGTGTGCTGGTTGCGCTGGGCTGCGGTGCCTGCGCCCTGCGGCCCCAGGCGGAAACCATAACACCGCAGGCCGAACCCGTTTCCGCTGCGGCAGAACCCACGCCGGAACCTGCCACTCCTGCTGACGATACGCTGACCAACAGCGTCGCGGAATCCACCGCACAGCCGGAGCAGCCCCAGGCCACGGCAGAGCCGTTGGTTTTCGGCTGGCCGGTGGCGGATTTCCATTACATTGCCCGCTTTGTATCAGACTATCACCGCGGGGCGGATTATAGCGCCACCAAGGGCACGCCGGTGTTGGCGGTGTACGGCGGCACAGTGGCGGTTGCCAACTACAACCACCCCAGTTACGGCAATCATGTGGTCATCGACCACGGCACCCTGCCGGACGGCCACAGTTACCGCACGCTGTATGCCCACCTGGATACCCTGAGCGTGGCCGTTGGCGACACTGTAACCCAGGGCCAGCAGCTTGGCACGGTGGGTTCCACCGGCGCATCAACCGGCAACCTCCTGCACCTGGA
>ERZ857757.1436-NODE-1436-length-18796-cov-28.185102_pt1 | contig 18796 bp, 22 predicted proteins | sample MGYA00519764_ERZ857757 | MGnify/ENA primary metagenome ERZ857757 (study PRJEB31778, sample SAMEA3449359) | human gut metagenome | biome: human gut; feature: human-associated habitat; material: faeces | place: United Kingdom | collected 2010/2012 ... | reverse complement strand
AAAATGAATTAGGACAGTTAAAACGAGAATATCAAAATGTATGTCTTGAACAAGGGGAAAGTTCTCATGAAGCTCAAGAGTTGGCTCAAAGAATACAAAGTTTATCAACTGAATTAAATGAAAATGAGAGAGCTTTAAAAGAAGTTGCTCAAGCAGCAGATGGCCTGGATAATTCACTTGATGATTTGGGTAATGCAACAGATGGAGCTAGTGATGGCTTTACAACTGTAAAAGGAGCTATATCTGAATTTGCAGGTAATGTAATGACCGCAGCAGTAGACAAAGCAAAAGATCTAGTTGATGCTATTTGGGAATTGCCAGAAGCAACTGAAGAATATAGAACTATGATAGCAAAACTGGAAGGCTCTACTGAACAGAATAATTATAAGATAGATGAAGCAAAAGAAAAATATACAGAGCTATATGGATATCTGAAAGACGATATGGCAGTAACAAACTGTATAACAAATATACAAAAGATGAAATTATCTCAGCAACAAACTAATGACGTATTAGATGCTTCTATTGCGGTATGGACTGCTTATGGTGATAGTATACCAATTGAAGGTTTAACAGAAGCTATTACTGAAACAGCTCAAGTCGGGAAAATAACAGGAAATTTAGCAGATGCCGTAAACTGGACAGCTGGTGAAGAAGATGCATTAAATAATAAGTTAGCAAAATGTAATTCAACTAAAGAAAGAGCAAAAGTAATAACAGATGCTTTAAATAAAAAGTATAGTGAGAGTAAGAAAATATACGATGAAAATACCGAGGGCATGAGAGAAAGTAATGAAGCTCAACATAAATTAATAGATGCTCAAGCGCAATTAGCAGAATCAGTATTACCAGTTCAGACAGCTCTGACAAATGTTAAGTCAGCATTATTAGAATCATTATCACCAGCAATTGAAGCTGTATGTAATAGTATATTAGGATTAATAGACTGGTTCAATGGATTAAATCCAGCAGCACAATCTGTAGTACAAGCTATAGGTATTGTTGCAGGTGTAATAGGAACTATAACAGGAGTTGTAGCAGTTTTCCAAGCTCTATCCCCAGTATTGATTCTGGTAAAAGGAGCATTTCTAACAGTAGCTGGTGCAATTGGTGCTCTCTCAACCCCAGTATTAATAGCAATAGGAGTTATAACTTCATTAATAGCAATAGGTATAACGTTGTATAAAAACTGGGATACAATTAAAGCAAAATGTTCTGAGGTATGGAATGGTATTAAAGATACTATATCAAACGTATGGAATTCAATTAAATCTATTACAAGCACTGTATGGAACGGAATTAAGACTGTAATTTCTACAGTATGGGATTTAATAAAAACATCTATAACTAATCGTATTAATTTAGTTAAGTCTATAATCACTACAGTGTGGAATGCAATCAAAACTGTTACAAGTTCCATATGGAATGGTATTAAGACTGTAATTTCTACAGTATGGAATGCAATTAAATCTACTATTCAAGCTAAGGTTAATACTGTGAAATCAGTAGTACAAACAGGATTTAATTTAGTTAAGACTTATATAATAAATCCAATTAGGTCAGCTTATAGTACAGTCAGTTCAATATTCAGTAGTATTTATAATACTATTAGTAGTAAGATTAATGCTGCTAAGAATGCAGTTGGTAATGCAATAAATAGAATGAAATCATTCTTTAATTTTTCATGGTCATTACCAAAGATAAAGTTACCTCATTTTAGTGTTAGTGGCAGTTTTAGTTTAAATCCCCCAAGTGTTCCTTCGTTTGGTATAAGCTGGTATGCTAAGGGTGGTATTATGACACAGCCAACCCTATTTGGAGGTGGAGAAGCAGGAGATGAAGCTATATTACCTTTAAATTCATTTTATAATTATCTAGATGATAAGCTTGATACAATGGCGAGAAATACAGCTATTGATTATGATAGAATGGGAGAAGCTATGGTCGATGCACTAAATGGCATTGGTATGTATATGGACAGTAAGAAAGTAGGCCGCTTAACATCAAAACCAGTTCAAGAAGATATAAGTAATAGAACAAAAAGATTAAATAGATTAGGAGGTATATAATAATTATTCCCCAAGAAGCATAGGAAATAATTTTAAATATAAAAGGGACATCTCTTACTTAGAGACATCCCTTTTTGAAATGGATTTACATTATACATACAGAAGCTTAACGCAAAATATTATAAAACTACAAAAATACCAATAATATAATATTTTTAGGACTTTTGCCCTGATATTATTATATCACAACTTAGTTGGTAAACTAACTATTTTAAATTTATTTTTCTAAAAGGGGTGTGGGAATATGAGTAATGAAGAATACATGAAGCTATATGAACAATTTAAGCCAATGATAATCAAGCTATGCAATAAATGGAGCAGAATTGGAGTGATTGAATATGATGATCTTATGCAAATTGCACTACTTGCATTAATACATGCCTATAATACTTATGATGAGACTAGAGGAAAGAAATTTAGTAGTTATGTGTACGATATTATTGAGTATAGAATGAGAAAAGAAATATATATTGTTGATAAGAAAAATAAGAATAAGCCTGCTATCTCGCTTAATGCAGTAATAGAAAATAGTGAAGGAGATACGGCTGAATTAATAGACTTAATAGCAGATAAAGTAGATCTTCAAGAGGAACTAGAGGAGAAATTAATGCTGCAAACTTACAAGAGAGAAATAGAAAAATATTTGGATGCAAATAAATCTAACATCTGCATACTTAGATGGTTTGAGGATTGTCCATATGAATATATTGAAAAAGTCACAGGCATTAGTAACATACATGGTACACTTAGAGAAGCTAGAATGGCACTTATAAGAAAATCTCTATTATTCAGAAATGAGTACAGACGAATGTATCATATAGATGAATATGATACAGAGAGATCAGCATTAATTAATAGTTAAGCGAAAAATTTACAAGCGTGAAAAGTTCCACAGTTGTTTAAATTTCATAAAAATAGCCATACCACTTTTAATGATATGGCTAAAAATGAAAAGGATAGACCATTATAGTAGATAAAAATAAATACTAAGAATAAAAAATATTTCCAATTCAAGCTTTAGAAACTTGTATATATATATTATAACATTTAATGTCTATAAATGCATAATTTTATGCATAGTTTTAAGACCAAATTAAAAATATTTAAAATAAAAAATAATAGTGCTAAAAGCACTGAAATAACTAAAAAAAAACTAAAAAGTATCCAAGGCAGATATTTTGGGAAATAATCAAATTTTGTCCATAAATAACAATATCCTTTTATGAACTTTTAGGTTATAATTATTCTATATAGAATGAAAAGGAGATTAACTAATATGAATAAGACATTTTTTTATCTTAGGGTATCTAGTAAACAGCAAAACTTGCAATTGCAAATAGATGCCATGGATAAATTTATAAAAGAAAATAATATAGAAGATCCAAAGATATATACTGAAAAGCAGACCGGAACAAATACTAATAGACCAGAACTAAAAGCCTTATTAAAAGCTATGGGTAAGGGTGATTTGCTTGTTTTGTGGAGTTTAGACCGCTTAAGTAGAAATTATAATGACTGTAAAAAGCTATGGTCTGATATTACTAGTAGAGGTATAGATATCCATGTAATTACTATGCCATTATTAGATACTCGAAATTTCAAAGGACCTATGGAGGCCTTCATAAATGATTTAATTGTATCTATTCTTAGTTATGTTGGACAACAGGAAACTGAATTAAGAAGAGAAAGAGCCATTGCCGGATTAAAAGCTATGAAAGTAAAGGACGGAAAAAGAATTTCAATTAAAACAGGAAAACCAATTGGTAGACCTAATATGATCTATCCTAAAAATTTCGAAGCTATAATGAAGCAACAGCAGGACAAGGAAATATCCTTAAAACAAGCATTAGCTGCATTAGATATGCCTAAAAGTAGTTACTATAAATTAGTTAATCAGTGGAAAAAGGATAATACAAAATAAATACTAAATTACTACTACTACTAAATTAATACCAAAGTAGTTATAATTGTATAGAGGTGATAGGAATTGAATAAAGAGAGCTTTGAAAAATTAGATATAATACAGCAAATAGAATTTGTTAATGAAAAATTAAAAGAAGGATATAGTCTAAGCAGATTAGCTAAAGAAGGAATTACAAGCGCACCATCTACTATGAGAGATAGATATGAAAGAGTTCATTATAAATACAATAAAGATACTAAGCAATTTGAAAATATAGTAGAAATTATGCCTTCCGTCAACGATGAAATATGTGTCACGAAAGATGATAGTAATAAAGTAGTAATATCAGAAAATAATATTCAAGAATGTTCTAGTAGTAATAAAGTGGTAATGACGGAGCAAGTAAATAACAAGGTTCTGGAGCAAATACTGCTTAACTATAATTCTATGAGTAGTAAGCTTGATGAGGTTTACAACTGGTATCAAAAAAGTAGTAATAAAGTAGTAACAGGTGATTTAAATATAGATAATTTTGAAGGAAAAGTTGTAACAAGGAGTTATAAAATTTATGAAGATGTTCAAAAAGAATTTGCTGAGTTTTGTGCCAGCAGTAAATATAGAGTACAAGATATTTTAACTCAAGCAATAAAGGAATTTTTAGAAAAATATAAATAAAATCCTTTAACATGGTTAAAGGGAATTTTTTTAGGATAACATACTATATGTAAACTAAATAACATGTTTCACGCAAAACACTTATAAATTTACATTTTATTTCGAAAACTATTTTGAAATTAAAAATGAATACGTTATAGATATGATTATGTTATAATAGTTCATATAAAGAATGGAAATTTAAAAGGCCAAGTGCTGCAACACTTGACCTTGACACAATTTAAAAAAATGCACTGATACGGATATACAATTTTCTAAATTGGGTATTTTGTTTTTCATTTATAAAACTATTATACCCTATTTATATTTTTTTTTAAACATAAAATTCAATGAAGAATAAAAAAAGGGGTGTATATTATGAAAAAATACGAATTTAAAACTTATGAAGAATTTCTAGAAGCTCAAAGGCAAAGAAGTTCAGACTGGTATCAAAAGAATAGAGAGTGGAAAAAAGCTTATCAAAAAGCTAAATATAGAGGAGAAACTCTAACTAAAGAACAATTCGAACTGAACCAGCTACAGGAGCTGGAGAAATAATAAATCTTATCAGTGCAATTCTTTTAAATATGTCAATTTCCTTTAAATAAACTTAAAGAAGGTGACTGACAATGACAGACTTAAACAAATCAATAAAAAATATAAAATCCCTGGATAACTTGATGAATGTTATGCAGCATTATGGAATCAGTTTCAAAAAAGGCAGTACAGGGTATGTGGCAAAATGCCCTTTCCATAATGAAAAAACTCCTAGTTTTAGGCTAAAAGAAAAAAATAATGAAGCCTTTTATAAATGTTTTGGACAATGTAATGCTGGAGGAGACATAATTAATTTTATAAGAGAAAAAGAAGGTATAACAACTTTAGAAGCTGTAAAAAAAGCTTATGAAATATTAAATATTAAACTTGATATTCAGCCTTCTAAGTTAGATGAATTAAAAGATTATATAGAAAAAAATATAAAGCTAGATGGGTACTACATAGAGAATATGTATACTTACATGTTAAATAGTGATACTCCAAGCTTCATCAAAGTTAAATTTAGAAATAAATTTGATAAAACTAAAAAAGATATGAGGACCTATAAAATAATTGATATGGGTGATTATTATAAGCTAGGTACAAAAGCAAAAGATGGAGATTACAATTACACAATATATAATTATCCAAAAGTTAAAGAAGCTATAAATAAAATGACTAATGTGTATTTTGTTGAAGGTGAAAAAGACGCTGATACACTTAATAAATTAGGTTTAACAGCAACAACAATGTATACCAAAACAAATGATGAAAAAATATGGAACAAATATAAAATGCAGTTACAAAATGCCAAGATAGTATTTATTGGAGATACCGGCAAGGCTGGAGAAGAATTTAAGCAGCTGGTATGGAAGCATTTAAAAGATGTTATTCAAACATTTAAAGTAGTAGATCTTCCAGGATTAAAAGAGTTAGGCGACAATAAAGATGTAACAGACTGGTTAGAAGCTGGACATATAAAAGAAGAATTAATAAAAGCCATAAAAGATAGTTGGGATTGGAAAAAATCTACTAAATGGAAAGATGTTACTGAAGTTACTAAGCAAAACGGCACTGTGGAAATAAAACCATTAAATACTATTGATAACTTCAAATTAATATTAGAGCGTGCAGAAACAAAGATATATAAAAATGAAATTACAAAAGTATTATCTGTGGAAACTAATTTCTTCAAAAATAAAACACTTGATACACTTATAACAGAAATAAAATCTCATTGTACAAAAGAACGTTTCAGAATACTTAAGACTGATGTTAGGGATTATATTGAAGCTATAGGAAATGAAAATACTATAAACCCTTTTAAAGTATGGATGGATCAATTACCGCCGTGGGATAGAACATCAAGAATAGATGAATACTTAGATAATTTTGTTACTGTTGATGGTTATAATCAAGAACTGAAAAAACTTCTTATGACGAAATGGCTATTATCATTCTGTGGAAGTGTTTATGATTCAAATTATAAAGCTTATGGATTATTGATATTAAAAGGTGAACAAGGTATTGGAAAAGGTGAATGTTTTAAAAGACTTATACCAATAGATGAAGATTGGGTATTTCTAGGGGAACAAGAGTACAAAGGTGATAGAGATAATATCCAAGCTCTAACTTCTCATCTAATAGTTGAGTTTTCAGAATTTGCTAGATCTGCTAAAAAAGTAAATGAGTTCAAAGGATTTGTAACAGCTGAAAAAGATGCACTATCTTTAAAATATGATAAATATATCACTACTAATAAAAGAAATAACATTTATTTTGCTACTGTTAATGATGGTGAATTTTTATTGGACGATAACAATAGAAGAATGTGGATTATTGATCTAGAATCTATTAACTGGGAAGGTATTAATAATTTTGACTATACGCAATTATGGGCTGAATTAAAAGAAATATATTTAGCTAACCCAATTATAGAAAATCAGCCTTGTTATCATCTACAAAACGATGAAAAAGATAAGTTACAAGAATCCAATAAAAATTATAATTTTAAAAGTGAATTAGGAACAGTATTGGAATCATTATTAGATTTTGATAATCCACAGCGTTTATGGGTAAGAAGTGCGGAAGTTTTAACTATGATAGATGTAAAAGCTAGTGGGACATCAATTACAAGAGAATTGAAGAAGCTAGGTGAGGAAACAAGTATAGACACTCCAATAAAAGGAATCCCTAGAGGAAGATATAATAGTTGTCCTTTACCAAGGAATTGGTGTGGAGAAATTCCTAAAAGATTTAAAAATAGATTAAAGGATCAACATAACTTAAAACTTGTGGAAGTTTCTAAAAAAAGTGTGGAAGTTTCTAAAAAAAGTGTGGAAGTTTCCACAGATAAAAAAATAAAAGAATTACAAAATAAAAATATAGAGCTTCTAACAGAAAAAAGAAATCTACTAGAAAAAATTGAAGTACTTGAAAATAAATTAGAAGAATTATTAGAAATCAACCGCTGGTATGAACAAAATTTTAATAAAAAAGAAGTGTAAACTGAAAAATATGTGTGGATTTCCACACTTTATATTAATTTTTAAAAAAATTAAAAAAAGAAGTGTGGAGACTCACACAGTTTTTATATACTTTTTTCCACACTTTTACACACTTATATTTTTATCATCTGTGTAAAAATAGCTTAGTAATATCAACTATTACCACATATACACACTTTCCACACTTATTTTTAGTAAAATTATAAAAAACATATAAATATATATAAATAAGCTTTAAATATATAAAAAATATAAAAAATATAAGTTTTGAGTAAAATGTGTGTGGAAACTGTGGAGCTTACAAAACTTTATAAGGATGGAGATGAAATTAATATTAGAATTATAATTTTGGAGGGAATATGCTATGTACGAGGGATATCCGAAAGAAATTCTTGATAAAATGAAAGATCTAGGATTATGGGGGAAATCATTAGAAGAAATAGTCAAGATATCCGTAAGATCTTGTAGCGACATGAAGTTCATAACTAGACAGGGGAAAAATAAAATAAGTGATTTTGAATTTAATAAAAAGGTTGAACAGCTGGAGCTTAATCAGATTAAAATTTTAGAGAAAATAAAAGAACTCCATTTGTAGTTCAACAAAAGCATAGTGTGGAATCAATCTGCTTTTCTTGATTAAACAGAGAAGGAGAATTAGTACAATGCAAAATAAGATAAAATATAAGGTTATTGTGGATACAAGAGAAAAAAATATTGAACATATAATAAAAGCTTTTGAAAAAAATAATATAAAATACGAAAGAAGAACATTACCTACGGGTGATTACATAATAGAAGGTTCAAATGGCCATGTGCCAAACGTAGTTATTGAACGTAAAAACTCTATAGATGAGCTCACAATTAATCTACTCGATAAAGCTACAGTGGATGAGAACGGAAATAATAGATTTATTAGAGAACTTATTAGAGCTAAGAGAGCCAATAAGAAATTCATATTGCTGATAGAAGACGAAAAGTTTTATACAAATTTACTAACTGGTAATTATCGTTCTAACATGAATCCGAAGGCTGCTAGGGGAATGATATTATCTCTCGAATCAAAATTTAGAAATTTAAGTATAGTATGGATGTCTAAAAAAGAAGTTGCTAGTTATATACATTCAATCTTATATTACTCATTGCGTGAGGATTTAAAAGAAAAATAGATTTAGAGGGACTGGATACCATTTTTAGTATCCAGTTTTTTATTTATTTTTATTTTTTTCATATAATTTAAATTTTACATATTCTAGTATATGATCTTCTATTTCTTTAAGAAATTCTTTATCACTTATAAAGCAGCCTCTATCAAATAGATAGTTCTGTAGAGAATCCAATGGATCATCTTCTTTATGTATATCTGGAATAAGTCTAGTTATATCTGTATTAAGAGTTTTGCATATATCTTTAAGTACATCAAAAGGTATATTATTGCCAGACTCATATTTTCTAATTGATATTTCAGACTTTCCTATTAGCTTTCCTAGTTCTTTTTGAGTAAGATTATTTTCTTTTCTAAGTATTTTAATTTTATTGCCAAGGTCCATGAATTCACCTCCCACCGCTTATCTCTTTGTTAAATTATATCATAACCGATAAATTTTTTATCTAAAATTATAATAAATATGTTGCATAGATAAAATTTTTATCGTATTATATAAATATAGATAAATAAATTATCGCAAAGGAGGTTAGATATGAAAAGTTTTAAAATAGCTAGAATAAAAAAAGATTTAACTCAAAAGCAATTATCGGAAATGCTAGGTATGTCAATAGCCACTGTAAATCGACTTGAGAACGGAAGTAAATCTATAGATGACATAAAGGTTAGGGATTTAAAAAAAATATGCTCAGCATTAGATTTGGACGTAGTGGAGTTTATTAAAAAAAATGATTAATCACTTGAGTTACTGACCTAAAGATAAAATTAAATTTAGGGGGAGTAATAAAATGAGTAAAAAGAATAATGATGTTTTTGAAGTTTTTAGCGCAATGGAGGACGAAAGTAATAAATTAAATGGAGTTGTGTCAATACTATATGCAATAGCCGATGCTATGAGCTATGGGACAAGCAATCCAAAGGAATTTACAGCAGCAATAGAACTAGCAGCAACTACACTACAAGATTTTAGCGTTAAGCATGGAGAATTAATTGAGCAAGGATGCCAATTGGTAAAAGAAAATAAATTAGAAGCAATTAAATAAGGAGTTTATGAAATAGATTTAGTAATTGTGAGTGAATATAATTCACTCACTTTTAAATATGATGTAGCTACCTTTGTATTATTTGAAGTAGCTACAAAAGGGGATGATTATTTGTATTGTTATATACAGCAAATTAAACTAAAAAATGTTAAGTACCAAGGTAAGGCGAAAGCTATAGAACCAATTATATATACTTTTAATGGAAGAACTATATATAGCTATACAATGAGTGAGGAAAGGTTTATAAGGGATAAGAATATATCTTACAAGATAACTATACAACATAGTTACAGAGAGAACGGAAAGGTAAAAAAGAAACAATGGCATGTATGTAATATGGATTATTACGATGTTGCAGATAATGGATTTTGGATAGGTGATTATATGACCAGTAAGAAATTAGAAAAAATTCTGAATGAAACTGGATTAGATGAAGAAACTTTTTATAACATGATAGAAGAAAAGCTAGATCCATTAGCACAATCAATAATTGAGGAGTACCAGGGAACAGAGGAGTATAAGACTAACAAGAAAAATCAAGACATATTATCAAAGAACAGTAAAGCCAAGAAAAAATTCGATGATAAATACGGATATGATACTTATAGGGAATGTTACAACGTATTTGGGGAATTAATGAATGAATCCAGATTAAAAGAATTAAAAGAGCAGTATAGAAAAAGTCAAGAATATAAACGTAGCTACTATGAACAATACGAAAGTAACTACAATAAACAAAATTACAGTAGCCACTTTTCAAATATACAAAGTAGCTACACAGAGCAGGAAACAAGACTGTTAAAAGAAGGATTTAAATTATTATCTATGAAGTATCACCCAGATAAGAATTTGGATAAAGATACAACTGAAACTATGGCAGCAATTAACAACTTAAAAGAAAAAATTCTCAAATAGGGCTGGAGAGATCCAGCCTTTTTATAGGGAAAATTACAATTACAAAAAATTAAGTCATGTATATCTTATTAAGGCTCTTGTCCTATAGCCCTACTATTAAGCTATATAGCTATTTACATAGCGAAATCGAAAAATGGCGATTTATATATAAAAATCACATACGATTTCTAGTAAAAATCAGTTCACGATTTCTATACCTAGTGCTATAATATAGTTAGAAAGAAAACTAATTGAAGAGGGTGGTTTTGTGGAAGAGATTTGGAAAGACATCAAAGGATATGAAGGCAAATACCAAGTTAGTAACTTAGGAAGAATAAGATCTATAGAAAGAAAAGTAAAAAATAATAAAGGCAGCTATATCCAAGAAATGAAAATATTAAAAGTAGGAACTGGGAAACAAGGGTATAAGATTATTGGTCTTTGTAAGGATTGTAAACAAACAACATATTTATTGCATAGGCTAGTGGCACAAACGTTTATTTCAAATCCTGAAAATAGACCTCAAGTAAACCATATAGATGGAAATAAAGAAAATAACTGCGTGACAAATTTAGAATGGGTAACTCAATCAGAGAATATAAAACATTCATATGATATAGGACTTAGAGATGCAAGAAAAGGAACAATCACTGAACGAGATTTGAAGTTACTGGAGCTTTTAACCTCTATAAGGTTTATGACGGTTAAGCAGATCCAAGACACAATCTTTTCTGGAAAAAGCCCTTCTATATGCTACAAAAGATTAGATCATCTCATAAAATGCAAAATGATAAATAGGAAATATTATAATTTAGGAGAAAAATCAAATGCCTATGTGTATTTTTTAGATAAGGCACCTAAGAAAAAGAATTTAAAACATGAACTATTAATGAGCCAATTTGTAACAGAACTAATTAAACAAGGATATGAGATACTTGAGATAGAGAAGACTCCAATTTACAAAGGATTTATTCCAGATGCAATTATTAAGTTTAGGAAAAAGGATGGATCTATAAAGCATCTATTTCTAGAGGTACAGCTGAGTAAACATTCTATTTATGAGAAGTACTATAATATCAATCCAAATAAAGACCCTAGTATACCAAATATATTATATGTAATTACCGATAAACCACAGGAAAATCATCAAATAAGAAACTTAAGAATAGTTGTAGATGATTTAGAAATGCATAAGCTTCAATTTTATTTTTCATAAGGAGTGATATTATGGACCCACTTGTTACAAGTATTTTTAATTCATGCTGGGATTTAGGTTGTAAATTTTTTTATTGGACCTTCGATGGCTATATACAGCCCAAAAAGGATTTTGAGCCACTTTGGAACGAAACAAAGGTAATTAATTCAATAGGCAATAAACCTATTCTTAAAAGTCAAAATAGAACGACACAAACGCAAGTATATACTTTCACAATTCCAGTCGGATTAACAATAGATAATTTCATTAGGAATAAGGCTGCATTAGCGCAATATTTGCATGAAGATCCTAAAAACATAAGAATAGAATTAATTAACAATATGGCTACAGTAACTATTTATGATACAAATAAATTGAACTTTGACTATAGGAGCTATAATTTTGATTTTAAAGGGGTTGAAATTAGAATACCTATGGGAATTAATTTAAAGACTTTTGAAACAGTCTACTGGAATCCTACAAGCCCAAATGAATGCCATTTACTGATTGGAGGTTCTACAGGAGCAGGAAAGTCAGTTTGCTTAAATGTAATAATGGAATATTTAATTAATAGAAAAGACGTAGAGCTATGGCTACAGGATACAAAGCTAGTTGATTTAATGGAGTATGAAAAAGCCCCACAAACGAAAGTTTATAATGAGGGAACTAATTACTCATTGGATACTATAAAAGCTCTTACAAGCGAAATGACGAGCCGATATGCCTATTTGAAGTCTAAGGGGTATAAGAATTTTAATGAATGCCCTAAAAAAAATAAACCAAAGCATATATTTTTAGTAATAGAGGAGTTGGCAAGTTTTAATCCTAAAGAGGATAAGGAATTTTATAAGGAATTAGCTGAGATATTGGCCAAGGGTAGGGCTGCCGCAATAACAGTTATACTTACAACGCAAGCTCCATATGCTGATATATTACCTGGAGTTTTAAAAAATAATATTAATACTATAATCGGTTTAAAAACAAGAACTCAAGAAGCATCCAAAGTTATATGTGGGGACTATGAAGCCTTAGTCAATTTAAGAGGAAAGGGGCATGGAAAGTTATTTAATGCCACTGGAGAACAGGAAATACAAGTATTTAATCTTTAGGAGGTTATGCTATGGAAACTTTATTAAGAAATACAAGTGTTGAGATGTTACGAGAATATTATTTTGATGCTAAAGGAGAATATCCCCCAAAAGATTTCAGTAGGGAAGAACTTGTAAGTATCATTTTAAAAGCTAAGTAGATAATTTACAAAGATTCGACAAGATACGAACTTTACAAAAATTTAACTTTATAAAAAATATATTTTTTCCAATATTGAAATAATATGGCAAAATTTGGGATAACTACACTTATTCCAAATATTAAACAGAATAAATTTATATAAAAAAAATTGAACAATAGTTATTTAAATGGATACATCAATTTCAAGTGTATAAATTTTAGATTTTCAGAATCATTTACAATGATGTTAAAAAGAATGCGAATTATCATATATAAAATTAAATAAATGTTCTTGAAACAAATATATTGGAAGGGGGCAGAATATACAATTAAAAAGCATAAAAAAGACCACAGTTTGATACTGTGGCATCCATTTAAAATAAATTAAAGGAAAGTCTTTGAAAACTAAAATTACTTGAATTATAGCCACGTATTGAGAAATGTATTCAAATATTTTCATAAAAGTAAGTATATTTATTATAGAGGATTGAATTTATAATTACAGAATCCTTCAAAGATAAGCTCTGGTGCTATACTTAGTGTAGGAGGGGATTATATGAAAAAAATATTAAGTATATTAATCTCAAGTGTATTAATCGCAAGTATGGTAGGATGTAGCGGTAACGAGTTAGTAAAGGTAGACGATAATAACACAACAACACAAGTGCAAGAAGCAGTAGGCAACGATGATAAAAAATATATATTAGACTCAAAGTTAGTAGATGGTAAATTAGTAGTTAAATCACAAATAGACTATAATGGAGATTGGAACTTTATATTTAAATATAACTTACTTGTTATAGGCGAAATAGCACAAGGATTAAACTTAAGCAATATAGATGAATTACAATATTGGAGTGTATGCCAAACGACTGATGGTGGTACTAAAAAAATATTTTCTTGCACGATGGGTAAAAATCAACTACAAATGATACAAGATGGAAAGGTATATTCAACAGATATATCTAATATGACAAGTAAAATGACTGACTTGTATTTAGACAGTGAATTATTGCAAGGCTTGTCAAGCAAGGTGGCATCACAAATAATAATTAATGATACAAAAGAAAAAGATCATACTGAAAATATAAAGGATACAACACAAACTGAAGAATCTGAGCAGGTAGTACAATCTAAAAATAAAACTGCCAAAGAGCAAACCGAAAAGACTAATTCCGATACAGAAAAAAATAATACAACTAAGAAAGTTCAACAAACTAAAAAGAAAACAACAACCAAAGAGGAAGATGACTATTATGATGAAAATGGTGAATATGTAGGCCCTAAACATAGTTCAATGGATGATAGAAAAAATTCAATATGTGATAACTGTAAGCATCCTATTGATGATTGTATATGTGATTTTAATAAAGATGATGATAGTGATGAAGATGCATGGATTAATGATGATAAACAGGAATTTATCAAATATACTGAAGATGGCAATACTGAATATTATTACAATGGGCACCCAGTAACAGAAGAAGAATATAATGGAAGAAAAGGACAATTTGGAGATTCTGACAGTATAAACGAAAAAATTATAGAACGTAATACACAAACACAACAAGATGATGATCAATCACAACAATACGACAATCAAGATGAATAAATTATAAAATAAAGCTGGTAAGGAAATTAATCCCTACCAGTCTTTTTATGTTCAGAAAATCATTCTCAGGATTAATAAAATGAACATAGAATAAGCAACTAATACTAGAGCTCTATCTTGCTTTTTAGTAAGATCTATCTTTTCTTTATCTAAGTTTCTTAGCTTGTAGTATAGTTCCCATGCCTCCATATTCTCATATACATCTGGATTAGCTACTACTTTAGAATTGATATTATGAGCCTTGTCCTTAGAATTATATCTAGGCTTATATTTATTTATAAGGAATTGCTCTAAAGCTAATGAACTAGGATAGTCCTCACACTTACATATTTCAACTCTAGCAACTTGATTATATACTTCCTTACCTAAATGCCCTTGTTTTCCGTTAAAGTGGCTACGAAGCCTTCTATCTATATTCTTAGCGCTTCCAATGTAAATCGTGTTTTCTAATGTATCTAAAAATCTATAACAACCAGGTCCTTTATATCTAGTTAATAGCAATTTTATCACTCCCTTTATTTTGGATTATTAACTAATAAATGAAAAAATATCTATAAAAATCTCATTATTTCTTTAGATAAAGTAGGTTTATAGGCAAATTACTTTAAATATGAAGAAGTTGTCCATAAATGCACGATTTTATAAACTTTTATGTTAAAATTAAAGTAAATAAATAAGATGAAAAGGGGGACCAATAAATGGATTTAAAAATAGATAAAAACTTGCAAAATGATTTAAATAATATAGCTGAGAGTGAGTATTCAACAGCAGAGGGGGTTCTAATAAGAGGATTAATTATATACACAAAATACCTTAAAAAATTAGATTTAACAGGATTTTTTAAAGGAAAGAAAGGAATAGAGGAAGCAGAAAAATATATCATAGCTTTATCAAAGGAGTACAATGAATCAATTAATGAAGTTGTATTTGGATGTATAGATGCATATAGAGCTAAAATACTAGGATTAAACTTAAGAGAAAGATTATCTGCAAGTGGAAGAGATGATGCTTATATGTTTCTAGACGATTTCTTTAGAGGCCCTGTTCTTAGCATATATAACAACAAAGAATACAGTGTAAATGAATTAGATAAGGTAATGAAGAAAAAATATGATGAAATAAAGATGGGATATATAAATGAAATCAAGGGATACATAACTGCTGAGGAAAAGAAGATTGAAGAAAATGAAAAAATATTAAGTGAGATAAATAAAGAATTAAAACAAGCTGAAGCACAACATGCAACTTTAAAATTACAACATGAAAAAGCTAAAGTAAAAAGTAGATTCAGTTTATCTCCAGAAAAGATACTGGAGTCTAAAAGAAAAGAAGAAGCACTTAAAAAAGAAGTAGATAAAGCATTTAATGATTTAGAAATGATAAGAGCAAGCTGGCATCATCGAGATAGTAAAATCCTAAAGTCTATGAATAAAATAAGCTACTTGAAAAGTGTATTAAATAACTTCAATGAAGATATAAATATAAGTCGAGTTAGAGAGGAAATTGCTGAATAAATTACATCATAGTAAAGGAGGAATATCAATGTATATATCCGAGGATGAACCGAAGAATAGTAGTGATAAACTAGATAAGATACTACAAGAAACAAAAGAAATATTAGAAAGAGAAAAGAAAAAGAAACAAAGCAAATCTAATAATAGTAACAGTTCAAATGACAATAGCTATGTAATGAATCTCATAAGAACTTTAAATAAATAATACCTAAACTAATTAACGAGATAGAGTAGCAGACAATATAATACTACTCTATTTTCTTTAGGAGGAATACATGATTAATGAAGAGATAAACATACCAGCTGAACTATTAAAATATGAGAGAAGAATGAAGGGACAGTACAGAGGTATTAGGCAATGGATTGATAGATTGGCTAGAGAAGATAAGATACAAGAAATATACAACAGTAATCAATGGGACAAGATGAGCAAGGCAATATTAAAAGCTTATGATAATCATTGTGTGATATGTGATAAGAAGTTTAACAGCCATGAGCTAAATGTAATCAACCTATCAGACATAACTATCTATCCAATGAATGCATTTAAACCAGTTCTTATAGATCTAAATACCTTTAAAGCTAGAGCAAATATAATTCCAATTTGTAGCGAGTGCTATAAAAAAAAAATAAAAAAATAAATTTATTCGACAAGATACCCCCTAACCTCCCATACCTATTTGAGGAAGAGAGGTTTTGTCAACGGAGGAGGGTTGTTTCCTGTTCCGGTCGATGATGATTTTGCGCGAGGGGTGGTATGCTGATATTACTATAAGGAGGTGGTGAAATGGCAGATAGAACTTGTATTTAGAAAATAGGGACTATAGAAAGGGGGTGAGAATATGGATAAAAAGATTGATATAGATTTTTTAGAGGAATATGGTTATATCATTGAAAATACAGCTAAAAAATTAGTTCCAGAAGCTAAAAAGTACATAAAAGAATTAAAGAATAACCATCCTTGGGTTTATCACTTTTATATTAATAAAAAAGTACGGAAAAAGTTAAAAAAAAGATATAAGGGCAGTGATAAGAAAACTGTAAATAAAATGAAAATTTCAATTATAAATGAGCTATATGGATTGGAAACTCCTAATTATATGTATGAAATTTTGAAGGAGAGAGGTGATATAGATGGCCAGTAATAATAATAAGGAAGCAAAGATAACCTTTAAAGCAGAAACTGCCGAGTTTACCGCTGGAATTAAAGAGATGAATAGCAATATTGGTACATTGAATAAACAGTTGAATCTTAATGCTACTCAACTCAAAGCTAATGGTGATAGTGTTGAACTTTTGGAAAATAAACAAAAGCTACTACAAGATAAACTACAAGCCAGCGCTCAAAAAATAGATTATACAAGAGAATGTCTAGAAAAAGCTAAACAAATTTATGGTGAAAATAGTGAAGAAGTAAAAAAGTGGACAGATAAGCTGATAACTGCTGAAACTCAAAATGCTAAGATACAAAACACATTATCTCAAACAAGTTCAAAACTACAAGAATTAGAAAATTCTACAAAACAATCTGAAAGTGCATTAGGCAAATTAGAGTCTACTATTAGTAAACAAGAAAATGAATTAGGACAGTTAAAACGAGAATATCAAAATGTATGTCTTGAACAAGGTCAAGGTTCTCAGGAGGCTAAAAATCTAGAAAGTAAGATACAATCACTATCAGCAGAACTTAAACAAAATAAAGATGCGCTAAAAGAAGTAGAAGATGCATCCGAAGAGTTGGCTAATAATTATGAAGAACTAGGAGATAGTGCAGATAATGTCACAGATATAATGAAAGGCAATTTAGCTAGTGATATAGTAAAAGATAAATTAGATGCACTTAATGATACAACTAAAGAGGTTGCAAGCGGATTGATTGAGTTTGGCGTGGATAGTGACAAGGCGCTAAATACTTTAATTACTCAAACTGGAGCCACAAAGGATGAGTTCGAATCTCTTGAAAATGTAATGCATGAAATTTATGCTGATAATTTTGGAGAGGATATGAACGATATAGCTGAAACCATGGCTATAGTTAAGCAACAAACTGGAGAAACTGGCGAAGAACTTAAGAAAACTGCTGAGAATGCATTTGTACTACGTGATACTTTTGATATGGATGTTGCTGAATCAGTACGTAGTGCTAACATGCTTATGCAACAATTTGGTTATACATCCGATGAAGCATATAATCTAATTATTCAAGGTGCACAAAATGGCTTAAACAAAAATGATGATTTATTAGATACTATAAACGAATATTCAGTACATTTTAAGCAAATAGGTTTAGATGGCGAAGATATGTTCAATATGCTTCAAAATGGTGCAGAATCAGGAACATTTTCAGTGGATAAATTAGGAGATGCAGTAAAAGAATTTGGCATACGTGTTAAAGATGGTACAGCAGATGATGCATTTAAGAAGTTAGGACTTAATGTTGATGAAACTACTGCTAAGTTTGGGAAAGGTGGAAAAG
>ERZ857757.1430-NODE-1430-length-18882-cov-5.101184_pt1 | contig 18882 bp, 9 predicted proteins | sample MGYA00519764_ERZ857757 | MGnify/ENA primary metagenome ERZ857757 (study PRJEB31778, sample SAMEA3449359) | human gut metagenome | biome: human gut; feature: human-associated habitat; material: faeces | place: United Kingdom | collected 2010/2012 ... | reverse complement strand
TGCGGAAAATTACCGCAGGTATGCAGCCTGACGCTTATGTCATGACCGGTTCGGTTGACCGGCCTATGGACCCGCGCACCTGTCAGTACCAGTTTGCTGTGCTTTTGAAGCGCTGCGGCATCCATCACCGGGGGTTCCACGCCCTTCGGCATACATTTGCCACACGCTATATTGAAAACGGCGCGGATATCAAAAGCATTAGCGAAATGTTGGGACACGCGGATATCAAAACGACGCTGAAATTGTACGTTCATCCGTCGCTTGAGAGCAAACGACGCTGCATCCAGCAGATCAGTTTCCTAAAACTTGGTGCTTAGTCTGTCCTTTTACGCCCACCGGCACATATAGCCGGTGGGTTTTTGTCTGCCGATTTACCGTCAAAAATCTGGTCAGTCAACCGCCGAAGCCCCTGTGATTGCAGACGCTTCGGCGGTTCTTTTCGTAAAGTGGGACACTTTACGAAAGAAACCTTGCCGTACATATGGCTTAGGGTACCACAAAGTTAGAAACTCGATTCTGCGATTTTACAATTTCATATCGTTGGTTTTTGTTTGCTGAGGATGTGTAATCACAGGTCGCGGCCGGTTGGACTGAGCCTGTGATGAAAGAGGAAGACTGTGCGCATTGGGAGTGTGCGCGGCTGCTCGCCCGGAGCCGTAAGGATGAGCAAGATTCCAAAGTGCTCCGCGGGGAAGCGTAAGACAGCGCTTGTTCGCGGGTCATGTGGCCGAAAGGCCGCCATTGTGGGGTTCCCCATGAGAAGGTAGGAATCAGAGCGCGGATGCGATCTGCATCCATAGTCCGAGTCGGAAGAATTGCTATTCTCGCTGCATGGGATTCTGTCTGGTTTATGATCCCGCGACGTGCAGGAGGCGAACAAAAACGTATAGTAGATGGCACGATGATCTATCTATTGTACTTGGCACGGGCGTCAATTTGTTTCCCTTTACGGGCAAATTGCGCCTTTTTTGTGTCAATCCAGATTATCCCACCATAGGGGTAGTATGCGAAAAAGTACGATAGGAGGAGCATCATGCACGACGAACAACAACGCCAGCCTGCACAGCAGCCGGACGCGCGAACCCAGCAGGTATTGAACCGCGTCAGGCACATCATCAACAAGAAGAACACCCAGTTTATTCTCGACCACCAGCACGACAGCCTTGCGGCGCTGTCATTGTACCTGCGGGACTGCATGGAGGACATCGGCCACCCGCCCGCGCGGGTGGAGGTTATCGGAGGCGATTTCCTGGAATACCGCTTCGGCTCGTGGCAAAAGGCGCTGCGGAGCGTCTACGACGGCAAAGCCGCCGAATTCCTGAAAAATCCCCCGGCGTTCGCGAACCGGAAGATCGTGCGCGACCTCTGCGCGGCAGCGGGGGTGCGGTTATGAAGGACAAGCCGTTTTACTATCAGGATAACCGGGCGCTGCACGAACGGAAAATGAACGAGGCCGCGCGGTTAGAGATATCCAGACGGAACATTGAATTCATACTGGAGCACCAGAAGGATTCGGCGGCGGAGCTTGCCAAGTACCTGCGGCGATGTCAGGCGGAGCTGGGGCACGTCCCGGCGCAGTCGGAAGTCCTCGGCGGCGATCTGCTTGCCCTTCGCTTCGGCTCGTGGGTCAACGCGCTGGCCTATAGCGGCTTCCCGGTCAGCACGGGTCAGGCCGTGAGCAATTTCCCGCTGGAACGGACAGCACTGTTCCAAGCGGAGTACGAACGCCAGTCCGCGATGCACGCGCAGGCGAAAAAAGACCGCAAAAAAGCGGCCGAGGCCGCCCGGCGAGAGCAGAAGTCCGAGAAAAAGAAAGCGAAAAAGGCGGCAGAAGCCGCGGGAGGCGCTGAATGAGCGGCGCACAGGGCAGGTTTGACGGCGGACAGGTACGGGAACGGATCATCCGCACGCGCGTCAACGCGGCGCTGGCCGATCTGCCGCCCGCAGTGCGGAAGCTCCGCTACGACGAAGAATACAAGCGGCAGACGGAGCTTTACAATCAGGAACGCAAGGAGAAACGGCGCGCCAGAAGCGCGCGAAACTCATAACGGATACGATCTGTTCGGGAACAGATTTGTATAGGCCAGCGGCCCCATCCCCCTGGGGCGGCTGCCGACGCGCCGGGAGGCGCACCGAGTCTCCCCGGCTCTGAATTGGGAACGCAGAGCCGGGGAACCCCCAAACGCATATCCTGCGCACCATTTGTTGTCTACAGTCTTCGGCTGTGACATAAACCCGGTACAGCACTGTTTCTCGGCTGTATTGGGAGAACGTGAGAAACGAATCTTTGCGAAAAACGAAAGGAGTTTCAGGTTATGAAACGGACAAGCAGAGTTTTAGCAATCCTTCTGGCACTCGCAATGCTGCTCAGTGTAACAGCATTTGCAACAGGAACCGCTGCATCGTGGTCAGTCTTTGGTGGCAATGCCGATCACAATGCAGTGGTAGACAACGCACCTACTACCGGTGTTACAGTAACAAAAATCAATCTTTTGAATTCGAACAGCGGTTGGGATGGCGTTGACACCGTTCCGCTCATGCAGACGGTTGGCAACGTAACCTACGCTTATGTTCTCTATGATGGACACGCAGATGGATGCACACTTGCAAAGATCAATTGCAGCGCAAATACACCCTATGTCGTTTGGCACAAGCAGCTTGAGAGCAAAAGCGGGTTCCAGCTCTCCACGCCGCTGCTGGTGCAGGGAAGCAATGACAACAGCGAAGCAGATGATGTGATCTATGCGGCAAGCAACAGCGGTGCTGTTTATAAGATCACAGGTCTTCAGGCAAGCGACACCGATGCAACCGGTGTGGAAGCCACAAAGATTTACACCGTCTCGAAGGGCCAGATCAACACTCCCATTGTGAGTTATGGCGATTATATTTATTTTGGCACTTGGGTTGGCAATGGCACCATTGAAGGCAGCACGGAGCCGGGCCGTTATTATCAGGTGCAGGTTGCAAACGTTCCGAGTACCTCGGATGATAGTTACCCGGTTCAGTCTGTATCCTCCATTTACAAGGGCTTCTACTGGGGCGGTGCAGTTGCTGTTGGCGAAAAGGTTTACTTCTGCGGCGACGGCGGCTATCTCTATTATCGTCCCATGGGAGACGGCTTTGGCACAACGGCGGATACGGATATCTATGCCACCAGCATCTCTTTGCCCAGCGTTGATGGAAATGCCGCTGGCGATGTACGCTCTACCATTATGACCAAGGACGGCAAACTGTATTTTGCGTCCAAGGGCAGCAGCATCGGTAATGTTTATTGCTACACTATTGGCAGCAACGGTGTACCGGCATTTTCGTGGGGCGCGAAGCTGAGTTGCACAATTGGTAACGATACATATTCCGGCAACTGCACTTCCACGCCTGTTATTGCAGATAGCGGCAACATCTATGTCGGCTTCTACAGCGGCTTTAGCGCGGGCGGCCTGATGAAGATTACCGCTCCTACCTCTGGCACAGTTGGAACAGCCAGCCTGATTACAGTAGAGGGCGCGGCATTTACGCAGCCTGTGCAGTGCACTCCGGTCGTATATACGGACGATGGCATGGATTATTTCTACTTCAATACGAACTCCGGAACTGGCGCTGGCTATTGTTTTGCGGTTCTTCCTGACGAAACAGACGCTGTAGAGATGTGGAAAACTGACAATGATACCTATGCTCTTGGAGGAATGGCAATTTGTAATGGTTATGCCGTATTTGGAAACGACTATAACCACCTCTATATTGTGAAGTAATTCAAAATAGCTTTATGCCATAGGTAAACCCGGCAGGCGGGCAAGCCGCAGACCCCAACTTGCCCGCCTGCTTCCACAATGGATATGAGCCTTACCACTATTGTAATACTGAGGACAGGCTCATTGTTGAGGTTAGAGTATATGAGAAGAAGTATCGCTGTACTTCTGTGTATTCTGCTTGTGCTATCGCTGCTACCCATTCAGATTTTTGCATCTGACAACGATTGCGCTTTTACAGTCGAAGGAATTCCTGAAAGCATTGATTATAGCGTTAAAGCAGTTTATACAGACACGAAAAAGAATACTGAAGATTATTCCATCACGAATGGACAATTTCCGCTAAAAAAAGATGGAAAATTTTTTTATCAACTGGTTTTTTCACTTCCAAAAGTGGCGGGATTGGAACTGAAAAATGTAGCATTTAAGGATTATAAGCTGTCAGCGGATAACTCATCCATTAGCTTTACAGGGAACGGAATCAGGGCGCAGATGCGATGGGCCGAGGATGCACAGAATTATACTGTTGGCATATATTGCACACTTGCCATGGAAAAATTCTGTACCCCTGCTGCCCAGTATATAGATGGAAGTAGCTTTACTTTTGCCATTGAAGAAAAAGAAGCCAATCCGAGTACGGCATCCTCTAAAGCAATACCTGACGCAGAGTGGAAAGATAATATCAACACCACATACTATGGAAAAGATGAAGATGGTGCTGATAAATGGAAGGTATCGGCTGACATTATTCCGGATGCGCAGAACTTTGACTACTGGAGCGCTGCAACGAATGATGGAAATCCATACGATTTAGGCGGGCATGAAAAGGAAAATCCATTAAAGTTGTCGCTGAAGGCAGATGTGATTTTCACTCCGCATTTCAAGCCAATGGATATTTCCCTCTTGGGTAACTTCAAACTCAATGAGATCTATGTTGGAGCCGACCCGACCAACGGACAAGTAACGCCCGAAATTGTCCAGAACCAGACACCGAGCCTATATTCCAAGCTAATCACGGACAGCAGTTGTGTTTGCTATCTGACATTTTCGCTCCCAAGCAATTTGCCGGAAAACGATACAGCTAAATTCGTAGTGCGCCTTTACTCTGGCAACAGTGTGGACGAAAGTAAGGCGCTCGGACGCACGGAATTCATTGCCAACAAGCTGAATGCTGGCAATCATTATTTCAAGATGCGTCTGGACGATATCCCCAACGACATGACGCAGATCACGGCTGCGGTCGATTTTTCCTCCGATGCCGGTGTACGGGAAACACAGACACGAACCTATGACCTGCCCGCTACCATCCTGAACACCCGCAAGGGCGATGCTCTGCGCTATGTGGAAAATGCAAAGGGCTATATCACAATGGCAGCCGCAGGTGTGGACAATGTGACAGGTCATCTCAATCTGGTCATGAGCGATGGCAGCGGCCTGTTCACACTGGAAAAAGGAAACCTGTCCTTTACCAGCTGCGACGTTTCCAGCCTACATCAGCTGAGCCAGGTCAAGGCGCTTGCATCCGCAGACGACGGTACGGTCTGGGCCTATATTGCTTCTGAGGACAAGCAAGATCTGCCCACTCCTTCCGATGGCTACGCCTATAACGAAAGCTATACCTACACGGTCGGCTATCTCGCTTCCTACGATGGCGAGACGTGGACGCTCCTTTCAGATAGCAAGGTCTATGATCTCAACGAGAATGGCACGGAAGCAACCTGCTATGCTGCCGATCTCGGCGCGATCATCCCGCTGGAGGACGGCGTTGTTGTAGCGAAGGATAAGACGTGGACCGGCAGCAAATGGGCGAACGGCGGCCACGGCAAGGATAAGCTGATCCAGATGGACGGCAAGACCTATGCTGCGGACAGCAATGGTGTTTATGTTTTTGATGCTGACAATCAGACGTGGCAGACGCTCACGACGAAAGTAACGGCTGGACAGTATGACCAGCTGAACGCCGCAAACGGAAAGATTGCGATTTCGGCAAACAGTGACAATAGTACCTCGCCGAGATACACCCATATGACAATTTTGTCTATCGACAGCAAAACTACAGAAAAAGTTGATACGACAATTTTCGGAACAGGTGGTGCAGGGTATCTCGTTATCAACAGCACCGGTCTCAGCTATGATGGGGCTCCGTATTATTACTATTCCGGCCCGGTGTACAACGGAAACGACGACCGAATGACAGTTCTCTGCCGCTACGAGGGCGAAGATGAGAATGCTGAATGGATTCGTGTCAAGGAAGCTGCATTCTGGTCGGAAGATGAAAACCCGAATCAGTTTACAACAAAGAGCCGCCCCGCAGCAATCAATGTATGTATGAACGTACTTCCCGGTGTTACGCTGCACGGCGAAACCTTCGGGCATACGAAACAAAGCGGATCACTCTATTTAGAGACTGCATCTACCACAATCACCTTTGACCCCAACGGCGGCACACTGAACGGTGCGGAATCTGTCACGGGTCAGATCTACAGTGAGATCCCGGTCAGCGTCCAGACGACCGCCGCGCGCGACGGCTATGTGTTCAGCGGCTGGAGCTATGACACCGAAGGCAAGACCACCTGGACGAGCAATGACACGGTGTTCCCCGCAAAGGACATCACGCTCTATGCCAAGTGGATCGACCCCAGCGAGGTCGATGACCCGCTGGCCTACCACCGCCAGAGCGCGCTGGAAAGCCTGAAGCGTCAGTACGAGAAGTACAGCAAGTCTGACTACTCCGAAGAAAACTGGGCAAAGCTCGAGCAGGCGTATCAGGACGGCATCAAGGCGATCAATGAAGCCCCCGCCGCCGACGGCAAGTACATCGAGGACAATATCATCGCCGAGCTCAACAAGGCATTGCAGGCGATGGGTGCGATCAAGCCCGACCGCGCAGGCAAGATCGACATTATCGTCTCTCTGGACGCGCAGACGCTCGGCCTCGGCTACTACATTGACCCGACCATCGTTACGGTGGACAAGTACACGCAGGCCAGCTATGTGATCACCGATCTCATCAAGCAGACGATCAAAGAGAGAGACAAGATGGATCTGGAAGGTGCGACCGTCGATCACGTCAGCGAACCGGACGTCAATCCTCCGTATGCCTACATGATGACGGGCACCGAAGCGAACAGTTTCTATCTGGCGCAGGTATATTGGCCGGATCAGAGCAAGGCCAAAGTCGCGGAATACATTAAAAAGGCCGCGACCAGCAAAATTACCGAGGAAGGTTATAAGGATGGCAAATACCTCGGTGAGTTTGACTATTGCGAAAAGTCCGGCTGGATGTACTCTATCGCGGATCGCATGACAGGCAATCCCTCCTTCCCCGGCGTTGGCGCTGCGGACTGGAGACTGTCTGACGGCGAAGTCATGCGCTGGCAGTTTACGGTCTGGGGCTACGGTGCTGACCTGAATGCGGATAACTCCGCATGGGGCCAGCCCAGCATCACCGGAAACAGCGGCGACAAGACCGAACTGACCGTCATGATCGCAGAACTGCGTCAGGTCTACGGCGACAAGCTGCTGCGGAACAACAAAACATATTTCGATATTTATCGGGATGTGCTCTGCAACCCGCTTGCCACGCAGGAAGAACTCGACGCGGCTGTCGCAAAGCGAAGCCAGATCGAGGAAGAACTGAAGGATGCTTATGCAGCTGAAAATGCCAAGGATCTGATCGAAGCTATCGGCACGGTCACACTGGAGCGCAAGGCCGCCATCGAAGCAGCCCGCGCAGCTTATGATGCACTGACCGAAGAACAGCTCGCCATCTTCAATGAGCTCTATCCTGACCACCTGAAGATCCTCACCGATGCGGAAGCACGCTATGAGGAACTGAAGAAGGAGGCAGAGCAGGAAGAAATCGACAAGGCTGCGGCACAGGAAGTTATCAAGCTGATCAACGATATCGGCGGCGTTGAGTCCGTCACCGGCAGCAGCGGTCCGAAGATCAGAAAGGCCCGCGCGGCTTATGCCGCACTGACCGATACGCAGAAGAAGTACGTTACCAACTATGACGTGCTCGTTGCCTGCGAGGAAGCGTTCGCTGCGCTCCCCAACCCGGTTCCGACCCCTGTCACTCCGTCGAAGCCGAGCAAGCCGAAGGACGACAAGCCTACCACGGGTGCCTCGTTCACGGATGTTCCGGCTGGCAGCTGGTATGAAGATGCTGTGAATTACGTCTCTGAAAAGGGTCTGATGAACGGCACCTCCAAGAACAGCTTCAGCCCGAATGCCACCACCACGCGCGGCATGATCGTCACGATTCTCGCCCGTGTCGAGGGCGTGAACACGAATGGTACGTCGTGGTACGCGGCAGGCCAGAAGTGGGCGATGGACAACGGCATTTCGGACGGTACGAATATGATCGGTGAGGTCACGCGTGAGCAGCTGGCGGCCATCCTGTATCGCTATGCAAAGCTCAAGGGCTACGACGTGAGCAAGTCCGCCGCCCTGACCGCCTTCTCCGATGCGGACAAGGTCAGCGGATACGCGGCAGAGGCCATGCAGTGGGCAGTCGCCGAAGGACTCCTTCAGGGCTCGAACGGCAAGCTGAACCCGCAGGGCTCCGCCACCCGCGCACAGGTCGCGACCATCCTCATGCGCTTCATGGAAAAAATCGCAAAATGAAACACGCAGTCCAACGTTCTGAATTGAATATTGGATAACCACCCAAGCTGGGCGGTTCCACGCCGTTTTTTCGGCGTGGAACCGTGCGGCTTATTCGTGCGTTTAAGGGTACTTCTTAAAAGTACGAATAAGCTGCACAAAATGCAGACTTTTTAAGGGGGAAGCCCTTTTCCCGGAGGGCGAACACACATGAAAAAATTTCTTGAAAGGTTCCCGTGGGTGCAGCAGGCTGGCTGCGGCGTACTGATCTGTGCGCTGCTGCTGAGTATCTGTCTGCCGCTCATGGGTATGCGGTCGGTCGAGCCGGATAATCCCATCCTGCAAGCCGCACCGCAGGAGATCACCGTCCTGCAAGCGGGACAAGCGCCTGGCCATGCCGGAAACGGCGAAGCCGAAAGCACCGGCACAGCCGGTTCCGGCGGCAGCGCCGACAGCGAGCTGACCGGCGAGCAGGAGCAGCCTGACCCGGAGGAAACGGAAAATCAGGCGGAGCAGGGACAGGACACCCAACCGGAGCAGCAGCCCCAAGGCAAGCCCCGGCAGGAAGTCCTGGCCGACGCCGCCATCGGCACGAACACGGATTCCAACAAGGGCGACGAAGGTGAAGAAGCCGGAGAGACAGGCGAAACAGATGAAAACCTGCCGGAAACAGAGCTTGACCTCGGCGCGGTGCTGACGTGGTACAAGTACGGTTCGCAGGCAAGCTCCATGGTCTGTGCGCCCGGAGAATCTGTCGGCAAGCGCGTGCTGCTTGCCCAGTTGGACGGCGGCAGACTGCGCTATGACGTTGACCTCACCGGCCTTGACGCGGACGACGCGGAGATCACCGGTGTGCAGGTCGCTGCGGGCAATGGCGTACCGCAGGATGCGGATATGCGCGGCGTGCTGGATATGACGCTGCCGGACGGCGCGGAGTACCAGAACTATATTCTCACCGTGCAGGCCCATGCGGCGCAGAAAAATCAGAAGGGCGAAACCGTGGAGACGGATGTGGAGTTTGCGTTCGTGCTGCGGCTGGAAAGCGGCATTGATTTGGATTTGCAGCTCACCTGGCAGCCGACCGGTCAGGCCACCTGCCCGGCCAACAGCTCTGTCAGCCGTACGGTCAAGAGCGACATGCTGACCGAGGGCAGATTTACATACGCACTGACCTTCCTCGGCGAAAACGCAGACGATGCGGTCATCCGCACGGCGGAATACTGGGCGACGGACGGTGAGCGCGGCGCGCTCTCGGAGTCCGGCGAGATCCAAATGGCCGCGGCAGACGGCAAGGACACGGAAACCTACTATCTCACCGTGACCGCCGAGGTGCTGGGGCAGACCATCAGCTATACGTTCGTCGTAACGTATGAGGATGGTCTCGATCTCCAGCTGCAATTTACATGGTACGAAAAGTCCGTCACGGCGCAGAACGTTCTCTGCGATGCGGACAAGCGCGCGGCGCTGACCATCAAGCATAACCAGATCAATAACAGTGAGCTTTTGTATAAGCTCGGTCTGACTGGTCGGAGCGCACAGGACGCGCAGATCACAAGCGCCAGCTTCAACGGGGCGGCTATGAGCACGGACAGCGGCTCCGTGCGGCTGGAAGCCACGGACAGCGGCGCGACCTATACGGCTCTCGTGACTGCGAAGATCAAGGATCGTACCGTCACATTTACGGTCACCATCCGCTACCAGAGCGACGTTTCGCTTGAAATGGCGTATACCGTTATGGAAGATGGTGCGGCGAAGCCGTGTGTTCTGAAATGCGAAAACAGGAAGACCGTCCATGCGGAAGATGTCTATGACAATCAGCTGACGGACGGGAGTCTTGGCTACGAGCTGCGGCTCACAGGCGAGGACACGTCGGGCATTGAGATCACCTCCGTCACCTGCTATCAGTCAGGCGATTTCAGCACAAAGACGCTCACAGCGCCCACCGGCAGCGTGACGCTGCTTCTGGCCGAGGATGGCAAAACGGGCGAAAATACGTTTACCATCAAAGCCTCCGGCGCGGGCGAAGAATACACGTTTATCATCAGCATCCCGTATAAGCACCGCGGTGATCAGGAGGTAAAGATCGAGTGTGATCTGGAGGGTGTCGAAAGCGTCGCAAACGGACAGATGCTGACCTTTAAGCTCCGCGCTTGGAGCGAGGATGCCGAGCAGAACAAAACGTATATCCTGTATACCGGAACGGACACCAAGCTGAGTGTAAAGATGGATGATGAAGCGTGCATCTTTACCGGCGTTGCGGGCGGAAGCTGGCAGCAGTTCAAGGTGACGCCGAGTAATCCGGAAAAGGGAGACACAAACGAGCATACGCTTGTGATCAGTGCCGAGGACGCCTTCGGCAATAAAGGCGAGAAAACGATCCTGCTCCGCGGCGAACGCGCAAGCAGCGGCGAAAAGCTCGGCGAGGCGACGATCGTGATCGACATGGGCGTCGTCGGACTCGGTTCTTCGTCCATCACCTGTGATGTCCTTGCCGGTGAACCGGCGTCCTGCGCAGTTGCAAAAGCGGTCTGGGGCTATACGGCGCCGGAGCCATTCGGAACGGCTGAACGAAGCCTCGGCTGGCGCGCGGAGTGCAACGATCCGTTCGGCCCTGATTTCTACCTGAGAAGTTTGGACGATACAAGCGGGCTTGGTATGCGCGCCAATGCGATCAGCGGCTCATGGAGCGGTACGGAGGAGGAGAACTTTGCCAGAATTGACGCGCAGTTTGGCGAAGGCACGAATCTGGACATCCTCTGGCGCTGCATCTACCGCAACAGCCTGAGCCTGAATGACGCAAGCAGCAGTCTCGGTGAATTGGATTTCACGGAAGGTTCCGGCTGGGAATATGAAATTAACGGAACTTATCCGTCCTACGGCATGGATAAGGCCGACCTAAAGCCGGGAGATACGCTGACGCTGCGCTATACGCTGGCCTATGGCTGGGATATCGGAAATGGGCAGGGGCGCGGAAACTCTGTTGGCTACTGCGTGACCTACTACGGCGGCGGGCGCTGGTCCGAAGAACCGCACCACGATCTGCAAGCTGTTACAACGGACGGTATAACAAAACAGATCTGCAAGCGCTGCGGCTTGGAGAATCCCTGTACGCACCCGAAGAATCACCAGAAGTATGTCGATCAGGAGAACGGAACCTGCGCGCTGGTCTGCGGGGACTGCGGAAAGAATGTTGGCGACCCCGCGCCGCATGTGCTTCAATACACGAGCGAAGAAAATTCCGAGGTACACATCATCACATGCCAGCACGACTGCGGATACAAAAAGGAAGAACCGCATATCTGGAAGGAAATCAGCAACACAGCAAGCTGTGAACACGGCGGTATCCGAACGGATGAATGCCAGGATTGCCATGCAAAGCGGGAGACAGAAGAACCTGAACCGCTGGAGCATGAAATTGGGGACGTTTGGTATTCTGACGGTGCAAAACATTATCAGAAGTGCAAAAACTGCGGTACGCATATCAATGAAGCGGAGCACCACTACGTAGAAGGCGAATACGACTGGGTATGCGATAAGTGCAAGATGCTGCATATGAGCGCCTGCAATGGTATCGGTGAATTCCGCTGGGATGGCTCCGAAGTAGATGCGGACGGACATACGCTCTATTGCAAAGATTGCAGATTGTCTGTCAAACAGGTGCACGACCAGAACGGCGAAAACGGCGCCTGCTCGGTCTGCGGGTACGGCAGTCACGTCTGCGAGGATCATAAGCAATATGTGAACAACAACGATGGCACGACACATAAAGTGATATGCAGTGTCTGCCAGAAAGAACTGGTCGAATCCGAGGCACACACCTATGTTGAGGGCATCTGCGCCTGCGGCGCAATAGACCAGACCTACACGCCGCCGACTGACCCTGACCCCACCCCGGACCCGAATCCGGGCGGGGATGAAGACGGCGGCGGAAGCGGCGGCAATCCCGGCGGAGACGGCGACGGCGGAGATGATTCCGGCGGCGGGGATGCTGGCGGAGACGATTCCAGCGCCGGAGACACCGGCGGAGAAGGATAACGACATAAAAAATAACGAACAAGGAGCAGCTTGCTATGAATACAAAAATCAACGAGATTTTACAGGAGATCGAGTCCGTTATCGTCGGCAAGAATGAAATTGTCGAGAAAATTCTAATGGCCATTCTGGCGCAGGGCCACGTTCTCATGGAGGACGTGCCGGGCGTCGGCAAGACCACAACAGCCATGGCCTTTGCAAAGGTCCTTGGGCTTGAGACGCGCCGTGTGCAGTTCACGTCGGACACCGTGCCGTCGGATATCATCGGCTTCTCGGTCTATGACAAAAAGGCGGACGAGTTTGTCTACAAGCCCGGTGCGATCATGACGAATCTGCTGCTGGCGGATGAGATCAACCGTACCTCCAGCAAGACGCAGTCCGCACTGCTGGAAGCGATGGAGGAGCACAAGGTCACGGTGGACGGCAAGACGTATGCCCTGCCAGACCCGTTTATCGTCCTCGCTACGCAGAACCCGGTGGGCTCTGCCGGTACGACGATGCTGCCGAATTCGCAGCTTGACCGCTTCCTCATCCGCGTCAGCATGGGCTACCCCGACCACAAGAGCAGCGTCAACATTCTCCGTGACCGCCATGTGGATAATCCCCTTGACCGGGCGTATGCCGTGGTCAACAAGGAAGAACTGCTGGGACTGGTGCAGGACGTGCGAAAAGTCGATATGCGCGACGCCGTTCTGGATTATGTGACAACATTGGTGGAGAAAACAAGAAGCCATCCGCAGGCTGCGCTCGGCGTCAGCCCGCGCGGTGCGCTGGCGGTCTGCCGGATGGCAAAGGCGTATGCGTATCTCAATGGACGTGACTTCGTCATGCCGGAGGACGTCGCGGCAATCTTCCCGGATGTCTGTGCACATAGACTGATGCTCAACAGCAAGGCCCGCATGATGGAGGAAAAGCCGGAATCCGTTCTGGCCGAGATCCTCAAGACAACGGATATGCCGGTGCTGAAAAAATGAAAATAGTACGAAAATTCGTCTGGCTGCTGCTGACGCTGGGGCTTCTTGCTCTCACCGTCCAGACAGCCAGCCCCATCGCGCTTGGCCTTGCCGCCTGCATGGTGCTGCTGCCGCTTTTGTGCCTGCCAATGAACCTGTATGCGGCGAAAAAGCTGAAGCTGACGGTCAGGCTGCCTGTGAATCTCCGCAAGGGCGAGGGCGGCACGGCAGAGCTGACCGTGCAGAACCCGACTGTTTTCCCAATTTGCCAGATTTCCTGCCGTGTGCGCTTGGAGAACCAGCTGAACGGTGAGCCGCAGACCGTAAATGTGAGCAGCGGCATCTGGCCGAAGGGCAGGCGGACAATGAAGATTTCTCTGCAAAGCCCGTGGTGCGGACGCATTCGCCTGGCCGTGGAATCCGCCCGTCTGTATGACTGCTTCGGCCTCATCGGCGTGAAAATGCAGCCTGACGCGCACGGCGCGTGCGTCGTGCAGCCGGATACGTTCCTGCAGACGCTGATGCTGTCTCCCGCTGCGGCGCACATCGACGATACCGAGGATTATTCCAACGAGCGTCCCGGCTATGACCTGTCCGAGATGTTCCAGATCCGTGACTACGTTCCCGGCGACAGCCAGCGGCAGATCCACTGGAAGCTCAGCCACAAGTATGGCAAGCTGATCGTCAAAGACCCGTCGCTGCCCATCACGCGCTCCGCCGCGGTATTCTGGGAGCGCACGGAAGAAAATCCAACGGTAGACAGAACGGATGCAGAAGCCGAGATCGTCGTTTCCGTTTGCCGGAATCTGCTTTCCCAGTCCGTCCAGTTTACGGTGGGATGGAACGAGGGCGATACAGGCCGCTGCGTGTTCCAGCAGATTCGGGATATGGACGACCTCATCGGCCTGCTGCCGCGCCTGTTTACGGCGAAGGCGGCAACCGGCGTCAGCGGTGCGTCGCTGCTGCTCCAAGAGGTACCTGCCGGAAGCTGGTCGCATCTGATTTACGTTTCCGGTGAACAGCAGGCGGAAACGGAGCAGCTTTCCTCGATTGGCCGCCTGACCGCGCTTGTCTGCGGTGAACGGTTTAATGAGAAGGATTACGCTGCGCAGCTCTCCGAGCTGGAACTGTAAGGAGGGCAGGCTATGAAGAACAAAAGAAATACCGGCCTGCGTGCCGGCGTTTATCGGGAAAGCAGCAATCAGAAAAGTACGCTCTTTGATCTGCTTGCCAGCATCCTGATTTTCCTCGCGCTTGCCGCGATTGGTTACACAGTGAGCGGCTTTGCTGCAATGCTCTGGCTGCTGGGTGCAGGCGTTCTGACCTGCATTGCCGCTGCGGTCATCCGACATTTCCAGAAGACGAAGCTGCTGTTCCCCATCCTGCTGGCGGCACTGCTGCTCGTTGTCCTGTTCGCGCGGAACCCGCTTCTGAACGGCTTCGGCGCGGCTTGGAACACGCTGCGTGACCTTTGGGCGGCGGAAAAAAGCATTCTCCTGCCGCTTGCCGAAACGGACGGCACCGGTTTCTGGCTGGCAGGAATTGTTGCAGGTATTCTGCTTGCGATGGTGAGTGTCGCGCTCTCGCGCGTACCGACATTGACAGCGGTTTTGCTGGCAGCCTTGAGCGTCGCGGCAGCGTTTGTGCAGCCAGACTTCCTGCTGCTCTTTGCTGCCGGAATCAGCATCCTGCTCCTGTCGTGGCAGAAACATAAAAACGCCGTCTCGGCGGCGAGCTTCCTGCTCGTGGGCGTGATCGTGGCGGGCATAGCTGCGATTTTCCTGCAAACAGGCACAATGCAGGCCCTTTCGCAGAGCGCAAAGGACAGCCTGCACCACTGGCGCTACGAAAAAGCGGAAGAAGTTCTGCCGGAAGGCGATCTGTCCGAACCGGTCGTGAAGACAGAAAGCACGGACACCATCCTGTCTGTCACGGCAGACACGGCGCAGACGCTCTATCTGCGCGGCTTCGTCGGTGACAGCTATGAAAACGGCGTATGGTCTACGCTGGACGCGGAAGCCGCCGCAGAGGAAAAAGACCTCTTTTACTGGCTGCATCAGTCCGGCTTCTATCCGCAGAGCCAGTTGGCTTCTGCTGCGCGGCTGATGGGCAATTACCAGTCCGGCAGCGTCAGCGTCCAGAATCTTACCGGGTGCAGCCTGTACCGCTATGAGCCGTGTACGGTGCTGCCGGAACGCGCAGGACTGGCGAAAACCAAAATCCAGCCGTCCAGTATAGAAACAAGTGGTCTGCGCGGTGAACGAGGCTATTCCTATGAGGTGGTTTCGGACGCACAGACCCTATTGCCGGAATTACTGGACTTCCTGCAAAATGACACGTCGGACGGCGTGAAATCGTACTTACAGATGGAAAGCGCGTACCGCGAATTTGTATATTCCTACGCGCTGACCGTGCCTGCGGAGTTCCGCGCGCAGCTCGGCGCGGTGCTGGATAGCTGCTGCGAAAGCTACGGCCCGGCAGACAGCCTGACGAAAGAGCAGGCGCAGACGGCGGCGCTGGCCTTTTTGGAGAGCTGCTTCGACGGAAGCGGTGATATCGCGCTGCCGCTGGCGGATACCGCGGACGGCACAACGTATCAGTACGCGACTGTTGCCGCGCTGGCGCTCCGCTATTACGGCATCCCTGCCCGCTATGTCGAGGGCTATACGGTCAAGACCGCAGAAAACGAACCGGTGAACGTGGACGCAAGCGCCGCGGGCGCATGGGTGGAAGTGTATCAGGACGGCATCGGCTGGCTGCCGCTGGCGCTGACACCGGGCCTTGAAGACCTCTCCGCCGAGCAGACCGAGAGCGGCATCAAGCCGGTCGGCGCGGGCAAGGAAGGAAACGGCGACGGCCCGCGCGTGACCGAGGGTCAGGAGCTGGAGCAGGACAACGCAGAGCCGGACAATTCGGAGGACAACACCCCGGACGGCGGCCAGCGGACAGGGCTTCTTCATAAGCCCGCGTTCTGGATCATCCTCATTGCGGCGCTGCTGCTTCTATTGCTTGCGGCTGTCTTCATCCGCCATGCGGTCATCCTAAAAAAACGGAACGAAACGTTCACGCAGGAGGATCCATCCGCCGCAGCCGCCTGCCTGTTTACAGACTGCGCGGCATTGCTGGCCGCGATGGGCCTCAAGCGCGGCACAGGCTCCATGCTGGAGCTCTGCGAAACGGCGAAGGAGCAGCTTGGCGAGGATTACGCCGCGAAGCTGCACGATATGGCCATGTATAACGCACAAGCGCTGTTCTCCAGCCGTGCGATCATGCCGGAACAGCTTACAGAAATGTGCGCGTTCCACGACACGACGATGGAAAACCTGAAAATACACTGCAAGCCGCTTCGCAAGCTGCGGCTGAAATGGCTGAATTGTCTCTACTGATGGGAGGTAACCCTATGAAACTGAAACGAATGACCGCCGCATTGCTCCTGCTGGCGATGCTCCTGTCCTGCCTGCCGCTCGGCGTGCTGGCAGCGGACGCAGAGCCGGTCGAAGCGGAGGAAGCCGCAGACGCCGTGACTGCGGAGGAAATCGTCACGGAAGAAGCCGAAATTTCCACGCAGGCGGTCAACGCAAGCGGATATTTCTATTTTTCCGCCGAAACGGCAAATAAGCTGCTCATTGCGCCGACACGGATCACCTTTACGGATGGGCAGACCATCCGCGAAGCGCTGAACGCCAGCAAATACAGCTTTACGACGGACGCCAGCACCGGCTTTATTTCGGCAATCGAGGGTGTGAAGGGCAACTATATCTATGGCAGTACGCCAAGTGACGTTTCCATTGACAGCGCTGCCAATACCGTGACGCATTTCAGATTCAGTGAAGCTATGAACAGCACCCCGTCTTCCGGCCTGCAAACGCTGATGCAGGTCATGGCGGACTATCTGGAAGAAGATTCCGATGTGCAGAATGTCGCAGCAGACGAATATCAGACGGCGATTAACGGCTACTTGGGTGTTACCAGTGAGAACGCACAAAGCTATGCAGCTGCGATCACGGCGAAGATCAATGACTATAAAGACGGCCAGAAAACCCAGTATACCGTGACCTTCTCCGGTTATTCCGGCGATAGCTATACTGTGTCCGCCGTCAATGACTACGGAAAGCAGTTTACAGACCCCAATCATACCGGTACGCTCCAACTCCCGGCAGGCGGCTATACCTTCTATGTCCGGCAGGACAACCGCATGGCCTCCGGCAAGATCACGGTCAGCGGAGCAATGACGGTAAGAGCCAGCCTGCCCACCGGCGACTGGTTCGAAGAGAATAGTCTGCAAATTTCCAGCGGCTACGACGCGGAGTTCGATGCGAACTGCTACAAATATACGCTGCAAAATCATACCGCGACCGTGCAGGTGCCGGACAGCTTCACAGGCCGCTTATATCCATATTTTAAACTGAGCACCAGCGGAACCGGCGCGAAGGTCAAGGCTGTTTACACGGACGTAAGCGGTGCGGCCAGAGAAAAAGACATTCCGGCAGAATCCAACGCGACCAGCATTGACAATGCGCTCTCCCGTGGCGCGGCTGGCAATACGGTCATTCTCCGGGCCAGCAAAGCCGGTTCAGACAACTATACGCAGAGCGTCGATCTGACGCTCCAGCTCGACCGCATGCCGACACTGGGCAGTCTGCGCGTCACGAACGCCGCAGATACGGCGCAGGCCGCAACGGAGAGCTTTTCCAGCATGAAGACGGAATATACCTACAAAATCCTCGATTCCGAACAGGTATTGAAAATCTATCCGACTGCCACGGTTTCCGGGTCTTCCACCACGGTCAACGGAAACGAACTGAACGCAGACGGTAGTGCGACCGTAATGATCTCCGGCGAAACGACGGTTACGATTGCGGTTTCCTCCGGAAACTACACGACGACCTACACGCTGACCATCCAGCCCGGTCAGGGTAAGAAAGTCACATTTAATACGGCTTCCGATGTGACGCTGACCGTTGTGAATAAGAACGGCGAAGAGCTGGCCTATACCAAAACAGTCGGCACCGGAGGCACGATCAATTATCTCTATACGCTTGTGCCGGGTGACGACTACTCATATGTTGCGACGCAGGGTACCTATTACCACGCGAAAAAGTCCTTTACGCTTGGCAGCAACGAGGTCATTCAGGTATCGGTCAAGCAGGAGGACTGGCTGACATCTCTTGCGCTCAGCAGCGCTGCCGACGAAAAATACAAAGGGGATATCGAGTTATCACCGAGCTTCGCAAAGTCAGTACATATCTATACGGCTACTGTTCCGGACAACTCCAGTTCCGTCTATGTGTGGAGAACGAATAGCAGAGGCAGCTGCGCAGCAGTTTATAGCATGCTGAGTACGGCTTCGGACTGCGGAAAAACGAATGAGGTTGCACTGAAAAGCCGCTTTGAAGGCGATGGTCTTGCAAAGGTATTGCTTCCGGGCAGTGCATACGGCAACACAGTTACGATTCGTGTGACCTACACAGATAATACAGACGGCGTGACCTACTATACAGATTATCTTGTTTCGTTGGAGCGCAGCCTGAGCCTGAAAAACA
>ERZ857757.1408-NODE-1408-length-19139-cov-4.142056_pt1 | contig 19139 bp, 18 predicted proteins | sample MGYA00519764_ERZ857757 | MGnify/ENA primary metagenome ERZ857757 (study PRJEB31778, sample SAMEA3449359) | human gut metagenome | biome: human gut; feature: human-associated habitat; material: faeces | place: United Kingdom | collected 2010/2012 ... | reverse complement strand
CGGACTAAAATTGAAAGTATCAATCTGGCAGTCAGCAAGAGGTTTTTATTCTAACGGTAAGCTCCCGTTGCCTAAATCTTTATAGGCAGCGGGAGCTTACTGTTTGGGGGCTATTTTAGAAAATCAAAGTCCAATTCAAATGAGGGATCTTTCCTTTTCATTTCTTTTAGTTCCTCAAAGGTGTAGCCGCATTTTTCTTCTATTAGCTTTCGGAGCGCTTTCCTTTCGTCCTCGGATGGAGTAGTATCTTCAATCTCAATCGTTGCTTTACTGCATTCGCTCTGATGGGCTTTATAAAAATCCGTCGCAGCAGTACACAGTTGCCAACACAAAACACCCAAATCAATATCCAAACTCAGTTTTCCATCAGTTGCCTGTGCAGCTTGGACAAATCTGAGGTCTGGATCTCGATTATAATGAATTTTAAACTTATTAATATTCTTTACTGCATTGGCAACCGCAAGGGGCTTGCGGGAGAAAAGTCCAGCCTGTTCTTTCAAGCCATCCGCATTATCCGTGAAATGAGGGAGGCGACAAATGGTCTATTTCCAGCAATCGCTGTTTGGGAAAATGTCATGGGAGCGTTTTCATCAAATGACCGGATGGATTTTAGAGCCGTCCTATCCGCTTTCACAGACACCGATGTTTCAATGCCTGCTTCTGGAAGATGGGCAGGAGCCGGAATGGTGCGAGGGCGAACGCCTGACCTCTGCTGGCGGCTCATGGACGCCCAGCATTGGGCAAGCCCCCGGCTGGCACGACGGCAGCGCATCTTTCTTGTGGCAGACTTTGGAGGACGGCGTTCCCACGAAATACTTTTTAAGCCCCGCACAATGCAGTCACTTCCTGCATTTGGCGGAGATCGCGGGCTGCCCGCCGCCTGCGGAGATCGAGGCTCTTTTATTGAAGCAGGGCGGCGCGTACCAGTCACCCGACCCTTTCAATGCTTCCGTATGCGGGCGTCCGCCAAGGAGCGGACGGAAACAGCGTTCCGAAACAGCTTCGGACTGCCAACTGACCCTTTTCCCACTCTGTTAGCGGGCGGTGTTACACCCTTTGCCTTTTGGTATGAGGACGATCCCGCCGGGGGCTGCGTCCGCTTTCCCACGGAAACGGAATGTGAGCGGCTCATGGGGCTGCCGGAGGGCTGGACAAGGTACGGCGCAGACGGCGAGGAAATTCTGTCCTCCCACCGTTACCGGGCATTGGGAAATGCCATCGCGCTGCCCTGCGCCGAGTATATCATGGCAGGCGGCAACACGCAGATCATCCTGTGTGAGCGCGGCATCCGCACATTTGAAACCTATACCCGCAATACGCTTGATTTAAGTGCAATTCCCGCAGTTAAAAAATTAAGCCATCTGCCGGTTATTGTAGACCCGAGCCATGCAGCAGGTTTGTGGTGGATGGTTGAGCCGATGGCAAAAGCTGCCGTTGCAGCAGGCGCAGATGGTTTAATAATTGAAGTACACAATGACCCGGAACACGCTTTGTGCGACGGTGCGCAGTCGCTTAAACCGGAACGTTTCGCACGTTTGATGGGTGAACTGAGCGGCATTGCCAAGATTGTGGGCAGAGAACTGTAAAATGCATTATAATTGGTAGTATGGAAGGATAGAAGGATAGAAGGAGTGACTTTAGTGGACGCAGGCTTTTGCAGCAAATTGCAGGAACAATGCTTTGCCATTATCGGCATGGGGCTGATAGGCGGTTCTTATGCCAAAGCGTTAAGACGGCTGGGCGTAAAAAATATTACCGGAGTGGATGTTAATAAAAATGTTTTGCAGCAGGCACTGGCAGACGGAGTGATAGACCGCGCTTATGAAAAAGCCGGGGCTTATCTGGCTGAGGCAGATGTAATAATCTGCTGCATCTATCCCAAGGCGGTTACGGAATTTTTGCGGCAGGCAGCGCCGTTTATAAAAAAAGGCGCAATAATAACTGATGTATCTGGTAGAAAGGGCAGCCTGCCTTATGAGGCGCAGCAGCTTGTGCCGGAGGGTGCGGAATTTATTTCCGGCCACCCGATGGCTGGGCGCCAGGGCAATGGTTATGATATGTCGCAGGCAGAAATTTTTAACGGTGCCAATTACATTGTTGTTCCTACACCTGCAAACAACAAATCGGCAGTTAACTGGCTGAAGAATTTTGCGCTTTGCCTTGGCTGCGGCCATGTTGAAGAAATAACGCCTGAAAGCCACGATAAAATTATTGCCTATACCAGCAATCTGCCGCATGCAGCTGCGGCGGCGCTTATTAACAGCGACAGGTTCAGCGGGCAAAGCTGCTGGTTTATTGGCGGCGGATTCCGTGATGTAACGCGCATTGCCGATATTAACGCAAACTTGTGGAGCGATTTGTTTTTGGAAAACCGCGAAAATGTTTTAAGCGAACTGGAAAATTTTAGAACGCAAATTGAAATGCTGCAAGAGCTGATTAACGGAAATAACCGTGAAGGTTTGCAGGAGTTTTTGCAAAAGGCAGCCTGCCACAGGAAGGAAATTGTTTTATGAGCATTATCAGGGTGAATTTGGGTGCAAAATCCTATAATATAGAAATTGCCGCCGGGCTTTTGGACACTGCCGGAGAAAAAATCCGCAGCATCAGCAAGGCGCAGCGCGCTGCCATTATCAGCGACAGCAATGTTGATGCGCTTTATGGAGAACGCTTGCAGGCGGCACTTGCAGGCAGCGGCTTTAAAGTAACGCGCATAGTTTTTCCTGCCGGGGAAAAAAGCAAATGCCTGGCGGAGCTTGCCAAAATTTATAACAGGCTGGCGGAAGCAGGCATTACCCGCAGCGACCTTGTAGTTGCGCTTGGCGGCGGTGTTACGGGTGACCTTGGCGGATTTGCGGCGGCAACATTTCTGCGCGGCGTTGATTATGTGCAGATTCCTACATCACTTTTGGCACAGATTGACAGCAGTGTGGGCGGTAAAGTAGCGGTTGATTTGCCTGCCGGCAAGAACCTTGTGGGTAATTTTTATCAGCCTAAGCTGGTGCTTATTGATACTATGCTTTTAAAAACTTTGCCGGTGCGTTTTTTGCACGACGGGCTTGCGGAAGCAATTAAGTATGGCTGCATACGCGACAGGGCTTTGTTTGAAAAAATTGCCGCCATGCGTGACGATGATGAACTTTTGGAAAACATCGGCGGCATTGTGGAACGCTGCTGCGCAATAAAAGCAGAAATTGTTGAGCATGACGAGTTTGATACCGGTGAGCGTATGGTGCTTAATTTTGGGCATACCATAGGGCACGCGGTGGAAAAATGCAGTAATTACGAAAGCTTTACCCATGGCGAAGCTGTTGGCATAGGCATGCTGCTGTTAACAAGGCAGACGGAACGGCTGGGCTTGACGGAAAGCGGAACAGCGGCGGCAATTTATGATGTGCTGAAAAAATATAATTTGCCTGTTGATGCTGATTACGGCAATGAAGAACTTTTGAAGGCTGCCGGTATGGATAAAAAGAAAAGCGGCAGCAGCATTACACTGGTTATTTTAAAAAATACCGGCACGAGTTTTTTGCAGAAAACAAACTGGCAGGATTTGCCTGAATATATTAAACGGAGTTAAAGATGGCTAAAGTTAAAATATATCCGGGAGCGTTAAGCGGAATTGTAAATGTGCCTTCCTCCAAAAGCATGGGGCACCGCGAAATTATCTGCGCCGCGCTGGCACAGGGCATAAGCGTTATAGACAATATAAGCATGTCAGATGATATAAAGGCAACACTGCGCTGTTTAAAAGCGCTTGGTGTACAGTCGGAACTTACAGCAAGCCGGTTTAAAGGGCGCAGTGCCGTTAAAATGTACGGTGAAGGTACGGTAAAAGCCACCGGTGATGAATGTGACTGCGGTGAATCGGGTTCTACCCTGCGCTTTTTGCTGCCGCTTGGCGCGTTGTGCAGGGCGCCTGTTACTTTTACGGGCGCGGGGCGCTTGGGAGAACGTCCGCTGAAACCGTATTATGATATTTTTGATATGCAGGGCGTTAAATACGCACCGGAACAGGGACTGCCAGTAACCGTTGAAGGCAGGCTGCACAGTGGTAAATTCACTTTGCCAGGCAATGTAAGTTCGCAGTTTATCAGCGGTCTGCTGTTTGCGCTGCCGCTGCTTGAAGGTGATTCGGAAATTATTATTACCACGCCGCTGGAATCCCAGAGTTATGTTGATTTAACGCTTGCCGCATTAAAAAAATACGGCATAAAGGTTATAAACAATAATTATAAAATATTTAGCGTATACGGCGGTAAAAAATATCAATGCCGCAATGCCGTTGTAGAAGGCGACTGGTCGCAGGCTGCGTTCTGGCTTGCTGCCGGGTGCCTTAACGGAAATGTTATCTGCGCCGGCGCGGAACCAGCTTCTTTGCAGGGCGACAGGGCAGTAAAAGATATTTTGCAGGCTATGGGCGGCAAAATATCCGCAGCTGACGGCGGGCTTTTGGCAAAAACAAGCCGCCTGCACGGCACTGTTATTGATGCCGCCGACTGCCCGGATATAATTCCGGTGCTGACCGTGGCTGCTGCTGCGGCGGAAGGAACTACGGAAATTATTAACGCCGGGCGTTTGCGCATTAAAGAATGTGACCGCCTGCACGCCATTAGTGAAGAACTTAATAAGTTAGGCGCGGATATTGAAGAAAAAGCTGAAAGCCTTATCGTTCACGGTAAGCCGGAAGGGCTGCGCGGCGGAATTGTTTCGGCATGGAATGACCACCGTATAGCCATGAGTATGGCAGTGGCAAGCCTTGTCTGCCGTGAGCCAGTAATTATTGAAGGCAGTGAAAGCGTAAAAAAATCATATCCCACCTTTTGGCAGGATTTTTCCTGCTTGGGCGGCAAATATGAGCAGGGAGAAAATTTATGACGGCAACTTTGGGTGAAAAAATAAAACTTACTATTTTCGGTGAATCGCACGGGCTTGGCATAGGCTGCGTAATAGACGGTTTGCCGCCGGGATTTGCAATAGACCTTGACGCTGTAAAAAAAGAAATGCAGCGCCGTGCGCCGGGCAAAAGCCCGCTTGCAACTGCGCGGAACGAGAAAGACGCTTTTATAATTGAAAGCGGTTTTTTTGAAGGCAGAACAACAGGCACGCCGTTATGCGTTTTAATACCCAACAGCGACCAGCACAGCGGCGATTACAGTAAACTTAAAAATGTGATGCGGCCTGGGCATGCCGATTACAGCGGCAAAGTAAAATATAACGGCTTTAATGATTACCGCGGCGGCGGGCATTTTTCCGGAAGATTAACCGCGCCTTTGGTTTTTATGGGTGCCGTAGCCAAGCAAATTCTGGCGAAGCGTGGCATTTACGTTGGCGCGCATATAGCGGCAATTGCAGGCGTAAAAGATACGCCGTTTAATCCGCTTGGCGAAAGTGCGGATACTTTTTCGGAATTGGCACAGAAAACTTTTCCGGTGCTGGATGACGCTGCCGGAAATGAAATGCAGCAGCTGATTTTAGCTGCCAAACAAAGCTGTGATTCGGTTGGCGGCGTAATTGAGTGCATGGCAATCAACTTGCCTGCCGGTATCGGTGCGCCGTTTTTCGATTCGCTAGAAAGCCGTTTGGCACATGCTTTGTTCAGCGTACCTGCGGTTAAAGGCATAGAGTTTGGCAAAGGGTTTGCGCTGGCACAGATGCCGGGCAGCGAAGCCAATGACCAGATGTATTATGATAATGGCGTGGTAAAAACCTACACCAATAACAACGGCGGTATTACCGGCGGTATTACCAACGGCATGCCGGTGCTGTTTAAGGCGGCCGTAAAGCCTACGCCGAGCATTGCCAAAGTGCAGAAAACGGTTGATTTAAGTACGGAAAGCAATACGGAACTGGTAATTACAGGACGACATGACCCATGCATTGTGCAGCGCGCCGTGCCTGTAATTGAAGGTGTTGCCGCCTGGGTGATTTTGGATATGCTGCTGGCAGGAGAGAAATAAAATGACAGAAAAACTTGATTTGGAAGCCATCCGCCGGGAAATAGACGAAGCCGACAGTAATTTAATAAACGCTTTTGAACGGCGTTTGCAGGCAGTGCTGCGGGTTGCCGAATACAAAAAGCAAAATAACCTGCCTGTGCGCGACAGGGCAAGAGAGCTGAAGGTAATAGAAAAAGCGCAGGGCAAGCTTCGCAACAAAAATTACGCTCCGGCAGTAGCCGGATTGATGGAAGAAATTATGGCCATTGCCCGCAAAATGGAAGAACAGCAGATAAGTGCTGAACCTGTGGAAACAGTGCCGCTTGAAGTAGGCTGCTTTGGCGTGGAAGGTTCTTACAGCCATAAAGCTATGGAAGAATATTTTGCGGGAAAGAATATTAACAGGCACTACTATTCCGTGTTTGAAGACGTGGTAAAGGCCGTAAAAAACGGTGAAATCCGTTATGGAGTTTTGCCGGTTGAAAATTCTTCTACCGGCGGCATTACGGAAGTTTACGACCTTGTACGCCGCTATAACTGCCATATTACCGGAGAAAAATGCGTAAAGATAGAGCATAATTTAATGGCGCTGCCGGGAGCCGTGCTCAGCGGCATTACCGAGGTGTATTCGCATCCGCAGGGCTTTGCCCAGTGCAAGGATTTTTTTGCGGAATATCCTCAGATGAAATTAATTCCGTATTACAGCACGTCTAAAAGCGCAGAAGCCGTTAAAGCAAGCGGCAGCCTTCATAAAGCAGCCGTTGCAGGCAAACAGGCAGCTGAATTGTACGGTTTGCAGATTTTAGCTGCCAATATTAACTATAACGGCAATAACACCACACGTTTTATTATTATTGCGAATGAAGCGGAACACAGTGCCGATGCCGATAAAATTACGCTTGTAATAGCAGTTAAGCATGAGCCGGGCTCGCTGTATCGTGTATTGGGGTATTTTTACCACAGCGGCTTAAATCTTACCAATTTGGAATCGCGCCCGATTGAGGGTAAGTCGTGGGAATATTTTTTCCATATTGATTTGGTGGGCAACCTTGCCGATACCAATGTGCAGGAAACAGTGCGTATGCTGAAAGATAACTGCGCATATTTTAAAATTTTAGGCAATTACCGCAGCGATATGGGACGGGAGAGATAGTGATGCAGCATTTTGGCTTATTGGGAGCAAAACTCGGGCACAGCCTGTCGCCGCAAATACACGGAATGATTTTTGAAGAACTTGGCATTGATGCGGATTATAAGCTGTTGGAACTTCCGGCAGAAGCATTAAAAACAGCTGTGCCGGAACTGGCGCAAAGATATACAGGTGTTAATGTAACTATTCCGCATAAAATAGAAGTCATGCCGTTTCTGGATAGTATATCTGCTGAAGCAGCAGCTATTGGTGCCGTAAATACCATTAGCTTTAATAACGGCAAAAGCTGCGGATATAATACCGACTGGCTCGGTTTTGGCATGATGCTGGAATATTATGGCATTAAAGCAGAAGGCAAAAAAGCAGCCGTGCTCGGCATTGGCGGTGCTTCGCGTGCGGTGGTGCAGTATCTTGCTAAAAGCGGCGCCGGGGAAATTTTGCTGGTGTCAAGAAATCCGCAGGCAATTCCGCAGCAGGTTGTAGAAATCTGCGGAAATATCAAAACGCGTTGTTTGAGTTATGAGGAAATTGCCGGAGAAACGGGCGATATTATTATTAACTGCACGCCGGTGGGGATGTACCCAAAAACAGGGGTAAGCCCCGTAACGGAAGCGGTTATTAAAAATTTCGGCGCAGCGGCAGATTTAATTTATAATCCGGCGGAAACCGAGTTTTTGCGTATGGCACGCGCCAGCGGAAAAACAGCCGTAAACGGGCTTTTAATGCTGGCGGCGCAGGCCGTGGCAGCGCAGGAAATTTGGCAGCAGCGCAAACTGGGTACGGATTTGGCAGTGAAAATTATGCAGAGGCTGGCAGAAAAATAATGAAAAATATAGTTTTAATTGGTATGCCCGGCTGCGGAAAAACAACGCTTGGCAAACTTTTGGCAGCAAAGCTTAAAATGGAATTTTATGACGCCGACGACGTTTTGGAGCAGCGGGAGCCTTACAGCATTAAAGAGTTTTTTGCTCAGGGCGAAGACGTTTTCCGCGAAGCTGAGCAGCGGACGGCTGAATTTTTGGCGTGTAAAGAAAATTGTGTTATTGCGGCAGGCGGCGGAGTTGTAAAAAAAGCGGCAAGTATGGATGCTTATGCCAAAAACGGCATTATAGTTTTTATAGACCGACCGGCGGACGCTATTGTAAATGATGTTGAAATTAAAACGCGGCCGCTTTTGGCTGCCGGAACGCAGCGTGTTTATGAGCTTTATGATGAAAGAATAGAACTTTACAGAAAATATGCAGCTTATATTCTAAAAAATACAGGCAGCATAGAAGATGTGCTGAACCAGCTTATAAAAATTTCCCGGGAGATGAAAAAATGAAAAATATTTTGGTAATTAACGGGCCTAATATCAACTTGATTGGCATACGCGAAAAAAATGTATATGGCGCGAAAGATTACGCCGATTTGTGTGCTTTTATTTTGCAGCAGGCAGAAGAAATCGGGGTTAACGTTAAAATCTGCCAGAGCAATTTCGAAGGTGAGCTGGTAGGCTTTATTCAGGACGCATACGGAAAATATGACGGCATTGTTATTAACCCTGCCGCATATACCCATTACAGCGTGGCAATTTTGGATGCCTTAAAAGGAGTGGCTCTGCCTGCTATTGAGGTGCATTTAAGCAATGTGCATGCGCGTGAGGAGTTCCGCCATAAATCTGTAACAGCCCCTGCCTGCCTGGGGCAGATTTGCGGGCTCGGCTTCATGGGGTATGCCCTTGCCATGCGTGCACTGGCTGCTTTGCCGGAAAACAAATGACCGGTTAATTATTTTATAACTGAATAGCAGCAAAACAGCCAATACTGTTTCAGCAATACAAAAATGCTGCGGCTCCTCCGTTAACGGTCAGGCTTCGCAGCTGACCTTGCGGCATAAAGCGTAATTATTTTAGCCGCCGCAGTTTTTGTTTATTGCTTTACAGTACAGGCTGTTTTTGCTTTTTATGATACTGATAATAAAACAGGAGCACTATACTTTATAAGTACAGTGCTCCTTTATAATTTCAGGGGTTTGTTATTTTAAACATTAAAGAATAAATTACAGGTAGCACAACAAGCGTCAGCAGAGTTGCTCCTGTCAGTCCACAGGCAATGGCTACTGCCATGGATTCCCAAAACGGATTGGTAAACATTGGCACAAGGCCAAGCACCGTTGTAAGAGCTGCGAGCATAATGGGGCGGAAACGCACTATGGCAGATTCCAAAACTGCTTCATAAGGCGGCATACCTGCTTCGAGATGCTGGTCAATCTGGTCGAGCAGTACAACCGAATTGCGTATGATAATACCCGTCAGTGCCAAAATACCAAGTTCTGCTAAAAAACCAAGTGATGAACCGAACAGCAAAAGGCCAATCATAACGCCTATAACGCCCATTGGCGCCGTGCAGGCAATTACAATCATTTTGCGCACATCTTTAAGCTGCATAATCAAAAGGATTATCATAACGATAAACATGGCAGGCACAGGTTCTATTAAATAGTTAAGTGCTTTATTGCTGTTTTCCAAAGGACCGCCGATATCAATGGCGACACCCGGCGGAAGTTCTTCGCGCAGAGGCGCAAGGGAATCATAAATTTGCTGGGCAACATCGTTATCGGTATAGCCTTCGCTGATACCGGCATTAACAGTAACTGTCGGCAGAAGGTTGCGCCGCCAGATCATATTGTCCTCGGCTTCGTAGCTGATATTTGCCACCTGTTCCAAAGATACGCTGCCGCCAGGAGTCGGTATGGTCAGCATTCTTAAATCAGAAAGTTTTTCGCGGTCACTTTCAGGCAGACGGAAAACAATATCGATAGCCTGGTCGCCTTCGTAATACTCTGCTACGGTGTAGCCGGAAAGTTCTGCCTGCAAGGCCATGGATACAGTCTGGCGGTTAATACCCATCTGGCGCAGCTTGTCGTTGTCAATTTCTACTTTTAACGCGCCCGTTTTTTCCATCCAGTTAAATCTGGTCATGATAACGGCAGGATGTTTTTCCATTTCTTCGCGCACTTTTTGTGCATACCTTTTGGCAAGCTCATCCGTCGGTGCGGAAACGCGCAGCATAACCGGATATTCGGACGGAGGCCCAAGGGAGATAGACTTGCTGTAAGTTAAAACCTCCGGATATTTTTGGTTAATAAGTGCGGAAACCTTTTGCGAAACACGTTCTTTGGCTTTTACGTCTTTTGCCAGAATGACAAGCTGTGCGTAATTTTCGCGCGGCTGTACGGGCTCTGCAACAAGCACAAAACGCGGTGCGCTTTCGCCGATATAGGTAGCTACACTTGCAATATCGGGGTCATCTTTAATTTCGGATGTAATTTTAAGGGCAATTTCTTCCGTTGTTTTAATGCTCGTGCCTTCCGGCAGGTTAAGTTCGGTTAAAAGTTCCGGGCGTACGGAAGGAGGGAAGAATTCTTTGTTGATGAATTTGCTTAAAAAGAGCGAGCCGAAGAAAATGCCTATGGTTACGGCAATTACCGTTAAACGGTGCGCCAGCGACCATGTAAGCAGGCTGCGGAATTTTTGGTAAAACGGAGTTGTATATGCGCTGCCTTCGGCAATTTTTTTCGGGTGAACCCATTCGTAACCCAATACAGGCGCCACCGTTGCCGATACAACCCATGAAAGCATCAGTGCCAGGCTGATAACGGTAAACAGGCTGCCTGCAAATTCGCCAACGCTGCCGCGCGAAAAATATATCGGAGTAAAACCTACGCAGGTAATAATTGTACCGGTCAAAAGCGGAAAAGCGCAGGTTTCAAAAGCATAAGCCGCCGCACGTTTGCGTTCCCAGCCTTCGGCAAGTTTTATTTCCATCAGTTCCACAACAACAATGGCATCATCAACCAGCATGCCAAGGGCCACAATTAAAGCCCCGAGCGATACCTTGTGCAGGTCGATGTCAAGTGCATACATGCCGATAAAAGTGCCGAGCAGCACAAGCGGAATACATACGGAAATAACATAGCCGCAGCGTTTGCCAAGGCTGAACAGGCTTACTGCCAAAACTATAATAACGGCTTCCTTTAAGCTCTGGGTAAATTCATCAATAGAGTTTTTAACAACTTCCGGCTGATTGGCTACCTGGTGCAGTTCAAAGCCCAGCGGCAGTCTGCTTTCTATTTGTGCTACGGTTTTGGCAAGGTTTTCGCCCAGGCGTATGTTGTTGCCGCCGTCTTCCATGGAAATGGAAATGCCGATGGCAGGCTGTCCGTTAAAATAAATTTTTGGTTCGGGAGGGTCGGCATAACCGCGGGTGACTTTGGCAATGTCATCAAGGCGGAAAATGCGCCCGTTGGCATTAACCGGGATGCTGCCGATTTCTTTCAGTGTATCCGGCAAGCCGGTAAGGCGCAGGTAAACATTGTTGTCCGTGCTTTCTGCCATACCTGCGGGCACAACTGCAGACTGCGATTTTATGGCGCTGGCAAGCGTATCAAGTGAAATGCCAAGCTGTGAAAGTTTATCGTTGGATACTTCCAGATAAATTTTTTCCGGCTGCACGCCGATAAGTTCAACTTTTTTTACGTCGGGCACGGTGTAAAAAATACGTTTAATTTCTTCGGCTTCTTTACGCATATCCTCGTAACCAAAGCTTTCGGAGGTGATTGCGTATATATTGCCGTATACATCGTCGAAACGGTCGTTAAAATAAGGCCCGTAAACGCCTTCCGGCAGGTCTGTTTTAATATCGTTTACAATATTGCGCAGTTCCAGCCAGTGGCTGCGTACCTTATCGGTTGGAACATGCTCTTTAAGGTAAACGTTAACAACGCACTGCCCCGGGCGCGAATAACTTGTAACGTAATCAATATCCGGCAGGGTCTGGGCTTCTTTTTCAATTTTATCTGTAACCTGCATTTCCATTTCTTTGGCTGTTGCGCCGGGCCATGCAGCCGATATAACCATTTGTTTAACAGTATATACCGGGTCTTCCGAGCGGCCGAGAATGTTATAGGAATAAATACCGGCAACAAGGCAAAGAAACATGAAAAAGTAAATTATCTGTTTATGTTCAATAGACCATGAAGCGAGATTGCCGTTTTTCATTATTCCTCACCTTCCAGCCGCACTTCCTGATTGGCAGATAATTTTGTTGTACCGCCTGTTACTACTATGTCGCCTTTTTGCAGACCGCTTTTAATTTTAATGCTGTTGTTTTCGTAACCGGCAATTTCTACCGGCACAAGGGTTACATGGTTATCTTTTACTACCCATACCTGAGGCGTGTTTTCGGTTTGGTAAATTGCAGATTTCGGGAGAGTTACAATATCAGAAGTGCCGCCGGTGAAACTTACTTTGGCCGTCATGCCGAGCTTTGCCTGCGGCGGCATATTGTTAATGCTTACTTTTACTTCGTAAGTACGGGTGGCAGGGTCTGCCATCGGCGCAATTTCTCTTATCTGCCCTTCGGCAGTAACGTTTTGCAGCGCCCAGAAATCTATAACGGCGCTCTGGCCGGGGTGAATTGAAGCAAGTTTATTTTCGGGAATATAAATATGCACTTCTTTTTCGCCGGACTGCACAACGGTTATTACAGGCGTACCGGCAGCAGCAACCTGCCCAACTTCGCCGGTAACGGAGGATACAACGCCGTCGTGGTCGCTTGTTAAGCGCGTATAATTAAGCTGGTTCAGTGCCGCCTGATATTGTGCTTTGGCCTGATTTAACGCCGCCTGCTGTGCTTCAAGCTGGGTGTTGTATTGGTCAAGCGTGGCTTTGCTTACGGCGCCCTGCGTATATAAAGTTCTGTAACGCTGGGCGTTATCAGATGCAAGCAGAAAGTTTGCCGAAGCGGCGCTTACGGCGGCTCTTGCGGAATTAACACTTTCATTAACATCGCGCGGGTCGATTTCCATTAAAACGTCACCGGCTTTTACGGTATCGCCAAGGTTAGCCTGGCGCCTGATTATTTTGCCGGTAACCTGAAAAGCAAGATTGCTTTCATAACGTCCGCGTACTTCACCCGGGTAAACATCATAATTGCTGCCGGTTTGTGTTCCTACCGTAACTGTGCGCACATAAGGAAGTGTTTTTTGCGGAGCTTCGCTGCCTTTAAAATGAGTAAAAGCGAAATAAATTAAACAAATTCCCAAAACTGCGCCAATATAATACCACGGTTTTTGGGTTAAGTGCAGGTTTTCCATAAAATTTTTCATTTATAACAATCCTCCCGAAAATGGAATCAGATTAATCAATCGTTTGATTGATTATAACTTCGCTAAATAAATATAAAATCCTGCCGGGCAGTATAAAATTTTGTAAAAAAAGATAAAAAATAGTTTTGTTGTAAAAACAGGGCGCGAAATTATGCTGGCACAGTGTAATAAAATAGTGTATTATAAATTAAGATTGCAAAAAGGCAGGTGCGTTATGGATTTTACTGTAATAATACTTGTGTTTATAATAATTTTACAGCTGGCGGTAATTTTTATGCTGTACCGCAGCCGTGCCGGTGCTGTTGATGAAAAAGATCTTGCTGAACTTGTGCGGCATTTTGAAGCAACCGAACGGCGCATGTATGAAGGACTGCGCGATTTGCGCAGCGAACAGGCGACTCTTGCCCGCGCGGCGCGTATGGAAAACCAGTCTGCGGCAGACCGCTTGTCGGAGCAGCTGGACAAGCGGTTTGACAGAATAGGCGAGAGTACCGAAAAAAATTTAGAGCAGATACGCATTATTGTGGATGAAAAGTTAAACTCTACTTTGGAACGCAGGCTTGGCGAAAGTTTCAGCCTTGTAAGCCGCAGGCTTGAAGAAGTACACCGCGGGCTTGGTGAAATGCAGAGCCTTGCCGGAGGAATAGGCGATTTAAAACGCATTTTAAGCAATGTTAAAAACCGCGGCATCTGGGGCGAAATGCAGCTGGGCGCATTGCTGGAACAGGCGCTTACTTCTTCTCAATACGCCCGGAACGTGGCGGTGGTTCCCGGCGAAAATGTTGCCGTAAAGCCAAGCACTTCCGAGCGGGTGGAATTTGCCCTTAAATTGCCGGGAAAAAGCGAACAGACCGTATGGCTGCCGGTGGATGCCAAGTTTCCGCAGGAAGATTACCAGAGGCTTTTGGCGGCGCGCGAAAATGCCGATGCCGCAGCGGCGGAAGCCGCGTTAAAGCAGCTTGAAAAACGATTTAAAAGCGAAGCTGCCGATATTAACAGTAAATATATCTGCCCGCCTTACAGCACTGATTTTGCGGTTATGTACCTGCCGACAGAAGGGCTTTTTGCTGAAGCGGTAAACATTACCGGGCTGCTGGAAGAACTGCAGCGCAAATACCGTGTCTGCGTTGCAGGGCCTACAACTTTGGCGGCACTTTTAAACAGCTTGCAGGTTGGTTTCCGCACTTTGGCGATAGAAAAACGTACCGGTGAAGTATGGCGCATTATTGCAGGTGTTAAGCAGGATTTTGCCGTGTTTGCAGCGCTGCTTGACAAAACACGCAAAAAATTGCAGGAAGCAAGCGGGCATATTGAAGCTGCTGAACGCCGCAGCCGTGTAATTAATAAAAAACTTTATGAGGCGGAAAGTTTTGAAACAGATTTAAAGATGCCCGAACAAAATGAAAATGGCTTGTTCAGCGATAAAAATTAGTTTTAAATACGCTTAAAATAAATTTTAAAATGTTCCAGAGAAGCAATGACGCACAAAAATAAAAAGGCAGCTTTTAAGCTGCCTTTTTATTTTTGTATTCAGTTGTTTTTGGTTTCGGTTTTAAGCGGCGTTTCAAAATAAACACTGGTGCTCGGGAAAGCGCAGGAAGCGCCGTTTTCTTCCAGTATTTTCATAATATCAAGGTTAATCTGCTCGCGGGCAGCCAAAAAGCCTTTGGTATCGCTGGCTTTGGTGTAACATACAATAAAAATGTTCAGGCTGCTGTCTGCATAATCGCGGAAGTAAACCATAACCGTGTCGCTGTAAACAAGCTCGCTGTTTGTGAGGTAGGTGCGTATATTTTCTACCAGCTTTTGCATCTGGTCATGCGTTGTATCGTAGGTAACGCCCAGCAAAAACTCAATGCGGCGTTTTTCGCGCTTGGTGTAGTTAATAATTGGCGTGTTGGAAAGCAGCGAGTTTGGAACATACACAAGTTCCTGCGGAAAAGTGCGTATGCAGGTGCTGCGGAAAGTAATTTTTTCAACGGTGCCTTCTACGCCGTTGGCCGAAATCCAGTCACCTACTTTAAATGGTTTGTCAACAATAATTACAAAGCTGCCGAATACGTTTGCCAAAGCATCTTTGGCGGCAAAGGCAAGCGCTAAAGAGCCGATACTTAAACTTGCCAGAAGGCCGCTCATGTCGTAATTCCATTCCTTGGCAATCATTAAGGTGGCAATAACAACAATTAGAATGCGGAACATTGTGGAAAGAATGTTGGCAAGAGAATCTTCGATATTAATTTCGGCGCGTGTTAAAATTTTCAGTGCAATGCCGTGTGTAATGTCGCTGATATTGTAAATGCCCCAAAAGATGGCAATAATAAAGCTGCTGCGCAGAAATTTATCAATTGCCGGATGGTCGGTAACAAAAGTAATTGGCGAGCAGTTTAAAGCAGCATAAACGCCCAGGATAAAAAGAAAAATATGTATCGGTTTGGCAAAAGCGTCTAGAATATCGCCGCCGTACTCAAAAGACATTTTGTTGTTTAAAAGCTGCAAAAAGCGGAGAATTACGGTACGATAAAGATATCTTATCAGCATAAAACCGCAGAAAACCAGAAACGGCTTTGCCCACGGCGTTAAAATTTCAATAATTTGTTCCATATAAGCTCCTTTTAACAAGTTTATTTATAAATATTTTATCATTTTGGCAGATTAAAAACAATAATTCACAAAAGTTACAAATAAAGCAGTGCGGATTATGTTATAATATTGGCAGTAATTAACATAAGGAGGCAGGGTATGGAATATTTCTTGGAAGCATTGGCAGCAGCCTTTATCGTTATCGTGGGGCCGCTTTTAACTCTGGTTGGGCTGCCCGGCAATACGCTGATGCTTTTGGCAGGGATAGGATTTGCCTGTTTTGATGAAGCAAAATATTTTGACGGACGTATTTTGTCTGCATTGGTGCTGATTTATGTTTTTGGTGAATTATGGGAATTTATAGTATCGTTTTTCGGTATCCGCAGGCATAAATTGCCGTGGAGCGTGGTAGGGCTTATCGGCATCGGCACGTTTATCGGCGCAGTGCTCGGCACGGGCGTGTTTCCTGTGTTCGGCAGCGTGCTCGGCGGCGCTATGGGTTCGTTTGTAATGGCGTTTGTTTACGAGTATTCGCAAACGATGGACTGTGACGATGCGTTTGAACTGGCGTGGAAGGCGGCAAAGCTGCAATTTATTGCGATTATAGGCAAGGTTGTTGCGGCAGCGGCGATGGCGATACTGCTTGTAAAACAAATCTTTTTAAATACTTGAGGAGGGTATAATGAATTTTAAGTTTATACACAATAATTTTAATGTGCTCGATTTAGAAAAAAGCCTGGCGTTTTATGAAAAAGCGCTTGGGCTGAAAGAAGTTAAAAGAATGAATGCAGAGGACGGCAGCTTTATTCTTGTGTACCTTGGCGACGGGCAGACTCCGCATCAGCTTGAGCTGACCTGGCTGCGTGACCGTAAAGAACCCTATAACTTGGGCGAAAACGAATTCCATCTCGCTTTTGGCGTTGATGATTACGAAGCAGCACATGCCAAACATAAAGAAATGGGCTGCATTGTTTATGAAAATCCGGCAATGGGTATTTATTTTATTACCGACCCGGATAACTACTGGCTGGAGATTGTGCCTTTAAATAAGTAAGGGACGTGAAAGTATGGCAGAATTAAAAAACATGACTGTTGTTACCAGCGGTAAACTGCGCAAAACGGCGTATGAACTGCTGGACGCCAATACCAATCTTTTGGCGTGGAAGGAAAGCGGCCGCACTCCGGCAGATATTTTTGACGGCTGGCTGGCACAGGCAGATGCTTTATATTCTATTGGCAATATAAAAATCAACGGCGCTTTGCTTGACAAAGCGCCTAATTTAAAAGTAATCGCACAGGCTTCCGTGGGTTACGATAATATTGACGTTGCGGAATGCAATGCCCGCGGCATACGTGTTGGCAATACTCCGCGCGTGCTTTCTCCTGCCGTGGCAGATTTGGCTTACGGGCTTATAATTGACAGTGCGCGCAAAATAGCGCGCGGCTGGCAGCATGTTGCAAGCGGCAAGTGGGGAGAGCGCAAGGGCCTTGGCTTTGGCGTGGACCTTGCCGGAAAAACTTTGGGTATTGTAGGCATGGGCGATATAGGCAGCAGGGTAGTAAAACGTGCTTTGGCAAGCGATATGCGCGTTATTTACCATAACCGGCACCGCCGCAGTGATGATGCCGCATTGGGTGCTGCGTATGTAAGCTTTGAAGAACTGCTGCAAACATCTGATTTTGTACTGGTTACAGTGCCGCTTACCAGGGAAACGGAAGGCATGTTTGGCAAAAAGCAGTTTGAAGCAATGAAGCAGGGTGCGCGTTTTATTAATATTGCCAGAGGCAAAATTGTTGATACGGAAGCGCTTTATGATGCGCTGAGCAGCGGGCATATTGCTTATGCCGCGCTTGACGTTACCGACCCCGAACCATTGCCAGGTACGCATAAACTGCTGACGCTTGATAATATTACGGTTACGCCGCATATTGCAAGTTCAACAGTTGAAACGCGCGATGCTATGGCAAAGCTGGCAGCGGAAAATATTCTGGCAGGATTAAACGGAGAACCGATGCCTGCGGAAGTTAAAGCATAAAGCAATAAAGGCAATAAAAAACACGAAGCAGATTAATGCTTCGTGTTTTAGTTTATTTTGGCAGTTCGGTTAAGTAATCAAATGATGAACCGTCGTCAAAAGCTACATTTGTTAAATAAGCATTCCATTTTACTTTGCTTAAATCGCTGCTGATAACAGCGGCATCTTCTTTTACATACGGGTTAAGTTCAAAATCAAATTTATATAATTTGCTGCTGCCGTTTCTTAAAACTGCGTTGCTGGCAAAACTGCCGCTGTAAAAAATTTTGCCGTCATCACCGTAAAGCTCCAGCATACCGGCTATATAATTAACGTTTTTGCCGGAGGTGTTGGTAAGGTTTACTTCGGTTTCAAGCATGCGGATAATGGCCGAATAGTGTACGGAAGTAATTTGCAGCAGTTTTTTATCAAGTTTAACGTTGGCGTCAATCTGTCCGGCAATCGGCTTGTTTAATTCAGCAAGCTTTGCCTTAACGGCTTCTTCACGTTCTTTCATAAAATCCTGCAAATTGGTTATTTCCTGCAAACGCCACAAGCCATCGTCAAGCTGCTGCATTTTTATTTTTAAAATAAAATCCCGGCTTATTTTTTCATCGCGCAGTTTAATGCTTACAATGGCGTTATCGTCATTAATATCTGTGCTTTCTACGCCTTCATATTTCAAGGAACCGAAACCGGTGCGGCTTTTTAAATTATCTACAATTTCCGCTCCGTTTTCATTGCCGGCAGGAATTGATTTCTGTACTTCGGCATCGCCGTCAGGATTGTCGCCGTGAATAATGTAACTGCGGGTTTCGCTTGTTAAAAGCGGCACTGCCAGGCCTTTAATGCCCTTTACAATGGCAACGATAATGGGATTGGCATTCTTGTCGGAACCGAAGGTTACTGCAACAACATCGTCATAGGCTTTGCTGTACAGATTGTCCATATCGACATGCTTTTCGAAAGTTTTTAAATCATGCTGGCGTACTGCATCGGCTATAAGCGCAATGGAATGCTGCGGAGTTTTAAGCCAGTAAAAAAAATACCAGCCGCTTGTTAAAATTGCAAGCGCCGCCAGTACGGCAACAATTTTTTTAAATTTATTATTCAAGAAAGACCCTCCTAAATAAAAACTTTTAGTCCTGAAAATATTATACTACTAAAGTATGCTAATGCAATATTTTTGTGAAATTATTTGAAGTCTAAAATGTTAATTTTAAAAGTAAGAATGAATGAGTAAATAATTAAAGTTAATAAAATAAAAAAGAAGGTCAAAGTATGATTACGCTTGATCAAATTAGAAAA
>ERZ857757.1403-NODE-1403-length-19180-cov-10.979085_pt1 | contig 19180 bp, 17 predicted proteins | sample MGYA00519764_ERZ857757 | MGnify/ENA primary metagenome ERZ857757 (study PRJEB31778, sample SAMEA3449359) | human gut metagenome | biome: human gut; feature: human-associated habitat; material: faeces | place: United Kingdom | collected 2010/2012 ... | reverse complement strand
GCAGCGGTCTCCAAAACCGCGTGTCGAGAGTTCGAGCCTTTCTGCCCCTGCCAAAGCAGACCACCCGCTGGGAGGTCTGCTTTTTTCTTGTATTGATAGGTAAAGTAATGCCGCCGCCCTGCATAGGGCGGCGGCATTTTGTATATTACAGTTCAGCTCTCCGCAGGCGGATTCAGGACGGTCTGCACCGCATCAATGAGACTGTCCAGCGCTTCGGCGTCCTCGCCCATCGGCAGACGGCAGGTCAGGCCGTCCAGGTCTACGTTCAGCTGCGCGAGATCCTCCGGAAGGCTGACGTTCTCCACCGTGGGCCACACGTACCAGCCATTCATCGCCGCCAGCGCCTGACAGGTGGGGGACAGCGCGAACTCCATCCACAACTGTGCCGCGGCGCTGTGCGCCGTGCCGCGCAGAATGGCAGAGCCGTTGAGCACGTAAGGCGTGCCGCTGCGGGGCGTTACCAGCCGGATGTCATCATAGCTGTTCTCCAGCCGCTGGGCTGCGCCGCTGCTCAGCAGGCCCACCGCTACCACGCACTCGCCCGTGCCTACATATTTGGCCGCCGGGTCGCCGTCCTCGGTATACTGTGCCACGTTTTCATCCAGCTCCAGCAGATATTTTTCCGCCTTGTCGCCGAAGGCGTCCCATGCCGCCTGGGCCAGCAGCCGGCCCTCAGTGGTATCGTATCCGGGCAGCCACACCAGCTCCCAGTATTCCAGCTCCGTCAGGTCTGCCCAATCCTCGGGTGCGCCGATCTCCATCGCCTTCAGGGATGCCGTGTTGATCATCAGTCCCAGAGGGTCGACGGCTACACCGTACCACTGTCCGTCCGCTCCGGCAAAGTCACTGTCGGACAGTCCGGCCGCCGCTGTGGGGACATAGGCCGTCAGGCCGCCCATAGACGCCGCCTCCTCCAGCGCGCCGCTGTCCGCGCCGAACCACACATCCGCGCCGGGCCGTCCGGGCTTGCTCAGCTTGTCCAGCACCGCCTGGTCGCTGACCTGCTGATAGCTGACCCGGACGTTGAACAGCGTCTCGAAGGTCTCACAGGCGGCGGTGAGATAGGCCGCGGGGCAGCTGCCGTATACCGTCAGGCTGCCCTCCGCCTGTGCCTGCTCTACCAGTGTCTCCAGCCCGGCAAAGGCGGCGGGATATTCCCATTCCGTGTCGCCGGTATCCTCCGTCTGCCCGCAGGCCGTCAGGGACAGGGCCAGCAGCAATGCCAGCAGCAGGGCGGTGTATTTTTTCATAGGGGTGTCCTCCTTACGAAAACAGGCCCAGCCACAGGGCCGGGCCTGCACTATTCAGGTGGTATTATACCGACATTTTTCGCCGCTGTCAATCTTACCGCAGGCAGGCGGTGAACAGCACCCGGCCCTCCGCTGCTTCGGCCTTGATCCAGCCCCGGCATCATCACGTCCAGAATGATGGCGTCGTAGCTCCCCGCCACGGCGTAGTCATAGGCGCTCCGTCCGTCATACACCGCATCCACCGTGAACTGGTTCTTCTCAAACAGGAAGGTCAGCGCCTCCGTCAGATCCCGCTGATCCTCCGCGATCAACAACCGCATGGTATCACCCGCCTGTCACTGCGTTTTCCTGATTGTATCATATACGCTCTGCCTAAGGAAACCTTAAAGACATGGATTTTTACGTATTTCACAAATTTTGATGCCGTATTGCAGCGACCTGCACAAAACAAAGATACTTTAACGAAAAAAATATTCCGCCGCAGGGGGGTTGCTTTGTGAAATTTGTCGTGTTATACTATGCCTTAAGCGCGGGAGATTTTCCGCGTTTTCCTGCGCCAATACGGCAAAAAACGGGAAAAATCATAACAACAGGAGGGTATGGCCATGTCTGCTGCCACTCGCCGCCGGACGCTCACCGTAGAGATGACCTCCGGCTCTCTTTGGAAAAATATACTGCTGTTCAGCCTGCCGCTGATGGCGACCCAAGTGCTGGAGGTGCTGTTTAACCTCAGCGATGTGGCCATCGCCGGCAAATACGCCTACAATACCTACATCGCCCTGGGCTCGGTGGGCTCTACCACCACGCTGGTCTCCCTGTTCACCGGCCTGCTCATCGGCCTGGGCGGCGGCGTCAACGTGGCCGTGGCCCGTGGCCTGGGTATGGGCAGCGACGAGGATGTGGAGCATACCAACCATTCCTCGCTGCTCATCTGCCTGTCCGCCGGTATCCTGACCTGTCTGGTCTGCGTGTTCTTCGCCGAGCCCATGCTCCGCCTGCTGAACACCAAGGAGGAGTTCCTCCCCGGCGCGGTGCTGTACCTGAAGCTCTACGCCCTGGGCCTGCCCGCCATGGGCATCTACAACTGCGGCAACGGCATCCTCAGCGCCACCGGCGACACCAAGCGCCCCCTGATCTACCTCTCCGTGGCCGGCGTGCTGAACGTGCTGCTGAACCTGTTCTTCGTCATTGGCTGCAACATGTCCGCCGAGGGCGTGGCCATCGCCAGTGCCATCGCTCAGTGGGTGTCCGCCATCCTCATCATGCTCCACCTGATGCACCGCAGGGACTGCTGCCGCATCGCGCTGACCAAGCTCCGCTTCCACCGCATGGCCTCCAAGCGGGTGCTGCTCATCGGCGTGCCCTCCGGGCTGCAAAACGCCATCTTCGCCGTGGCCAACCTGTTCGTCCAGGCGGGACTGAACTCCTTCGACGAGATCACCGTCTCCGGCGCGGCGGCCGCCGCCAATGCCGACACCCTGGTGTTCAACATGATGGCCGCGTTCTGCACCGCCTGCGCCAGCTTCGTCAGCCGCAACTGGGGCGCGGGCAGGAACGATCGCATCCGCAAGAGCTATTATATCAGTATGCTGTACGCCTCCATCGTGGGCGCGCTGGCCGGTGTGCTGCTGATCCTCTTCGGCCGCCAGTTCCTGAGCCTCTTTGCCGACAAGCCGGAGGTCATCGACGCCGGTGTGGACCGTCTGCGCATCATGGCCTTCTCCTATTTCATCGCCCCCCTGATGGACTGCAGCATCGCCGCCTCCCGCGGCCTGGGCCGCAGCGTCACCCCCACCGTCATGGTCATCATGGGCTCGTGCGTGTTCCGCGTGGTGTGGATCTACACCGTGTTCGCCTTCTTCCACACCATCACGTCCCTGTATCTGTTGTATATCGTCTCGTGGATCATCACCGGCGTGGCCGAGGCCATCTATTTCCGCATGAGCTACAAGAAGTATGTTCTGGAAAGGTCCATGACCTGGTGACAGATATGTGCACTTCAAAAAACCGCCCTCCGGGCGGTTTTTTCATGCCCCGAAACGCACCGTTGTGGAATTGCACAGGAAAACCCATCCAAGACGTGCGCGAGTATGAATATTCACTAAATATGCAAATTATTGGATAAATATTCACATAAACCCTTGACTTTGCGGATAACCGGTGGTAAAGTATGCAGCATCAACAAGAGCTGCACGGCGGAACGCTCCCCGCTCCGCCGCAAAGGAGGCCTGCCGCATGAAAACACCGAGTCCCGGAAAGCCGTGCCTCGCTGTATTGCTGCGACGACGACATTCCCGCCGCCGCTGCGGTGCATAACGACAACGATATATAAAAAATATACACGATATACGAAAGGATATACGATCATGAAAAAGCTCATCTCCATGCTGCTGGCGCTGGTCATGGCCCTGTCTCTGGTGGCCTGCGGCGCAAAGAACGATACCAAGATCGACGATACCACGCACACCGATGCCGATGCCACTCCTACCAATGCCCTGGAGCAGATCAAGGCCGCCGGGGTGCTGACCGTGGCCCTCAGCCCCGACTTCTCCCCCATGGAGTTCGTGGACTCCTCCAAGACCGGCCAGGATCAGTATGTGGGCTTTGACATCACCCTGGCCAAGTACATCGCCGAGAACCTGGGTGTGGAGCTGGTCATCGAGCCCATGGGCTTCGATGCCAGCCAGACCGCCGTCTACACCGGCGCTGTGCCCATGTCCATCTCCGGCTACTCCTGGACCGAGGACAGAGCCCAGAACTATGAGCTGAGCGACTACTACTACGCCGGTGAAAACGAGACGAGACAGGCCCTGCTCATCAAGAAGGAGAACGCCGATAAGTACACCTCTCCCGAGGCTCTGGCCGGCCAGGACGTGGGCGCCCAGAACGCCTCCCTCCAGATGCAGCTGGTCACTGAGCAGCTGACCGACGCCAACCCCGTCTCCATCGGTGACATCACCGTAGGCGTCATGGAGCTGAAGAGCGGCAACATCGAGGCTCTGGCCGTGGCCTACGGCAACGCGGAGATGATCATCGACGCCAACCCCGACCTGGCCATCTGCACCTGGGAGTTCGATGTGAAGGCTGAGTATTCCGCCAACGTCATCATGATGCAGAAGGGCGAGACCGAGCTGCTGGAGGCCGTCAACGCCATTCTGGCCCAGGCCAAGGAGGCCAACCTCTACGATGGCTGGTACAAGGACGCCGTGGAGCTGGGCAAGAGCGAGAACGCGCAGGAGCTGATCCTGGGCTGATGCCGATACACGATCCGGCGACGGGTACAGACGCTGTATCCGCCGCCGGACAGGACTGAGACGAGGAAACCACCATGAAATTCATCGACTTTGAAAAGCTGGCCGCCCTGTTCCTGAAATACTGGGACAAGTTTCTCATCGACGGCGTGGAGTACACCCTGGCCCTGGCGGCCATCACTGTGGCCTTCGGCACGGTGTTCGCCTCCGTGCTGGCCCTGATGAAGATGTCCAAGATCCCGCCTCTGCGCTGGCTCTCCGCCATCTACATTGAGATCATCCGCGGCACGCCCATGCTGCTGCAGCTCTACTTCTTCTATTTCGGTCTGCCCATGCTGATCCCGGCCCTGACGAAGCAGAAATTCCTCTGCATCGCCATCGCCCTCATCTGCAACAGCGCGGCCTATGTGTCCGAGGTCATCCGTTCCGGCATCCAGGCCGTTGACCCCGGCCAGAAGGAGGCGGCCCTGAGCCTGGGCTTCAGCGACAGCAAGGCCATGTGGTTCGTGGTCGTTCCCCAGGCGGTGAAAAACATCCTGCCAGCTTTGGGCAACGAGTTCATCATGATCATCAAGGACACCTCCCTGGGCTCTACATTCTTCATCGGCGACCTGATGACCCAGTACCTAGTGGTCAAGGGCGCGACATACCTGCCCATCGAGCCGCTGGTCATCGTGGGAATCATCTACTTCATCATGACCTTTGTCCTCAGCAAGGTGTTCGGTCACTTTGAAAAGAAGCTGCAGCGGGCCGATCGGCACACGGACTACGGCCATAAGCGGAAGCAGCAGCGGGAGGCGGTGATCTGATGTCACAGAAGCTCATCCAGGTCAAGGACCTGAAAAAATACTACAACGGCGGCGACGTCAAGGCCCTGGACGGCGTCACGGTGGACATCTGCAAGGGCGACGTGATGGCGGTCATCGGCCCGTCCGGCGGCGGTAAAAGCACATTCCTCCGCAGCCTGAACCTGCTGGAAACGCCCACCTCCGGCTCGATCATCTTCGACGGCGTGGACATCACCGGCAAAAAGGTGGACCTGCCCCTCCACCGTCAGAAGATGGGCATGGTCTTCCAGCATTTCAACCTGTTCCCCAACAAGACGGTGCTGGACAACCTGACCATGGCCCCCATCAAGATCAAAAAGACACCCAAGGCAGAGGCGGAGGCCAAAGCCATGGCCCTGCTGCAAAGAGTGGGTCTGGCCGACCGTGCCGGCGACTACCCCGCCCAGCTCTCCGGCGGCCAGAAGCAGCGTGTGGCCATCGTCCGCGCCCTGGCCATGGAGCCCGAGGTCATGCTCTTCGACGAGCCCACCTCCGCCCTCGACCCCGAGATGGTGGGCGAGGTGCTGGAGGTCATGAAGGAGCTGGCCCAGTCCGGCATGACCATGGTGGTGGTCACCCATGAGATGAATTTCGCCAAGGAGGTGGGCAGCCGCGTGCTGTTCATGGACGCCGGCAAGATCGGCGAGCAGGGCACGCCGGAGGAGGTATTCTCCCACCCCCAGAGCGCACGGCTGCAGGATTTTCTGAAAAAGGTACTGTGAGGTATTTCCTATGAACGAAGCAAAAAAGGCGGCGCTGGCCGCCATTGATGAAAAGAAGGATCTGATCGCCCATGTGGCGGACGAAGTGTGGGACTACGCGGAGTTGTCCATGCAGGAGGTCAAGTCCGCCGCCCTCTTCGTGAAGGTGCTGAAGGCGGAGGGCTTCCAGGTGGAGGAGGGCATCTGCAATATTCCCACCGCCTTTTCCGCCTCCTACGGCAGCGGCAAGCCGGTCATCGGCTTCCTGGCGGAGTATGACGCCCTGTCCGGACTGTCTCAGGCGGCGGGCAGCACGGAGTATCATGAGCTGATCAAGGGCGGCAGCGGCCATGGCTGCGGCCATAACCTGCTGGGCGCCGGCGCGATGGCCGCCGCCATTGGCATGAAGCACTACCTGGAGCAGACCGGCTGCCCCGGCACGGTGATCCTCTACGGCTGCCCCGGTGAGGAGGGCGTGGCCTCCAAGGCGTACATGGCCCGCGAGGGCCTGTGGTACGGTTTGGACGCGGCGCTGACCTGGCACGCCGGCGACTGCAACGAGGTGGCCACCGGCTCCACCAACTCCTGCATTCAGATGCTCTACACCTTCCACGGCCTGGCCTCCCAGGCGTCCACCGCCCCGGAACGGGGACGCAGCGCCCTGGATGCCGTGGAGCTGATGAATGTGGGCGTCCAGTTCCTGCGGGAGCATATGCCCCACGATGCCCGTGTCCACTACTCCATCCTGGATGCCGGCGGCGCCAGCCCTAACGTGGTCCAGCACCAGGCCAGCGTCCTCTACATGATCCGCTCCAACTTTGTCAAGGACTGCATGGCCCTCCACCAGCGGGTGGATAAGATCGCCCAGGGCGCGGCCCTGATGACCGACACCACCATCGAGCGCCGCTTTGTGGACGGCCTGTCCGACACCGTCTGCAACCACGCGCTGGAGAAGCTGCTCTACGACAATTTCGCCCAGCTGGGCGTGCCGGAATGCACCCCCCAGGAGCACGAGTTCATGGAGAAGCTGTCCGCCACCTACGACGGCAGCGATGTGCCCGGCGGTGTGGGCGCCCACAGCGACCCCGCCTTTGCCGAGCAGGTCAAGGCCCTGCAGACCAGCCATTTCAACGATTTTCTCATGCCCCTGTATCAGGGCCCGGCCTTCAACGCCGGCTCTACCGATGTGGGCGACGTGAGCTACCAGTGCCCTACCGCCCAGATCCACCTAGCGGTGTGGCCCAACAACGTCCCCTGCCACAGCTGGCAGGTGGTCTCCTGCAACAAGACGCCCCTGGCCCATAAGGCCACCGTCCACGCGGGCAAGGTGCTGTGCGCCGCCGCCATCGACCTGCTGAACCAGCCGGAGCTGCTGGCCCAGGCCACGGCGGAGTTCCAGAAGCGCACTGCCGGCGGCTATATCTGCCCCATCCCGCCGGACGCCGTGGCAGCCGTCCTGTAAGATCGTATATAAGCAAAAGAAGAGGACCGCACCGCGGCCCTCTTCTTTTGCTTATGTTTACAGTGCGTAGAACAGCTTCGCCATCTCCGCCGTCACGTCCTCCTTGAAGCTGCACAGCGTCACGCAGTAGACGTAGTTCCCCGTTTTCAGGTATATCATCTGCTCGTACAGCGCCGTGCCGTCCCGCTCCGCCGTCACCGCCACCGCCGGGCAGCTCTCTGTTCCGGCAAAGTCGGCGGCAGTGGTTTGGGCTGTCACGTTTCCATAACCGTAGGCGGTCAGTGTGTCTGCCACCTCCGCCGACGCGATCTCCGCGTACTCCTGCGGGCTGACCACCGCTCCGCTCACCAGCCCCAGGTTCTGGATCACCACGTTCATCACCATCAGTCCGTCGGTAGACACGGCGTACATATCAAAAATGCTGGGATCGTCCGCCAGCGCGGCCTTTACGTCCGCGTTGTCCGTGCCGTCGGCCAGTGCGCCGTTCAGCTCCGCCATCTGCTCTGCGGTGTAAAATACCCAGCCCTCGTCCAGCCTGCAGCCGATGCCGGCGAACTCGTTGGTGTAAACGCCGCCGTTGACGCTGCCCTGTGCGCCGTCCGTGTCGTCCGTCCCCACCTGCACCTGCCCCGCAGCGTCGCTCTCTGTGACGCCAGGCTGCACCGTGCCTGCCGTGTCCGGCTGGTCCGCCTGTGCCGCCTTGCTGCCGCAGCCCGCTATGGTCCATACCATCAGCGCCGCCAGCAGCAGGGAAATATACCGTTTCATCGCCGCACCTCCCTATGGTATCTTCATCTATCCGACCTCATTCTACCATCTCCCCCTCCAAATGACAAGAGCCCGGCCGCTCATTTCTGCCCGCCGTCCGTTCCTCCCCCATTTCCCGACACGTCTCGCCCGCCCGCTGCGCTACAATGGGGACATTGACCAAATAGGGGAGGGACAAGCCTTGAAACAACTGCTTCACGGGATGCGCCGCGCCGCCCTGCCGCTGCCGCTGGCAGCGCTGGCCGCACCCTGCGCCGCGTTCCTGCTGTCCGCCGCTGCGCTGGGCGGCCAGTTCAGCCCTTGGGCGCTGGCGGCGGTGGCCGCCGCTGGTACGGGCTGGAACGGCGCGGCCGCCGGGCTGGGTGCGCTGCTGGGTGCGCTGGCATTTCTGGACTTCCAGCCCGGCCTGCGCCACGGCGCGGCGGCGCTGCTCATCTTCTGCGCCAACACGGCCTTCTGCACCACCCGCCTGTACCGCCGCGACTGGTTTCGCCCCGCCGCCGCCGTACTGGCGTCCGCTCTGGTGCAGACGGCCTACCTGTGGCAGCGGGGCGGACGCCAGTGGGCGCTGTGCGCCGCGGCCATGGCCCTGCTGTATGGCTGCACCCGGCTGTGGCCGCAGAAGCTGGGCGGCCCGGCAGATACCGGCCGTACCGGCTGGTTTTTGCTGCTGCTGGGCGTCTGCGCCTGCCTCAGCCGCCTGTCGCTGTACGGCTTCACCCCGGCCATGACCGCCGCCGCCGTGCTGCTGCTGGCGCTGGGCCGCGCCGCCCGCCCCGCCGACCTGATCTGCGCCGGCGCGCTGGCGGGCCTGACGCTGGACCTCTGCGCCGTGGACACGTTCTACGCCTCCGTGGTGCTGGCCCTGGCCGCCGCAGCCCATGCCGCCGCCCGTACCCTGCCGCCCATCCTGTCCGCCGCCGCGTTCTGCACCGGCGGCGTATGCGGCGCGTGGCTGCTGGGGGATGTGCAGCCCCTGGCCCTGCTGTGTGAGCTGATCGTGGCCAGCGGCCTGTATCTGCTGCTGCCCGCCACGCCGACAGCCCGCCTGCCCGCACCGGATATGGCCGCCGCCCCGGCGGCCGCCTTTCAGGCGGTGTACGACAGCCTGCCCGCCGAAGCCCCGGCCCTTCGGCCCGAAAACCCCGCCGTGCTGTTCGACCGCGCGGCGGAGCAGGTCTGCCGCGACTGCCCCCTCCGCACCGACTGCTGGCAGACCCACTACACCGACACCTACAATGCCTTCAACGACGCCTGCCCCCGGCTGCTCCGCAGGGGCAAGCCTCTGGCTGAGGATTTCCCCGCCTATTTTGCCGCCCGCTGCGTCCGTTTTCCCCGCCTGCTGTCGGCACTGGAGGAGCAGCTTCGGGGCTTCCTCCAGCGCCGTGCCAGCCACGCCCGGCTGGATGCGGCCTACCGCCTGGCCCGCGAGCAGTACGCCCAGGTGTCCCAGGTGCTGTCCGCCTGCGAACCGGACGATGCCCCGACCCGTCCCCGCTACATCTGCCGTACCGCCCTGGCCGCCCGGCCCAAGAAGGGGGAGACCCTCTGCGGCGACGAGGCCGCCTGCTTCGCTGTGGGGGACAAGACCTACCTCCTGCTGTCCGACGGCATGGGCAGCGGCGACGATGCCCATCACGAGGCCGCTATGACCGTCCGCCTGCTCCGCCAGTTCCTTACCGCCGGTGTCGATCCCACCCCGGCGCTGAAGACCCTGAACACCGCCCTCATGCTCCGCTGCCAGGGCGGCGCGGGCTTCACCACCATCGACCTGGCCTGCATGGACGGTGTCTCCGGCGTGGTCACCCTGTATAAGTACGGCGCCGCGCCCTCCTACTTAAAAAAGAACGGCGCGGTGACGCGCCTGGAGGGCGACGCCCTGCCCGCCGGGCTGGAGAGCGCCCGCCGCGACCCCCAGCCCCAGCGCCTGACGCTGTCCTCCGGCCACTGGCTGGTGCTGGCGTCCGACGGCGTCACCGGCGAGGGCGACGAGTGGCTGCAGGACCTGCTGGCCGGCTGGAACGGCACGTCCCCCCGTGAGCTGGCCGCCCTCATTCTCCGGGAGGCGGAGGCCCGCCGCCGGGGCGATGACGACTGCGCCGTGCTGGTCCTCCGGGCCGAGCGCCTGAACGACGCCAAAAAGCGCGTGTGACTTTCATGATTTTTCCGCCTTGCGCCGTATAACTTCCCTCCGCCCCGGCGATACTATGGCTGTAACAAATGCAGCAAGGAGGGCATCCACTTGGTTAAAGGCGTTTCCCGCCGCGTGATCGTCGTAGACTCACCCGACCCGCGGATCTTTGAACAGGCGATCTTCATTCTCCCCACCGACGGCGGCGGCGTCAGCTCCCGCCAGCTGGTGGATCAGGCGGTGCGCATCGCCCGCAATTATGCCCGCAGCCAGGGCGGCGCACGCCGCCGTCCCCGCTGGCCCTCGTGGCTGTGGGCCGTGTGCGGCGCGGCGGCCTGCGGCCTTGCGTGGCTGCTCATCACCCTGCTTTGAAGTTGGTTTCATGCGGGAAAACGGCCCGCTTGAAATAGATGGCTTTCCATCGTTTTCCTACCGTTTTTTCTCCTCACTTGGAGCGGACGCCAATGCGTCCGCCCTCTTTTTTTGCCAAACTGTAATTGATAATGGCAGGTATCACAAAATAATTTAGCACACCTGACAAAAAGTCTTGTTTTTCCCGATAAAAAGCGTTAAGATACTGGTGCGCCCGCTTTGGGCGCACCACATTTGCAAAGGAGAAAATCACATGGAGCGTATCTTCCACCTGAAGGAGAACGGCACCACGGTCAAAACGGAGATCCTGGCCGGCCTGACCACCTTCATGACCATGGCGTACATCATCGCCCTGAACCCCAACCTGCTGACCAGCTTCGCCGTCGGCACGCCCCTCTGGAACGGCGTGTTCCTGGCTACCTGCATCGCCAGCGCCATCGGCACGGCTGTCATGGCCTTCCTGGCCAACAAGCCCTTCGTCATGGCTCCCGGCATGGGCCTGAACAGCTTCTTCGCCGTCATCGCGGGCAACGTGGCCGCCATGCTGAACACGGACTATACCAGCGCCTTCCAGGCGGTGCTGTGTATCATCCTGGTGGAGGGCATCGTCTTTCTGCTGCTGAGCATTTTCAACATCCGCGATAAGATCGTCACCGCCATCCCCCTGGGTGTCCGCCTGGGCATCGGCCCTGCCATCGGCCTGATGCTGATGAACATCGGCCTGGGCTCCAACGTGGGCATCTACGCCGAGGGCAACGGCTACTCCAGCCCCTTCTACGTCCTGCGTGACTTCTTCGGCGCGATGACCCCCAGTGTTATCAAGGGCCACATGGGCGCGGAGTACAGCACCATGGTCCTCACCGTCGTCACCATGTTCATCGGCCTGTTCGTCATCATCCTGCTGGCCAAGAAGGGCGTCAAGGCCGCCGTGCTGGTGGGTATGCTGGTGGCCTCCGTCATCTACTGGGCGGGCAGCTTCATCTTCCTGCACGTCAACCCCTTCGCCTCTCTTGAGGGCGCGTCCTTCCTGCCTCCCTTCCATGACATGGCCGAGACCACCCTCTTCAAGTTCGACTTTGCCGACTTCTTCAACATCGGCTGGTTCACCGCCGTCAGCCTGATCATCACCTTCTGCATGATCGATATGTTTGACACCATCGGCACGCTGGTGGGCACGGCCTCCCGCGCCGGTATGACCGACAAGGACGGCAATATGCCCAACATGAAGGAAGCCCTCCTGTCCGACGCCGTGGGCACGGTGGCCGGCGCCTGCTGCGGTACGTCCACCGTCACCACCTTCGTGGAGTCCGCCTCCGGCGTGGAGGCCGGCGGCCGCACCGGTCTGACCTCCCTCACCGCCGCGTTCATGTTCCTGGCCTGTATGTTCATCGCCCCGGTGGCCGCCATCATCCCCGCCGCCGCCACCTCCTCCGCCCTGATCTATGTGGGCATCCTTATGCTCCAGGGCCTGAAGAACGTGGACTTCGACGATATGGACCAGGTCGTCCCCGTGTTCCTCATGCTGCTGGCCATGCCCATCTCCGGCTCTATCGGCCACGGCATCGGCCTGGCCATGATCGCCTACACCGTCATCAAGGTGTTCTCCGGCCGCGCCAAGGAGGTCTCCGTCCTGACCTATGTCATCGCGGCGCTGTTCCTGGTGAAGTTCTTCGCCGTCGTTTGATCTCTGTATAGTAAGCAGCACCCCCGGCTACAGGGCCGGGGGTGCTGCTATTATATTCATATTTCCGTTTCCGGCAGCTTTTCCGGCCACTGCGGCCACGTCTCCCGGATGAACGGAACGATCTCCTCCCGGGCCATGTCCAGCGCCGCGGCCATCTCGCCGTACAGCTGCTCCTCCGCCCGCTTCAGATACCGCTCGTCCATCTGGCTCACCTTTTTCCCGTGGCGCACCGCCCAGGCCCGCCGCCGGCAGATGGTGTGAATCAGTGCGGCCATCTCGCTGCACTCGCACCGCTGCACCAGGCGGTGATAGTGGTCCTTGGCCGCCCGCAGTCCCGGCATCTCCGGCTTACACAGCGGCAGGGAGGGAAGGGACTGGATCAGCGCCAGCGCCGCGTCCCGGGTCATCACCGGCCGCATCAGCACCGCCGTGTCCACCGGGGTCAGCACCGTGCCGCTGCGGTACAGCGGCGTCAGATGATAGTACATCCTGTCTCCGCTGTCATAGCTCATGCCGGACGGTCCGATGGACTCTATCCGGCACACGCCCTCGCCGCCGTATACGACCAGATCACCTGCTGCAAACATTCCACACACTCCTGTTCTAACATAAACACAACATACAAATCGATAATAAAATCATAGCACAAAATGTCAAAAAATGTAAGCACAAAATTTTGCCTGCATGTCGATTTTTCTGCCCGCCTGTGCTACAATACAGAAAAACTTTGCGAGGTGTAACCCCATGAAAACTCCCGTCATCCATCCCAACGCCTACATCGCGCCCAACGCCACCGTGGTGGGCGACGTGCATATCGGCGCGGGCAGCAGCGTGTTCTTCGGCTCAGTCCTCCGGGGCGACCGCGAGCCCATCACCATCGGCGAGGACACCAATATCCAGGACAACTGCGTCCTCCATCAGGAGTACGGCTGCCCCACCACTGTCGGCAGCCGCGTCACCGTGGGCCACGGCGCCATCCTCCACGGCTGCACCATAGGCGACGAGACGCTCATCGGCATGGGCGCGATCCTGCTCAACGGCGCTGTCATCGGCCGTCACTGCATCGTCGGCGCCGGCGCGCTGGTCACCCAGAACACCGTCATCCCCGACGGCTCGCTGGTCTACGGCTCGCCCGCCAGGGTCAAGGGCCAGCTGGACGAGGCCGCCATCACCGACATCCGCCGCAACGCCGTGGACTACCGCCGGGAGGCCGCCGACTGGTTTCCTGAATACGGCGACAAATAAAAGAACGCTCTCCCACCGGGAGGGCGTTCCCCATCTCAGTATTCCTTCGTCTCCAGCTCCCGGCGTATGGCCGCGAAGGCCGCCTCCTCGCCCTGCTCCTTCAGCAGCAGCAGCCACCGGTCCAGCAGCGCCGCCGTCTCCGGATGCATGAACCGGCTGGCGTCTGTCCGCCGCAGATCCTTGCTCCGCTGGTAATACTCATACGGCGACGCGTCGGTGTACGCGTCCCCCTGATACACCCGGCAGGCGGCGATACGGTCGCAGAACATCTCCGCCACATACCTCTTGGGCATCTTGCATCCGCCTATGTAGATCGTCCCGTCCTCCCGGCGGCAGTAGTCGATCCAGTACTCAAAGTGATGCCGGTTGCGTCCCTTGTGGTGCAGCCACGCCAAACTCATCCCGTTCTCCAGCCGCTCCTGGTCGTTGGGACTGCGCCAGCCCTGATAATACTTCACGCCCCGCCAGAACTCCATGGGACTGTACTTGCTCAGGTCGTGGGTCAGTCCCTGCCACACCAGCCCCAGCTTCAGGCAGTAGTGCCGCACCATCCGGCGGTGTCGGTTCACCGTGTGTAAATGGGCGCGAAAAGGCATAGCGCGTCCTCCTTTCCCGAACATGCCCACAGTATAGCACAGTTTTCCCGCCTTGCCCAGCGGAAATTGCGTGCAGGCATAACTTTCCTCTCTCCGCGGCACACTACGCCCGAGGTGAATTACTATGAACCATGCCGGCTTCTTCCTCCCCTGCGGTGCCGCCTGGGAGCGCCGCCTGCCGGATCGTCTGACCCCGCTGGATGAAAAAACGCTCTTTTCTCGGGTCTGGACACTGCTGGTATGCAGCCGCCGGGGCGCGGAGACGCTGTCCCGCCTGCCCCGCGCCCCACTGTGCCGCACGGTGCTGCTCCCCGCCGGCAGCGGCTGCACCTTTCCCTCCGCCCGCCAGACGGTGGACTGCGGCCTCCACAGCCGCAGCAGCCTCACCCTCTCCAGCCTGACGCCCCAGCCGATGCTGTGCATCCAGCGAGGGCTGACGGATGTCCGCGGCGCGGCCATCGAGCCCCAGGAGCTGCCCCTGCCGCCGGACTGGACGCGGTTCGAGACTGAGCCCCTGCTCCTGCTGGCCGGCGCACGCCTGCTGCTGGGACTGCCCCTCCTATAGACGCAAAAAGAGAGACCACCCGCAGGAGGTCTCTCTCTCTTTTTGCTGCAGTTATTCGATTATTCGATGACCGGCAGGCTCTCCAGCACCTGTGCGCACCGGGGGCACAGGTCGGGGTGCTTGCTGTCGCTGCCCACGGTGGGCAGCACCTTCCAGCAGCGCCCGCACTTGCAGCCGCTGGCGGGCCGCACGGCCACCGCCTGCTCCGCGCCCACGTCCACGCGGACCTGGGAGACGATGAACAGGTCGGCCAGCGTCTCGGCATCCATGTCCGCCAGGAAGGCATCCTCGGCGGTGACGGTCAGGTCCACCTCGGCCTCCAGGCTCTTGCCGATGGTCTTGTCGGCGCGGGCCTGCTCCAGCGCGCCGTTGACAACGGTGCGGAGGGCGGCGATACGCGCCCACTTGGCCATCTCCTCGTCGCTGAGGGCGCAGCCGCCGTAGGGCAGCACCATCTCGTTGAAGAGCACGTTGCGGGCATCGTCGCTGCGGCGGTGAGGCATGGCCAGCCATACCTCGTCGCAGGTGAAGGCCAGGATCGGCGCGAACATACGGGTCATGGCATCCAGGATCATCCACAGGGCGGTCTGGGCGCTGCGGCGGGACAGGCTGTCCGCGCCGTCGCAGTACAGGCGATCCTTGATGATGTCGAAGTAGAAGGAGCTGAGATCCACCACGCAGAAGTCGTTGATCATGTGGGACACCACGTGGAACTCGTAGTTATCATACGCGGCGAAGGCCTTTTCGATGAGGCTGTTCAGCCGGGTCACCGCCCACTTGTCCAGCGCCAGCATCTCGCCGGGCTGCACCGGGTTCTCCGGGTCGAAGCCCACCAGGTTGTCCAGGCAGAACTTGCAGGTGTTGCGGAACTTCAGGTAGTTCTGGCTCAGCTGCTTGAAGATCTCATCGGAGCAGCGCACGTCCACGTGGTAGTCGGAGCTGCCCGCCCACAGACGCAGCAGGTCCGCGCCGTACTTGTTGAAGATCTCCGCCGGGTCCATGCCGTTGCCCAGGGATTTGTGCATGGCCTTGCCCTCGCCGTCCACCGTCCAGCCGTGGGTGACGCACTCCTTGAACGGAGCGCCGCGGCCCAGCGCGCCCACGGCCACCAGCAGAGAGGACTGGAACCAGCCGCGGTACTGGTCGAGACCCTCGATATACATGGTGGCGGGCCAGAAGTGCTGATCCCGCTCCATGGCGGCGAAGTGGGTCGAACCGGAGTCGAACCAGCCGTCCAGCGTGTCCGTCTCCTTCTCAAAGCCAACGCTCTTGCCGCAGTGGGGGCACACAAAGCCCTTGGGCAGGATGTCCATGGCGTCCTTCTCGAACCATGCGTTGGAGCCCTTCTCCTCGAACAGGCTGGCCACGGCCTCGATGCTCTCGTCGTTGCACACCGGCTTGCCGCAATCCTTGCAGTAAAACACCGGGATGGGCAGACCCCAGCGGCGCTGGCGGCTGATGCACCAGTCGGTGCGCTCCAGGATCATGGAGCGCATACGATCCTTGCCCCAGGCGGGCACCCACCGCACGTCCTCGCAGGCGGAGATGGCCTCGTCCTTGAAGGAATCCACGGAGCAGAACCACTGGGGGGTGGCCCGGAAGATGATGGGGTGCTTACAGCGCCAGCAGTGGGGATAGCTGTGGGTGATGTCCTCGCTGGCAAACAGCGAGCCGTTGTCCTTCATGTCCTGCAAAATCACGGGGTTGGACTCGTCGGTAGACATGCCCTCGTACTTGCCCGCATAGGCGGTGTGCTTGCCCTGATCGTCCACCGGCACCACCATATCCATGCCGTAGCGCTTGCAGGTCACATAGTCGTCCGCGCCGAAGCCGGGGGCGGTATGGACGCAGCCCGTACCGGAGTCCATGGTCACGTAGTCCGCCAGCACCAGCCGGCTGGTCTTGGGCAGGAACGGATGATCCGCCAGCATATTCTCGAAGAAGCTGCCGGGGTGGGTCTCCACGATGTCGTAGCTGTCGAAGCCGCCGATCTTCATGACCTTCTCGGTCAGGGCCTCTGCCATGATATACATCTCGCCGTTGGGGGCTTTTACCACGGCGTAGCTCTCGTCCGGATGCAGGGCGATGGCCAGGTTGCCCGGCAGCGTCCACACGGTGGTGGTCCAGATCACGAAGTACAGCTTGCTGTGATCCAGATGGCCCAGCTTGCCCAGGTCGTCGTGCATGGGGAACTTGACGTACACCGTGGTGCAGGGATCGTCCTTGTACTCGATCTCCGCCTCGGCCAGCGCCGTCTCATCGTGGGGGCACCAGTACACGGGCTTCAGGCCCTTGTAGATGTAGCCCTTCTTGGCCATCTCGCCGAAGATCTCGATCTGACGTGCCTCAAACTCCGGCTTCAGGGTCAGGTAGGGGTGCTCGAAGTCACCGATGACGCCCAGACGCTTGAACTGGTCGCTCATGATGTCGATGTGCTCGGTGGCAAACTTTTCACAGATCTGGCGCAGCTCCAGCTTGGAGATGTCCTTCTTCTTGTCACCCACCGAGGACAGAGCCTTCAGCTCAATGGGCAGGCCGTGGGTATCAAAGCCGGGCACATAGGGAGCCTGGAAGCCCTCCATGTTCTTGTCGCGGATAATGATATCCTTGATGATCTTGTTCAGGGCAGTACCCATATGGATATTACCGTTGGCATACGGAGGGCCATCATGCAGAACAAAGCGCGGCAGATCCGCGTTATGTTCGATCATTTTTTCGTAGACGTGGTTTTTCTCCCAATCCTCCAGCATTTTGGGTTCCTTTTTCGGCAGCCCGGCACGCATTTCAAAGGGGGTAGCCATCTTATGGATGGTATCATTGTAATTCTGCGGCAAAGTTTCCAACTCTCCTCTATTTCCTTATTATAGCTGATATGGCGGCTTGTCCAAAGCGCAGTATACCAGGTTGCCCCGGCAGTTCTGCACCGTTCAGGCAGGTCTTAAAATGCTTGGGGTACACGCACGCACAAATGCGGCACCTCAAACATCATAATCAATGTCATCAAATGCGTCAAGCTCCGCTTTGGCAGGGCTCTTGGTTTTGCGGGCATTTTTGCCCGTGCGGCGGGCCGAAGCGCCGCGGCTGCGGGAGCCGGATTTCTTGGCGGGTTTTTCCGGCATATCCCCGCCGTAAAGCCCGGCAACGGATGGCATATCATCGTCCGGCAGGATTGGCTTTGTTTTGGGGGCAAAGGCAAATTCCACCGTATCGATCTTTTCCTCGTCCAGCGACTGGACAGGGGCAGGTGCCGGAGCCGGTTCCGGCTCTTCGGGCTGGGCGGTTTTTTCCGGCTCAGCCTCGTAATATTCCGGTTCCTCATATGCCGGGTAGTTTTCCTCCGGGGCTGCGGGCTGCGGAGCCGGGACATCCTCCGGGATTGGCTGGTTGGGTTCCGGTTCCGGCTGCGGAGCCGGGGCAGGCTGTTCTACCGGCTGGGGTGCAGGCTGCTGCGGGGCTTCCTGCGGTTCCGGCTGCGGCTGCGCGGCCTGCTGTTCTGCACGGTTGGTGTGATACTCCGGAATTTTGGCAATCATTTCGATGTGCTGGCGGTACAGATCCATCAGGCGCTTTTTGAACGCATCCGCTTCCTGCTTTATTGTCACAAGCTCCTGCTGGGCCAGCTCCACCTCATCGCGGGCGCGCTGTTCACGATCCTCCGCCTTAATGTTGGCGGCACGAATGATCTCGGCAGCTTTCTGCTTGGCTTCCTTGATGACGTTCTCGCCAAGGCGCTGGGCATTGATCATGGTTGTGCTCAGGGTATCTTCGTCGGCACGGTACTGGTCAATGCGCTGGGCCAGTATGACCAGCTTTTTCTGCAGGTCATCATTTTCTGCGGCCAGGCTGTCGATGCTGTCCGCAACCTGTTTGAGGTAATCGTCTACGTCCTCACAACGATAACCGCGCATGGCACGGTCAAAGGTCACGCGGCGCACATCATCCGAAGCAATCATCCAAATTCCTCCTGTTTCGGGTGGCACACACCCGGAATGGTATCCGAAATTTTACCGTTCGGCACGGCTGCCGGGCTGCCCCGGCCCATGGGTTTCACATTCAGGTTTTATGTTCAATACTGATAAAACGTGATAAAGATGCGGTCCTTGCGGCTTTTGCCGCCGATTGCCACCAGACGGTAGCGCCCAACGCCCCGCACGGTGAAGATATCGCCTTCAAACACATCCTCATGGGCGGTGCGCAGCGGAACGTGGTTCACTTCCACCCTGCCGCTTTGGATTGCCTGCGCCGCAATGGAGCGGGAGGTGCGCATCATGGCTGCCAATACGGTATCTGCCCGCAAAGATGGCACCGTTGCATCCTGCGTCTGGCGT
>ERZ857757.1387-NODE-1387-length-19408-cov-32.305379_pt1 | contig 19408 bp, 15 predicted proteins | sample MGYA00519764_ERZ857757 | MGnify/ENA primary metagenome ERZ857757 (study PRJEB31778, sample SAMEA3449359) | human gut metagenome | biome: human gut; feature: human-associated habitat; material: faeces | place: United Kingdom | collected 2010/2012 ... | reverse complement strand
AGATGAACAAGGGCGGGGCCGACGAACCCGACAATGCGGGCAATCCCCGCGCTCCGCAGGGCGAGGACAAGGCCAGCGGCACCGGGCCGGGGCTCAATCCCGACGGGCTGGACCAGCTGGACCAGGGCTTGAAAGGACGCGGACTGGTGGGCGACCTCCCCAGGCCGTCGTATCCGGGTTCGAAGAGCGGCAAGGTCGTCATCCGCGTGACGGTCGATGCCAAAGGGCGCGTGACGGGCGCCTCCTACGAGCCGAAAGGCTCCACCACGGACGCCGCCGAGCTGATCGAGGCGGCCAAAGCCGCGGCCCGCAAGGCGCGTTTCACAGAGAGCCGCGCGGCGGTGCAGGGCGGCACGATAACCTATATCTTCCGCATGCAGGCTTAGGAAGCCTGTTTTAAGAGCGATCGGGACGGTGCCCGCTTTTTGTCCGCTTCTCCGCCCGCCCGGCTAAGAGCCGGGATTTAGGGGGCGATGGTCCGTCGGAACGCTTCCCATCCGGCTTTTCGCCTGCCCGGCTAAGAGCCGGGATTTAGGGCATTTGGTATGATATTGGATTAAATAAATTTGAACAATGAAAATACTACTGCTGACAATCCTCGCCTGCCTGCTTTTCGGGGCGGCGTATGCCGAAAGACCCGCTAAGGGGGCGCACCTGAAGATGGACGACCCGACCCACGATTTCGGCGACGTGCCGCGCAAGGGCGGCGATCTGGTGCACGAATTCAAGTTCGTCAACGACGGCACGGCGCCGCTGGTCATCGTGCGCGTCATCACCTCGTGTTCGTGCCTCAGCGCCTCGTTCTCGAAGCGCCCCGTGGCGCCCGCCGACTCGGGGGTGATCCGCATCGTGTACGAACCCCACAAGAGCGAGCCGGGGGCCTTCAACAAGGTGATCCAGGTCTACTCCAACTCGGTGGACGGCCGCGACGTGATCACCGTGCAGGGCAACTCCATCGACAAGCCCGAGCGCGGGAAAGTGAAAATTAAGAGTGAAAAATTAAAAATTAAGAATTAGATGCCGATACTCTTTTCAAACGCGACGGTGCTGCCGATGACGGCCTCCGGCGGCGAACCCCGGACCTTTACGGGCTGGGTGGGCACCGACGGCGACCGCATCGCACTGGCGACGGCTTCGGAGGCGGATGCTGCGGCGTTCCGCGCGGCGCATCCCGGACTCCGGGAGATCGACTGCCGGGGCAAACTCGTGATGCCGGGGCTGGTGAACACCCATTGCCACGCGGCCATGACCCTCCAGCGCAGCTATGCCGACGACATCTCGTTGATGGCGTGGCTCCACGACTATATCTGGCCTTTCGAGGCGCACCAGACCCCTGACGACGTGAAGCTGGGCATGACGCTCGGCATCGTCGAGATGCTGTTGGGCGGCGTGACATCGTTCGTCGATATGTACTATTTCGAGGATCGTTGCGTGGAGGTGGCCGAACGGCTGGGCATCCGGGCCCTGCTGGGCTGCAACTACTTCGATACGAATGCCGATGAGGTGCTGCCCCGGGTCGGGGAGGCCGTGCGGCTGGCCGCCGCCGGTTCCGGCCGGGTGCGGATTGCCGTGGCGCCCCATTCGCCCTACACCGTGTCGCCCGAAAATCTCCTGCGCGGCAAGGAGCTGGCCGACCGGTACGGCCTGCACCTGATGACCCACATTTCGGAGACGCAGGACGAGGTGCGCATCGTGCGCGAGAAATGCGGATGCACCTCCGTCGAACACCTCGACGCGCTGGGACTGTTGGGTCCGAAGACGATCGGCGCCCATTGCATCCACGTGACCGACAGCGACATCGGGACCCTCGCCGCGCGGGGCGTCACCGTGTCGCACAACCCGCAGAGCAACATGAAGATTTCGAGCGGCGTGGCTCCCGTCGAGCGGCTGCGGGCCGCCGGGGCGCTGGTGACGGTCGGCACCGACGGAACCTGCTCGAACAACGACCTCGACATGTTCGAGGAGCTGCGCACGGCGGCTTTCCTGCAAAAATCCGCGACGGGCGATCCCGTGGCGCTCCCGGCCTACGAGGCCCTGCGGCTGGCGACGGCCAACGGCGCCCGGGCGATGGGGTGTGCCGACGGCGAACTGGGCGTGATCCGTACGGGCGCGCTGGCCGACGTGATCGTCGTGGATATGCAGAAACCCCATTTGCAGCCCGTTCACGATGTCGTGTCGAATGTGGTCTACTGCGGCAAGGCGTCGGATGTCGAGACGGTCGTGGTCGGCGGACGTATCGTCGTCGAAAACCGCCGCATCGGGGGCATCGACCTGCCGGAGCTTTACCGCGGGGTGGCCGAGGCCGTCGCGCGGATCAAGGCGGCCGAATAGCCGGGCGGCATCGGAATTGTAGAATTCATTCAAAAACAGACGAATTATGGATCACAAAGTAACTTTCGGCGGCAAGCCCGTGACGCTTGTCGGCAATCGCTGCAAGGCGGGCGAAAAGGCCCCCTCATTTACGGTCATCGACGCTGCGCTGCAACCCGTCCCGTCGGAGGATTTTCGCGGCAAGGTCCGCATTTTCAGCGTTTTCCCGTCGGTGGACACTCCGGTCTGCTCGTTGCAGAACATCCGGTTCAACCGCGAGGCTTCGAAGCTGGGCGACGACGTGGTCGTCCTGGCGTTGTCGGTGGACCTTCCCTTCGCGCAGAAGCGTTTCTGCGCCGCCGAGGGGATCGACCGCGTGCACGTCTTCTCGGATTACAAGGAGTTGGATTTCGGCATGAAATACGGCTTCGTGATCGACGAATTGCGCCTGCTGGCCCGCGGCGTGGTGGTCGTGGACCGGGACGACGTGGTGCGTTACGTGGAGTATGTGCCCGAGATCACCCACGAACCCGACTACGACAAGGCGTTGGCCTTCGTGCGCGACCTGGCGAAATAAGAACGGTGCCGGAAACGAAAAGAGGCTGTCTGCGATTTGTCAGACAGCCTTTTTTTGGGGGGATGTGTTCCAATTCCCGGGTGTTATTTCACCTTTTCGTAAATGTATACCTCGTGAATCTCCTTGGTGTAGCCCTCTTCCGAGAACGGACCCTGCGACATGCCGAGGATGATTTGCGTGCCGCGGTTGTTCAATACGAGCAGTTCGTCGGTTACGGGGTCTACGCAGAGACCTTCGATCTCTCCGGCACGGCGGAAATCCGACATCTCACGGAACAGGTCGAGACGTCCGGCCTTGGCTCCGGCCGCAATCATCCCGGTACGTTTGACGGGGTTGCCTTTTTTGTCTAATTTTACGCTGAACGGCGTGTCCCGGACGACTTCGGTACCCTCTTTCAGTCCCGTATAGGGGACTTCGGAGATGTCGGCGATATAGACATTGTCGGGAATCTGATAGGTCGATTCCCCGTCGTCGGCAGCGAAGAGCATCTTGCCGTCGGCGATGAAAATGCCCTGGCACCAGTACGGCATCGGACGGCATTGCATTTTGGTGTAGTACTTGCCCGTTTCGAGGCTGTAACAGTATACGTAGCGGCTGTCCACCCAGTCGGACATCCAGATCATGTTCTTCTCGCGGTCCACGGCCAGGCCGGATACCTCTACCTGCCCCGATTCGGCGCACCAGGGGATATCCTCGATCCATTCGAGCGTCTCGGCGTCGTATACCGAGATGGCGATGTTGTAGCCCCGGCCGTATTCGAACTTCTCGTTGCCCGTGTAAATCTTGCCGTTCCACACGTCGATATCTCCGAAATGGTTGGCCAGCTCCGGATTCGGGAACAGGGGAGTTTCGGGCGTCTGAACGTGTTTCTTCACGAGGTTCCAGTTCTTGTCGAACTTGTAAAGACCTCTTGTGTCGGAAACGTAATAATAGTTTTCGTCTGCGGCGATTCCCTGGCGTCCGGGAACTTCGACGATTTTCTTCAGGCGATATTCCGTGCCGAGATGCTGTGCGCTTACCGTCGAGAAAGCGGCGATCGCTGCCAATGCGAAGAGTAATTTTTTCATGATTGCAGATTTTTAAGGTTGGTTCTTTTTTGTGTGAACGGTTGTTTCCGATAGTTTAGAATTTGAACATGGCCATGATCTGGAGCTGCTCGGAGGAGTCGTATCCCAGGGCCTTCTTTGCGTCGTCGCCGTACATGAAATGTCCGTAGTTGACCTGGAATTTCATGTTTTTGAACACCGAATAGGTGCAGCCGATCAGTATCCGGTTGTAGTTATTCGCCGTTCCCGTATTCACGCAATCCTCGTACATATCCCAGCGGACGATCGGGAGGAACTTGCCCAAATGCCAGCCTGCCAGTACATACGCACCGTTCTCCTTGACGATATCCGCTTTGTTCACCCGGCTCTTCATGTGTCCGTATTCGGCGCGGAGGTTCAAACCGCGGGGATTGTCGTACCAGGCGCCGACCACGTAGCGATTCATCGGATTGTAATCGCCGCTGCCGACTCCTGTGCCGCCTTCCAGCTGCTTGGACGTATACTCGCCCCAGTTGAATGTTCCTTTGATGTTGAAGTGTTTGGCCGGCCGGACCGTCAAGCTGACATAGATGTCTTTCGACTTGTTGCTGTCGTCCTTGCAGGGAATGGAGCCGTTGGTGACGGCCACGTCGTAGTGCAGATAGCTGAATCCTTTTCCCGAGTCGAAGACATCTCCCATGAACATGATGCCCAGATCCCGTCCGTAGTCTACCAGATTGTATTCGTAGGGATTGCGGCAGGCCATGCGGTAAACGATATTCGAGAAGTCCACCGTCTCCAGCGTCGCGGGCGAGATGTCGTAATTCTCATATCCCAGCGGCGTGTAGAACTGACCGAAGCGGACTTTGAACTCGGGCCTGATTTTCCAGGTCGCAAAGGCGTCCATTACCTGTATGTTCTTCTGACCGTTTCCGTTCGTCGAGCCGGAGATTCCGTTGAAAGCCTCGATCTGCAACCGGAAATCGACCTTTTCGGAGACCTTGCCGTCGAGAAGCAGCCGGAGACGTTTCGCCTGAAACGACGAACTCGAACTTTTGTCGTTCGACGTGTAGTTCCATCCCGTCTGCAAATATCCGGATACCTTCGGCAGGTTGGCCAGGATTTTCTCCCAGGTCGTCTGGGGTTGTACGGCGGCGGGGGCTTCCGCAGTGACCGTTCCGGATTCCGGGGCGGATCGTTCTTCCGGATTCGCCGACACGAAGGCAGGTGCCAGCATGGCACAGCTCAGGAAAAGAGCAATGAGTTTCGTTGTTTTTTTCATAACGCGACGTTTAAGTTGGTTAGTAATAAAAAGGTTGGATGGAAAATAGGTTCATCGGTTTCTGCGCCGCCCGTTTCGAACCCGAAACAGCCGTCTGCCGGAATTTCCGACATGGAACTTAGGATCGTGGCCGATATTCGGGTAACGGAATTCGGTCCGTATCGGGGGTGCCGATCGGACGTGACATGCAGTTGTTTGACAACGGGGATATCCGGTAGTGGATAGGGCGTATGCGGATACGCTGAGGCGACGAATGCCTTTAGCGGTTATTCGTGCCGGATACAGGCCGGAAAATCTGATTTTCCGGCAGGGGGGGGGGGAAATTCGACCGGAGCCGCCGGTTACAGCGGATACATTCGGCGCTTCACTGCGGCGGGCGTAAAAAGCGTCCGCTGTTTTGGAAGTTCCCGATGTTGCGGGGTGCCGGAATGTTCTTCGTTCGTCCACGGATTGTTTCGGATATTTTGTTTCAGAAACGAAAGTAATAACTATTTTTTTAATTTCAAAATGAAATCATTGGAAAAATTTGAAAATAGTTACGGCCGAGTGCCAGGGACAGCACTTTGTGCTGTCCCTGGCACTCGGGGATTTTCAGTTCCGAAATAAGATTCGTTCGGCTACCTTTTGCGCAGGAACACCGTCGCCGTGCGCGAGGTGTTGTAGATGCGGATGCGGGGGCGGTCCTGCCCGTCGTCGCCCTTTGCGGGGAACGAAAAGTGCTCGGCATCCATCGACTGCCGCTCCTGGCCGCCGAAGCGCCGCTCGTCGGTCGAGAGCACCGGGACGTACTTGCCCGGCCCCTGCACCGGCAGTTCGTAGTCGGGGATCGAGGCCGTGGGGTGCCAGTTGAAGACGAACAGCAGCCGGCCGTGCGAGAAGACCATCGTTTTGTTGCGCTCGTCCATCAGCAGGTTCCACGCATAGCCCTCTTCGAGCACCTTGTATTTCTTCACCAGCCGGATCATCGCCCGGTCGAAATCACCCAGCCACGCATAGCGCAGGAATCCGTTCCGCGCCAGCGACCACTGCCGCCGGGCGTGGGCGTAGCTCCACCCGTTGCCCTCGCGCGGGAAGTCGATCCACTCGGGATGCCCGAATTCGTTGCCCATGAAGTTGAGGTAGGCTTGTCCGCCCGTGGAGATGGTCATCAGGCGGATCATCTTGTGCAGGGCCATGCCGCGGTCGATGACGATGTTCTCCGAAGCGCGGTCCATGTGGAAATACATCTCCTTGTCCATCAGCCGGAAGGCGATGGTCTTGTCGCCGACGAGCGCCTGGTCGTGCGACTCGGCGTAGGCCACGGTCTTGACTTCGGGCAGGCGGTCGGTCATCACCGACCACATCTCCCGGATGTCCCACTGCTCGTCGGGCACCTCCTTCAGCTGCTTGATCCAGAAGTCGGGGATGGCCATGCCCAGGCGGTAGTCGAATCCGATGCCGCCGTCGGCGATCGGGATGCACATCCCCGGCATGCCGCTCACGTCCTCGGCGATGGTCACGGCCGAAGGCCGGAAATCGTGCGCGAGGCGGTTGGCCAGGGTGAGGTAGGTGAGAGCGTCCCCGTTGACCCCCTCGTCGAAGAAACGGTCGCGCGAATCGAACGTGACGTAGCCGTGGTGGCGGTAGATCATCGACGTCACGCCGTCGAAGCGGTAGCCGTCGAAATGGAACTCGTCGAGCCAGTATTTGACGTTCGACAGCAGGAAGTGCTGCACCTCCTCCTTGCCGTAGTCGAAGAGTTTCGAATCCCAGTACTGCTGGTAGCCCGCGTCGCCCGGCGGCGAGTAGAGATGGTCGGTGCCGTCGAGGGAGTTGATCCCCTCGTTGAGGTTCTTGACGTAGTGGGCGTGCACGAGGTCCATGATCACCGCCAGCCCCAGTTCATGGGCGCGGCGGATCAGCTCCTTCAGCTCCTCGGGCGTGCCGCAGCGCGACGAGGGGGCGAAGAAACTCGACACGTGGTAACCGAACGACCCGTAGTAGGGGTGCTCGGCCACGGCCATCAGCTGCACGGCGTTGTAGCCGTCCTTTTTGATGATCGGGAGTATCTTTTCGGTGAATTCGCGGTAGGTTCCCACGCCTTCGCGCTCCTGGGCCATGCCCACATGGGCTTCGTAGATCAGCAGACTGCCGATCTTCGAGGCGTCGAACGCGTCGCCCCGCCAGTCGAACGGTTCCGCGGGGTTCCAGAACTGCGCCGTGTAGTTTTTGGTCTCGTCGTCCTGCACGACGCGCCGGGCGTAGGCCGGGATGCGGTCCAGCCAGCCGTTGTCGCCGTGGACGTGGATCTTGTAGAGCGAGCCGTGCCGCAGCCGGTCGCGGTACATCGCCGCGGGGAAAAAGGCGCTCCAGACCCCCGCGGCATCCTTGTGCATGCGGATTTCGGTGCGCTGCCAGTTGTTGAAGTCGCCGAAGACGTAGACGTCGTGCGCCCCCGGCAGCCACTCGCGCAGCCACCAGCCGTCCAGCACGTCGTCCCACTGCCAGCCGAAATAGCGGTAGCCGTTGGCGTAGTCGACGAGCGATCCCGCCGAGCGTCCGATGTCGGCCATTTTCCGCTCGTAACGCTCGTGGCGCAGGTTCATCTGCGCCTCGACGGGCTGTAACCATTCGTCGCGTTCGACGATCGGAAGTCTTCGGGTCGTTTTTTCCATAGGGGAGTCGATTTTCTACAAAGGTAATAAAAAGTCGGATGGGAGCAAAACCGAATCGCACCCGGGTCCGGTTATGCGTTCCGACTGATAAAAGTGCCGTTGCGACACTAAATATATGAAAAATTTTTCTATCTTTGTCCACGAACAAAAAAACGTATCCATTACTAATACCCAATTCTACTATGCTCAAGCAACCTAAAGGTTTGATTGCCGCGGCTCTCGCCAATACGGGCGAACGTTTCGGTTTCTACACCATGATGGCCATTCTGACGCTGTTCCTGATGTCGAAATTCGGTATCGACGGCGAGCAGGCCGGGAAAATCTATTCGTTTTTTTATACCTCGATCTACATCCTGGCGCTCGTCGGCGGCCTGATCGCCGACCGGCTGCGCAACTATAAGGGGACGATCATCGCGGGTATTCTGGTGATGACGGCGGGGTATGCCGCGCTGATGGTTCCCACCGTTACGTCGAAGACCGTGGTGATCGGCGCACTGATGGTGATCGCCTTCGGCAACGGTCTGTTCAAAGGCAACCTCCAGGCGCTCGTGGGGCAGCTTTACGACAACGAACAGTATGCCAAACTGCGCGACACGGGCTTCCAGATTTTCTACATGTTCATCAACATCGGCGCGATGTTCGCACCGTTCGCCGCCGTGGGCGTGCGCAACTGGTGGCTCCGCACGCAGGGATTCCTCTACAATTCCGACCTTTCGGCCCTCTGCCACCAGTATATCGGCGGCACGATGAGTCCCGAAGTGGCCCAGGGCCGTTTCAGCGAGCTGGCTGCCGAAGTGAGCCTCGGCGGCGTCCCGGCGGACATGGGCGTTTTCGCGCAGAGCTATCTCAACGCCTTCAACACCGGATTCCACTATGCGTTCGGCGTGGCTATCGTGGCGCTGGTCTTCTCGCTGGTGGTTTTCCTTGCCAACAAGAAGAAGCTGCCCGATCCCAAGGTTGCGGCCGCTTCCAGGACGACGCCTTCGAAGGCCGAAATCCAGCAGGATGCGCGTGAGATCAAACAGCGTCTCTATGCGCTGTTCGCCGTGTTCGCCATCGTGATCTTCTTCTGGTTCTCGTTCCATCAGAACGGTCTGACGCTGACGCTCTTCGCGCAGGATTACACCCGTCTCGAAATTTTCGGCATGCCCATCACGGCCGAGATTTTCCAGTCGGCCAACCCCTTCTGCGTGGTGTTCCTCACGCCGGTCATCATCGCCGTGTTCGCCTGGCTGCGCAACCGCGGCAAGGAGCCTTCGACCCCGATGAAGATCGCGATCGGAATGGGCATTGCCGCATTCGCCTACGTGCTGATGGTCTTCGGGTCGCTGGGCCTTCCCAAACTCGCCGAAGTGCAGGCGCAGGGCGGTCTCTCGTTCGCCGAGCGCGTCACGCCGTGGCTGCTGGTGGCCACCTACCTGATCCTGACCATCGCCGAACTGTTCATCTCGCCGCTGGGCCTGTCGTTCGTGTCGAAGGTCGCTCCGCAGAAACTCCAGGGCCTGATGCAGGGCTGCTGGCTGGGCGCCACGGCGCTGGGCAACGGCCTGCTGTTCATCGGCCCGATCCTCTACAAGCGCATCTCGATCTCCGCGACGTGGAGCATCTTCGTCATCGTCTGCGCCATCTCGATGTTCGCCATGCTGGCCATGGTCAAATGGCTCGAACGGGTCACGAAATAGACGGGGCGTTCCCGTTTTGGACAAAGCCGCCGCAGAATTTCTGCGGCGGCTTTTTTGCTCCGGTCTGCGCTGGCATGCTCGTTATGCGGACGGCCGCCGCATGATCCCCGAAGCGCCGTGCGGTCTGCCCGCCGAAGGGCGATTTCCCGCGTCCGGTTTTGCATGAAGGAGTCCTGATAGGCTCCTTTTTTGTTGTTTTCGTCAGAAAACCGGGAAAAACAGAAAACTTTTTTTGTTTTATAAGTTTTGGCACGTATATTTGCATCCGTATCAATCGGATTGGATCATGGATCAGAAGGAACGAATCATAGAACAGGCGATGCACATGTTCGTCTCGCAGGGCATCAAGTCGGTGCGCATGGACGACATCGCGCAGCAGCTGGGGGTCTCGAAACGGACGCTCTACGAATTGTTCGGCGACAAGGAGGGGCTGCTCTACCTGGCGATGGACCGCTATTTCGAAAAGAAACGCATCGAGCGCGCCGCGGTGTGCGCCCATGCGCGCAACGTGCTCGAAGCGATGTTCATGGTGCTGGGCGGCGTGATGGACAACGCCGAAGTCATCCAGCGGCTGCTGAACAACCTGCGCAAGTTTTACCCGGCGGTGCACGACAAGATGACGCGCGAAGGCACCGCCAAGAGCCGCCGCGACCTGCAGGAGATGCTGGAAAAGGGGATTGCCGACGGGCTGTTTGTCGACACGATCAATCTCGATCTGGCCATTTCGGTGCTTTACTACACGGCTTCGGCCATCACCGTGCGCAAGGACCTCATTCTGCCCGCGGGCATGACCGAGCGCGAGGCGTTCGTGCAGATCATCAGCAATTTTTTCCGCGGCATCTCCACGACCAAGGGGCTGCTGCTCGTCGACGACTACCTAAAACGCTACGAGCCTGCCAAAACCGTTCACCGGATGCAATAGCCGGCGCGAAGGGGCGGGGACTGAAATATCCGTCCGTTCCGTTCGTCCGCATAAATGATAATGACAACATAATTTTACCGAATAATGATGAAACGACTTTTTTTGATCATCGCCTTTTGGGCGGCGGGCGTCGCCGGCGCTTCGGCGCAGATGCGGCTGACGCTTCCCCAGGCGCTGGATCTCGCCTTGAGCGAAAACCCGACCGTCAAGGTCGCGGAGATGGAGGTGCAGCGTTACGACTACGTGAAGCGCCAGACGTGGGGCAACCTGCTGCCGCAGATTTCGGCGTCGGGCAGCTACACCCGTTCGATCGTGAAGTCCGAGATGCGCGGCGGCATTTCGTTCGGAGCCGATAACACCTTCGCCGTGCAGGGCGACCTGTCGCTGCCGCTCTTCGCGCCGTCGGTCTACCGCACGCTGAAGATGAACGACGCGCAGATGGCCACGGCCGTGGAGGCCGCACGCGCCTCGCGCATCGACCTGACGGCCGAGGTGAAGAAGGCCTTTTACAACATCCTGCTCGCCGAGCAGTCGCTCGCGGTGCTCCGCGAGTCGGAGGCCACGGTGCAGCGCACGGTCGACGATACGCAGGTGCAGTACAAGCACGGACTGGCCTCGGAATACGACCTGCTGACCGCGCAGGTGCAGTTGAGCAACCTCAAGCCCACGATCCTCCAGACCGAGAATTCGATCAAGCTGGCCAAGCTGATGCTCAAGATGTACCTCTCGATTCCCGAGGACGTGGAGATCGAGGTGGTGGGCGAGCTGGACGCCCTGCGCGACGACGTGCTGGCCGGGACGGACGGGCTGACCACCGACGTGACGGACAACTCCGACCTGCGTTCGCTCGAATTGCAGGAGGAGGTTCTCCGGCGTTCGCTCAAGGCGGCCAATGCGGGACGCATGCCGACGCTCGCAGCCTTCGGGTCGGCCTCCTATACGGGTAACGACATGGAGCCTTTCAATTTCGGCGGCGCCGCCGCGACGGACGATTCCCGGTATTTCTGGACCCATCCGATTTCGGTCGGCCTGCAACTGTCGGTCCCCATCTTTTCGGGCCTGACGAAGATGAACAGGTCGCGCGAGCTGAAAAACCAGATTTCGCAGCTGTCGCTCCAGCGCAGCTACGCCCGGCAGCAGATCGACGTGCAGGTGCGCTCGGCGCTGAACGACCTGCTGACCGCCCGCGAGACGATGTACGCCCAGGAGCTGACCGTCGAGCAGGCCTGCAAGGCCTACAAGATCTCCGACACCCGTTACCGGGCGGGCGCGGGGACGATCCTCGAACTCAACAGCGCGCAGCTCTCGCAAACGCAGGCGCAGCTGAACTTCTCGCAGGCGATCTACGATTACCTTTCGGCCAAGGCCGAGTACGACCGCATCGTCGGCCGCGAACACGGAAATAAATAAAAAACAGGATAAAGAACGTATGAAAAAAATCGTGATTTTGTGCATCGCCGCCGTCTCTTTCGCCGGCTGCACGGGTAAGAAAGGCGTGACCGCCGTTGCGGAAGACAAAGGCGTGCTGACCAAAAGCGCCGTTGCCGAAGAGGCTTCGGTGCAGCTTACGGAGGTCTTCACTTCCGAGATCGAGCCTTACAAGGAGAACGACATCACTCCGGCGGCTTCGGGCGTGCACATCGACAGGATTTACGTCGAGGTGGGCGATCCGGTGCGCGAGGGGCAGCTCGTCGTGACGCTCGATCCCACGCAGTACACCCAGCAGCTGGTGCAGCTGAAGACCGTCGAGGACGACTACAACCGCCTGCTGCCGGTCTACGAGGCCGGAGGCATTTCGACCCAGCAGATCGAGCAGGCCAAGGCCCAGCTGGACGTGCAGCGCGAGGTGGTCGCCAACCTCAAGAAGAACATCGAGGTGCGTTCGCCCATTTCGGGCGTCGTCACGGCCCGCAACTACGAGTCCGGCGACCTGTTCGCCCAGCAGCCGATCCTGCACATCATGCAGATCGACCCGCTGAAGGTCATCGCCAACATTTCGGAGCAGTACTTCCCCAACGTGAAGGTGGGCATGCCGGTGAAGCTGGCCGTCGACATCTTCCCCGACGAGGAGTTCACGGGCACGGTGTCGCTGATCTATCCGGCGCTCGACCCCACGACCCGCACCTTCAAGGTCGAGGTCAAGGTCCCCAACGCCAAACGCACGCTGCGCCCGGGCATGTACGCCCGCACGACCTTCGACATGGGCAGCAAGGAGGGCGTGATGGTTCCCGACGTGGCCGTGCAGAAGCAGGTCGGCTCGGCCGAGCGTTATCTCTACGTCATCGTCGGCGACTCGGTTGCCGAGCGCCGCTCGGTCAAGGAGGGACGCCAGGTCGGCGACCGCGTGGACATCCTCTCGGGGATCGAAGCGGGCGAGCCGGTGGCCGTCACGGCGTTGTCGAAACTTTTCGACGGGGCCAAAGTGGATATTAAAAAAGACTAAAACAGCCCCTTTCCAATGAAAATTTACGAAAGCGCGGTCCGCAAACCGATCTCAACGATCCTGCTGTTCGTCGGCGTGATGGTCTTCGGACTCTTCTCGCTGATGAACCTGGCCGTAGACCAGTATCCCGAGATCGAGATACCCCAGATCTCGGTGATCACGATGTATCCGGGCGCCAACGCCGCCGACATCGAGACCAACATCACCCGTGTGCTGGAGGACAACCTCAACACGGTGAGCAACCTCAAGAAACTGACCTCCAAGTCGCAGGACAACGTCTCGATGATCACCGTCGAGTTCGAATACGGCTCCGACCTGAACGAGGGGGCCAACGAAATCCGCGACGTGGTGTCGCGCGTGCAGTCGCAGCTGCCCGACGACATCGACTATCCGACGATCTTCAAGTTCTCGACCTCGATGATCCCCGTGATGATGCTTGCCGTCACGGCCGAGGAGAGCTATCCGGCGCTGAACAAGATTCTCGACGACAAGCTGGTCAACGTGCTCAACCGCGTCGACGGCGTGGGCGCCGTGTCGATCATCGGCGCACCCGAACGCGAGGTGCAGGTCAACGTCGACCCCGCCAAACTGGAGGCCTACAACCTCACGGTCGAGCAGCTGGGGCAGATCATCGCCGCCGAGAACGTCAACATCCCCAGCGGCACGATCGACGTGGGCAACAACACCTTCAACATCAAGGCCGACGGCGAGTTCAAACTCTCGGACGAGATGCGCAAGGTCGTGGTGTCGAACGCCGGGGGCCGCACGGTGAGACTTTCGGACGTGGCCCAGATCCGCGATACGCTCGAAAAAGCCACGATGGACGAGCGCGTCAACGGCCAGCGGGGCGTGCGCGTGATGTTCCAGAAACAGTCGGGCGCCAACACCGTGAATATCGTCCACGAAATCCAGTCGCGCCTGCCGGAGATTCAGAAAACCCTCCCGAAGGATGTCAAGATGGAGCTGATTTTCGAAGGCTCGCAGGAGATCACCGACGCCATCGGGTCGCTCTCGGAGACCATTCTCTACGCCTTCATCTTCGTCGTGCTGGTGGTGATGGCCTTCCTCGGACGCTGGCGCGCGACGCTGATCATCTGTATGACGATCCCCGTGTCGCTGATCTGTTCGTTCATCTACCTCTTCGCTACCGGCTCCACGCTGAACATCATCTCGCTCTCGTCGCTCTCCATCGCCATCGGTATGGTGGTCGACGACGCCATCGTGGTTCTGGAGAACATTACGACGCATATCGAGCGCGGCTCGAACCCGAAGGAGGCCGCCATCTACGCCACCAACGAGGTGTGGCTGTCGGTCATCGCCACGACATTGGTGGTCGTCGCGGTGTTCCTGCCGCTGACGATGGTCCCGGGCATGGCGGGCATCCTGTTCCGCGAGCTGGGCTGGATCGTGACGATCGTGGTCTGCGTTTCGACTACGGCGGCCATTTCGCTGACCCCGATGATGTCGGCTTACCTCTTGAAACTCGAAGGCGGCCAGCACGACTACAAGGGCCTCGGCGTGATCTACAAGCCGATCGACCGGGCGCTCGAATGGCTCGACGACGCCTACGCCCGTTCGCTCGACTGGGTCGTACGCCACCGCCGGATCACCTTCTTCTCGATGATGTCGGTCTTCGTCGTGTCGCTGGGGCTGCTGACGCGGGTTCCCACCGAGTTCTTCCCGCCCTCGGACAACGGCCGCATTTCGGCCATGGTCGAGCTGGAGCAGAACGTCGGCGTCGACTACACGGCGCGCATCGCCCGGCAGATCGACAGCATCATCTATGCGAAATACCCCGAGATCGTGCTCGTCTCGGCGTCGGCCGGCGCCAACTCGTCGGACAACGCCTTCGCGGCGATGCAGACCACCGGTTCGCACATCATCAACTACAACGTGCGCCTGACCGGCGTGGAGGAGCGCGATCGGTCGATCTACGTCATCTCCGACCTGCTGCGCGGTGATCTCGACCGGATTCCCGAGATCCGCCAGTACACGGTCACTCCCGGCGGACAGTCGGGCAGCATGAGCGGTTCGGCGACGGTCAACGTCAAGGTCTTCGGTTATGACATGGACGTGACGAACGCCGTTGCCAACGACCTGAAGGAGAAGATGCGCCGTCTGGAGGGCGTTCGCGACGTGAAACTTTCGCGCGACGACCTGCGTCCCGAGTACAACGTGGTCTTCGACCGCGACCGGCTGTCGTACTACGGCATCAGCAGCGCCACGGCGTCGCAGGCCGTGCGCAACCGCATCGACGGCCTCGTGGCCTCGAAATACCGCGAGGACGGCGACGAGTACGACATCATCGTGCGTTATGCCGAGCCGTTCCGCAACCGCATCGAGGATGTCGAGAACATCACGCTCTACAACGCGCAGGGCCGCCCCGTGAAGCTCAAGGAGGTGGGAACCGTCGAGGAGGAGTACGCCGCGCCGATGATCGAGCGCGAGAACCGCCAGCGCGTCATTTCGGTCCAGTCGACCCTCGGGGCCGGCGTCGCGCTGGGCGACGTGGTGGCCGAGGTCGAAAAGCTCCTCGCCGACTATCCCGCGTCCGACGGCGTGGACCTCGAAGTGGGCGGTACGGTCGAGGATCAGGGCGACGCCTTCGGCGACCTGGGAACGCTGCTCATCCTGATCGTCATTCTGGTGTATATCGTGATGGCCACGCAGTTCGAGTCGCTCAAATTCCCGTTCATCATCATGTTCACCATTCCGTTCGCCTTCACGGGCGTGTTCCTCGCACTGTGGATGACCTCCACGCCGCTGTCGCTGATCGCCCTGATCGGCGCCATCATGCTGGTGGGCATCGTGACGAAGAACGGTATCGTGATGGTCGACTACATGAACCTTCTGATCGAGCGCGGCTCGGGTGTCTTCGACGCGGTGATCGCCGGCGGCAAGAGCCGTCTGCGTCCGGTGCTGATGACCTCGTTCACGACCATTCTGGGCATGCTGCCGCTGGCGATCGGCACGGGAGCGGGTTCGGAGACGTGGCAGCCGATGGGCATTGCCGTGATCGGCGGTCTGACGTTCTCGACCATTCTCACGCTGTTCATCGTTCCGGTGCTCTACTCGATCCTCGTGAACCGTTCGCAGCGCAAGGAGCGTGAGAAACTGGCGCGCCTCTCGGCCGAACACCAGGCAAGCAAGCATTGAAAGTGAAAAGCTGAATTAAAATTGATCGGTACTATGAAAGCAGTATTTTTGTCATACAACCAGGCGCTGACCGACCGGGTGAACGCCATCCTCGACGAGCAGGGTATCCGCGGCTTCACCAAATGGGCCTTGACCGAGGGCCGCGGCTCGGTCGACGGCGAACCCCACTACGGCACGCATGCGTGGCCTTCGATGAACGCCTCGATCCTGGCCATCGTCGACGACGAGAAGGTGGCTCCGCTGATGGACGCCTTCCGCGAAATGGACGCTGCGACCAGGATGCAGGGGGCCCGGGCGTTTGTCTGGAATATCGAAAGCGGATTCTGATTCCGCTGCTTGCGGCGCACCTGCCGCACATCCTTCCGGCGGGGCGGACGGATCGTACTCGGGTACGATCCGTTCGCCCCGTTTTTCACGACGCCCGGCATCTGCCCCGCACGGACCGGAATCCCGGTTTCGTCGGTTCCGCGATATTCGGAGACCGGAAGCCGTATTTGAAACGTATGCGGCAATGCGGTGCGAAAAATGAAGCAATGCATCACAAAGTGCCGGGAATTGCGCTATTTTTTCTACATTTGCATCCATGAAACTCACCTTTCTGGGAACCGGTACTTCGCAGGGCGTACCCGTCATCGGCTGCCGCTGCAAGGTATGCACGTCGGCGGACCGGCGCGACAACCGTCTGCGCACCTCGGCGATGGTCGAGACGCGGGGCGTGCGCATCGTCATCGACGCCGGACCCGATTTCCGCTACCAGATGCTCCGCACGGGCGTGCGGCATCTCGACGCCATTCTGCTGACCCACGAGCACAAGGACCATATCGGCGGTCTGGACGACGTGCGGGCTTTCAATTTCGTCGATTACCCGCCGACCGTCCACAAGGTCCATATCTGGGCCGCCCCGCGGGCGCTGGAGTGCGTGCGCAAGGATTTCGACTATGCCTTCGCGCAGGACAAATACCGCGGCGTGCCGGAGATCGAACTGCACGAAATCGACACCGCAAGGCCGTTCCGTGTCGGCGATGTGGAGATCGTGCCCGTGTCGGGCCACCATTCCGAACGCTTCGAGGTCACGGGCTTCCGCATCGGGACGCTGGCCTACCTGACGGACTTCAAGACCATCGAGGACGCCGAGGCCGAAAAACTGCGCGGTACGGAGGTGCTGGTGGTCAATGCGCTGCGTTTCGCTCCGCATCCGTCGCATTTCAACCTCGCGGAGGCGCTGGCGCTGATCCGCCGCGTCGGGCCGCGCGAGGCCTATATCACGCATATGTCCCACGAAATAGGCCTGCATGCCGAGACGGAGGCGACGCTCCCGCCGGGCGTGCACCTGGCTTACGACGGGTTGGAGGTGGAAATTTAGGCTCGCATTCCGGCCGCATGCGGTAAGCTTCCGTCAAGGCGGGGGCGGGGCCGGACTTGTAGATGCGGCGGAACGCCGCGAAAACGGCGGGCGGAGATGCAAAACATGAATAAAAAAGATATGAAGACATTGGCAAATAAGGTAATCGTCATTACGGGCGCATCGTCGGGTATCGGCGAGGCGATGGCGAAGGTATACGCCGCGCAGGGCGCAAAAGTGGTGCTCGGAGCGCGCAACGTGCAGAAATTGCAGCTTCTTGCGGGCGACATTCGCGCCCGGGGCGGGCAGGCGGCCTACTGCGGGGTGGACGTGACGAAGCCCGAGGAGTGCCGGGAGCTGATCGAAACCGCCGTGCGGGAGTTCGGCGGCATAGACGTGCTGATCTGCAATGCGGGTATTTCGATGCGCGCCATTTTCGACGACGTGGACCTCGGGGTGCTGCACCGGCTGATGGACGTCAACTTCTGGGGTACGGTCAACTGCTGCAAGTTCGCATTGCCGTATCTTCAGGCGTCGAAAGGCTCCGTCGTGGGCATTTCCTCCGTCGCCGGGCTGCACGGACTGCCGGGCCGCACGGGCTATTCGGCTTCGAAATACGCCATGACGGGATTCCTCGAAACGCTGCGTATTGAGAACCTCAAAAAGGGATTGCACGTGATGATCGCCTGTCCGGGTTTCACCGCTTCGAACGTCCGCTTCTCGGCCCTCACGGCCGACGGGAAGCAGCAGGGCGCCACGCCGCGCAACGAGTCGAAGATGATGACCCCCGAGGAGGTGGCCCGCATCGTGGCGAAGGGCATCCTCCGGCGCAAACGTCTCTGCCTGATGGAGAGCGAGGGGCGCGCCACGCACTTCGTCAAGAAGTTCGCCCCGGCGTTCCTCGACCGGATGTTCTATCTGGTGATGTCCCGCGAGCCGGATTCGCCTTTCAAGTAGCCTGCGGCGGCATACTGCACGGGGGTTCCTTTCGGGAACTCCCGTTTTTTGTGCCTTTTCCGGCCCGGAAACGGCACTCGGAACCTTCGGTTTCACCCTGTCCGAAAACCCCTTTCGAGGCTGTTTTTGGACAAATTCCGTATCCGGTTGCACAAAATTGAAGTTAATTTGAGCGGTTTTGAAAATCAATTCTTCAATTCTCGGGGTGCGTGCGGGGGCTTATCGGTAATTTTGCTTACCGAAACAAGTAAAACCTAAACCAAAAACCAGAACCTCTCATGAGAAGAAATTTTCTCCCCATTCTGGGTCTCCTCTCGCTGTTTGTGCTGGGTTCGTGCTCTGCGGAACGCGATCCCAAAATCGCATCCCTGAAACATGCCATCGGGGTGGCCGACAGCCAATTGCTGGACGCCGCCGCCGAACTCGACACGACGAACTGCTTTCCCCGTTCGCTGATGCCCAGGTTCCGGGCCGTCGATGCCAAAGACTGGACGAGCGGATTTTTTCCCGGGTCGCTTTGGCAGTGCTACCGCTTCACGGGCGACGAAAAACTCCTTGCCGAAGCGGAGAAATACACCGGCCGGCTGGAGGGTATACAATATTATAAGGGGACGCACGACCTGGGTTTCATGGTCTTCTGCAGCTTCGGCCAGCAGATGCAGACGCTGCACGACCGGCATTCGGAAGAGGTGATCGTCGAGGCCGCCAAGAGCCTCGTTTCGCGCTGCGATCCCCGTATCGGCCTGATCCGTTCGTGGGATTTCGGCGAGTGGAACTACCCGGTCATCATCGACAACATGATGAACCTCGAGATGCTCTTCTGGGCCTCGAAACACACGGGCGATCCCGTCTACCGCGACGTGGCGGTCCGCCATGCCGACATCACGATGAAGAACCATTTCCGCGACGACGCCAGCTCGTTCCATGTCGTGAGCTACAACGACGACGGCACGGTCGAGAGCCGGGGGACGTTCCAGGGTTATTCCGACTCCTCGGCGTGGGCCCGCGGACAGGCGTGGGGGCTCTACGGCTACACCTGCATGTTCCGTCTGACGGGA
>ERZ857757.1381-NODE-1381-length-19435-cov-7.057637_pt1 | contig 19435 bp, 20 predicted proteins | sample MGYA00519764_ERZ857757 | MGnify/ENA primary metagenome ERZ857757 (study PRJEB31778, sample SAMEA3449359) | human gut metagenome | biome: human gut; feature: human-associated habitat; material: faeces | place: United Kingdom | collected 2010/2012 ... | reverse complement strand
CCTCATCGTAGGTATACCGGGTCACGCCGCCTAAGGAATCCACCGTGCAGACCAGATTGTCCTCTTCGTCGTAGACCGACAGGGTAAAGGTATACCAGCTTCTGGACGATTCGTCAGACTGATCCTGCGTCACTGCGGCGCTGATCCGGGCGCCGGTATACACCTTGGTGTACACGCCGGTGCTTTCCTCCCCGGTGACCGTGCAGGTGATCTCTCCGGTAAGGGATTCGCTGCCCGCATAGCTCTGCAGCTCTGTCTGGGTCATGCCCAGCGCTGCGCAAAGCTGTGCCACGGTCACCGTCGTTTCGGAGGGTTCGGTCTCTTCGGCATCGGTCTCGCCGGAGTCGTCTGCAGATTGGTCTGTACTGTCGATATAGGAGTCGCACTCCACCAAAGAAAGGTTGGTAAACCAGGCTGTGCCGGTGTTGCGGCTGTACTGTCCGCTTACGGTGATGTACGCTACCGTTTTGTTTTCATCCGCCGTCACTCTTCCGCTGGCAAACTGCCAGGAATTCCGTATATCGCTGTTAAAGGAAAAGGAGGCCGCCTCTTCCGTTGTTCCGTCGGTATATACGATCTGCGCTCTCAGCTCAAAGCTCCGGCCCTCCTTTAAGGAAGCCGAGGCCGCCTTGGCCCAGCCCGTGAGCAAATAGCTCTTCCCGGAAGGGTTCACCTTTACATTCCGGCTGAAATACCGGTCGGCACCGGGTGCGCCTTCTATTTTCACAGAAGGCCACAGAACGGAGGATTCGGGCGTTGTTGCCTGCGCACAGGTCACTTTGCTGTCCGAAAAGGTCCAGCCGTCCTGTTCGGCAACGGCGCCGTTGGGAATATAGGAATAGCCTCCGGTGACCGCTCCGGTTTCCAATTGCAGGTCATCAAAATACACATATCCGGACAGTCCTCTGCACCGGAGATACAGGGTATAGTTCCCTGTTTCGGCGGCTTTAAAGGTCACAAACAGCCTTTGCCACTTGTCGGCACTGCCGGTCCTGGTCAACAGCTTCTGGCTGGTCACGGAAACGCCCTGGGGCGAGATCAGCTCCAGATAGGCTCCGCCGCCGGTGGTTGCACCGGTGGTTTCCTCCAGATTCACATAGGCAGAGAGCGTATAGGTCTGATTTGCCTGCAGGCTGACGGTCGTGCGGGGAGCGGTGGCTGCCGAAGAAGCCGCCATACTCCTTGTTCCCGAACGGAACTGTTCCGTGCTGTAGACGGCGTACTGGAAGGTATGGGTGCTTCCCCCCTCCAGGCTTCCGTCAAAGAACCGGTTCACCGACAGACCTCCGGTGGAGGTGTAAATATCCGAGCGGGCAGAGGAAGAGGAAACGGCCTGATCGTATTCCACCAATGCGGTGCTGTAGGTATTCATCAGAAAATCATGGGTATATACGCAGACCGTTCTTCCCGTACGGTCGAATCTATATTCCGCCAAAAGTGCGTTATCCGAGCCTCTTGATCCGTCAAGATAGGTGGTGGCTGTCCCACCGCCTGTGAACAGGATCTTCTTTCCGTCCTGCTTTCCGCCGGAAACGGTACTGTCCTTGTGGTACTCGCAGAAGACATCCATGCCCTCCTTGAAGAAGCGGACGCCGTAGTCCGTCTCGTTGTCCCACAGGTCGGTCAGACCGTGCTCCCCGTAAAGGTACTCCGCTTCGGCAGAAGCGTTCTCGGAAGTGCTTCTTTTGATGGCGCAAAGGTCGTTCTGATCGTTGACCGAAAGAACATAGGGTTCTTCCTCGCCGGCCACGGTCAGCACGGTATCGCTTCCGTTCTTTTCGATTTTGACGCAAAGCTCTGCTTCCCCGTATCCGTCTTCGGTTTTTTCAATGTTGTAAACCGAGGTGATCACCCTGGAAGAGGCTGTCGGCAGACTGATGGACGAGGAAGGAGTGCTTTCATTGTAATGGTATTCGGTCAGGTTGCCCTCTTCATCCGCCGCGGCGACGGCGATGCCGTTATAGAAAAGCGTCTTTTCGCCGTTCTCCCCGACCATCAGGTAGGTTTTCTGGTCGGTTTCCAATGCGGCATAGGCAGAATTGTAGGCCGAGAACACCGAAAGGTCCACGCTTAACACATTCAGCCCCACCAGATAGATCACGGTCGGGTCGTCATCCTCTCCGATAAAGCCGTTTCCGGAGTCGTAGGCATAGTAATGGCCGGTACCGTCCTCATCCGTATACAGCACATATCCGGAGGGATTCTCCAAAAGAGATATTGTCCGATCCGCGCTGAGCGACCAGCCCTGAGCGATCTGAAGTCTGTCGGAGGGAAGCAAGGAAGAGGCACCCACCGAATTGTACACCAAAGAAACGCTGCCGGCATAGGTATCGGCCAGAGCTTTCACTACGGTTTTCTCCAACGAATAGTCGCAGAGGTAGAGCTTTCCGGCATTGCCCACGCTCATCACCTGATAGGTATACCGATCCTCCAACCCCTTTTGATTCCGGAAGGTCACTTCCAGAATGGGCTGTTTTGCTGCGGGGAAGCCTGTTCCTCCCAACTGCACATAGCCGCCGCAGCGGTCTTCCCCTTCGGCGCCCAGCAGAATGCCGTAATTGGGCGTGCCGTTCATCCATTCTCTGTACACAGCCGTCAGGTCAAAGGAGAGTCTTTTGCCGGTTTCAGAGGCTCCGGTCTCTGCAAAGTCCAAAACGGTACTTTCAAATTCCGGCTGATTTCCCCAACGAAGCGCCGATGCGCTCCAGGAGGCGTTTACCCTTCTTGCGGCTATATAAACCGTATCTGCCGTATCCTTATGATAGCCATCCTGATACAGTTTCAATGTTGCGCCGGTCACCCTGCTTCCGTCGGGAAGCGCAGGCAGAGTAAAGGAAATATAAGAACGATAGGAAACGCCGTCCGACACACCGGCGTTCATATAGTAGCTGTACGCTCCGCCTTCTGAAGAAACAGACCCATTGGTCGCATTGCTTCCGCCAAGGGAAACGGTCGGATCCACCGTGACCGGAAACGCCCGGTCGGAGGCATTGATCCACTCCCCGTCCGCCGTTACGGTCAGGGTATACTTTCCGGTTCCGTTTGCAGGCGTCAAGGTATAAGAAACCGCATCGGAGCGCCGGCCGTCCGCATCGTACATAAAGGGAGCGGGCATTGTGTACACCGTCTCCGCTCCGTCCAAGAGCCCAATGGAGCCGTCCTCCTGCTGAACAGCCGTCAGATGGTTCAGGGAAAGGAGGAAGGTATAGGTATAACTGTCAAGATTCCTGTGAATAACGATGTTCTCCTTCAAATTGTTTCCTGTAAGGACATACTCCACATCGGTGCCCGGCAGGATGCCCTCGTACCGTACCGAAGAAGCAACCCGGAAAAGCGTTGACAGCTCTTCCAGCCTGGTCACTGCTTTTTCTGTGGCTTTTCCGTCGCTCACCACGGTTATGGGCGTTTTCTCAATGGCGCCCGACAAGGAAAGGGTCACCTTTCTGTTGCCCTCGTGCAGCGTAAACAACTCGCCGTTACCCGAAATTTTCTTTGCAAACTTCACACGGGCACTGTCTACGGTAGTATTGCCCTCGGTCAGGCTGTTATCCATGTCCTGCCACACACCGTTTTCATCCTGCACATGTACGGCCGTATCATATACAAGCGCCTGAATCGTACCGTCACTCATCAGGATGTATTTCGTCTCTGCACTGCGCAGCTCTGTCAGCTCGAACAGCGCTTCCGCCTCTTTTTCTTCCGTTCCGGCGCTGTCTGTTCCGGAGCCTTCTGCAATGGCGCCGTAAACATCCGCCGGCAGCACATAGAACAGCATCAACAATGCCAGCAGAAAGGCCAAAGCTGGGGTGATGGTTCCTTTGATGGTTTTCATCGTTTTTTCTTCCTTCCGTTTTTCCCGTATATACCTTGTTTCGATCCTTGCTCCGATATATACCTATATTCCGATATATACCTATATACTTTTCGTTCCCATTATAATGCACCCTTCTGCGAATGCCAGCGGGTTTGCACGAAAAGCTCTCTGAGCGTCATGTTTAGATTTGTATGTGAAAACGGTCCTGTCAAAAACATCTGCTCTACCTTTGACCTATGGTTTAGGCCATAGTGAATTAAGAATGGAATAATAAAATAAGCATTCAAAACCGAAAAAATATACATAATGAAATACCACACCGGTTTATAGATCATAAGAAAAACTCCCTGCTTACGCAAGGAGGCATAAAATCACGAACGGTCAGATCTTCATCACCAAGAACGGGAAACCGCAAGATCCCAGCAACATCCGGTGCAAAATGAAAAAACTCTGTAAAAGTGCAGGAGTATGCGCAAAAAAGTTTTTCCGCACCATTTTCGACATTTATTTGCCCGGGCGTTCTGTAAAATGGAAAAGGAAATCGCAAGACCTGCAGACATCCTTGGGCACTGCAGTATTGATACTGCTCACATCCCTGTCGTTTCAACGGGAGAAGAACACCGCCGACAACCAAGGAGTATGCGGCGGATCATCGGACCACAGAATCTCTGTTAGTACATCATGAAATCCTGAATGCCGGCAGCTATGTTCGCATAATTTCCGCTGAAATCCAGGTCAAAATGCAAAAAAGCATGAGAGAGCCTGGAATGATATATAACGAAAAAACCTTCCTGCCTGTTTTCAAAAAAGAGGTTGGGATTTTCTTTCCTTTTTTCAGCAAGGAAAATTGCAGGAGTTTTTTGCTTTATGAGTACAACATAATGCGGATTATGTTGTGAAACTGAAGAAGCGGAGAAGCCTATGAATAACCTGAAATGCTTTCGGGAACTATCCCAGATTAAGCCTGAAACCTTTTCCAAAATACTAATGATCCAAAAGATTCGGTATTTGATGATGGAACGAGGAACAAGGGCAATTCCGGATTGGATAGCCATAATGCTTTCTCGCGTGTATGGGATTGATAAAGACTTGCTGTTTAAAGATCCTGCTCAGATACATGATACAGAGTTAGAGCCAATCCGATCAATTGCAAATATTGATCCTTCCAAAAGAGAAATAACTATCGCCAACAGACTGTCCGGCAAGAATCATAAACGAATATATGCCTCCGTAATGCAAGAGATTAAAGACTCGATAATAAAAGAAATAAAAGAAAACGGCGCCTCACTTTGAAGCGTCATTTTCCGGTTGTTTGGTTTTCTTATTTTCTGAACGCATTGAGTTCTTCCGGCACTTCAGGCTGATGGAAATGGATCCAACATGCGGAAGACTGAAGCGAAGCAATCCCTGCCGCAATAGCGGTAGTAGACATAATGCCCAGAATCCACATAACGATTTTTTTAATTCGTTGGTTCTTCATTTTTCTTTTTCTCCTTTCTTGCAGTATAATCCATATACCTTGGAGCAGATCGCCGCTGAAATCTTGCAACCAGCATAGAAACCGTAGCAGAAAAGACTCCAAAGACAACAGATATGAAGTATGGTAAAACATTCATAAAGACGACTGAAACAGTGAGTCCGACAAGAATAGCACCGGACAGAATGAAGGAACACTTTCGGAAAAAGTAATACTCTCCTTTTGTAAAAGGCTTGTTTTTATGATCAATTGGTGCAAACAGGATGATTGATATGATGCAAAAAACGCCACTGATAATTACCGTCGGGAGATCATATTGATGTGGAAAGAACTTGTCAAATACTATAAACACCAAATGATTAAAAGCGAATAGTAAATGGCAGCGAATGTATGTGGATGCATGGAATCCGCCGCAAAATTTTCTTGTCAATAAAAAGCCGGCGTAAAATAACATGGATGAAAGGAAACTCTGTGTAATTAAACTGATAATGACAAAAATTATTATCGAAACACCCGTACTGATCATCAGTTCACAGCCATATTGAAAAATGCTGTATTTCTCTTTGCAAATTACTTCTTTGTCGATCAGCTTATTTGCAATAGAAGTTGATATTTTTTTATACACCTGCATTCCGTCACCTACAAATAAAAAGCGGTATCTTCAAGAAGCAAGATACCACTTTTTTATATAATTGCAAGGGGAGTTGCATGTTTAGCATTCTGAGAGACACAATTAGCTTATTCGGGCTGATTTAATACCGCCGAAGCACCAAAAGTATTGTTTTGGCAATCCAAGAGTAATGTTCCGTTGTACTTATCCGCAATTCTTCGCACGGCCAGCAAACCGTATCCATGGTTTTGGCTGTCATTTTTGGTTGTTTTCAAATGATTCACATTGATATCCTTGATAACCGGGTTGGTAACAGAAACGATCATCTGAGGTTCAGTGACTTCAACAAACACTCGGATTTCTTTTTTTGAATGATCCGGCAAAACAGCTGTTGCTTCGATAGCATTGTCTAAAAGATTACCGAGCAAAATAGCGAGGTCGATATCGTTAATGGTGGATTTTGCCAAAATGCGGGTGCTGCATTCAATTTTGGCAGATGACTCTTTTGCACTTTTCGATTTGAAATCAATGATTGCATGAACGATCGGTAATTCGGTGCTTGGAAATGAAAAACTATTCAAACTTTCGAGTTGTTTATTTAACTGCAATTCAAGTTCCTCATAATGATGCTGCTTAAGCTCTGCGAGCGCACCTAAAATGAAATTCTTTTGATCATGTTTTATCTGCCTTGTTTCACTGTTGTTCTCCACCAGAGAAGCGTATTGCTGCTTCTGTTCGGTAATCATTTCTTCAGCGACACGCAATTGATATTCAGATTGAAGCCGATCATAAATATTGTCTGAAAAATAGAAAATAATGAGATTGGCGAGTATCAGCACTGTTGCGTTTACCAACAAAAGAATTTTAATGCTATTGTTTATTTCAAAGTTACAGGCTATTGCATATTCTGTCCAAATTGCCAACACCGTTGCGATCGGCAAAGTGTAAAGAATGATAAACTTTTTATTGTAGATGTTGGTAAATAAACGATGACGAGCGTGATGAATAATAAAAAGCGCAATGAACAGAATGACAAAAGTCTGTATGACGCCTAACGAGTAATTTGGCTCTTTGAAGGTTTGTTCTGAGGAAACATCAAAAAGCAGCATTTGCGATAACAAGGCAATGACATCTGAAATGCCGGATAATGCTGCTAAAGCGGCCGTCAGCAATACACGATGCAAAAGCTTCATTTTGAAGCTGAAAGAAAGTAAAAACACAACGGCGAACATCAAAACGAAACGAAGCTGTTTAATTTTTGTGAACCATATAACACCGCTTAATGCAAAAACGGATAATACCAAAAATAACACAAATATCGGTTTCCGCTTTGCTTTTGCAAATGTGTGGAATAAATAGAGTGCAGATAGAATCGTTAATATCGTGTTCAGGATATTGGGAAAAACACTAAGAACAGTTGGCATTTATAATTTCTCTCTTCTGAATTCTACATATTTTTGAAACGCTTCATCGCGTCTGTATCGGCTGAGCTCTATGGTTGAATTATCAACAAGGACAAGTGAGTTTTTTTGAATCATCCGAATTTTAGCGAGATTTACAATCCGATATTGATGTATTCGGTTAAATCCGAATTCTTGTAATTCGGAAAGCGCACTGTTGAGCGATCTTCTTATTATATATTCGCCTGAAGTAGTATAGTAGTGACATCTTCTGCCGGAATATTCAATATGTAAAATGCTATCAACAGGAACCGTAGCCGTACCGGTTTCTGTATCTAAGAATATGTTTTGGTTCAGTGCCCGATACCGCCTTATTGCTTTTTCAATAGTACCGGAAAACCTGCCTTCATCACAGTTCTTGAGCAAATATCCGCAAGCGTCACAGTCAAAGGCGTCGATAGCATACTTTTCGTGGTTCGTGACGAAAATGATGATGGCTTTCTTGCAGTAAGAATTCAGACGCCTGCCCAGCTCAAGTCCATCGATTCCCGGCATATCAATATCTAAAAAGAACAAATCGTATATGTTGCCGTTTTCCACAGATTGCAATAATTGATTGCCGGAAGAAAACAGATCTAATTTTGCGCACGAAAAAGCCTCAAATGATTTGAGTTTGACTAAAAGTGTTTCGGCATATTCGATTTGGTCATCACACAAAGCAATTCTCATAACATGCGCCTCATTTCCCCGCTGGGATTATAGCATTTTCATAGAAAAAAATCAAGAGCCCGAAAGGATAAATTGCAGATTTTGATTCTTTTATACTCTGTTCCGTTGCTGTGGAATCCTCTATACATGTCTTCCAAAATGCTATTTGTGCAAAACGAGTTGCATTTTATTACATTTTGTGCTAAAAGAGTGTTCATAAAAGATGGATATTGCCCAGTCTGCATTGCGTTCCGTTGTGCATTTGAACTCTTTTGCGCATGTCATTTTGTCAATAAAAGACATCGTAATCAAAAATACAGAGTTGTCGGAAAACTCAACAACTCTGCACTAAAATATTTATTGCGCTTTCTTTTTTCTGATGGTAACAATAATAACTGCACCTGCTGCCAGAAAAATTACAAGAGCGGGAATAATGATAAACAACGGATTGAACGCATTGCTGCGTGATACACCCACGATAGCGTATAAGCTGAAATGACCTGTTTCAAACTCAAACATTCCGTCGTCGGTGACTGTTGTCACGAGCTTTGTGACGCTGCCGTCATCCTCGATATAAACAACGGTAAGCTGTTCATAACGGTCGGAATTCTCCGGCATCGGTATCTTTACTTTCACCATTCCGTTCGGTTGAACCTTTTTTCCGTCCAGCAAAAGAGAAATATCAAATGCTGAGAGAATTTTGGCATTTTCCCCGACAACAGCAATATTGGCAACTGCTTTGTTCACTGCCGATTCATTCAACACGCTTCCGATGTTTTCCGACGCATCCATGACGGTGAGTACTCCTCCGCAGTAACGGAAGAACCGAGCGAGCGCGACGAGAAGCGCCCGTGTAGGCGAGGTAAGCCGATGGCTGAAGGTGTACCCGCCGACGATAAATAAGGGCGTGTACGCGATTTTTGAAGCCACAAACACGCGCTTCTGCGTCCGCTTTCACGAGAGGTTTTGTGATGACGGAATGAACGAAAATCGGCGGCAATTTTCGGAGATAAGCCCTTTTTGGGCTTATTTCCATGCCGACCGATTTTTAAGCGGGTTAAAGTCCGTGTGGATAAACCCACTCGGATGGATCACTTCATCCCGCAGAGCGGGCTGTTTTACCGTTGTAGAACTGAAGCGGGTCATCCAAGAGGATATTGATGACCAGGAGATTTCAGATACACTTTACGATCTGGCGGAAAAATACGGCCAAACCTTTGAAAACGCATCGACCGCTGCATCGAATTTCGCAAAATCCGGTAAAAACTGGCAAGAGACCATAAAAGCCACAGAAGCGGCTTTGTTGTCCATGAATGTGGCCGAATTAACGGCAGAGGAATCTTCCACCGGGCTTATTGCCGTGATGAACCAGTTCGGCTACGGGACCGAAGATTTGACCCATATCATCGATGTGCTGAACAAGGAGGCCGATTCTGCGCCGGTTTCCACCGAAAAACTCCTGCAGGGTTTACAAAAGGCAGGCTCCTACGCAAAACAGGCGAATATGTCTTTGGAAGAGACGGTCGCCATTCTCACTGCGCTTTCCGGAGCCACCGGAGCAAGCGGACAACAGATCGGCACCGCCACAAAATCGCTGCTTGCCTACACCACCAAGGAAGGCGCATTGGATGTCTACGCAAGCCTTTCAGGCGACATGAACAAGGTTGTCACCGAATACAAAAAGGGTGCCGCTTCCATTCTGGATGTGTGGAGACAGCTCTCGTCTGAACTGAATCATCTGACGGCTGAACAGGCGGACAAGCTGGCGGAATATGCGGAATCCGAAGAAGGGCAGGCCATGGAAACGGCTCTTGGCGAAGAGCTGAGCGAAATCTACGACAGCATGACCGGAGTATACGATACCGCCGGAACCTATCGGAAGAACTACTTCATCGCCCTGATGAAGAATTTTGAAGATGTGAACACCGCTCTTGCCAATATCGAAGATGCAGAAGGGTATTCTCAGGAAGAAAATCTGCTTTACATGGACACTTATACGGCCAAAGCAAATACCCTGAATGCAGAATGGGAGAAATTCTTAACTTCCGGGAAGGAAGCTTTGGAATTTAAAAAATTTCTTGCCGAGCTTGGAACAGGCATTCTTCAACTGCTGAACAACATCGGGGGGTTGCGCACAGCGTCGTTGGCTCTTCTCTCGATCATAGGTACAATTTACGGATATAAACTTATTGACAAAGCCAAAACATTCTTTAAAACAATCGGCGAGGGCGGCAAGAAGATCGGCGATTGTGCAAAAGCCATTGCAAAGCATATCCCCATTTTGAAAAATCTAATAAAGGAAGAGGAGAAACAAGAAACAACTGCAAAAGCCGCAGCGGCAGCCGAGAACGCAAGAGCGGCGGCAATGAACGGGATTATCGGTGTTGCCGGACTGGTAGTCACGGCCGTTTCAGCCGTTGCCGGCGCCATTGAAAGCTACAACGAAGAGCAGAGGCAGGCACGGCAGGAAGCCATCCAAACGGCATTAGAGCAGGAAGAAGAAATCAAAACTCTGACCTCTCTGTATATAAAATATCAAACGCTGGACACCACCGCATCTGAGTACCTATTCTATGGCAACTGTTATTTTCATCAAAGAGAGCAAGCAGACGCCGAGTGCCATGCGCGGTTGTATCCGTTACTGCGTGCAGGAGAAGAAAACCGTTGACGAAAACGGACGGCAGTATGTGGGCGGTGTCAACTGCCTCGGTCAGCACGCGTATGAAGAGTTCATGGCAACCAAAAATCTTTACGGCAAAGCCTGTGGCACTTACTTCTATCAGTATGTGCAGTCCTTTGCGCCGGAGGAAATTCAGTCCTATGAGGAAGCCCACCGCATCGGTCTGGAATTTGCCGGGAAGTCTTTTCCGGGATACGAGGTTTTGGTTGCCACGCATCCGGATGCACATGACGACAGCGGCGTTCAGAGAGTACACAACCATTTTATTGTCAATTCGGTCAGCTTTGAGGATGGCAGGAAGATTCACTTCACACCGAACACGCTGCAGGAACTGCGAGCGATGACATCTGCCGTGACCACGGGCTGTCGGTTCTGCCGCCGTCCGGACGGAGCAACGGAAAAGGAATCGGCACGCGGGAATACCGTGCTACGATAAAGGGGGACGGTTGGAAATTCCAACTCATCAATGACATTGACACTGCCATGACGCAAGCCGGAAGTCGGGAGGAATTCTGCGACCTCCTCGCTTCTGTCGGGTATGCGGTCAATTGGACGGATACACGCAAATATATTACCTTTACCTGCCAGAACGGACGCAAAGTCCGGGACAACAAATTACACGACAACAAATATACCAAGGAGAATTTAGAGTATGAATTCAGAATACGAAAACAAATTACAGAACACGCCGGCAGTCAGTTCCATGGACAAACTGAAAGCGGCATCCGGAACGGCAGTCAAGACAATCGAGGAAACACCGTATCAGCCGATTGTTTATGCGATTCCGAAGGAGGACTGGAACGCCTTTCGGGAATGGACGAAACAGGCAGTGACCTTTCAGCCCACGCTGTATCAGCAGATATCGTATTGCGAATGATTCTGAAGTACGGGGCGAAGAAAAACTATTATGTTTACGCTCCGATTGACGTAATTTTCCCGACGGATCGGGAGCGACAGGAACTTGAAGTTTTATCTGTTGCAAATCAAAAGAAAATTATGAGATTTGTAGAAGATAACTTCACGTTTCGCAACCTCGGGGCATCTTCATTTGTTTAAGCACTGGCGCAGTCCCAAAGCGGCTGGCATGAGGGGACGGAAAATGTTCTGCCCTTTATCAAGTATCTCCTCGGGACGATTTTAGCGGCATATAAAGATCTGGATGAGCGTGCAGCGCTTGTGGAAACCAAACTGCCTGCACTTGAAATGGTGCGCAGAGCCAGCAAAAACAAAATCGGACGGTTCAACAAGCAGGATATCCGTGAGTTATGCCCGACCCTCAGCGATAGCTCCATCGAAGGCGCTTTGCGCAAGCTTGTATCGGACGGCGAACTGAAAAAAGAGGGCAAAGGGAAAAGCACCTGCTACTTCCGATTAAAATAAGTTTCACGGCACAGAATCGCAGCCCCGCACCTTTTGAATGAGGTGCGGGGCTGCGGTATCATTATATTGGGGAGAAAACTGCGCAATTCACATCGAGATTTGCTCCCCTATTTTGCGAATACATAATATAGTATGCCCTGATTTCGGAAGCAGCAAAAAATATAATCCTGTTTAGCCTCTCTAATACTTTTGGCGGTTTTCCAACGAGAACTTCTTCGGCAGAAACAAAGTATTTCGCGTTTCATTTCATGATCTTTTCAAAGCGGAACATTTCATCCAGACCCTCATCGGGTGCTGCTTTTCCGTCTTTCTCCGGCGGATTCGGATCCGGATGCATGGCGGAGAAAAACTCAACGGCGTGAAAACCGCATTTGTTGATATAAAAATGGATATTGCGCTTTTCAAAATAGGGCGTGCAGGTTTCCCAGACCTTGGTTTCGGGGTGCAGAGCTTCCACGGCAAGCCAAGCGCCATAGCCGATGCCTTTGCTGTGTTCCTTCGGCGAAACGAAAAGAAGTTCCAGCTCGTTGTGATGTGTCTCTTTGTCGATTTTCAGCACCACACCGCCAACCTTTCTGCCTTCATACAGAATCCGGTATGCTTCGCTGTCGGGTGCATCAATATTTTGCTCAATGGTTGCGCGGGAGATGATCTCTCCATCCTCATCAAAATGGTCGTCCCGCAGCCCGAACTCTTCCACTGCGCCATATTTGAAAGACTCCTGATTATCAAGGATGAACTGCTCGCGGTCGCCCGCTTCCAGCGGGGCAAGGGTTACTTTTGTGTTGTTCATATGTACCTCCAAAAAATAAAAAATACCCGGTCATTACTAAGTAATAACCGAGCGCACTCGACACCTAATCCGGTATGCGGCCTGCAAGGCTTGCGCCTTACGATCCCCGAGCGTTACGACGCTCTACCTCCGGTGACATGATATGAATCAGCCGAACCCGGAAAACCGGAATCCGGCTGATTATTTGGCGGAGAGGAAGGGATTCGAACCCTTGTGCGCTTTCGCGCAAACTGATTTCGAGTGTCATCGCTTCCCGATACCTTGCGGTATTTTATGAGAAGATAAGAGAACCTGAAATCCCCCGCCATAGACGAATTGACCGGGCATTTTGATTGCTTTTGCGAAAAATTCCGAAAAAAGCTGATGTCGCGGTGCTTTTCGTCATCGACCGACTTCTAACGAAAATCTAACGGCTTTTTTAGAAATTTCATTAGAAGTCCGCGAAAAAAGCCTTTTTGAATTGCGATTTGGCAGTCCGCCGACTGTGTCTGCACGGAGTGATACAAAAGCAAAAATCATCTGTATCTCTGTGCATACAGTCCGAAACTCGGACTGCTTTTTTGCGAATTACAGCTGCTCCGAAAGCAGAAAATCCGCCAGATGAACGATCCGGATACCGTTCTCAATTCCCGTGTCCATTTCGTTCAGCGTCACCACATATTTCGGATAATGATCCTTGATCTCCATCAGGTTCCCGACCTCGCGGTCGGAATTTTCCGGCAGCTGCACGCAGACCTGCACATACACCCGCTCATCGCGGCGGTTGGCAACAAAGTCGATCTCCTTCGTGTTGTTCTTCCCGATGAACACCTCATATCCACGCCGTTTCAGCTCCAGATAAACAATGTTCTCCAACACCCCGTCCAGCATTTTTCTGTTGTATCCGAGCAGAGCGTATTTGAGGGACACATCCGAAAGGTAATATTTTTCCTGTGTTTTCAGAATGCTTTTCCCCTGCAGATCATACCGTTCGCACGGATAAATGATAAACGCCTGCTCCAGCCAGCGCAGATAGTTATAAATGCTCTCCACCGAAATCGTGCGATGCTCGCTTTTCAGGAAGGTCGAGATGGAGTTTGCGGAAAAGGTCTTGCCAATGTTTTCCACAACAAATTTCACCACGCGGTCGAACAAGTCCTGCCGGTTGATGCGATGGCGTTTGACAATATCGCGCGACACCACCGTATGATAAATGCCGTCTACAATCTGATAGGCAGACTGCGCCTCGTAGTTGCCGAGAGCAACAATCGGGAATCCGCCGAAGCGGATATATTCGTCCAATAACTCATTCCGTGACAGCTTACTGTCTGTCTTAAAATCAAGATATTCGCGGAATGACAAGGTATAGACCGGAATCAGAATATACCGCCCGGTCAGATAGGTGGAGATCTCGCTTGACATCAGCTTGGAGTTGGAACCGGTCACATAAATATCGGCGCGACCGCCCTCCAATAGACTATTGACCGCCTTCTCCCAGCCGGAAACCTCCTGAATCTCGTCAAGCAACAGGTAATAACGCCCTTCACCGGTCATTGCAAAAGTCAGCTCGTCGTACATCTGCTTTGCCGTGATATTTTCGGGAACATCCATTTCGGTGTATTTTTTCAAAATGATGCGGTCGTCGCCGACACCACGCTGTTTAAGCTCTTCACGGATCATCTCAAAAATCGTGGATTTCCCGCTGCGGCGCACTCCCGCAAGAATTTTCACAAGCGGCTGATCGATAAAAGGTCTTACCGCTTCCACATAATCGGGTCTGAATATCATAAAATCGCCCCCTTTCTTTTATAGTATACCATAAAAAATGAAAATAATCAAGTAGTTTTTCGGTTTTGACCTTAAAAACTTATAAACATAAAACACTTTATAACATTCCAGAATTTTTTGCGGCACGCCGCATTTATTTCTTGCAGGAGGTGTTTTGACCATGAAAATCATGTGCTCGCAGTACTTGATTCAGCTTATCAAAAAGATGCACAACGGTCGTGTAAAAATCATCACGGGCATCCGCAGGTATGAAAAGTACCACTTATAAACTTATAAAACAAATTGATTTTGAAACATGGGTGTAAAAAAACTCAAAATGAGTTTTTTACACCCAATTTTACTTTGCCATCCCCCTTAGCACAGAGATTAAGAACATAAGACCCTGCCTCGTATATCTGGTTAATGTACATCAGACGGAAATTCTATTATAACAGGAGGCTTTTATAAAAAAGAAGATTGCGACTGCCGCTACGCAAGCCGTGAAGAACTGAGCGAAGCCATCTGCAACAAATATCATGTGGCGGACGATAAAAGCGACGGGAAAGACATCCCGGATGCAGTTTTCGTGTAGAAGAAACCATGGCGGAACGGCACTATTCAAGCAAAAAGGCGGCTGCAAGGCACAAAGGATTACGGACCAATCTCGGTCAGGACGGTGGTACGATGTGATAGATACGCTTCTGCGGCATGAGAAAAAGCACAAATAACAAAATTGCCCGAGAGCGAAAAACTATCGGGCAATTTTATAATCATGTCACACCTCACAAACGTGAGCTATGGTTTTATGATTTTCCGAGCGTCCAGCTCCGGCTCTCGGTCTGAAGGCGTACCATATGAGCGAAGATGCCGCCCGCTTGGAGCAGTTCTGCAGGAGAGCCCTGCTCGGCTACCGTGCCGTCACTCAGCACGACGATCCTGTCCGCGCCCGAAACGGTACGCATCCGGTGGGCAATGATGAGGACGGTTTTGTTTTTGATGAGGCGGGAGAGCGCTTCCTGAATGGCGGTTTCGTTTTCCACATCCAGGCTGGCGGTGGCTTCGTCCAACAGAATGATGGGCGCGTCCTTCAGAAACGCACGGGCGATGGAAATGCGCTGACGTTCGCCGCCGGAAAGCTCACAGCCGTTCTCACCGATGTTGGCGTTCCAGCCGTCGGGGAGCTTTTCTGCGAACCTGTCCACATTGGCGAGCTTTGCCGCCGCGATCACCTCTTCGTCCGTTGCGTCCTTGCGGCCGATGCGGATATTTTCCAAAATCGTATTGTCAAACAGCGTGACATCCTGAAACACGATGGAATAGAGGCTCATCAGCTTTTCCGGATCGATTCCGGAGATATCCATGCCGCCAACGGTGATCCTGCCCCGGTCAATGTCCCAGAACCGCGCCGCCAGGCGGGAAACGGTCGTTTTCCCTCCGCCGGAGGGTCCGACCAGCGCCGTGACCTCTCCCTGCTTTGCCGTAAAGGACACATCCCGAAGCACCGTTTCGCCGCTCTGGTAAGAAAAGCCCACATGGTCGAACACAATGTCACAGTTCCGGTTGGTAAGCTGTTCGCTTCCGGTCTGCACGGGGCAGTCCAGAATCTCATTCATGCGCTCGATGTTGCTGTTGGTGCCGATGATGGCGGCAAGATTCTGCAGGGTACCCTCCAGCGGGTCATACAGGCGGGACACCACCAAGAGGAACATAAAGAAGGTCAGGACATCCAGCTCACCCTTCACCAGCAGAGCCGCGCCCGCAAGGGCGGTGGTGGCAATCCCGAGCCGCAGGACAAGTCCCGCAGAAACCACAAAGACAGCCGTTCCCAGTTCGCTCCGGACGAGGCGGCTCTCTACGGCACGGATTTTCTTTTCCAGCCCCGAAAGGTATCTCTCCTCGGCGTTGTTGGCGCGCAGATCGGGCATCGCTTCCATGCATTCCTGAATGCCGTCCTCGCAGGCGACCTTTGCCGCTGTTGCTTTGCGGGAGAGCTTTTTCTGCACGTCGGAGGCAAGCAAGACGATGGCAAATGCCACCGGCAGCGGCCAGACGGCGGCAAGCGCCATGTGCCAGTTGAAAAACAGCATCGACACGGCGATGACCGTAGTGGAGAGGATCGCACCGTACAGCGGCGCGACAAAATGGGATTGGCTCTGCTCCAGCACGGCGCAGTCGTTCATGATGGAGGTAGTCAGGTCGGCAAGGTCTTTCTTTCCGAAAAAGGACAAAGGAATTTTTCTCAGCTTCTCAGCAAGCCCCACCCGGCGCACACCCGACTCGACATAGGTGACGAGAAAGGTGTTGTCGTATTCCAGCCGTGTGCAGGCAACAATGAACAGTGCCGCCGCGACACAGCCAATCACGTAAAACGGAATTCTCCCTGTCGTCAGCGTGCCGTTCATCATATCGCTCACCAGCCGGTACAAAAGCCCCACCGGCAGCATGAAGGAGATGTTTTGCAGGGCACAGCACAGAATCCCTTTGATGTTGTCAATCGCTCCCTTGCGGGAAAGCGCATAGCGTCTCTGTAAATATTTGATCATCGCTCATGCCTCCTTTTCCACTTTCCACCGGACGGACTGCTGATAGTCCTGCCACATCGCCCCGAACAGACTGTCTTTTTGCCCGGACAGCTCCGCAAAGCTGCCGCTTTCCGAAAGATGTCCCTCATTCAGCACAAAAATGCGGTCGGCGTTCACAACCGTAGACAGCCGATGGGCGATCATGATGACGGTGCGCCCCTTTGCAAGCTCGTTGAAGGCAGCCTGCACCTTCGTTTCGTTGTCGGGATCGGCAAAGGCGGTTGCTTCATCGAGAATCAGCACCGGCGCGTTTTTGAGCATGGCGCGGGCAATGGCAATCCGCTGTGCTTCGCCGCCGGAGAGGTAGATGCCCTGCGAGCCGATGACCGTATGCACGCCGTCCGGAAATTTTTCGATGATGTCCGTACACTGCGCCGCATGGAGTGCCGCCAGCACCTCCTCATCCGCGGCGTCCGGCTTGCCCATACGCACATTGTCCAGAATGCTGCCTTTGATCAGATGGCTGTTCTGAAACACGAAGGAAACCGTGTTCATCAGCTCGTTTTTTTCAATGTCCTTCACATTGACCCCGCCAACGGAAATACTGCCGCTCTGCGGATCAAAGAAACGGGCAATGAGCGCCGCCAGCGTGGATTTTCCGCCGCCGGAGGGTCCGACGAACGCCACCGTCTGTCCCGCGCCGATGGAGAGAGAAATATTCTCCACGGCATTTTTGGTGCCGTCATAGCTGAAGGTTACCTGATCCAGCGTCACGGAGCTGTCCTTCGGATGCTTCGGTGCGCCCGGCTGAGAAAGCGAGGGGCTTTGCAGAACGCGGTCAATGCGGGTGATAGCGTCCTGCACGATCATGCCGTTCTCGCTCATGAACATCAGCTTGGTGAGCGTCAGCGAGATGACCGGCGTGACGATGATGTAAAAGAGCAGGTTCAGCAGCACGCCGCCGTCCGCACCGCCGCGTGAGAACAGAAAACCGCCCGCAATCAGAAACACAAACACGCTGTTGACCGCCAGCGTATAGAAGGTCATCGGCCAGCGCATCTGCTTTGTGTATGCGATGACCCAACGCTCGTAGTTGTCGATGGCGCCCTTGAACTTTTTGAAGGAAAACACCGTCTGACCGAAGGTCTTGACGACGGGAATCCCCCGCACATACTCCACCGCTTCCCCCGACATATCCGCAAGCGCGTTCTGATACTGTGTCATCTTCTCCTGCATCCCCTTGCCGGTCATGCTTGTCATTACGGCAAAGGCAAGCGCCACCGGCACAAGGCTGAAAAGCCCCAGCCGCCAGTCGAATGCCAGAAGAAGCGTCAGAAGCCCCGCAATGGTCGCCACAGCCCTTGCCTTGTCGGGGAGCTGGTGGGCAAGATAGGTTTCCGTTGCACCGGTCGTTTCCGAAATCGTGCGGCGCAGCTTGCCGCTTCCGAACTGCCCGATTTCCCCAAGCGGAAGCGTGGCAATATGCTTCGTCATGGCAAGGCGCAGATTGGTGGCGATGCGAAACGCCGCAAGGTGCGAGCACATCAGCCCCGCGATGTAGGTAAGCACGGCGGCAAAGGCAAACACCACCGCCAACCAGCCGTAGTGCGTCACATGGACGGCGTTTTCATAGTTCGGAGCGACCTCGATGACCTCCCGCAGGATGCGCCAGATGTACCAAAACGGCACCAGCGCCAGCAATGCGCCGGCGGCGGCAAGCACCCACGAAAGGTAGCTAAGGATTCGGTATGTCCCCGCATAATCCAGCAGACGGGACAGATTGGATTGTTTTTTCAAAACGATTCCTCCTTGATTGTGGTTTTAGTTAGCCGAAGCTAACTAATCAGCTTTTGAAAAGCCGCCGAAGCGGCGATTCAAAGCGTATAATTTACTTTTTCAGAAAAGAGAACAGCCCTTTCTTTTCATACGGAGCAGCACGGATTTCTCCCACCGTGTAGCCGGTGGCGTCAATGGCTGCGCGCAGGGCGGCTTCGTCAAGCGGCTCACGCGAGAGGATAACGGTTTCCCCCTTCGTATGGGAGGAAGATACCTTTTCCACCGAAAATGTGCGGCGGATCGTGTCGTTGATATGCGCCTCGCACATGGAGCATGCCATACCGGAAATCTTGACGGTTGTCTGAATCATCAGAAATCATCCTTTTCTATTTTTTCTTATATCCGCAGTCGCAGTACGGCCCGCCGGAAGCGAGGGTGTACTGCCGCACAAAATCCGTCACGCCGCCGGCTTCACTCATGGTGTAGTCCAGACGGCACAGCGCGGGAGTGAGGTCATATAGCCCCAGCT
>ERZ857757.1379-NODE-1379-length-19437-cov-7.441183_pt1 | contig 19437 bp, 18 predicted proteins | sample MGYA00519764_ERZ857757 | MGnify/ENA primary metagenome ERZ857757 (study PRJEB31778, sample SAMEA3449359) | human gut metagenome | biome: human gut; feature: human-associated habitat; material: faeces | place: United Kingdom | collected 2010/2012 ... | reverse complement strand
CCCGGATTTTTCGAATTTTTATTAAAATCGGGCTTCGCCCGAAAAGTCTTATAGACTTTTGATGTTTCGGAATCGGTAAGAAATACTCCCTATGCATAACGCGCGCCCGGCGGTTTCAAACCACCGGGCGCGGAGAATTGGCCGTTAAATGATTTAAATCTCAACTTTTTCCAACTTGATGAGATATGAGGTGAAGTTGGGGAGCGTCAGATAAGCCGCCGCCGTTTTTCCGGTCACGATCTCTTCGCGAATTAACTCTTCATCGTGCGTTTCGTCCAAAATGTAATAGGAGAGCTTCATCGGCTCCGTGATGTTCATGTCGGCAAACGTAAGCTTGACGCTTCTTGCCTCCGCTTGGTCGTTTTCGTCAAAATGCGTGACAAGAACTGCCATTTTTCCGTTTTCGGCCTGCTCTTTGGCGGCGCAGACATATAACGGTTCATAGTCGCTCGTCGCCTCTACCGACATGCCGCACTTGACAAGCGCATTGAACATGCGGAACGGATAGTAACCCTTTAAACGGTCGCAGACATAATCCGAATTGAAAAGACCGTTCATCGGGCAGGGTCTTGCGTCGTAATACATGAGTAAATCTAACGGACGGTATTGCGAACCGCTCATGACAGCCGCCGTGAAAGCCGCACCCTTTAAGCCCTTTTCGGCTTTGAGGGAATACAGCCATTCGTCTCCGCTGAAACTTCTCACATAGTTCCATTCGTTCAAAATGCTTTCGGTTTCGGTAAAGCCGTTAGCATCGAGAAGCTCGCGGACTTCGGATTCGATTTTTAAAACAATGCCGGGATGGTTGGCATAGCAGTGCCAGGAGAAGAAGTCAAGCGGTACATTGTGCTCTTTGACATAAGGAAGAAAGGCCTTTGTCCAATCCGTGATAGCAACGGTTAGGGCAGGACCGCCGATTTTGAGATGAGGAAAGCATTTCTTCAAATGCGTTGCCGCTACGCGGTATAATTCAAAAAATTCGCGCATGGTGCCGCCCCAGCATTTTTTGTCAACATAATCCGCGTCATCCGGCGCACCGTCCGGTTCGTTCCAGATTTCCCAGTATTCAATGTCATACCGGAATCCGTCTGCCCAACCCTCGGTATAGTGACGGATAATATGTTCGCAGATTTCTGCCCATTTCTGATTGTCTTTCGGCGGAAGTGTGCCGTATTTTTTCGGCCAGTGCTCAATTTTCGAGCCAAGGCGGTAAAACGGCTTGACTCCGGCAAATACCATGACTTTGAGATATTCGTCGGTGAGCGTGAAGTCATAGGAAGCCGGATCGTTGACATCTTTGTCAAAATCGGGGAAAATAGCCAACATATCAACCGTGTGTTCGCCGCCGTAGTTGGCATAAAAAGCGGCGTCGTGCGTTCTTGCATAAGGAATTTCAGCCTCGCGGAAGGCATCGATGTTGGTGATACGCTGATCGACCGTGAATTTGTAGACCGGGCCGTTGTTGACGGCATGCATAGGCTTCATCTTGCCGGTGTTTTTGGAAAAATTGACTTGAATATGGTTCATGAGCTGTTCCTCACTTTTCTTTTATAGGATTCAAGTTGATTATAATGCAAGCAGGATGAAATGTCAATCGGTTTGTTTACGAAATTTTTTCGTAAAGAGATGAGCCCTTATTGAGGGGAAACACGGCTTTTCTTATAAAAAAATCCGCGGCATATGCCTGCGGATTTTTTGGTTTTATGGTAAACGGCTTACATTTCGCAGAGTGCGGCATTCTTAGTCATACAGCTTTTTGAACAGTTCCAGACTTTCTTCCGGCGGCATGGTCGGAAAGTATTCCAAGCCGCATGCTCCGGTATAGCCAGCCTTATCGATGGCATCGAAAACGACCGTATAGTTAAGCTCCCCGTTCTGCAATTCATGCCGACCCGGATGCCCGGCCGCATGAAGATGGGCAATGCAGTCCAGATTTTTCGTAACCGACGGAATAATATTGCCCTCCATGATCTGTTGATGATACATGTCGTAAACCACTTTGACAAACGGATTAGCTACTTCATGGATCATGTCAAACGCTTCGGAGGAGCTTGTCAGATAGTAGCCGTGATGATCCACATACGTGTTTAAAGGCTCAATCATGAGCGTTACGCCATATTCTTCCAAAATCGGTACAGCCGCGCGGAGTGTCGTAACAATGCTTTCGTGCTGGTACGCACGTTCGGCGCCTGTGTCCGGCCCGACCTGTGTGATGAGTTTTCTGACTCCCATTTTTCCGGCAGCCTCACAGCTTTGGCGGAGCGCATCCAGATAGGTTTCGCGGTTTTCGGGAGAAGTCATGTTGAATTCCGATGTGCACATGCTGAGCAGTGTCACGCCGGTTTCCTTGCAGGTTTCGCGTACTTTTTCAAAGTCAAGCCCCTGCCAACGGTAGGTTTCGGCCGCGTTAAAGCCCAAAGATGCGACCTTTCGCAATGCGTCACAAAAATCAAGTTTTCCGAAAAAACACGGAATCGGAATGCAGAAATGCATAAATATCTTCCTTTCCTCCAAACGGGCATGCCGCTTTGTTTGTCTGTTTCCATTATACGGAAAAAACGGCGGAAAGTCAAGGAAAATGTGGACAGAATTGCCAAAAGATTACGCGGCTTTTCTTTTGAGAAAAGAGAGCAGATTCAAGGGCGCAGCCTTTTTTGTGACCTACGATAAAATGGCGCGATCGTTGGCAAATTCACTGCCGCTTGCCTTGGTGAACAGAGAAAGCAGATTTTCAACCGTCAGTTTTTCCTTTTCTTCGCCGCGGATATCAACGATCACTTGCCCCTCATGCAGCATGATAAGACGGTTTCCGTGCTTGATTGCGTCACGCATGTTGTGCGTGATCATGAGCGTGGTCAAATGGTTTTCCGCAACGATCTTGTCGGAAATTTCCAGTACCTTGGCCGCCGTTTTCGGGTCAAGCGCGGCGGTGTGCTCGTCTAAAAGCAATAACTTCGGCTGATTGAGCGACGCCATGAGTAACGTCACCGCCTGCCTCTGACCGCCCGAAAGAAGTCCGACTTTGCTTGAAAGTCTGTCCTCCAAGCCAAGTCCGAGTTCGGCAAGCATTTCCCGGAATTTTTTGCGTTCTGCCGACGTAATGCCCCAACGCAGACCGCGGCGCTTGCCGCGGCGCGCCGCAAGCGCAAGATTTTCGGCAATTTCCATGTCTGCGGCTGTGCCAAGCATCGGATCCTGAAAGACGCGTCCTAAGAATTTGGCGCGCTTGTATTCCGGCATGGCGGTTACATCGTGTCCGGCAATCCGAATATGGCCGCTGTCCGGTTTCCATACACCGGCAATGGCGTTCAACATCGTGCTTTTTCCGGCGCCGTTGCCGCCGATGACCGTGACGAAATCGCCCTCTTCCAGCGTGAGATTCAATCCGGAAAGTGCCACTTTTTCATTGATCGTGCCGGGGTTGAAGGTCTTGTAAACATCTTTTAATTCAAGCATGGGTGCTTTTACATTCGGTTCAGACATGAGCTTGTTCCTCCTTTTGACCGTTTTTTCCGGCTTTGCCGGAATCGACTGGCTTTTTTGCGGAATTTCCGGCAAAGTAGGTCTTTTTCCAATAGGGGACGGCGAGGAAGATAGCAACCACCAAAGCCGATAACATTTTCAAAAGGTCGGTGTCGAGGCCGATATAGATGACTGTTTGGTACACGATATAGTAGACAATACCGCCGCAGACAACGCCGGTCAGCTTGGCGGCAAAGTTGCGCGAGATGTGCGACATGATCGCCTCTCCGATGATGACGGCGGCAAGGCCTATAACGATAGCGCCGCGCCCCATGTTGATGTCCGCCTGCCCGAGATATTGGGCGAGCAGTGCGCCGGAAAGCGCCACTAAGCCGTTGGAAATTACAAGCGCTAAAATTTTGTTGAATTCGGTGTTAATGCCTTGGGCGCGGCTCATGCTCTGATTGCAGCCGGTGGCACGGATGCCGCTGCCCAGTTCTGTTCCGAAGAACCAGTATAAGATCGCGATGATAACGGCGCAGAACAAGAGCAGCGTTACAATGGTTTCGACGCGTTTCAAGGGCGTGGCAAGCACATAAACGCTTCTGGCGTTGACCGTCTGGTTGGCTTTGCCCATAATCTTCAAGTTGACCGACCACAGCATGAGCTGCGTCAGAATTCCGGCTAATATCGGCGGAATTCCCATAAAGGTGTGCAGGATACCCGTTACAAGACCGGCACACATACCGGCTATCACGGCAACAAGCATGGCAAGCCATACGTTTACGCCTGCCGCGACAAGCATAGCGCATACCGCGCCGCCCGTACACAGCGAGCCGTCTACCGTCAAGTCGGCGAAATCGAGAATTCTGAATGTAATGTATACGCCGATTGCCATGATTCCCCAGATCATTCCCTGGGCAATGGCGCCCGGCATGGCGTTAAGCAGTCCAAGCATGTGTTTGTACATTCCTTTCGTGTTTTTTTCGTATTCACTTTTCAAAGCGTGCCTTTTCTTAATCAAACGCGCGCTTTGAAAAACGGGGGAAAACCGCTTTGACGCGGTTTTCCCTGCAAGTCGTGAAAACGGACCGGTTTTATTCTGCGGTTTCAATCGCGACGTAGTCGTCGGGAACGGTAATGCCGAGTTCATCACAGATAGCCTTGTTGTACTTCTTGACCGGAGTCTCAACGTATTCAATCGGCATTTCGGAAATTTTTGCTTCGCCGGTCAGAATCTTGGCGGCCATTTCACCGGTTTTTACGCCGAGGTCGTAATAGCTGATCGAAAGGGTCGCTACGCCGCAGCCGGAGCAGATGCCCTCTTCGCCGGCGATGATCGGCACTTTCTTGGGGAGTACGACGTTGTTGATGGTCTGTGCGCAGGAAGCGGCTGTGTTATCGGTCGGAATGTAGAGAACGTCGTTGTCTTCGGCGGCCTTGTCGGAAACCTGGGCTACGTCGTTGGAGTCGGAGAATTTGTATTCGGTGCAGGTAATGCCCTTGCTTTCCAGAATCTCCTTGACAACGCTTACCTGATAAACGCTGTTTGCTTCGGCGGAGCAGTACAAAAGGCCGACATTCTTGGCGTCCGGGAACAGGTCGAGAATCATCTGTGCCTGTTCGGAAAGAGGCGCAAGGTCGCTGGTGCCGGAAATGTTGCCGCCGACCGTGCCGGAGAAGTTGTCAATGCCGAGCGCAACACCGTATTCGGTAATGGAAGTGCCTAAAATCGGAATAGTGGTGGTAGCGCCGGCAGCCGCCTGCAAGGCAGGGGTAGCGTTGGCGAGGATCAGATCCACGTTTTTGGAAACAAAGCTGTTGGCGATAGTCACACAGGTGTTGGCCTCGTTTGCAGCGTTCTGCTCGTCAAATTTGACTTTATCGCCGAGTTTTTCGACCAATGCGTCTTTAAAGCCTTGGGTAGCGGCGTCAAGGGCAGGGTGAGTAACAAGCTGGCTGATGCCGACTGTGTAGGTATCGTCTTTCTTTCCACAGGAAGCGAGTGCGAGAACCGACGCGCATACGAGTACGCATACAAGCATCAGCGAAAGAAGTTTTTTCATGTTCATGATTTTTTCCTCCGGATCATAATAAAGTGTAGAATTTATATCCGGCAAAAGCGAAACGGCGTGCCGTTTACATTTTTTGCGTGATATACGGTTTTTATGCGGAGCGCTTGCGGCAAAACGCATTCTTAAACGTCCGTAAAGATGTAACGAAGTAAAGCAAATGAAAAAAGAAAAAGCCCTGCACCAACGGTGCAGGGACGAAAGAACGTGTTACCACTCTGCTTTGCGGACGTTCTTGCGGACGCCGCCTCAGGAAGCGGACAAATGCATAGCGAAAAGACGCGGCATTTGTTTGCTTCGGCGATATAACGGTCGCTTCCGGCGTCGCTTACTGGGACTTTTATCAAGCGGTTGGGCGGCGCAGCTTGCAAAACGAACTTCCGTTTCTTACTTGCTGTTGTCTTGCACCGGCCGACAACTCTCTTGAAGCTTTGGGAAACATACTCTTTTTTGCTCAGGCACTTTTGTTTTTGGATGATACATATTTTAGCATGCGTATCGGGTTTTGTCAAGAAATTTTTTTAACAGATAATTCGGAAATATTTTTTCTTGTTTTTGAACATTTCCACAAAATGTGAACGCAAAATAAATAAAAAACACGCGGTTTCGTTTTGCGTATCATTTTTCATCCGTGCCATAGGAAAAACAAGGAAAACGGTTGACAAACGGGCAAAGCCGTGCTATTCTTTTTTAAAATGCACCGCGGAATCAAAAGGTGCAAAATCTGAGAAATCTTTTCAAGAGAAGAATTATGTTGATAACCGATCCGAAAGAACTGGAAAAATTCAAGACGCAACGCCGGCTGTGGCAAGGCATTCCGGGACTCGAAAAAACCAAGAAAGGCCGTCTTTTCGCCTGTTTTTACTCAGGCGACCATTGTGAAGACCGAAACAACGTCTGCCTGCTTGTCAAGAGCGATGACGACGGCAAAACGTGGAGCGAGCCGATAGCCGCCGCCTACCGTTCCAAACTGTTTCGCTGTTATGATCCCTGTCTGTGGATAGACCCTTTGGGGCGGCTTGGGTTTTTGTGGGCGCTTGCGCCGAACCGTGCGGTTTATGCTTCGGTCTGCGAAGAGCCGGATGCGGAAGAACCGGTGTTTCTTCCGGAAAGAATAATCGGTCACGATGTCTGTATGAATAAGCCGACCGTGTTATCCGGCGGCACATGGCTGTTCCCGATTGCTGTCTGGGACAAGATCATGCGTTTCCCGCATATTCAGGATTCCGAATCGGAGCAAACCGGTGCGTTTGTGTATGAAAGCCGCGATAACGGGAAGAGTTTCGTCCGGCTCGGATACCCCGAAAGCGACGCGCATTCGTTCGACGAACATATGACGGTGGAACTGAAAGACGGCCGCGTCATGATGCTGATCCGCACCAGAAAGGGCATTCAGAAATCCTTTTCCGCCGACGGGGGAAACACATGGACCAAAGCGGTCGATTTTGATTTTCCGACCCCGGATTCACGCTTTTTTATCCGCCGTCTGAAATCGGGAAATCTGCTTTTGGTTTCGCACTATGAGTTTACCGGAAGAAACAATCTTACGGCGTTTTTATCGGAAGATGACGGCAAGAGCTGGAACTACCGTATGTTGTTAGATGAACGCGACGCGGTTTCCTATCCGGACGGGGTGGAGGACGAAAATGGCTATATATGTCGTTTATGACCGTGAACGCGGCGATAAAGCGTCGTATGAAGAAGCACGCAAAAGCGCACGGGAAATATTGTTTGCCAAATTCACCGAAGAGGACATTAAAAACGGCGCGCCGTTAGATTCAGAAAGCCGCTTGAAATGCGTGATTTCAAAGCTTGGCGATTATGAGGGAGACACGGTAACGCCATATGAACCGAAGAAATATTGCAGTCAAAGCGATATTCCCGAAATTCTCGCACAGGTTTCGGATGTAAAATCGCTTGAAACCATGTTGAAACTGTACTTTCATGCCAACATAGAGGCTTTGCGGAAAGATAAAAATCTGGACGCCGAGTGGAACTTCCTTTTGGGCGAGCTTGGCAAACACAAAGACGTGGATACCGGCATTTTGGAAAAGCTGCTTGCTTTGCTGGGCCGCGTGTAAAGACGGCAGATAAAAACAGACCGACGGGGAAAAATCCGTCGGTCTGTTTTTTATGTAATTTACGTGTTACTTATTTTCTCTTGGAGAGAACGTCAGCCTCGTATTTCTTGATTTCTTCAAACCAGCTCTTGTCGCCGGCTACGCCGCATCTTTCGCAGTATTCTGCCCAAACGTCGCCGAACGGAAGCGTCTTGACTTCTTCCTGCATCATCATAAGTTCGGTGAGCTTGTTTTCATCTTGCAAAGCTTTGAGAGCTGCGTTCGGGGAAAGCATCGCGTAAAGCAGCGCTTTCTGCCAGCTGCGCAGACCGACAGCCCAAGCGGAAATACGGTTAATGCTTGCGTCAAAGTAATCAAGCGCCATGTAAACGCGTTCAAGAGCGTCGTTGCGGACAATCTCTTTTGCCATTTCTCTGGTCTCATCGTCAAAGAGGAGAACATGGTCGCTGTCCCAGCGAACGCCGCGTGTGATATGGAGCGCGATTTCGGGGAAGAAGCAGAGAAGCGCCGGAATCTTATCCGAAACGACTTCGGTCGGATGATAGTGACCGTTGTCCATTAACGGCAGGCACTTATCTTTATGTTCTGCGGCAAAGCTGAGCGTAAATTCCGCAGAACCGGCGGTGAAGGATTCCACACCGATACCGAACACCTTGGATTCTACGCAGGGCTTTACGAGATTGAAATCATACGGTTCGGACAGGATTTCTTCGATGGAAGCCTTATAGCGCATACGCGGCCCCATTCTGTCTGCCGGAATATCCTTGTAACCGTCGCCGGTCCAGATATTCATAACGCAGGGAATGCCGGTTTCCTTGGCAAAATATTCGGAAATGCGGATGCAGGCCTTGCCGTGATTGATCCAGAAACGTCTGGTCTCCTCATCCGGGCTGGAAAGCGTTAAGCCGTCCTTTACCTTGGGGTGAGAGAAGAAAGTCGGGTTAAAATCGATGCCGAGGCCTCGTTCCTTGGCAAAGTCCACCCATTTCTTGAAGTGTTTGGGTTCAAGCGCGTCACGGTCAGCGAATTCGCCTTTTTCAAAAATGGCATAGCAGGCGTGAACGTTGATCTTCTTTTTGCCGGGGACAAGGGACATAGCCTTATCCATGTCGGCAAGCAGTTCTTCGGGGGTTCTTGCCTTTCCGGGATAGTTGCCGGTGGTCTGGATACCGCCGGTGAGAGGGCCGTCATGGTCGAAACCGATAACGTCGTCGCCCTGCCAGCAGTGCATGGAGACCGGAACGGTCTTTAATTTTTCAATCACCTTTTCGGTGTCTACGCCGTAAGAAGCGTAAATGGCTTTTGCGGATTCATATCTCGCGTTCATGTTTCATCCTCCTGATATTTTTCTATATAAGCCTCACATGTTGACAATTTTCTTGAATCTTTCGTAGCCCTCGTCCCACATATCGGTATCGTGCGGCTCGAAATAAGAGATCTCAAAGGAATTTGCGATCACTTCGCGCGCTTCTTTTACGTCCTTGATCTCGCCGGCGGCAATTGCCTGAACGGCGATATTGCCGAGAGCAGTCGCCTCAACTGGGCCGGTGTAGACAGGACGTCCGCAGGCGTCTGCCGTCAGCTTGCACAGCGGAACTTCCTTGGTGCCGCCGCCGACAATGTTGATAAACGGCGCACGGTGTCCGGTAATCTCGTCGATCTTTTCGGCGGTGCTGCGGTAGCACATGGCGAGACTATCGAAAATGCAGCGCACGATTTCGCCCTTGGTTTCGGGAACGTGCTGGCCGGTCTTCTTGCAGAATTCCACAATACGCTTGGGCATGTTGCCGGGCGTCTGGAATACAAGATCGTCGGGATTGATGAAGCAGGCAAGCGGTTTGGAGGCCATAGCCATGTTGCTGAGTTCGTCGAAGGAGATCTTTTCACCCTCGCGCGCCCATTGACGGCGGCTTTCCTGTTCGATCCAGAGCCCCATGATGTTCTTCAAGAAACGGATCTTGCGGCCGGTGCCGCCTTCGTTGGTGAGATCGTATTTATAGGCAAGCTCGCCGGTCAGAGGCTCGGGAATTTCCTTGCCCATGAGCGACCAGGTGCCGCTGGATATGTAAACAAAATCATCGTCCTTGGCCGGAACGGCAACAACGGCAGAAGCAGTGTCATGCGATGCGCAGGCAATGACTTCGGCGTCGGTTGCGCCGACTTCGTCGGTAATGTGCGGCAGTAATTTGCCGGCGGAAGTGCCGGGCTGTACAATCTCGCCGAACATTTCTTTCGGGAAACCGAGTTTGTTAATGATATCCCACGACCAGTTGCGGCTCTTGGCGTCGAGAAGCTGAGAGGTGGAGGCGATGGTATATTCGGTCTGCTTGGTGCCGGTGAGGAAGTATTTCAAAAGGTCGGGCACAAAAAGCATATCCTTGGCATTGGCAAACTTATACGGGTCTTTCACAAACGAATAAAGCTGATAGATCGTGTTGAAATTCAAGAACTGCGTACCGGTAATGCGGTAAAGCTCTTCTTTCGGAATAATCTTGAAAAGCTCGTTCATCAGTTCGTGCGTCAGCCGCGGGTCACGGTAGTTATAAGGGTTGCCGATGAGCTGACCCTCATAGTCGAGAAGGCCGAAATCAACGCCCCAGGTGTCGATGGAAATGCTCTTTATATCTTTGTTGTCCGAGAGTAAGCAGTTGGAGATCGCATGCTTGATCTCTGTAAACAGCTTCAACATGTCCCAGTACAAAGCGCCGTGGATGTTGACCGGGTCATTGGTGAAACGGTGCGTTTCTTCAAGAGAGATCTTATTGCCGTCGAATTTTCCGACAATGCCTCTGCCGCTGGAAGCGCCGAGGTCGATGGCAAGCATTTTTAATGTTTTGCTCATGATGATTCCTTTCGTTTATATTCATATATTCATTTTATTCTATGCTGTGTGGACCGCGTCAGATGCGTGCAAGAATACCGCGGAGAGCGGCAAGAGCCGTATCAAAGGCTTCTTCGGGAGAAGCATAGGCGTTTTGAACCTTGATATCGTCGAGATTGGAAAGCTTATTTAAGCCGTCGAATACCGTTAAATGCGGTTCAAGCGTCAGAAACGTATCTTTGTCGGTGAATTTGTCGTAGGCGGAAAGAATTTCGTAAACCTTGCCGTCGCCTTCACCGGCCGGAACAATACGCGTGTCAAAGAACGCATCCTTGATATGAATGTATTCAATGTACGGCGCAAGATATTCATAGCCTTTTATGGGATCTTTCTGGCAGAAAGCAAAATTGCCCATATCGAGTACACTCTTCATGCGACCGTTAAAATGCTTCATTAAATCCAGACAATCCTCCGGCGCTTCACCATAAATGGCCTTTTCGTTTTCGTGGCACAGCGTGACTCCGCGTTTTTCGGCAAGCTCCAAAAGAATTTCAAGGCGTGCCATGACAGCTTCTCTGTGCATATGGACGTCGGTATCTTTGGGATAGAAAAAGCTGAACATGCGGATATTTTTCGTGCCGAAAATTTCGGCGATATCCATCACATGCTCAAACAGGCGGATGTGCTCGGCAAAATCGTCGTCTACGCTGATTTTGCCAATCGGCGAACCGACCGAAGAAACGCCGATTCCGCAGGAATCCATCATTTTTTTAGCGCTTTTCGCTTCATCTAAGGTCAATGCGGCAACACCGGTGCCGTTAATGTTGCGCGGTTCGATAAAGGAAATCTCTCTGCTTTTCAGATAGTCGAGCTGTTTTGTAAAATCCGACGAAACTTCGTCGGCAAATGCGCTAAGTATGTATTTGGCCATTGTTCTTCTCCTCTTTTTGCCTTTTATAGCTTTTTTCCCTATACAGCGCTATTATACACGACTTACCGGATTTTGTAAATAGCAAAAAGGGAATTTTTTCAGAAAAAAACAAAAAAAGACAGAAAAAAACAGAAAACGACAGACCGAAAGTCGGACAACCGCGCAAAATCAAAGAAAAATTCGGATTTATCTTATGAAAGAACAGCCGGGAAAGGGCGGACTATGCAATAAACTGCGCTATCCACTCCGCAAGATATACCGCCGCGCAGGCCGCCAGCGCCACGGTCACAAGTCCTCTGCCGAAGTAAGCAAGCACAAGTGCCGCCGCAAATCCGGCAAGCGCTGAATACAGATGCCCGGTCGAGGAAAAAATGGCCGGAATTGTCATAGCGGCAAGTACCGCATACGGGATATAATAGAGGAAAGAACGGATAAAGCGGTTCTGTATCTTTTTGCGGAACGCGATGAACGGGATCACACGGATAAGGTAAGTCACGCCTGCCATAACCACAAGGTTGGCTATCAGAGAGGGGGAAATGCTCATGCCGCCTGCCCCCTTTCTGCGTTTTGTCCGGGTTCATCCGGATCTTGAACCGGTGCGATGAACGCTCCGAAAGCTGACGCGGCAAGTGCGCAGATAATAATGACAAAACCGGAGGAAACGTTTTTCAAAAACGGGATATAAGCAAACGCACACGACAGCGCGACCGAAAGAAGAACGACCGCCGTGATTGGGCGTGAAAAGCGCATGGCCGGAATAAAAATGGCAAGAAACATGCCGTAAATGGCGATTCCGAGCGCGGAGGCAAGCGATTGCGGCAGGATGTTTCCGGCCGCCGCACCGAGAAACGTGCCGCCTGTCCACCCTAAAAAGGGCAGAAGAATCAGCCCGAACATATATTTTTGACCGACTTCGCCCTTTTTGGCACTGGCCACCGCGAAAATTTCATCGGTATTGCCGAACGCAATGAGAAAACGTTCCGGCAAGGTGACGCTCTTATGCATTTTCTGCGAAAGGGAAATGGACATAAGCGCATAGCGAAGATTGATGACAAGCTGCGTTAAAGCCATTTCCACAAGCGAGCCGCCGCCAAGAATCAGGTTTAACCCGGCGAACTGACCGGCAGAGGTCAGATTGGTCATGGAAATGAGTACGGCAATAACGGTCGGCAGTCTGCCGGCAGAGGCCATTATTCCGAATGTAAAAGAGACCGAAAGATAGCCGAGGGCAATCGGAATACCGTCGGAAAGACCGGTCTTAAAAGAATTGAGATAGTTTTTTTCGGAGGTTTGAGAAGTCATGATCTGTCCTGAAAGCATAGCTTTTTGAAATAGAGTTTAAACGATCGTGCCGCCGCCGACCACCGTGTCGCCGTCATATAGGACGACAGCCTGACCCTTGGTGATAGCGCGCTGGGGTTCGTCAAATTCGATGCGAAGCCGGTCGTCGCCGATTTGCGTGACGGTGGCAGGCTGTTCTTTCTGACGGTAGCGAACCTTGGCGGAAACGCGCAGGGGGGCGTCGATCCGGTCGATCGGAATGAGATTGATGTCGGCCGCTTCCAAAACCGAAGTGAACAGTTCCTCGTTCCGGCCTAACACAACGGTGTTGTCCTCCGGCCGGACGGCTTTGACATACCAAGGCTGTTCCGAGGAAATGCCGAGTCCTTTATGTTGGCCGACCGTGTAATAAATAATTCCTTTGTGACGGCCTAAGACATTCCCGTCCGTATCGACAAAATTTCCGGCCGGATAGTCTTTTCCGGTCTGTTTTTTGATAAAATCGGCGTAAGTGCCGTGCTGAACGAAGCAGATATCCTGACTGTCGTGCTTGCGTGCATTGACAAAGCCGTTCTGTTCGGCAATGTCGCGCACCTCGGTCTTTCGGAGCGCGCCGAGCGGGAAACGCGTGTGCGCTAACTGCTCCTTGGTCATGGCATATAAAACGTAGCTCTGGTCCTTGGTGTCATCGAGCGCTTTTTTCAAGAGATAACGGCCAAGCGTTTTGTCATATTCGATTCTTGCGTAATGACCGGTCACGACATAGTCGAACCCCAATTCCTTGGCGCGTAAAAACAGCTTGTCGAATTTCAGATGCCGGTTGCAGTCAATGCAAGGATTGGGCGTGCGGCCGTTTTCATAATCGCCGATAAAACGGTCAATGACGGTGGTGTGGAAAAGATCGGAAAAGTTGAAAACATAGTGCCGCATACCGAGAGACGTGCAAACGCTCCGTGCATCCTCCACGTCCTCCAACGAACAGCAGGAGTTTTCGCGGACATCGCAGCATTCGACCATATCTTCGTCGTAAAACAGCTTCATGGTCGCACCAATGCATTCAAAACCCTCTTTTACGGTAAGAAGCGCCGCAACGCTGGAATCCACGCCGCCGCTCATGGCGATGATGGCTTTTTGGTTCATAGTTTTGTTCCTTTTTATTATGGGCAAACATATTTCGGATAAGACCGATACGAATAGTATTATAACACGTTTTAGCGGCAAGTCAAGCCACACAAAGCAAAAGTTTCGTGTTTTTTACGGCAAACGCGAAAAAACTTTGGAAAAGATATTGACAAATCCGGTTTTGGGTGATATAATAGGCAAGTAAATTTCGCTGGTATGGCTCAGTTGGTAGAGCAGTTGATTCGTAATTGCGTTATGAATTATACAACTAAATAGTTTGCTGGTGTAGCACAGTCGGTAGTGCAGCTGATTCGTAATCAGCAGGTCGTGTGTTCAAGTCACATCACCAGCTCCAAACCCTTATGGCAAGCCCCTTTTTGTGGTTTTTACAATCACAGAAAGGGGTTTGTTTTTTGTGTAATTAACAGGTCTGTAAGCTGGCGGATTAGCCGCAAGATGAGAAAAATTTTGGGGACTGATTTTTTTCGTAATCTACTGCCGCTAATTCCACCCACATATTATACTATAAACTCAATACTATTTCAAGTATAATATGACTTTTGCAAATTTTGTGCAATCAATTGTGCCTATCAAAAATAATCGGTAATTTTTGACCGCTCGCACTTTACTTTTTAAAAATAATATGTTATACTGCAAATGTAAGCAAAAATAATCCCTGCGCAGAGGTGATGTTGATTATAGATATTCCGAATAAAGGAGAATAACGATTATGAAAAGAAAAATTAACAATATAGAAGACTACGGTGTATCCATTCGCAGCGCATTTGACAGCTTTATTACAACCAAACAGTCTGAGGGGCGCAGAGACGCTACTATCAGCTCTTATAAACGCTCAATCATAGATTTTATGAAGTTTTGCGAAGACAATGGATATAGCGATATTTCGGCGATTAACAAAGACCTCCTTGAAAAATACAAAATTCATCTTTTAAGCAAAGATATATCCGCAGAAACGCGAAATACATATTTGAGAACGGTAAAAGTTTTCACTTCTTACTTGTTCGATGAAGAAGACATTACACCTTTTAGAATCAAACTGTTCCAAGCTCCCGCCAAAGAGGAAGTGTCCGTGTATTCCGATGAGGAAATTAAGAAACTTCTGAATTGCCGCTACAAAAACTCAAAATCGTTCAGCGAAGTCAGAGACTATTATCTGATGCTTACATTTTTGCTCTCTGGTGTAAGGCGCAGCACGCTTGCGAATATGCTCATAGAAGATGTTCGTTTTGACGAGGATGTTTTGATTCTTCGTCACATCAAGAGAAACAACGTCTTTAAGATTCAGCAAATCCCGCTCAATCCTGACCTGAAAGTTGCTTTGAAAAAATATCTGCGGCGTACTCACCTTGTTGAGCAAGGCGTTAAATACCTTTTTCCGAATGTTGAGGGGGAAATGCTGTACCCTGATTCCATTTCCCGAAAAATGTATAAAATCTGCGAAGTCGCGGGGATAAAGCCGAGGTCGTGTCATGAATACAGACGGACATTTGCTACGAAGACATACAACACACTTGAAGATACCGAAAAAACAAGAAAACTGATGCTGATTAGCGATAGCCGCGTGTTAAAGCGGTATATAAATGAAGACATGGATATGCTGAAAGAGAGTGCCGACAAACTCAACTTCGTCACACAGATTTTAGCGCCGCGCCCGTTAATCGGCAGCATGAAAAAAGGAGTATAATCAATGGATAAGAACAAGATTCAAGAGAACAGAGAGCGTTTGAACGCTCTTTGTTCCCCGAAAACGGCAGAGCAATTCCGAGAGAAGAACAAGAGCCTTGTGTATTCACAATCCGCAACTTGTCGGGATAGCGTATATAATGCAGCCGATAAAGATTTCTTAGAGTATCGCAAAAAGGAACTCGGTCTGACCAACAGCGATATACTGATGATTTTCAACAACTTGTTGGGGCGCGTTATCACAGATGCAACACTTCGGCGCAAGATGGCGGGCAAGTCGGACTTCAACGCAAGTGAAATCGTCGCGCTGGCATTGATTCTTGAAATGACCCCTCGCGATGTTTTAGAGTGCTTTCACTTATATCCGAATATGTAATATATATATAATCACTCGGTTGGTTACGGCTTTTACACTTTCCATCTGAGTGATATTACCCCTCAAACCGTTTTGAGTGATAAGCAAACCTCCTTTATCACTACAATATAGAAATAAATAATACGGGGAATCCTGACAGGGATATAACGCCAGACCTCGCCTACACCCCCTTGCTATCGCGGCGGGGGCTTCGCTTCGCTGCGGTTCGGAATAATGGCTTCGCCACCGATTTTGCTTGCAAAATCTTTATTCCGAACTTTCGGCTCGGTCTGGCGGAGCCTCGACGGGAAGTTTTACGTCACGGCTTCGCCGTGGCGTAAAACCCCAAAAGCAAAGGAGGAATTATAAATGAGAAAGGAAAATTACATTCAAAAACTTAATTGCAAAGACGAGCAGCTTTGCAGAATTCTGAAAGCGTCGCATCATATGAGTCAATCACAAGTTGAAAGTATCATTTCAAAGAATAGAATCAGGGCGTATCAGCATCAAGGCGTGTTGAAAAAGATTCACTACATCGCGCAGGGCAGACAGCATACGGCGTATGAATTGACAACGGCGGGCAGGAACTTCATTCGCAAGCACTATCCCGAAATGGGGAGTTACTTTTATTCATCTGCAACAGCTGTGCGGCACAATATACGACTTGCAGAACAGGTCATGCAGCACGAACGCTGGCTGAACGAACGAGAGCTGCGGCAGGAGCTAATGACGCGCATCGAGCGCATACAGGATGATGAGGAACGCTTTGAGCAGCTTCGTCGTTTGGAAAGCGGCGAATACTCTGTGCCAGACGGCGGCTATATTGACGATGACGGCAGCGTTGTGTGTATTGAGATAACAAACGAAAACTACACACAGGAGATTCTGGAAACAAAAGAAGCGTGTTCGGCGGCGTTGGGCGCAAGCATACGCTTTATAAGGCAATAAGGGGGCGAGCGCAATGACCAGTGAACAAGTCTTCGCACTGCAAAGCTACTACATTCCGAAATACGCTGACCTTTTTGCCGCGATAGCGGATATGGGCGGCATGATATTTCGACAGCAGCTTTGCAGATTGCTCTATAACAATCAAGAGGACAGCGCGTGCATGAGCAGACTGATAGATAAGCTGTTGGAAGCACAATTATTTCGAGAAGAATTTGTCGGAAGAAACATGGTGCTTACTTTAACCTATCCTGTCATGCGATATTTAGATATTCAGCGAACGGTCAGGTTAAGTAATGCTCGTATCAAACTTGCCGCATTAGTGCTGGAAAAGTATTTAAGACAAGGCATTTATAAAGAAGAATATCCAGCTTTGGCATTGAGAAATAAATTGAAAAAATCATCATTTCGCAAATTTCAGCCGCACGGATTCGGGCACATGGAACAACTGCAAAGAATCATAAAAGTATTTCAAGAAAAGGGATATAAAACAGACGGACTAAAATATCAATATGAGCGGATGGAAAAACGTTTTACATATTGTTGCAGAAAAGAATATAATTCAGAGTATAAACTAAACCTGACTTCGGAAGCAGACTTCTATACTTTAGAATGCAAAAATATTTATCTTCTCGGAATAAGAGAAATTACAAATGAATACGGCACGGTAAAACCACAAGCAATCATAGAAGTATACTTAGTCTCGGATTGGAACGCCCAAAGACTTGCAAAGAATATCATTGAAGCAAAGCGAACAATAGAAAGTACGATTCAAAATGACTGTGATAGTATTATACGAATCTATTCACATGAAAAAGAAAACATTGAATACATGAATAAAGTTTACAAACATCTTAAAACATATCCTGAATTTTCTTTGGCAGAAATGGCACGAAATCAAGTTTCGTTTTTCTATTTTGATACGAAAAACACGCTATTCAGCGGAATCGAACCATCTTTACTCAGATAGAACACTTTTAATTGATATATTGAAAAGTAAAATCATATGATATAATAAATCACCCGTAAAGGGTGAGATAAAATAAAAATGGCAGGAAATAAAATGGTGCCAAAAAATATCCTCTCAAGTGCTCTCAGCAGCTGTTATATTCAGTTGCTGAGAGTGTTTTTTGTTTCTGCTTAATGAGCCGCACAAGCAAAAAGCCACTCTCGATTTAAAATCGAGAGTGGCACTACTTATTGTCACAAATAAAACGAAGCAACGGCGACAGGCATCGCAATTGTAAATTCAAACTATAAATAGCAACAACACAGGTTAAAGTTTTATTTATATAATTAAAAATGATGTTTAAGGCTAATCAATATACAAACTCGGTAATAAAATTGTTGAGAAAAGCATGTTATTTTAACAATAAAAAAACAGAGCAGCTGCAACTGCTATGTTTTTTTATTCCTCAAGAATTAAAGGAACAAAAACTATGATTAATTTATATTAAATCATATGTGTAATAAAATAAATATATAAACATAAAACGTTCGATATATGAAAAATTGTTGGAAAAGCTTTATGCAAAGCAGGTAATAAACTCAAAAAAGAGTATTTTAATGTAAAAAACAGAGCAGGTGCACCTGCTCTGTTTTTTGTTCTTTGCAAAAACAAAGAACTGAATATGAATACCATATTTTATTATATGATTAAAGTTTTATCTTTATCATAAAAATGATGTTCAAATCTGATATTGTTTTTAAATTAAAAGTATGCCAATAGTCAAAATAATGGTATTTCGATGCGCTCGCCCATAAGAACGAGATTGGCTAACATCCAGCAGGTGGTAGTTGACCTTACCGCCTGTTTTTCTTACTTCTTATTGCCCGTAATCTAAACGAAGCAGTAGCGACAGTAACTGCAATTGTTTACCCATGCTAGATAAACTAAATACTATATTATTAAAAGTGTTTGGGCTGTTTAAAATAAAAATTTTACAAAAGAAGACACATCAAATGATTAATTACTTGGTGTGTCTTTATAGTTATTAAACGCATATAAGATTACAAAAACAAGCCATAAACATTTTTATTTTCTATTGTGATATTTAAATTCCTAGTTGTAAATTTATTATTTTGGGAATTATATATTTTTTTAGTTATAATATATGATTTATAATCATTATCAATAGCTAAATATACTTCTATAAGCATTCTATCCGCACCTTTGAAATCGTTCGGTTTTTCAAAAAAATAGAGAAATCCAAATTGCATTAATTCATCATTATCTTCTACTCTTTGTATAGAGGCAGTGTCTAGCATATTTACCAAACTATTTTTTTTGTATTGTTTTTGAAAAGGTATACTATCATTATTTTTAAATATCTTAAATTTGAATCCCGAGATAAAGAACCTTTTACCTAACAGCTCTAAGTCTTTCTTTACTTTAAATAGAAAAACAACTCCGCCATAATCATCTCGACTATTAAGCAACTTTAAACATCCAGAAATATCTTCAATTTCTGAAATCTTTTTAAAAGAATAACATTCAAATTCAACAATTTCCGCAGTTGGTGAGCTTTTTGATTTGTTTAGTGAAAACAAACTACCAATATTGATACCATTATTAATTTCCATTAATATACCTCCTTTATAATTTAATCGTTTTGTTAAGTTAAATGAAAATTGAGATCTCGAACTCCTTATGGTATAATGGT
>ERZ857757.1378-NODE-1378-length-19453-cov-7.406382_pt1 | contig 19453 bp, 18 predicted proteins | sample MGYA00519764_ERZ857757 | MGnify/ENA primary metagenome ERZ857757 (study PRJEB31778, sample SAMEA3449359) | human gut metagenome | biome: human gut; feature: human-associated habitat; material: faeces | place: United Kingdom | collected 2010/2012 ... | reverse complement strand
TTTTTCTGCCCCTACTGCGTAACAAAGGGCATGAAAAAAGCGGCGTTCCTGTTCTTCCGTGTGGAAGTGGGAAACGCCGCTTGTGCGGTGCAATATTTAGTTGTAGTACAAACCATGCTTGTCCGTTGTCCGAAAAACCTTGATTTTACTGTGTTTCAAAAAGTATCGTTATCTAACCTCATCTTTTGAACGTCCCGAGTTTACACGGATGATGGACGATGTGCGAACAGGACGAGTACAGTGTATCGTGGTCAAGGACTTATCCCGTTTTGGCAGGAATTTGGTGGAAACGGGATATTATCTTGAAACTCTGCTCCCGAGGCTTAATGTTCGCTTAATTGCTATCAATGACGATTTTGACAGCAGTCGTGAAAGCGACCGAAACAGTTTAGCCGTTCCGATAAAAAATCTTGTCAATGAAATGTACGCCAAGGATTTTTCACGCAAGGCAACAAGTTATTATGAATTGCACAGTCAAAAAGGCGATGCGAAAATATTGCGTAATACCTATGGATACACGCTTGACAAAACTACGAATACACTCACTCCGAATCCGATAACAGCGCCTATCGTGCAAATAATCTATCGTTGGTTTTTGCAGGGGCAGCCTCTTTCGGTTATTGTAAAACGTTTGAAAAAGCTCGGTGTGATGACGCCCGAATGCTATAAACGCACTTATGAAGAAAACAAGCCTGTTCCCGCTACGGATCGTTGGACACTTGACAGGGTGAAATGTATTTTGCAGAAAGAAACGTATGTAGGCGATACGATTCACGGAAAGAGAAGAAAAACGCTTTACAAAAACATTCCGGCGTATCATACGCCCAAAGATGAATGGATCATACACCGAAATACTCATGAACCGCTTGTTTCACGGTCGGATTTTGACCAAGTGCAGACAATGTTTGAAGAAGTCAGCCGTAAGCGAGAGAAAGAGCACAAAATTGCGCGAAACAATCGGGAATTGACTACCGATTATTTTTGCGGAAAAGTTTATTGTATGGATTGCGGTTTGAAAATGTCATATCAAAGATATACTCACGGGAAGTATAATGAAGTGCTTGACGGTGCGTATTACACCTGTGTCGGGAATGACTTGCAAAAGGGATGTGAGAAACGCATACATGAGGAATATTTGAGACTTGTGGTAATCGAGCAGATACGCTTACTTGTAGCAAATCTGACCGAGCAAAAAGATTTGATTGCAGATATGCAGTCCGGACGGGCTGACAACGGTGCAAAGCGTTCAATCGACGGGAAAATCAATCATACATATTTCCGCATTTCTGAACTTGATGAGACGCTTGCCAAGCTTTACGAGAATTATGCAGAAGGGCTTGTGGAGAGCGAAGATTATCAAATAATAAAAGAGCGCTATCAGAACGAGAAGCAATCCCTGATTTTAAGAGCCGAGAGCTTGGAAGGTGAAAAACGAAAGCTTGACCGAGATATAGCAATGTTTCTTGAAATGGAAAAAGACTTGGAAAAATTCTTAAAGGAGCATAGCAGTCACGCAGAACTGATTGACAAATTCATTGACAAAGTATATGTGAGCGGAACCGAGCGTATGGAAATTCGTTTTGTTTGCGACGATATTTTTGAGCGGGTAACGACCGCATTGGAAAGGGGCGATTGATAATGATCATAGCATTTTATTTAAGGCTGTCCATTGCGGACGGCGATTTGGATAAGGATAATAAAGACGAAAGTAACAGCATTGAAAATCAGCGAATACTATTGCAAAGCTATCTGCTTACTATGGAGCTTAGCGATGCCGAAGTGGTGGAATATATTGACGATGGTTACAGTGGACTGAATTTTAACCGTCCTGCATTTGGGCGAATGATTGAGGACGCAAAAAACGGTAAAGTCGATATGATCCTTGTCAAAGATTTATCCCGACTCGGCAGAGATTATATCGGTGTGGGCGATTATTTGGAGCAAATATTTCCCGTTCTCGGTATTCGCTTTGTGGCAGTCAATTCCCATTATGACAGCAATAATTATATCGGGCGTACAATGGGACTTGAAATGAGCATGGGAAATCTCATCAACACACTGTACTGCAAAGATATATCGAAAAAATTGAAAACCGCCTTGCAGACAAAGTGGAAACAAGGCGTGTCAACAGTGGGTAGATTGCCGTTCGGCTATATAAAAGATAAGAACGATCCGCGTAAATGGCTGATTGATCCCGAGGCATCAAAATATGTTCGGCTTATATTTGACCTTGCTCTTAAAGGTTACAGCACAAAAATGATTACAGAGCACCTGAATGAAAACAAAATCCCGACGCCCGGACAATACCGTGAAATGAAAACGGGAGGCGGTGCGTGGAGTCGAGTTGTATCGGACGAGGAATGGCTATGGGAAAACAGTAAAGTGTGGCGTATTCTCAAAACCTATGCTTATACAGGCGCGCTTGTTCAGGGTCAATCTTCATCGGTGCGTGTGGGAGGAAAGGAGCGCCGAAGTATCCCCAAAAGAGATCAGTTTATCGTTGAAAACACGCATGAAGGCATTGTTACAAAAGAAGAGTTTGAAAAAGCACAGTGCGTTTTCAGAAATATGAATTGCAATATGATTCGCAAGGATGGCGGACACATCTTGGGCGGTAAGGTGCGGTGCGGAAATTGCAATTTGTTGATGTTATATCAGAATACTGTTGAGAAAGTTATTTTGTGTCGTCACAAGATGAGCAGCGGCAAAATGTCTTCATGCAGCAGTATGCGATACGATGCAAAGCGAATTGAGGGACAAGTGTGGTTTGCGCTCCGGCAGCAGATGGCGTTGTTTGAAAAAGTGACTGCACTTGCCGAAAAAGTGAGAGCGGAAAGCAGCACTGATCTGGCGGCAGAGAAAAGAGAACTTAGCCGTACTGTCGAGGACAGAAAAGCCGCGCGCGTTCGGGCTTATGAAAACTATGTGGAGGGACATTTGGATAAAGACCAATACCTTCGTCAAAAAAATCAACTAACCGATGAAATTCAAAAGCTGAACTATCGGCTTGCCTTCTTGAACGGAGAAACGGACACAGCAGATGAGTTGTTTCACGACATATCAGAAGTGAAGAAAACATCCGAAACCATGCATTTTGATAAGCTGACACGAGAAGCTGTACAAGCCTTTGTTGATGTGGTTTATATACACGATGTTGAACACATAGAGATTAAATTTCTCTTTGATGATCTGATTGAGAGGACTGTCGCCTATACGGAAGAACATCAAGGCGCACCCGCAGCAGAATAGGAGATGAATATGAAGCTATTGAAGAACAGTATTATTCCGCTTGCAGCACTTGCGGTAATTGCGCTTTTTGGGCGGTATCTGTATATTGTGGACGGACAGATAGATTGGTTTCGCTTTTGTATGATTTTTGGCGTACCGTTCGGAATACCTTATATGCTATTTGTCATACCGATTGGGGGCAGCATATCGAGGGGTATCGGAATTATTGCCCTCAATGCCATAGTAGGTGCATCGTTCGGATTTGTGATTGCGCTGTTTGCTTTTGTGAGAGCTTGCAGTTATCTGTTTTGGTATATGGTACATAAGATAGTATTGAGAAAAAGATAGTAAGCAAGAATCAGACCGTCGTGCTTAGTGAAGATATCACTGAGTACGGCGGTCTTTTTTCTTTCAAAAAAGTTTGCAATTTTTTGTTGTTTATACCTTGACAACAGGGGGTCCACGCCCATTTTTGGTTCGAGATTGCGTGTTCCTAACAGATGAACAACGCAGACGACACACGGTTCGCCCGGGACTTACGGGACTTGCGCAGGTGAATGGACGTAACAACATCACATGGGAGCAGAAGTTTGAATACGACTTGCAGTATATCGACAGAGGTATTACTTTCATTGGCGATTTGAAAATTATCATGCAAACAGTAGGCAAAGTTCTGAAAAGAAGCGATATAGTCCGCGAAGGAACAGTGTCAGATGTGGATTACGGCGATTGGCTCATGATGGAGGGAAAAGTCGATAGGGCTACATATGATGAAAAGCAAAAAGAAGCAAGAGAATTGCTGAATGTTTGATTTTTCATACATTCAAGCAAAGAAGGTGATAAAAGCGTGGATGAATTAGTGTCAATAATTATGCCGTCCTATAATACGGCAAAATTTATATCTGAAACAATAGATTCGGTTTTGACGCAAACCTATACGAATTGGGAATTGATTATTGTTGATGATTGCTCGACAGACAACACCGATGAGGTGGTTAAGTCATTTTTGTCGGACGACCGAATTAAATACATAAAAAACGAAAAAAACAGTGGCGCGGCATTTTCAAGAAACCGTGCATTATGTGAAGCAAAAGGAAAATGGATCGCGTTTCTTGACAGTGATGATTTGTGGTTGCCGGAAAAGTTGGAAAAGCAAATTGCGTTTATGGAGAAAAACGACTACCGCTTTTCCTATACGAACTATATTGAAATAGATGAAACCGCCAATCCGAACGGGCGGAGCGTGACAGGACCGAAGAAAGTCACCCGGCACGGTATGTATAATTATTGTTGGATGGGATGCCTGACGGTGATGTATGACGCGGAAACCGTTGGGTTGATTCAGATTGCGGACATCAAAAAGAACAACGACTATGCTATGTGGCTGAAAGTATGCAAAAAGGCAGATTGCTATCTTTTGGATGAGGTGCTTGCAAAGTACAGAAAACGGAGTGGTTCCATCAGCAATCACGGATACACAAAGCTGATCAAATGGCACTATAAGCTGTATCGGGAGGCGGAAAAGAAAAGTTCGCTTGTTTCTGCCGTTCTTACTCTCAGAAATCTGTTCTGGGGTGTCTGGAAAAAAATCAGATATGTAAAGGGGTGACTTTGTGTCAGAAAAAGTATGCATACTCGGACACTTCGGAGAAGGAGAAACCCTTCTGAACGGACAAACGGTAAAAACCAAAATCATCACCGAAGAATTGCAAAGAAGATTCGGGCGGGAACAGGTTTTGAAAATTGACACGCATGGGGGATGGAAAACGCTTGTAAAAGCACCGTTCCAAACAATTTCCGCACTGAAAAACAGCAGAAATATTCTGATTTTTCCGGCGCAAAACGGATTGAGGATATACGCGCCCCTGTTATCTTTTTTTCGGCATTTTTTCAAAGGCAGAAAATTGCATTACGTTGTGATCGGCGGTTGGCTTCCGCAGTTTTTGACGAAACGAAAGGGTCTTAAGAAAGCTCTGAAAAATTTCTACGGAATCTATGTGGAAACAGGCACCATGAAAAGCGCATTGGAGGCACGGGGCTTTGAAAATGTGTTCGTTATGCCGAATTGCAAAAAGCTGACGGTGCTTTCTGAAAATGAACTTATTTATCCGCAAGGGGTGCCGTATAAGCTTTGCACTTTTTCCCGTGTTATGCGTGAAAAAGGAATTGAGGACGCTGTTAAGACGGTAACCGCAGTGAATCAAAGTTTTGGACGTACTGCTTTTTCTTTGGATATATACGGTCAGGTGGATGAAAACCAAACTGAATGGTTTGGGGCATTGCAGAAAACTTTCCCGGATTACATCCGCTACGGCGGGTTGATTCCATTCGACAAAAGTGTTGAAACGCTGAAAGAATACTTTGCATTGTTGTTTCCCACGTATTACGAAGGTGAAGGTTTTGCGGGTACACTCATTGATGCGTATTCCGCGGGTGTTCCGGTGATTGCAAGCGATTGGAAATATAATACGGAACTTGTGAACGAAAACGTCGGGTATGTCTATAAAACGCGGGACAATGCCGCACTTGCAGAGTTGCTGAGCGCGGTGGCAACAAATCCTACTTTGATACTTAAAAAGAAAAGCGCTTGTTTGTACGAGGTTAAAAAATATCAGATTGAGAATGCGGTTAGCATATTGCTAAATCTGATAGAAGGTTAATAAAAATGATTGTTTTAATTTACGGAATTAAAAATGGTATAAGATGCTTGCAGGAAAGATATTGAAGACGACAAGGTTACAACTGTACTTAATTCTACATTAAACTTATCGAAGAAAAAATCCTAAAATAGCATTGGAGCAAAAACGCCGGTGAAAAACGCATTTTTAGTCTGTTTTATCACGTTATCACAAGCTCCATATCGTGCAATTCAGAGTGATGTACAATCTTTTCGGAGTTGAGATATATAAAAAATGCCAACATAAAGGGAGAGTATTATGAATTTCAGAACAGTAATCAGAACAATAATCAACAAATTTAGAGGAAACACAGATGTACCAACATTGATTAAAAGAGGATTGACTGTTGGCAGTAATGTCTTTATTAATTTCGGTTGCATAATTGACGAAAGTTTCTGTTGGCTTATTTCTATCGGTAATAATGTCACCCTTGCGCCGAATGTTCATATTTTAGCTCACGACGCCTCGACAAAAAAAGCACTTGGGTTCACAAAAATCGGGGGGGTAAAAATAGGAAATGATGTGTTTATAGGCGCTGGCACAATAGTTCTTCCCGGAGTAGAAATAGGCAACCGTGTTGTTATCGGAGCTGGCAGCGTGATAACAAAAAGCATCCCCGAAAACAGTGTGGTTGTCGGAAACCCCGCAAAAGCTATTTGTACCTATGATGAATATATGGAAAAACAGCAAAGCGCAATGAAGAACACAGAAAAGTTCCGCTTCCGCCCTGATAAAAACGAACAGAAAAAAATCAAATTGTTCTTGGAAAAGAACAGAATAGGATATATCGAATAAAAATGAAAATTGTTCAAGTAATGCCTGAATTTGGTCTTGCAGGCGCAGAGACAATGTGCGAAAATCTCACATATGAACTTATAAAACTCGGGCACGATGTGACTGTTATTAGTATGTATGATTATCATTCTGCCATCACGGAACGTCTTGAAAAATCAGGTATAGATGTACGATATTTGGGAAAAAAACTCGGTCTTGATATTTCTATGATACCTAGAATAAAAAAAATATTAAAAGAAGTTGGTGCTGATGTTGTGCATACACATAGGAATTGTGCTCAATATGCGGTGCCGGCTGCGATGTTAGCAGGAGTAAAGCGTAGGATACATACCGTCCACAACGTGGCTGAAAAAGAAAACGGAAAACTTGCGAGAAAACTTAACAATTTTTTTTTCAAGCATTGCCATTTGATACCCGTTGCACTCAGCGAATTGATACGAGATTCGATTGTAAAGGAATACGACATAAATAAGGATAAGATTCCTGTAATATACAACGGAATTGATTTATCCAAATGTTTGCCTAAGACAGACTATTCGATTTATGGAAATTTCAAGATACTGCATATCGGAAGATTTTCCGAGCAGAAAAATCATGTTGGGTTGCTTAGAGCCTTTAAGATCTTTCATGATAAGTACTCTGACAGTGAGCTTTGGCTGATAGGCGACGGTGAGAAAAAAACGGAAATTGAAAATTATGTTAATGAAAACGACCTCACATCAAACGTGAAATTTTTGGGGCTGCAAAGCGAAGTACATGGTTTCCTGCATAACGCGGATATGTTTACTTTGCCGTCAAATTATGAGGGAATACCTATGACGCTGATAGAGGCAATGGGGACAGGGCTTCCAATTGTCGCAACTGCTGTCGGCGGGGTTCCAGATATGTTGGATAATAGTAATTCAATATTAGTAAATAACAATGATATTGATATTTCAAAAGGCATAGAATGCTATTATTTGAATGATGCGTTGAGAAGAAAACATGGATGTCGTGCTATTGAACATTCATATTCTTTTTCATCAACAAAAATGGGAGCAAAGTATAATGACCTGTACAATTGAGAGAAAAGAAAAGAAAAAACTAAATTTTTGCAATCATGCATTTTGGTGTGTTATTTATTTTGTGATAGCGTACTCACTTACAATAAATAATGCAAGCATTATCACTATAGCAGTTGTTTGCTCCGCAATGTACTGTATTTTTGCAAAAGTGGAGAACATATTTGCATTACTTTGCGGTTTGTCTATGTTTGAAGCTGTTTTTAAGGTTCAAGATGACAATGCATGGTTTTTATTGCTGCTTATTCTCTCTGCAAAAATACTGTTTAGAAAAAACATGATGATGAAAGCAGAATACGCAATTTCGTGTTTTTTTATTATTAGCTTAGAGTTCATTTTAGACTTTTCAAATGTAAGTTACGGTCAATTGTTAGTTGATTTAACATGCATCATTTTTGTGTTTTGTGCATTTGGAAATATTGAGAACTTAAAAGTTAATGTCTATGATATTTTATTTTCTATGTCATTTTCATTCTTTGGGGTAGTTTATTATGTTTTGACCATGGATGGAGGAATAGGTAAATTCTTAAAATCGTTTATGTCAGCATCGTATGCATATAGATTTGGACATGCATACGGAGATACCGTCGGTGGTGCAATGGCTATACCTCTATATGCCGCTTTAATTATATCGTGTAGCATAACAATTTTGCTATTAAAAAAAAATGGTTCTTTGTATCAAAACATTTTGATCATCTTCTCTTCATTTGTGGCATTAATTGTAGGTGCAATGACGGTTAGCCGTTCATTTTACTTATGTTTACTTATAACTTTGATATTCTTTTTGTTTTTTAAGAGCAACAATAATAAAATGTCTAAAATAGGCATTATATTGCTCATAATTGTTGGATGTGCATTTTTGTTTTTTTCAGAGTCACAAATAGTTGAAAAGGTCTTTTCAAGTTTACAACTCCGAATGGATGCAGGAGTTGAAGAAGGAACAGGCGGAAGAACAGATATATGGTTGTCATGTGTTAATTATTTGCTTGATCATCCGTTACGATTGTTGTTTGGTTGTGGTGCTTCCTATTATCCACAACTAGGTGCTCTGCTAAATGAAATGTTTTCCGCTGGCTCGCATAGTTTAATACTTGATTTGATGATGTCTTGGGGGATTTGTGGGACTGTGATAATTTCAATGGTGTGCATATTGCCATTAAAGCATGCTCTTCAAAGTGTACATAACCTGAGCAAGCACTCGTTTATGCCATTGATAACATATTTAACATTTGCTATGACCGCTTTGCGCTGTTGTAATATGAAAACATGGATGTTTTTGTTTGTTGCTTTTTCGTTTATTATACAGTTAAATAAAGGGGAAAATTATGATACCTAAAATATTGCACGCTTGCTGGTTTGGAGGGAAACCGATTCCCGAAGAGGCACAGAAATATATTGACACGTGGAAAAAATACAATCCGGAATATGAGATTAAAATATGGAACGAACAAACATTTGATATAACCTCAAATCAATATGCTTATGAGGCATATCAAAGCAGAAAGTTTGCGTTTGTTACTGATTATGTTCGCTTAAAAGTTTTATATGATTTTGGCGGAATTTATATGGACACAGACGTGGAAGTTCTAAAACCACTTGATGATTTACTTCAATATCCTGCGTTTTCCGGATTTGAAGGACCGAATCGTATTCCAACGGGAACAATGGGAGCCGAAAAACATAATAAGTGGATAAAGCTTCTGCTGGATTATTATGATAATAAGCATTTTGTTTTGGAAGATGGAAGTTTTGATTTAACAACAAATGTTAAAACCATCACAGATATTACAGTTGCAAATTATCCGATTATATTAAACAACACAATGCAGATTTTTGCTGACTTTGTTATGCTTCCGTTTGATTATTTGTGTGCCAAGGATTTAATTGACGGAGTTGTAAAAAAGACAAAGAACACTTACACCGTGCATCATTTTGCCGGTTCATGGACTTCTCTGAAAAAACGGTTTATCAAGCTGTTGTTATCGGTATTCGGGTATCGCTTTGTTCAGTTCTTTGTAAAGATCAAGCATAAGATTGAAGGAAGTAATGAATAGATGAAATTAACAATATTTACTCCTATCTATAATCGCGCTGACTTAATTGACCGATTATACGAAAGTTTAAGATGTCAAACAAATCATGACTTTATATGGTTAGTTGTGGATGATGGTTCAACGGATAATCTTCGGCAGAAAATTGAGCAGCTAAAAAAAGAGTCGGATTTTGAAATCAGATATTATTATCAAAAGAATCAAGGCAAACATGTTGCTCATAACACAGGAGTTGAAAAATGTGATACAGAATTGTTTTTTTGTGTAGATTCGGATGATTATTTGACAGAGGATGCAGTAGAAAAAATTCTGACAGTACATATGACGAATCTCTCGCGCAATGTATTAGGATACTATTTTCGCAAGGTTGATACGAAAGGAAATGTGTCGGGCGGCAAGTTTTCCGTCAAAAACAATGTTGTCGGACTACGCGAAATCTATTATAAATACGGTTTTGTTGGAGAGCTTGCTATTGTTTTGAAAACAAATTTAATCAAAAGCTTTGCTTTCCCGACATATGCAAACGAAAAATTTGTAAGCGAAAAGGTATTCTACAATCAGCTCAACTCAATTGCCCCCATGGTTTATATAGATGAAGCAATATACATTTTCGAATATCAGGAATCAGGTTACACAATGAACTCAAATAAACTTTTGGCTAGGAACCCCAAGGGAGCAGCAATGGGTTTTTTGAGTGATGCAGTTTACGGAACAAATTTTATTGATATGGCAAAAGCATACGCTTCGTTTTCGTCTGTCAAAAAAACATTTGGAATATGCGGTGAAATATATCCAAAATATTCCGTAAAAGCATCCGTGAGAATTATGGCGGTTCTATTAAAACTGCATTACAATAGGCTATTCCGGAAAATTAATTTGCAATATAACATGGAGGAAAGATGAAAGTCGGAATTATCACTTTTCATAGAGCTTTGAATTACGGTGCCTTATTGCAAGCTTTCGCTTTACGCTATTCGCTATCAAAGCTTGGTGCCGAGGCTCAAATCTTGGATTACAGAAATCTTATTATGGAAGATATGTACTCTTATCCTCCGTTTTCACAAAGAAAAAATCTTAGGGATAAAGTTAAATTTCTAATTCAAGGAAAATTTGAATTAAAACGAAGAGCGAAATTTGAGTATTATCGAAATAAATATTTGAATTTAGGCAGCGAACTTCATACCGAAGAAGATATGAAACTTGTGTCTGATAAGTATGATAAATTTATCACCGGAAGTGATCAAGTTTGGAATTACGGTGCACATAATTTTGATAAAAACTACTTTTTGGAATTTGTAAATGAAAGAGCAAAAAAATACTCCTACGCCGCAAGTTTTGGGATATCATCTTTGCCCAAAGATTACATAGCAGAATACAAAAGTGCTCTCGGTGATTTTGCAATGTGTTCTGTAAGAGAGAAACAGGGATTAGAGATACTGAGCACCCTCGGAATAGAAAATCGAAGAATAGATTTAGATCCTACGATGCTTTTGACCAAAGAGGATTGGATGTCTCAATTCAATATATCTGTCAGTCCAAAGCAAAAATATATATTCGCGTATTACTTTGAATTGACAGACACTTTGCGCGCATATATCGAACAACTTGCAAAGAAAACGGATTGCACAGTGGTATTTGTGGGAAATCCGCTAAAAGCACCTTTCCGTTGCAGGTGTAAAGCATTGAAAACTGCCGATCCTATCGACTTCGTCAATGCAATCGCAAATGCAGAATATGTGGTTACAAATTCATTTCACGGGGCAGCATTTTCGATAATTTTTAACAAGAAGTTTTATGTTGAACTTTTGAAAACCGACGCTAAGGTTAATAGTCGTATAGAAAACATACTGCATGTTTTTTCATTGGAAAAACGGATTATAGATACTCACTACAAAGAGGATGACGTGGATTGGAACCTCGTTAATTCCCGAATGTCTGAGATGCGTAAAGAATCATTGGATTATTTGAAGGAGATTTTGAAATGAACACGCACGTAACAGAAAAAAACTGCATAGGCTGTTTGGCGTGTGAAAACATATGCCCCCAAAAGGCAATTACGCATGGAATTGGATCAGGGTTTATCCGTCCTATTATTGATGAATCTACTTGCGTTAATTGCGGTTTATGCTTAAAGGTGTGCCCAAAAAGTGCTGCCTTGGGAAAAAGTCTATTTTTACAGCAAGCATATGCGGTTAAGCATACTGATATTAATGTTTTGCGCAGCAGTACATCGGGCGGAGCATTTTCGGCTATTGCAGATTATATAATCCGTGAGAACGGTACTGTTTACGGTTGTGTTCTTATAGATGGGATGGTACAGCATATTCGTACTGAGAATGAATATGGCAGTATGCGAGGCTCCAAGTATGTTCAAAGTGACTTAAAAAACATATATTCGGAAATCGCCCACGACCTTTCAAACGGAAGAAAGGTTTTGTTTACGGGTACGCCTTGTCAATGTGAATCTGTTAAAAAATATCTGACTTTAAAGAAAATACAATCCGCCGATTTGATTTTAGTTGATTTTATTTGTCACGGAACGACAAGTCCTGCCCTGTTCGGTGATTATATTTCATATTATGAAAAAAAGAAAAGCAAAGAGATTACAGATCATTTATTTCGCTCCAAAATTAACGGATGGACGAAGCATACTGAAATGAATATCTTGTCTGATGGGACAAAGGATTATCAGTCATATGAATCACAATTGTTCAAGTCAATTTTTTATTCACACCTTGGTATGAATGAAGGGTGTTTTGAATGTAAATATACATCAACAAACAGAATATCTGATATTACATTGGCTGACTTTTGGGGAGTAAAGAAACAACATCCGGATTTGTTTGATGAAAACGGAGTTTCTTTTGTTTTAATAAATTCAAACAAGGGGCAAAATGTTTTTGAGCATTGTAAAAATATAGAAAAACAGCTTGTATTAATTACGGATACAGATCAGCCGTCGCTACACAGCCCTGCTGTAATCCCCCAGAAATACAATGCTTTTTGGGCAGATTATCACAAAAAAGGCTTCAACTATATTGTCAAGAAATACTACCACGGCGGGACGATTTACAGGACGATGAGTGAGATATACCACAAGGTATTGAAACGGTGATGCTATGAATCAAAGATCAAGAAGCTATAATTCTGCTGTCAATGCAGTGGTAAATATAATTGCCCAATTTATTATTTTGCTCGTAAATTTTGGGACGAGAAAGATTTTTATAGTAGCATTTGGCGAAAATTATTTGGGTATAAGCGGATTGTACTCCAACATACTGAGTGTGCTGTCGCTGGCGGAATTAGGCGTCGGAAGTGCGATTCTGTATTGTCTGTATAAGCCGGTTGCAGAGAATGATTATGCCCATATAAATGCCCTGATAAATTATTATAAAAAGTTATATAGGATCATCGGTTTAGCCGTTGCCGCAATTGGCTTGCTTGTAGTTCCGTTTTTGGACTACTTAGTAAACATTGAAGCTGATGTCGGAAATATTACACTGTACTATCTGCTATATCTTGCCAATGTCGTTGCTTCATATTTTCTTGTCTATAAAACTGCGATACTGACCGCCGATCAAAAAAACTACATTATTAAGATTTGCACGGCAATAGTTCAAATTATTCAGTTTGTCGTTTTAACCGTAATAGCGTTAGTTTTCCGAAATTACACGCTGTACCTTGCGTTACAAATCCTGTTTTCCATATTTGTCAATGTTGTCAGTTCGTTTATTGCATCAAAAAAATATCCTTTCATAAACGGAAAGAATCAAATTGATGCAGAAGAAAAGAAAACAATATGGACAAACATTAAGGCTATGTTTGCATATCAGGTAGGCAATGTGGTAGTTAATCATACGGATAACATACTAATATCGCTTCTGATTAGCACAATAACAGTAGGATTCTACTCAAACTATTCCATGGTGGTATCGGCAGTAAGTACTTTTGCGGCTTTATTATTTACCTCAGTTCAAGCGAGCATCGGTAATCTTGCGGCAAAAGAAAGCTCTGAACGTCAATATGAGGTCTTTAAAAAACTCTCCGTAGTGGGCTTTTGCATAACTTCGTTTGCGACTGTGTCGTTTATAACTTTGTTTCAGGATTTTATAACAATATTGTATACCGACCACTATTTATTGGATTTTAATATTGTGGTCGTCTGTTCAATTAACTTCTATATGGTAAATATTTTGCAACCGATATATTGTTATAGAAATACCGTGGGGTTGTTTAGGCAGACAAAACGGGTGATGATATACACGGCACTTCTGAATATTATTTTATCAATTGTCTTAGGAAAAATATGGGGATTATTCGGGATTTTGTTTGCAACATTTATTTCAAGACTACTGACTAATTTTTGGTTCGAGCCTATAAAACTTTATAAGTTCTATTTTAATAAGTCAGCAAAAGAATACTTTGTCGACCAATTATCTAATGCAGTACTTACTTTTATAATGGCAGTAGTACTGTTGGCTATTTCAGCTCTGCTGAGCAGCGTTAACATATATTTTCGGTTTCTTATAAAAATCGTCTTGTGTGTTGTTGTCCCATGTACTACATGTGCTATTCGATACAGAAAAGATGGATTTTTTATTAAAGGGATAAATGCTTTGCAGAAAATCATTAAAGGGAAACAGATAAGGAGTTTCTTATGAAAACAATAATGCTCGTTTTCGGTACGCGCCCTGAGGCGATAAAAATGTGTCCGCTTGTAAACGAATTAAAATCAAGAGAGAATTTGAAAACCGTTGTTTGCGTTACAGGGCAGCATCGTCAAATGCTCGATCAGGTACTTGATGCATTTCATGTTGTGCCGGACTATGATTTGTCCATTATGAAAACAGGTCAGACCTTGTTCGACATCACAACAAATATACTGAACAGTATCGGAGAGGTGCTTGATAAAGTAAAACCAGATGTTGTTCTTGTTCACGGCGACACATCAACCACATTTGTAACGGCACTTGCTTGTTTCTACAAACAAATCGCCGTCGGACATGTTGAAGCGGGACTTCGTACATACAACATTTATTCTCCATATCCAGAGGAATTTAACCGGCAGGCAGTCAGCATTATTTCACAGTACAATTTTGCTCCGACCGAACTTTCAAAGCAAAATTTACTGAAAGAAGGCAAAAAAGCCGAGACGATTTGGGTGACAGGTAACACGGCAATCGACGCTCTCAAAACCACCGTGCGTGAGGATTATGCTCACCCCGAATTGGAATGGGCGGCTGACAGTAGGCTGATTATTATTACGGCACACCGCCGAGAAAATCTCGGTGAGCCTATGCACCATATGTTCCGGGCAATCCGCAGGATCATGGACGAGCATCCCGACGTTAAGGCAATCTACCCCATTCATATGAATCCTATCGTTCGCAAGGCGGCAGATGAGGAATTGGGAGGGTGTAATAGAATACACATTATTGAGCCGCTTGAAGTGCTTGATTTTCACAACTTTTTGGCGCGTAGCTATTTGATTTTGACGGACAGCGGCGGCATTCAGGAGGAAGCTCCTTCACTCGGCAAGCCGGTACTTGTCATGCGTGATACCACTGAACGCCCCGAAGGTATTAAGGCGGGAACTCTTAAACTAGTCGGCACAGATGAAGAGGTGATTTATCAAAACTTCAAGGAGTTACTCGAAAATAAAGAAGCTTACAATGCAATGGCACACGCAAGCAATCCTTACGGCGATGGACTTGCCTGCAAGAGAATTGCGGATATTTTAGAAAAAGATTAGGAGGAGTAATGAACAATGCGGAATAGGCTGACAATTCGGGGGGGGGGTACAACACTTCTCGTGATCCTGCTATAAGTATCATTCGTGTATTGGCGTTCCTATCCATCATTACCTGCCATATAATGCAATATTATGATTGCGAATTGGCTTGGTGGTTTAATGTTGGTGTACAGGTATTCCTTTGCCTTTCGGGATATTTGTACGGAAGAAAATCAGTAGATAATGAAATGTCATTTTATAAGAAGCAATTTATAAAGATTCTTATTCCGTATTATATTGTTGTAATTATTGCGATTATTGCACAAGCTATTTTTGTGAGAAATGAAATATCGGTTGCACGTATCGTAAAGACGTTGCTTTGCTACGGCACGTTGAATGGCGGCGAGCATTTGTGGTTTGTTCCGACGATTTTGTTTTGCAATCTTTTGACGCCGTTGTTTGATAAAATAAACGACTGTATTTTCCTCCAAAAATATCCGCTGTTTTATTGTTTTACTGCTTTTGCAATACTGAGTGTAATTATAAAGTTATTTATACCGTATTTTAACCCTGCATGGATCGTTTGCTTTTACCTCGGTCATGTTTTGGGAAAAAACGAAAATAAGAAAGGCATCAATCCAATATTGTACAAGGGACTGATATACGTGGGGACAGTATGCTTGGTTTCAATTCAAATTGGTGTAATGTATCTTTTGAAATTAGAGTTTACGGGAGCAATGCGTACACTATTTAATATTATGTGCGACTACGGACATACTTTTCTCGGGATATCCATTGTGTTAATTTTGATTGATGTATTCAGAGGACGAAATATTCCACACTTTATTATGAAGCCGATTGCTTTCTTAGACTCTATATCCTATGAGGGATATTTGGTGCATCAGTTTTTCATTTTTGGAGCGTTTTCGTTGTTCGCGATAATTGGTCAGCCAATAATAGCGGTGATTGTTATACTTAGTACGATTTTTGCATTTGGTCTTTTTATAAAGTTGATTTCAGAGAAAATGAAATGCTTGATATAATAATTTGAATTCTAGAATGGAGGACATTATATGAATATTGCAGTTGCCGGAACCGGATACGTCGGTTTGTCAATATCGGTGCTTTTGGCACAGCACAATAAAGTAAAAGCGGTTGACATCATTCCGGAGAAGGTTGAATTGATCAACCAAAGAAAATCGCCCATACAGGACGATTACATAGAAAAGTATCTTGCGGAAAAAGAGCTTGATCTTGTGGCAACGCTTGATGCAGAAAGCGCATACAAAGACGCAGATTTTGTTGTGATCGCCGCGCCGACCAATTATGACAGTCAGAAAAATTTCTTTGATACTTCAGCTGTCGAGTCAGTCATCCAGCTTGTTATGCAGTACAATCCGAATGCGATCATGGTCATAAAGTCCACAATTCCGGTCGGATTCACGGCGGCGGTCAGAGAAAAGTATAACTGCAAAAACATCATTTTCAGCCCGGAGTTTCTCCGCGAATCAAAGGCTCTTTATGACAACCTCTATCCCAGCCGCATTATTGTCGGCACGGCTATGAGCGACGAAAGACTTGTCAAAGCCGCAAACGATTTCGCAAAGCTCTTGCAGGAGGGTGCAATCAAAGAGAACATTGACACGCTGATTATGGGGTTCACCGAGGCAGAAGCAGTAAAACTGTTTGCAAACACATATCTTGCGCTGCGTGTTTCCTATTTCAATGAGCTCGACACTTATGCCGAAATGAAAGGACTTGACACAAAGCAGATTATTGATGGCGTGTGCCTTGATCCGCGTATCGGCAACCACTATAACAACCCGTCCTTTGGTTACGGCGGTTATTGTCTGCCCAAAGACACCAAACAGCTGCTTGCCAACTATGCCGATGTGCCGGAAAACCTTATTGAGGCTATTGTGGAATCCAACCGTACCCGTAAGGACTTTATTGCCGACCGCGTACTTCGAATGGCAGGTTACTACGGCTATGAAGAAGATAACGCTTACAGCAAAGCAAAGGAAACGCCTGTTACTATTGGTGTGTATAGGCTTACGATGAAATCAAATTCTGACAACTTCCGTCAGTCGTCCATTCAGGGTGTAATGAAACGCATTAAAGCCAAGGGTGCAACGGTTGTTATCTATGAGCCGACATTAAAAGATGGTGAAACTTTCTTCGGCAGCGAGATCGTCAACGATCTTGCAAAATTTAAGGAGATGTGCAATGCCATTATCGCCAACCGCTATGACAGTTGTCTTGATGATGTTTTCGACAAGGTTTATACGAGAGACATTTTCAGACGGGATTAATTTAAGAAAGGAAGATCGCTATGAATACAGAAACAAGTAAGGTGATGTTCGCGCTGTTTCGTTCGGCAGTTTGTGGCGATCTTCTTTCAAGTGAAGAAATTTCACTGTATAGTCCGGATATTTTACCTGAAATCACGTCGCTTGCCCAAAAGCATGACGTCATACATTTGATTGTATTTGCACTGAAAAAGAATGGGTTGCTTGATGAGGGCAATAAGAGCCTTGAAAGCAAAATGCTGACCGCAGTTTATCGTTGCGAAAGGCTCAAATATGAGCAAACTAAGTTATGCACGGCACTTGAACAAGCAGAAATACCGTTTATTCCGCTCAAGGGTTCTGTTTTGCGGCAGTATTATCCCGAACCGTGGATGCGTACAAGCTGTGACATTGACGTTCTTGTTCACGAGAAAGATCTGCAAAGAGTAGTTTCTTATCTATCCGATAATCTCGGATACAGACGCGAATCGCAAAACTCTCACGACATTTCTATGTTTACACAAGGCGGTGTGCATATTGAAGTTCATTATGATCTCGTGGAGGATAACAGGGCTAATTCCGCTGCGGCAGTATTAAAAAGCGTCTGGAATGTTGCCGTAAGGCACGACGTTTGTAATTATCAATACGAAATGCCTGATGAAATGTTTTATTTCTATCATATTGCGCATATGGCAAAGCATTTCGTAGGTACAGGCGGCTGCGGAATACGACCTTTTTTAGACATATGGGTTCTGAACCATCGTGTAAGCTTCGATCGGGAAAAGCGCGAAAAACTTCTTTCTGACGGCGGACTCAGCGTTTTTGCAAAGCAAGCAGAGCTTTTAAGTGAAGTTTGGTTTGGAAATGCAGAGCATACGGAAATCACAAGGCAAATGGAAGGATATATTCTTCGCGGCGGTGTATACGGAACGACAACCAATCGGGTAGCCGTACAGCAGCAAAAACAGGGCGGCAAAGTAAAATATGCGCTTTCAAAAATTTTCATTCCGTATGATGTGATAAAATTTCATTATCCGATCCTCCAAAAGCATAAGTGGCTCACGCCGGTCATGGAGGTTCGCCGCTGGGGAAAGCTCATTTTCTGCGGGCACTTAAAGCGCACCGTGAAAGAACTAAAATATAACAGTACAATTTCAGAAGATGCTGCGGCGGAAACGCGGACTTTATTAAAAAATGTAGGGTTATAAAAAACGACGCAAAATCAGTGCATTTGGAAGAAATCTGTGGTATAATATAAAGGCAGACATTGTTCTGCCTTTTTTGCCGGCAAACTGAATTGAATTGAATTGAAACGAATGAACAGACACAAAAATGTGCGAAGAAGATAAAAAAACTGAACCGCCCAAAGATATAGCCGCCGATTTGATGTCCGCCATTACATACGCCTATCTGAACCCGACAGAAGATACAGCGGACGAGGACGGACACGCACAGCTTATGTATTGAATTGTGGGTTTTGGGTAACAAAAAACACCGTATTGCTACGATGTTTTTTGTTGTTCATATTCTATTTTTGATACTGATAAACTGGAAGTTGTTTAACTAATTCTATAATGTCCTATGATATCATCACGATGTTCCAGTATATCCTCTTCATAAT
>ERZ857757.1371-NODE-1371-length-19508-cov-4.801008_pt1 | contig 19508 bp, 19 predicted proteins | sample MGYA00519764_ERZ857757 | MGnify/ENA primary metagenome ERZ857757 (study PRJEB31778, sample SAMEA3449359) | human gut metagenome | biome: human gut; feature: human-associated habitat; material: faeces | place: United Kingdom | collected 2010/2012 ... | reverse complement strand
CTTAGAAGCAGCCACTCATTTAAAGAGTGCGTAATAGCTCACTGGTCGAGTGATTGTGCGCCGAAAATGTACCGGGGCTAAACTGTGTACCGAAGTCTAGGGATCGTGATAAACGATCGGTAGGGGAGCAACGTGTGCGGGCTGAAGCCGAAGCGGAAGCGACGGTGGACTGCACGGGAGAGAGAATGCCGGCATGAGTAGCGAGAGCAAAGTGAGAATCTTTGCCGTCGAAAGCCTAAGGTTTCCTGAGGAAGGCTCGTCCTCTCAGGGTAAGTCAGGACCTAAGCCGAGGACAAAAGTCGTAGGCGATGGACAACTGGTTGATATTCCAGTACCACCTTTAGCGTTTGACTGAAGCAGTGACACAGAAGGATAGACAGAGCGCGTGACTGGTAGAGCGCGTCCAAGCGATGAGGGAGTTAAGTAGTGAAGCACGCTTAACAATCCTGGGTCGTGATGGGGACTGAAAATAAGTAGGGAAGCTGTTGAATTCACGCTGGCGAGAAAAGCTGCTAAGGAGCGAAAGGGTGCCTGTACCGCAAACCGACACAGGTAGGCGAGGAGAGAATCCTAAGACGAGCGGGAGAACCCTTGTTAAGGAACTCGGCAAAATGACCCTGTAACTTCGGGATAAAGGGAGCCACGAGAGTGGCCGCAGAGAATAGGCCCAAGCGACTGTTTACCAAAAACACAGGTCTGTGCGAAGTAGAGATACGACGTATACGGGCTGACGCCTGCCCAGTGCCGGAAGGTTAAGGGGAAGTGTTAGGGCAACCGAAGCACGGAACTTAAGCCCCGGTGAACGGCGGCCGTAACTATAACGGTCCTAAGGTAGCGAAATTCCTTGTCGGGTAAGTTCCGACCCGCACGAAAGGTGTAACGATTTGGGCACTGTCTCAACGAGGGACCCGGTGAAATTGAAATACCTGTGAAGATGCAGGTTACCCGCGACTGGACAGAAAGACCCCATGGAGCTTTACTGTAACCTGACATTGGGTTTTGTTGTATTACGTACAGGATAGGTGGGAGGCTTAGAAGGCTGGACGCTAGTCTGGCTGGAGCCGGCGTTGGGATACCACCCTTGATACAACGGAATTCTAACCGAGAGAGTAACGAAATCCGGGACAGTGTCAGGCGGGCAGTTTGACTGGGGCGGTCGCCTCCGAAAGAGTAACGGAGGCGCCCAAAGGTTCCCTCAGCGCGGCCGGAAATCGCGCGAAGAGTGTAAAGGCAGAAGGGAGCTTGACTGCGAGCCAAACACGGCGAGCAGGTACGAAAGTAGGGCTTAGTGATCCGGTGGTACCGAGTGGAAGGGCCATCGCTCAACGGATAAAAGCTACCCTGGGGATAACAGGCTAATCTCTCCCAAGAGTCCATATCGACGGGGAGGTTTGGCACCTCGATGTCGGCTCATCACATCCTGGGGCTGAAGTCGGTCCCAAGGGTTGGGCTGTTCGCCCATTAAAGTGGTACGTGAGCTGGGTTCAGAACGTCGTGAGACAGTTCGGTCCCTATCCATCGCGGGCGCAAGAGATTTGAAGGGGTCTGCTCCTAGTACGAGAGGACCGGAGTGGACGGACCGCTGGTGTACCAGTTATTCCGCCAGGAGTACAGCTGGGTAGCTACGTCCGGACTGGATAAACGCTGAAAGCATCTAAGCGTGAAGCCATCCTTAAGATGAGATCTCTCACAGAGAAATCTGGTAAGACACCTTAAAGAAGATGAGGTAGATAGGCCGGGAGTGTAAGTGCAGCAATGTATTGAGCTGACCGGTACTAATATGTCGAGGGCTTGACTTCGAAAGTTTCTTCTATATAGCTTTGAGGGTTCACCTCAATAAATTAATATATCCGGTGGTAATGGCTAAGGGGGTCCACCTGTTCCCATCCCGAACACAGAAGTTAAGCCCTTATACGTCGAAAGTACTTGGCTGGAAGCGGCCCGGGAGGATAGATAGCTGCCGGTTGAAAAAGAAACATACCATAAGGTATGTTTCTTTTTTTATTGTTACAGGATATCTATCCGACCGGAGTACTCGGAAGGCATGAGCCACCTAGTGCTTCAGCGCGTGTGGCACAGCCCGCAGAGCGCAGGCGAGTCGCCGACAACAAAATTTTTACTTTGATGGTTATTTCTAATTTATTATGTTAAAATTAATAATAAATTACTATATTGGAGAATGAAAATTATGCTGAAAAATATTAGTATGCCTGTCATAGCTTTAGCTTTGGGGCATTTAGTAACGGATTTACAGGCAGGAGCTTTGCCGATAGTGCTGCCTCATTTAAAAGAACTTTTTGCTTTAAGTTATTCGCAGCTGGCGTTTATTGTTTTAACACAAAACGTAACTTCTTCTGTTATTCAGCCACTATTCGGCTATATAACAGATAAGAAATCTTTGCCAGCGATGCTGCCTTTTTGTGCTGCTATGGCAGGAGCGGGTTTTGCGTTTGTAGGCTGGGTTCCTGCCTATGTTTTACTTATGTGTACTGTTGTTGTAATCGGTATGGCCAGTGCAACTTATCATCCGCAGGCTTCAAAAACAGTTAATTTTTTAAGCAGCGATAACAATAAAGCAGCCAATATGGGCATTTTTTCTTTAGGCGGCAATGCCGGTATGGCAGTTGGTTCCATTTTAATGGCATTTTTGCTTACTTTGCCTGGCGGGCTGCATAATACAATGTATTTTGTTCTGCCCGGGCTTTTGGTTTTTGGGTTAATGATGAAATATATGCCTGAATACAAACGCGTTAATTTAGAACATAACTTAAAAGTACAGGCTGCCAAAAAAAGCGGTGTGGTGCAAAAGATTCCTTACGGCGGTCTTGCTTTGGTGCTGTTTTTTATTTTTATGCGCTCAACCATTCATACGGGCCTTTCCACATATTTGCCGCTGTTTTTTATTAATTTCCGCAACGCGGAGCCTGCTTTTGCAAGTATGTTAGTATCCTGCTTTTTACTTGGCGGTGTTGCCGGTACTTATGTCGGTGCTGTGCTCAGCGACAGGCTTGGTGCACGCCGTATTATTTTGGGTTCTGTATTATGCAGTATTCCCGCTATCTGGCTTATTGCCAATGTAACGCATCCGGCAGCTGTTCTGGCAGCAGTGGTGCTGGCCGGTTTTTCAATAATCGGTTCTTTTGCAACAACAACTATTTTGGCGCAGACCATGCTTCCCAATAATGTGGGCATGGCAGCCGGGCTGACAATAGGCTTCAGCGTAGGCATGGGCGGATTTGGCGTTACCATACTTGGTTTTTTAGCCGATAATTACGGTTTGCCGTTTGTTATGAATTTAATGACCGTTTTACCCGTAATTGCAACGTTAACGGCGTTTAAAATTCCTGTGCCGCCGCAAATGCAGAAGTAGTATTGAAGGGGATGTTTTGTATGGAAAATTATAAACAAGGCATTTTCTTTGGCCTTGCAGCCTATGTATTATGGGGAATTTTGCCTGTTTACTGGAAAGCGCTGGAACTTGTTTCGCCGTTTGAAATTTTATCCAGCCGGTTTATGTGGTCCTGCGTTTTTGTGTTTCTGCTCATTATTTTTCAGAAAAAATGGCCGCTTTTTGCCAAAGAAGTAAAACTGGTTTTCAGCAATGTTAAAACAGGAGCAGCGATGGTAGCCGCCGGTATTACCATCAGTTTTAACTGGGGTACTTTTATTTGGGCTGTTAATAACGGGCATATTGTTGAAACAAGCATGGGCTATTATATTAATCCGCTGGTAAGCATTTTATTTGCCGTAGTTTTTTTACATGAACGGCTTGCCGCTATTACCTGTGCTTTTATAGGTGTTGCCAGCATGGTTTACAGTTTTGGAAAAATTCCCTGGGTTTCCTTAACGCTGGCTTTTACTTTTGCTTTGTACGGATTGCTGAAAAAAATTCTGCCGGTTTCTGCCTTAACAAGCATTATGCTTGAAACATTGCTTATTACGCCGCTGGCACTTTTATATGAATACAGCTTATGGCAGCAGGGAGTTTCTTTTTATGCATCTGAAAACCTGCAAGTAATTATGATGTTAACCGGTGCAGGCGTTGTTACGGCAATACCTTTATTGCTTTTTACAGCAGGCGCAAGGCTGCTGCCGCTGAAGATAATAGGGTTTTTGCAGTATATTTCACCGACACTTACACTTTTGATAGGTGTTTTTGTTTATAACGAAGCATTTACGGCATCGCATTTGCTGGCTTTCGGGTGGATTTGGGCCGCGCTTCTTCTGTTTATTGTTTCGCAGCTGAGGAGTAATTAAACAGATTTTACAAATGTGTAAAACTGTCTTTTTAGTGGTTTAAACATATATATGGTGTTTGGCTGAGTTATCCTCAACCTATAAAAAGTTATCAACAAAATGTGCATAATGTGTTGAAAAGTGTGGAAAAGATTTGTTAAGTTCTGTATAAACTTGTAAAAATGTGTAGAAAAAACTCTGTATAATTTTAAATCCACGTTAAACTGTGGATAACTTTGTTGATAATGTCGATAACTTGTTTATTAAAGAACAGTTTCCAAAACACAGCATATAGTGTTAATAACAAAATAAAGCATTGTAATTATTAAGGCCGTTTTTTGTGGGCAGATGTTTTTTTGCTTGCAGAAACGGCGTTTTTTGGAGATAATATATAAGAACGATTTAAGTATTTGATAATGGAGGCATTTTAATGGCTATAAAACAAGTAACTGCCGTACAGGCAATGGAAGAAATATCCAAGGGTAAAATAATAACTGCGTCTTTAAATGAAATGCAGGGCGCATGGATTGCTCTGGCAGATTGTGAGGGCGGCAGGGTGCTTACCTGTGCTTACAGCGGCGAATGCCAGGCCGCTGCACTTTTTGCAAAAAAAGACAGCGGCAAAGTTAAAAACATAACTGTTGACGTTATGGAGTTAAACCCCAATAATGCAGCTGTTGTACGCCGCTATTTAAAATGGACCGGCCCTCAGGCGCAGGGAGGCAAAGGCATCAGCATAGCGTTCAGCGACTGGCTGGGCTGTGCGGGCGCTTACGCCGCAGTGCCCTTTAAGCTGCGTCAGGCACGCCCAGTACTTGTAGATTATGCGGCCGCCAATGCGGATATTTTAAAACGCAACTTTTTGGAAGCTGTTGATACAGCCACCTGGGGCGTACTGGAACTTGGCTATAAAGAAGGTTATGGCGCCAACGCAGCAGGCCTTAAAACGGAAGAAGAAATTGTAAAAGCGCTTCTTTACGGATACAGCATGATTGGTTTTGACTGCAGCGATAAAATTGACAGCAAAATCGAAGCCATGACCTCTGACGAAGTAGCTGAAAAATATAATCAGCTGCCGGAAGAATTCCGCGACGCTTTAAAAGGTTCCTACCTGGAAGCCGATTTTAAAGCCGGCGGGATGGTTGTACACTTTGAACCGGAAGTGCTGCAGCGTATAGTGCTTGAGTTTGGCGAAGCCATTATGCACATTCAGTACATTTATAATACCTATTTAAAAAATACTCCGTGGGAAATTGATTTTGAACTGAAACTTGCCAAACCGGATAAATTAATGACGCCGCAGGAGCTGTACTTTATCAGCAACGAATTGCAGCGTAACGGCATTAAAATGGCATCCATGGAGCTGGATGCGGAAAAAGCCGCAGCCGATGAAGAAGGCATGCATGTTTACGGCGAAATTGCCGCTACCTTTGGCTACCGCTTAAGCCTGTTCAACGCCGATTTGTATATTTCGGATATTGGCAGTACAGCCAAAGCCTTAAAAGGGCAGGTTTGCTTTAAAGCGGGCAATGCACTGTGGCTTGCCGCGTTAAAAGTTGTAAAAGCCGGTGATGCACAATTAATGGAAGATATGCAGAAATTTGCCGGGCTGCCGGATTTTGACGGCCTTAAAATTCTGCCAGCCGGTGAAGCAGGATGCGCGTGGGCAAAAGCATACAGCAAACTTTTAACTCCGGAAGCAGGCTTTGCCGGAAAAATTAAAGAAGTTCTGGCCGTTAACGCTGATGCGTATGCGGAAGAAGTTGAAAATACGGTTGCTGCAATGCTGAAAGCACTGTAAAAATTTTAAATTCAGCTTGCAAAAGCACAAAGCGGATGATATAATATTTAAGCTTGTATTAATAGATACATTCCCCTGCTCCCGAACGGGGGCCAAAGTCCAAAGGAGGAGGTGATTTCGTGAACAATTACGAAGTCATGTACATCGTTAAACCGGTTGTAGAGGAAGAAGCATTTGAAGCTGTTGTAGCTAAATTCGAAAGCCTCATTACCGCAAACGGTGGTACTGTAGAAAAAACCGACCGCTGGGGCAAAAAACGCCTCGCTTATGAAATCCAGGATTTCACCGAAGGTCAGTATGTACTCGTAACTTTCAGCGCAGAACCCAAAGCTGTTAAAGAACTTGACCGTGTAATGAAAATTACCGACGAAGTAATGCGCCATATGGTTATTAAAAAAGGCGAGTAATCCGGAGGTAACTTTAGGTTATGAACAAGATTATCTTAATGGGCCGCTTAACGCGTGACCCGGAAGTGCGTTATACCACTACCGGCAAGGTTGTATGCCAGTTTACGCTTGCGGTTGACAGGCCTTTTACTAATCAGGACGGGCAGAGAGAAGCCGATTTTATCAACATCGTTGTATGGGGTAAAATCGCAGAATTATGCGGGAACAGCCTTACCAAAGGCCAGAGAGCGCTTGTTGACGGCCGCCTGCAGCTCCGCAGCTATGATGCAAAAGACGGCGGTAAACGTTATGTTACCGAAGTTGTTGCAAACAGCGTGGAATTTATTGAACGCAAGGGTTATACTCCCGGCGGCAATACCGGCGACAGCGGCAAGAGCGACATGGAGTCTTTTGGCTCCCAGGTGCCTTTTGACGAGGAAATCCCATTTTAACAAGGAGGGTTTAAGCGAATGAAACGCGAAAGAGGCAGAAGACCGAGAAGAAAAGTTTGCAGCTTCTGTGTTGATAAAGTTGAAGAAATCGATTATAAGGACGTAGCTAAACTGCGCCGTTATATCACCGAACGCGGCAAAATTTTACCGCGCCGTATTTCCGGCAACTGCGCAAAACATCAGCGTCAGATGACTACTGCAATTAAACGCGCTCGTAACGTAGCATTGCTGCCGTTTACCTGCGAATAATAGTTGCCTGCTTTTAAAGCAGAATAACTTACAAAAAAGATATCCCTTTTATTGTGGAAACACGGTAAAAGGGATTTTTTGTTTTTCTTTAAGGTTTGTTTAAAAAATTTTAAGGAAAGCCGCAAAAGCTATATGTATTTTTGAATGGTACACAAAAAAGAAAATGTATAATAAGATAAAACTAAAATCTATCAAGTAAAGACAAAAATAAAAAAGTAACAAAATTTAACAAAAATGATGAAAAAATATTGAAAATCTGTATGTAAAATTAAAAAAATCGTTGACAAAAATGTAAAAACTTATTACAATGGTGAACAAGATAGTTGCAGGGCAGTTGTTAAAGCCGGAGGGGAGCTTAACTGCTCATAGCGGCATAATTTATTATTATAACGAAAAGGGGAAAGACAAATGAGCAAATGGAAAAAATTTACAAGCGCCTGTCTGGTTGCAGCGTTAAGCACAGCACTTCTGGCAGGCTGCGGCGGAGAAAAGAAGGACAGTGCGGCTGCTAATGCCGATAAATATGTTATCGGCGCAAGTTTTGAGCTGACAGGTAATGTTGCAAACTACGGCAAATCTACATTGTCCGGTTTAAAACTTGCTGTTGACCAGGTTAACAAAGCAGGTGGCGTTAACGGCAAACAGCTTGTTGTAGTAGAAAGCGACAACAAATCCGAGCCTGCTGAATCCGGCAACTCCGTAACCAAGCTGATTACTCAAGATAAAGTAGTGGCTGTTGTTGGCCCTGCTACCAGCGGCTGCGTATTTGCAGCTACTCCGGTAGTAACCTCCAACAAAGTGCCTCTTATTGCACCGTGCGCTACCGCACCGGCAATTACCGTTGATAACGGACAGGTTAAGGAATTCATCTTCCGTGCCTGCTTCATCGACCCGTTCCAGGGCCGCGTAATGGCTGAATTTGCCGATAAAACTCTGGGCGTTAAAAACGTAGCTATTCTGCATGATGCTTCCAGCGATTATTCCAAAGGACTTGCAGAAGTATTTGAAAAAACTCTGAACGAAAAAGGCGGCAAAGTTGTTGCTAAAGAAGCCTTCCTTTCCAAAGATATCGACTTTAAAGCAGCTTTAACCAAAATCAAAGCCGCTAACCCGGAAGCAATCTACATCCCCGGTTACTATGAAGAAGTTGCCAAAATCATTAAACAAACCCGTGAAATCGGTTTGAATGTTCCGCTGATTGGCTGCGATGGCTGGGACAGCCCGAAACTTGTTGAAATTGCAGGCCCTGAAGCATTGAACAACACTTACTTCTCCAGCGCCTTCTCCGTACAGGACCAGACCGAATCCGTACAGAAATTTATTGCCGATTATAAAGCAATGTATCAGAAAGACCCGGATATCTTCTGCATGCAGGGTTACAATGCAGGCCTTGTTCTTGCCGATGCCCTTAAACGTGCTGGCGACGGTGCCGATGGAACCAAACTTGCAGCAGCTATTGCAGCAACCAAAGACCTTCCGGTTGCAAGCGGCAAGTTAACTTACGATAAAGACCACAACCCGATTATCAGTGCCATCATCATCGAAATGAAAGACGGCGTACAGAGCTTTAAAGAAAAAATCAGCCTGTAATTAAATTAATTTAATTGTTTTGAATTTATTTTAGATTGAGTTTATTTTAGCCCGGAAATTGTTGTTTCAGGTTTCCGGGCTATTTTAAAAATATAAATTATAATGAAACAAATGAGGGGGAAACAAAAATGAAAAGAGTATCCAAAGTCCTAACTGCCTTGGTATTGGGCTCTGTGCTTGCCGGTTTGGCAGCAGGCTGCGGCGGCGGTGAAAAAAAGGCTGATACCATTAAGGTTGGTGCAAACCTTGAAATGACGGGCGGCAGCGCGTCTTACGGCATATCTTCTAAAAATGCCATTGAGCTTGCCTTTAAAGAGATTAATGAAAAAGGCGGCATTAACGGCAAACGGTTAGAACTTGTTGTTGCAGATAACAAATCGGAAGCGGCAGAAGCTACCAATGCCATGCAGAAACTGGTTTCACAGGATAATGTAGTGGCGGTTATCGGCCCTAACCTTTCTTCTTCGGTAATTGCGGCATCTGCTATTAATAACAGCGCCAAAGTGCTGGATATTGCGCCGATGGCTACCAATCCGTATGTTACGGTTGACCAGGCCAGCGGCAAAACCAAGGATTTCAACTACCGTACCTGCTTTATTGACCCGTTTCAGGGCACGGTAATGGCCAAATTTGCAACGGCTGAACTTGGTGTTGGCAATGCAGCAGTTTTGATTGATAATTCTTCCGATTACGCTAAAGGCCTGGCGCAGTTTTTTAAAGAAAACTTTGTTAAAGAAGGCGGCGCAGTTACTGCGGAAGAATCTTATCTGCAAAAGGATACTGATTTTAAAGCAACACTTACTAAAATAAAAGCAACCAATCCGGACTTTTTGTATGTGCCCGGTTATTATCAGGAAGTTGGCCTGATTGTAAAACAGGCGCGCGAGCTTGGCATGAATATGCCGATTGCCGGAGGCGATGGCTGGGACAGTGCCAAGATGCCTGAAATTGCAGGTGCGGCAGCGCTGAACAACACTTACTTCTCAAGCCTTTATTCGCCTGAAGATTCATCGGACATTAACAAAAACTTTGTAGCCGCTTATGAAAAAGCATACGGACAGAAACCTGACGTTTTTGCCGCTTTGTCTTATGATTCGGCTTTACTGGTTGCCGAAGCCATTAAAAACGCAGGCAGTACAGAACCTGCTAAAATCAGTGAAGCAATGGCTAAAATTAATGGGTTTAGCGGTGTATCGGGCAGCGTAACTTTTGACGATAAGCATAACCCGGTTAAGAGTGCCGTAATTTTGGAATATAAAGATGGCGCTCAGTCTTTAAAAACCAAAATTAATCCCTGATAATTAATTGATAATTTAACTTTTTAACGGAAAGGCTGCGGTTTGGCCACAGCCTTTCCGTAATTTTAGCTGGATGCCGGTTAGTGCCGTTATTTAAGCGCAGGTAATAACTTACGGCAGTAAAGCATAGAGATTTTATGATTGAGGAATTAACAAAACTTACGGACTGGAGGACTTTTTATGGATATGGGTTCGCTTCTGCACCAGTTTTTGCAGCAGCTTATAAACGGTATATCACTGGGCAGTATTTATGCGCTGATTGCCCTTGGTTATACAATGATTTACGGCATCCTCAAACTCATAAACTTTGCCCATGGTGATATTTATATGCTGGGCGCGTATTTTGGGTTTGTAGCTACAACAATGTTTGGCTTTTCCTTTTTGCCGGCAATTCTTTTTGCCATGGCCTGTGCAGCCGTTGCCGGTATTATCATTGAACGCATTGCCTACAGGCCGATGCGCAATGCTCCGCGTATTGCTATTTTAATTACCGCAATTGGCGTATCGTTTTTGCTTGAATACGGCATGATGCTGATTGCAACTCCGCAGCCGCGTACTTTCCCGGCAGTTTTTTCGGCAGATGTTTACCATCTTGGGCCACTGGTTGTTAACAGCCAGCAGGTTGTAATTCTTGTAAGCGCAATTATTTTAATGGCCGTACTTACTTATATCGTACAATATACCAAAATCGGCAAGGCCATGCGTGCCGTTTCGTTTGATGCTGACGCTGCCAGACTGATGGGCATTAATATCGACCGTGTAATTTCCGCAACCTTTGCACTGGGCTCCGCACTTGCTGCTGCAGGCGGCGTGCTGGTAGGCATTTACTATAACTCCATCGACCCGCTTATGGGCATGGTTCCGGGCATTAAAGCCTTTGTAGCAGCCGTGCTCGGCGGTATCGGCATTATTCCGGGCGCTATGGTCGGCGGCATTATCCTCGGCGTTGTAGAAGCCATGGTCAGCGGTTTTATTTCTTCCACTTTCCGTGACGCAGCCGCATTCGGCATTTTGATTATTATCTTATTGTACAAACCTGCCGGTATTTTCGGCAAAAATGTACGCGAGAAAGTGTAGGTGGCAGCTATGAATTATCTTCGCAAAGCAGATTTAAAAAGAATAGTTGCCTGCGCCATTTTATTCGCCGCAGTGCAGGGCATGATGTTTGCCGATATTATCGGGCCGTTCTGGGAACTTAATATCGTCCTCATCTGCATTAATATTATTTTGGCTGTCAGCCTGAACCTTATCAACGGCTACACCGGCCAGTTTTCTATCGGCCATGCCGGATTTTTGGCTGTCGGCGCTTATACCGGCGCTATTATGACGGTTAAACTTGGTTTTCCGTTTGAAGTGGCTTTAATTGTCGGCACCGTTGCCGCAGGTTTTTTGGGTTTTTTAATCGGCCTGCCTACCTTAAGGCTTAACGGCGACTATCTGGCAATCGCCACTCTGGGCCTTGGCGAAATTATCCGCATCTGCATACTCAATATTGATTATGTAGGCGGCGCTTCCGGTTTGATGGGCATTCCCCGTTTAACAACATTCGCCTGGGTTTTCTGGATTATGATTTTTATCATTTTCTTTATTAAAAACTTTAAAAATTCTTCTTACGGCCGCTGCTGCCTGGCTATCCGTGAAAACGAAATTGCAGCCGATACCATGGGCATAGACACTACCAAATATAAAGTAATGGCCTTTACCCTCGGCGCTGCTTTTGCCGGTACGGCAGGCGTGCTGTTTGCACATTATTTCTATATTGCGCATCCGGCGTCCTTTACTTTCATGCGTTCTTTCGATATTTTAACCATGGTTGTTCTGGGCGGCCTCGGTTCCATGACCGGTTCCATCACTGGCGCAATTTTGCTGACTTTTATTTCCGCTTATCTGGCAGAATATCCGGAATGGCGCATGATTATTTACTCCGTAACTATGATTGTCCTGATGCTGCACCGTCCGCAGGGATTGTTCGGCAATAAGGAATTAAGCATGAAGATGTTTGGCCTGGGAGGTGGCAAAGATGGAAGAACTGCTGAAAGTAAATGATATTTCCATGGTTTTCGGCGGTTTGCGGGCCGTCTCCAACTTCAGCATGACTATTAACAAAGGCGAGCTGATTGGGCTTATAGGGCCTAACGGCGCAGGCAAAACCACAGCCTTTAATATGATTACCGGTGTTTATACCCCTACCGAAGGCGAGATTATTTTTAACGGCCAGCGCACCAGCGGCAAAAAATCCTATCAGGTAACGCAGCTGGGCATGGCGCGTACTTTCCAGAATATCCGCCTGTTTTCCGAGCTTTCCGTTATCGATAACGTAAAAGTTGCCTATAACATGCACGTAAAATACGGCCTTTTGGAAGCAGTAGGGCGTTTTGGCCGCTATTTTAACGAAGAAGACCAGATTACCGAAATGGCAATGGATTTGTTAAAAATTTTCCATATGGAAGATAAAGCTGATGAACTTGCCAAAAACCTGCCTTACGGCGAACAGCGCCGTCTGGAAATTGCCCGTGCGCTTGCCACCGAGCCGAAACTTTTGCTTTTGGACGAACCGGCAGCAGGCATGAACCCGCAGGAAACCAAAGAACTGATGGAACTTATCCGCTGGATAAGAGAAAAATTTGATTTGGCAATACTGCTGATTGAACACGACATGGGGCTTGTTATGGGCGTATGCGAACGCATTTACGTTTTGGAATACGGCCTTTGCATAGCCAGCGGCACGCCTGACGAAATTAAGCATAACAAACGCGTTATTGAAGCATATTTGGGCGAGGAGGTACTCTGATGTTAAAAGTCAACAATATTGATGTATACTACGGTGCCATCCATGCCATTAAAGACGTCAGCCTGGAAGTTCCTGACGGCGAAATAGTTACCCTTATAGGCTCCAACGGCGCCGGTAAAAGCACAACGCTGCATACCATTTCCGGCCTTATTAAGCCGAAAAATGGCAGCATTATTTTTGAGGACAAGGATATTTCCGGCATGCCGGCTCACAAAATCGTCGGCATGGGCTTATGCCAGGTACCGGAAGGACGCCACGTATTTGCTAATATGACGGTAATGGAAAACCTGGAGCTTGGCGCTTACCTGCGCAGTGATAAGGCGGGCATTGAAGAAGATATGAAAAAAATATTCGATAAATTCCCGCGCCTTTTGGAACGCAAAAACCAGATTTCCGGTACGCTTTCCGGCGGCGAACAGCAGATGCTGGCTATGGGCCGCGCGCTGATGAGCCGTCCGCGCCTGCTTTTGCTTGATGAACCTTCCATGGGTCTTGCACCGTTGCTTGTTAAAGAAATTTTTAATATAATAAAAGAAATTAATGAAAGCGGTACAACGGTACTGCTGGTAGAACAAAACGCCAATATGGCGCTTTCCATTGCCGATAAAGCCTATGTTCTGGAAACAGGGCGCATTGCGCTTGCAGGCACGGCACAGGAGCTTGCCAGCAGCGAAGCGGTACGCAAAGCATATCTGGGCGGCTGAAACCCGGGAGGAGGATTTTACAATGTTAGTAAAAGAGTTTATGTCCACTGAAGTTGTGACTATTACCGAAGATAAAAACATGCTGGAAGTAAGGGAACTGATGCGCAGTTCGGATAAGCGCCGCCTGCCTGTTGTAGACGACATCAGCCGTGTGCGCGGCATTATTACCGACGCCGATGTCAGCCGTACTTCCCCGACCGACGCTACTACTCTTTCCCGTTATGAAGCAAACTATCTTTTGGGCAAGCTTAAAGTACGCGACGTAATGACCAAAAATGTTATTACCGTACATTATGATGCCGGCGTTGAAGATGCTGCATATCTGCTTTATAAAAACAAAATCAACGCCCTGCCTGTTGTAGATGACGATAATAAATTATGCGGCATCATTACCGACAGTGACATTTTCCGCGCTTTTGTTGATATTATGGGCCTTGCACGCACCAGCACCCGCATTACCATCGACGTAACCGACAAGGTTGGTGTTATTGCCGATATCGGCGCAATGTTCCGCGATAATAACATCAATATTATCAGCATTGTTGCCAAACCGGAAACCAGCGTAAAAACCGAGCTTACCATCCGCGCAGAGCTTGGCGGCAAGGGGCTTGAGATTATCGAGCAGCTGCGCGAAGCAGGCTACTATGTAACCGATATCAGCAACGTAAAAAGCAGGGAGTAAAATGGAATCGAAAAGCTTTAAAGTCGGTGACATTGTAAAAATGAAAAAGCCGCACCCCTGCGGCTCTTACGAATGGGAAATTTTGCGCACCGGCATGGATTTCGGTATAAAATGCTGCGGCTGCGGGCATTTTGTAATGCTGGCACGCCCCAAATTTGAAAAGGCCGTGAAGGCTGTTGTTACCCCCGATACGAAAAAATAAGTTGAAGGCGGCAGGCATAACCTGCCGTCTTTCTTCATTGTTCAAAGATAATTTACAAGCTGCGGCAGGAAAATAACGGCATACGCAGAAAATTATTTAAGTGGAAAAGAGGTATTTTATGGAGGCACTGGAAAAAATAACTTCCGCAATCAGTAAAAAACTGGAAGGACGCAAACCTTCGCTGGACCGCGACGATAATTTATGGGATGCTGCCGTGCTGTTGCCGCTTGTAAATACGCCGCAGGGCGTAAGCGTACTGTTTGAGGTACGCGCCGCAAAACTCGGCTGGCAGCCGGGGGATGTATGCTTTCCCGGCGGCAGGGCAGAATGCAGCGACGAAAGTTTTGAGGCAACGGCCGTAAGGGAAACCTGCGAAGAACTGGGGCTTGAAAGCAGCAGCATAAAAATCGCGGGCGGCCTTAATTATCTGGTAACGCACATGGGGCCGGTTATTCACCCTTATGTGGGCTATATTGAGCACAGCGGACAGTTTAATTTTAACAAAGACGAAGTTGACGAAGTTTTTACCGTGCCGCTTGATTTTCTGCTGAAAAATCCTCCGCGTATTGCCCATATGGAACTGGCAAATAAAGCGGGGGACGATTTTCCGTTTGACCTTTTGCCGCGCCAGCCGCATGAATGGAATAAACGCAAAGGCTACCATGTTTATATTTACGAATATGGCGGCCACGTTATCTGGGGGCTGACCGCGCGCATTCTGCACGGATTTTTAAACAGATTTGCCGCCGATATTAAAGCGGCGTTAGAGGGGGAAACAACTTGCTGACATCGCATGTCAAAAAAATTTTGGTGCTGGCGCTTATTTTAATAGCGGCAGCAAGCTACTGGTCTTATTCTTTTATAGACGGCGACAGCCCGCTGGATAATTTAAGCAAGTCCGAGCGTCTTGATTTGAAAAAGAATATCGTTGTTTTGGGCGTTGACGAAAGGCCTTCCGAAGAAGATACAGGCCGCAGCGATACTTTGTTTGTTGTGATGCTTGACAGCGACAACAACAATGTTTCCCTGCTTTCCGTGCCGCGCGATACAAGGGTTAAAATTCCCGGTTACGGCTGGGATAAAATTAACCATGCCTTTGCTTTTGGCGGGCATAAGCTTACGCAGCAAACTACGGAAGAGCTTTTGGGAATACGCATTAACAACTATGTTATGATAGACTTTAAAGGCTTTAAAGGGCTGGTAGACGCTATCGGCGGCGTGGATATTGAAGTAGAAAAGCCCATGAGTTATTATGACGAGTGGGACGGTTTTACTATTGACCTTGCGCCGGGCATGCAGCATATGGACGGCGACAAGGCCATTCAGTATGTGCGCTACCGCGATGAAGAAGGCGATATCGGCCGTATCAGAAGGCAGCAGAAATTTTTAAAAGCTGTTTACAGTAAAGTTACTTCGGTGGAAATTATACCCAAACTGCCTGCGTTGGTAGAACAGGCCAATAAAATGGTGGATACTGATTTATCCATCGGCGATATGATGGATTTGGCGCAGGCTCTGCATGGCATGATGGAAAAACAGGGCGGCCTGCACGCTGCCATGGTGCCGGGGCTGCCGGAATATATTGACGGCGTAAGCTACTGGATTCCTGATATTACGGATTTACGCAAGCAGATGGCTGAAATGCAGGGCGCGGAAATGACGGACCGTTACCGCCGCGGCGCAGAACGCATGGAAGCAGAATATGTACGTAATCTGGAACGCGCTAAACAGGAAATTGAAAACGAACTTAACGGCATTGATAAAAAGCTCGATGAAGAAGAAGCTGACGCTGAAAATAAAGACAAGGATAAATTAGACAGCAGCGGCAAAAAGGCTGTTGAAGAAAAAGCTGCCAAACGCAGTGCGGATGACAGCAAAAAAACCGGCAGCAAACGTTCCGCCAAAAAAGCCGTGCAGGAATTTGCCGGTGAAAGCGCCGGAAGCAGCAGTGCGGAAATAAAAGAAACGCCTAAGCAGAGCTACGGCGGCGTAATACGCGTTGTTGTAATCGACTGCAGCGGCGACCCTGCCAAGGCTGCCAGTGCACGCGAGCGCCTCAGCAATCTTGGCATGAGCGTAACTGACGGCGGTAGCGGCAACGTGCGCGAAGAAACATTAATAGTTTCCACAACCACCAGCGGGCGCGTTGTTACACGCCTTACGGAAGCCCCGTTTGTGCACGGAATGAGCATCAGCCGCAAGGACGGTGCCGATTATGACGGCATTGTTTATGTCGGCAAAGACTACAAATAACAAAAAACTGTTTCATAAGTCACAAAATTTTAAAGTTTTTTTAATTACCACTTGCTAATTGGCGTTAAAAATGGTATACTTAAATCATCAAATAGCCCCTCATTTGGCCCTTCTCGTAAGGGCTTTTTTTTTGCCCTTTTTACAGGCCGCTGCTTTTACATAAATTTAACAGCAACGTGCCGTTTCGTTTATGCGGCAATTCGTATATAATAAAATACATAGTTTATTAATGCAGGAGTAAAAGAAATGCTTTATAATGACAGGGCTGCATTTATTCTGCAGCAGTTACAGCTTAAAAGTACGGTTAAAGTAACAGAAATAGCCAAAAGCTTAAACGTATCGGTAGATACCGTGCGCCGCGATTTAAAAGCACTGGAAGAACAGGGGCAGCTTAAATGCGTGCACGGCGGTGCAAGCCTGCCGGATTATATGCTGGCCTTCAGTAATTTCAGCGGGCGTGAAATCATCCATATTGAAGAAAAACGCCGGGCGGTGCTTAAAGCACTGGAACATTTGCGCCCGGGCAGCGTGATTGCCTTGAACTCCGGCACAACCAATGTTATTCTGGCACAGGAATTAATTAAGCGTTTTACGGATTTAACCATAGTAACCAACAATGTTTCGGCGGCCATGGTGCTGATGCAGAACCAGTCGTTGCGCACGATTGTGCTGGGCGGTGATTTGGACAGCCTGGAGCACTCTACTTACGGCAGCATCTGCGAAAGAGAACTTGGCAGGTATTATCCCGATATTTGCTTTTTGTCCATTAACAGCGTCGATGCGGAAGCAGGTTTTACCGATTTCCGTTTTGCTGAAATTGGCATTATGCAGCTGATGGCCAGAAATTCCTCCAAAGTAATTGCCGTTATGGACAGCAGTAAACTGGGGCGCCGCTCCAAAAAAGTAATTATGGATAACAGCATGATAGACCTGCTTGTTATGGACAGCATAAAACCGGAAGTGCGGGAGCTTTACCGCCGCGCCGGCATTTGCATTGAATAAAATAATAAAAAAATATCGCAGCTGACGGGTTAAAAGCCTGTTGGCTGCGTTTTTTATTTTACGCAGATTTAAAAATAACTTTATCTGTAATTGCTTGTTTAGGAATGTTAAGTGCGATAAGATAAAACTGTAGAAAACAGCAAATATAAAATATAAAAAAGCAAAAAACAGCAAAGGGGAATTATCATGACAGAAAAGCAGCAAATTAAAATGGTAGTATTCGACTGGGCAGGTACTACTACCGATTTTGGTTCTCAGGCACCGGTAGATGTTTTTGACAGAACTTTCCGCCAGAAAGGGCTGGTATTTACCAAAGCTGAAATTAACGCGCCCATGGGCATGGAGAAAAAAGCCCATATTAAAACCATGCTTTCTACCGAAAAAGGCCAAAAGCTTTGGGAAGATGCTTACAGCCGCAGCTGGAACGAGGACGATATTGAAGATGTTTACCAGTGCTTTGAAGGCAACCTGCGTACTGTTGTTGCCGAATACAGCAAACTTATTCCCGGTGTAAAGGAAACCGTGGAAAAATTAAGGGAAATGGGCTTAAAAATCGGTTCTACCACCGGTTACACCAGCGAAATGATGCAGTATGTACTGCCGGTAGCCAAAGAACAGGGCTACGAGCCTGACTGCTGCGTAACCCCGGATATTACCGAATACAGCCGTCCTACTCCTTTTATGGTGTTTGAATGCATGCGCCAGTTAAATGTTTATCCGCCCAAGCTGGTTGTAAAAGCCGGTGATACCGTTATGGATATTTTGGAAGGCAAAAATGCAGGCGCATGGTCTGTGGGCATTATTAAAGGCTCCAACGTTGTTGGCCTTAACGAAGCTGAATATAATGCTCTTGATGAGCAGGCTAAAAAAGAACTGCACGAAAAAGCAAGAAAAATTTATCTGGATGCCGGTGCAGATTATGTAATTGAAGACATTACAGAGCTGCCGGAAGTTATTGCTAAAATTAACGAAAGCTTATAACAGGGAGGGCTTTTTGTTGAATACTTATTATAATCCGGTAAGAACTTATCAGGGAGTTGGCAGCCTTTCGGTATTGCCGCAGCTGGTAAACGGTTTGAACCCCAAAAAAATTTTGCTGCTTATCTGGGATGAAAGCGTGCTTGAAAACCGTTATATAAAAGAAACGGCAGCCGCTTTTGCAGATATTTTAACAATAAAAACCTTTGCCTGGTCTAACCCGGAAATGTTTCAGTTATATGAAATTTATAATGAAACCAAAAACGAAAATTACGAACTGGTTATTGCTGTTGGCGGCGGCAGCGTGCTTGATGTAGGCAAATCGCTGTGCTGCCTGTACGCGCAGCCGGTAGAATCTCTGGAAGCCATGCGCAATATGATTGCCGCAAAAACTTACAGCAAACCGCAGTGCAAATGGATTGGCATTCCGACAACGGCGGGGACCGGCAGCGAAGTAACCTGCTGGGCCACTGTATGGGATTCCGAGCATAACAAAAAATATTCTGTCGATACGCAGGATAACTATGCTTATGCAGCCGTTATCGACCCTGTGCTGGCATCTTCCATGCCGGTTAAGCTGGCAGTATCTTCAGCGCTGGACGCGGTATGCCATGCTGCTGAAAGTTACTGGGCCAAGGCAAGCAACAACGTGTCGCGTGCTGCTGCACTTGCTGCCATTAAAATTATTATGGAAAATATCGACGGGCTTTTGTGCGGCAAAGAAGAAGCGCACGACGCCATGGCGCAGGGCAGCATGCTGGCAGGGCTGGCCTTCAGCAATACGCGCACCACAGCCTGCCATTCCATCTCTTACCCGCTGACAATGAAATACCATATTCCGCACGGCGTTGCGGTAAGCATGCTTTTGGCACCTGTTATGCGTT
>ERZ857757.1364-NODE-1364-length-19591-cov-7.286394_pt1 | contig 19591 bp, 17 predicted proteins | sample MGYA00519764_ERZ857757 | MGnify/ENA primary metagenome ERZ857757 (study PRJEB31778, sample SAMEA3449359) | human gut metagenome | biome: human gut; feature: human-associated habitat; material: faeces | place: United Kingdom | collected 2010/2012 ... | reverse complement strand
AAAAAGTTTTTGAGGGTTCCAAGGGGCGTTTTTTCAAAAACGCACCTTGGCAGGGGGTGGGACGGCGTCCCACAAAGAGAGAGCAAGCCTATATGGCCGGGTATGCCTTTTCAGGCGGGACAAGGTTTCTGTACGAAACGCCCACAGACCGTCCGGCTTTGCCTTTACACACCGAAAAAGTTTTTGAGGGTTCCAAGGGGCGTTTTTTCAAAAACGCACCTTGGCAGGGAGTGGGACGGAGTCCCACGGGAACCGGGTCTCACACAGAGATTTCGTTTCCGACGATCTCCTCTCCGGAGGAGAGCAAAGGCTGTACGACTGTGCGCACGAATTCCTCGGTTTGTTCCGGAGCAAGACCCACATAGTTGTGGCTGTCCAGGATGGGGCGCAGGTCCTCCATAGAGATGCCAAAGGCCGGATCGGCGCAGATGCGCTCCAGAAGGTCATTTTCTAAACCTTCCTCCTTGACTTTTTTACCGGCGGCGATCGAATGACGGCGGATGCGCTCGTGCAGATCCTGACGGTCCCCGCCCCGGCGCACCGCATCCATCAGGATGTTTTCGCTGGCCATAAAGGGCAGTTCCGCCGCCACCCGGCGTGCGACCATTTTGGGATAGACCACAAGGCCGGAGGTGATGTTGATATAGAGGTTCAGAATGGCATCGGTTGCCAAAAAGCCTTCGGAAACAGACAGACGCTTATTGGCCGAGTCATCTAAGGTTCGTTCCATCCACTGAGTAGAAGCGGTGATGGCGGTGTTGGTCCGGTCGGAAATGACGAAGCGGCACAGAGCTCCCATACGCTCGCTGCGCATGGGATTGCGCTTATAGGGCATAGCGGAGGAGCCGACCTGGTTCGTTTCAAAGGGTTCCTCCAGTTCCTTAAAGGACTGAAGGATACGCAGATCGTTGGAGAATTTATAGGCCGACTGGGCGATTCCGCTTAAAACCGACAGAACCCGGTCGTCGAATTTGCGGGTGTAGGTCTGTCCCGAAACCGGCACGACCTTTTCAAAGCCCATTTCTTTGGCGATCATTTCTTCGGCTTTTTTCACCTTTTCCCGGTCATTGTCAAAGAGCTCCGCAAAGGAGGCCTGGGTCCCGGTGGTTCCCTTGGAGCCTAACAGGCAGAGGGAGGAGGACACATAGTCCAAATCGGCCAGATCCAAGGTCAGGTCGTACATCCAAAGGGTTGCCCGTTTACCGACGGTAGTCAACTGAGCGGGCTGCAGATGCGTATAGGCCAAGGCCGGTTCGTCCTTCCAGCGGAGAGCAAATTCCGAAAGGTTCTGTAAAACGGTCAGCAACTTTCCTCTCACCAGCCGAAGCGCTTCCCGCATGATAATCATGTCGGTGTTGTCACCCACATAGCAGGAGGTGGCACCCAGATGAATGATGGGGCGGGCCTTGGGGCAGACATCTCCCCAGGCATGAATCTGTGCCATCACATCATGCCGGAGGGCTTTTTCATATTCTGCGGCTTTTTCGTAGTCGATATCCTGCAGGTGGGCCTCCATTTCGGCGATTTGTTCCTCCGAAATAGCCACGCCCATGGCTTTTTCGGCTTTTGCCAGAGCAATCCACAGCTTGTGGAAGGTGGTGAATTTCATATCTTCAGAAAAAAGATACTGCATTTCTTTTCCCGCATAGCGGGTAGAAAGAGGGCTGATGTAGCGGTCGTGATTCATTTTTTATCCTCGCATAAATAATTATAGGTAAATCTTAGGAAAGCAACCGGTGAAGGACGGAGCAGGGGTGCACAGACTTTTTGGGAGTTCCTGCGGCGGCGCCGGGACGGGCTTTTCAGATGTCGCAGGTGGCTTTGGGGTTCAGATCCAAAGAAGCAAAATGCCCGGCCAGTGCATCGTAGTATCCCTGGGCGCCGATCATGGCGGCGTTGTCGGTACAAAGGCTGGGGGGAGCGGAGCAGATCCGCACCTTTCGTTTTTCTCCGAATCGCTGAAGGGCTTTGCGCAGGTGCGAGTTGGCTGAAACGCCGCCGGCCAGCACAAAGGTCTGAAAGGGGTTTTGCTTATAGAGCTCCTCCAGCCGTTTCACGATCCCCTTGGTGACGGTGTAGGTAAAGGAGGCAGCTAAATCCTCTTTGGGCAGAGGCAGATTCTTTTGTTTTTGCGTGTTGGCATAATTGATTACCGCTGTTTTTAAGCCTGAAAAGGAGAAATCCAGCGTGTCGCCGGGAACGGCGACGGAAGGAAAAGGAATGGCCTTGGGGTCTCCCAAGGAGGCAAGACGGTCCATTTCCGCTCCGCCCGGATAGGGAATTCCCAGAACTCTTGCAACCTTGTCAAAGGCTTCTCCGGCGGCATCGTCCCGGGTCATGCCCAGGGCCTTATACTCGGTGAAGGAGGAAACCTCCAAAAGAGAGGTGTGGGAACCGGACACCACCAGTCCGAGGAACGGAGGCTTCAGGTCGGGATAGACCAGGTAGTTTGCCGCAATGTGCCCCATGATGTGATTGACCGGCACAAGAGGCTTTCTGTGGGCATAGGCAAAGGCCTTTGCAAAATTCACGCCCACCAGAAGAGGACCGATCAGTCCGGGGGTGTAGGTGACGGCCACGGCGTCAAGGTCTTTTTCGGTCACGCCGGCCTCCCGCAAAGCTCCCCGGCATAGACCTGAGATGGCTTCGGCGTGCGCCCGGCTGGCAATTTCCGGAACGACCCCGCCGTACAGTGCATGAACCTCGATCTGTGAGGCCACAAGGCTGGATCGGATCTTCCGCACCCCGGCCGGCTCGTCCATTTCCAAAACGGCGGCGGCGGTCTCATCACAGGAGGATTCAAAGGCTAAAATCAACATATCGGTTCCTTTTCCAAGGGCTTTGCGGCCCTTTTTTCTGTAGCTTCGGGGGGCGTTTCCTGCCCTTTTTCCATCAGAATGGCGTCTTCGGTGGGGTTTCTGTAGTAGTTTTTCCGGAATGCATAGGAAACGAACCCCTCGGTTTCATAGAGGCTTTTTGCGGCCGAATTTCCCGCCCGCACCTCCAGAAGAAGCCGTTGGACCCCTTTTTCAAAGGCCAGCCCGATGCAATATCGCAGAAGCGCCCGGCCTAAGCCCTTGCGGCGGCAGGAGGGAGAAACGGCGATATTCTGCAGTTCCCCTTCTTCAAACAGACAGAAAACCAGAGCATACGCCACGATCCTTCCCTCTCTAAGAATGCAGGGAAAGGAAAACAGCTCCGGATGTTCAAGGGCAAAAAGAAAGCTCTCCTCCTTCCAAGGAGTGGAAAAGGAGGCATTTTCCAAGGCAAGAACCTCTGGAAGCCGATCCTTTTTCACTTGGCCGAAGGCGAAGCCTTCGGGTAACAGGCACTCCATCAGTAGCCTAAAAGGGAGGACAGACTGTCGTCGTTCTCCACCCAGTCGGACACATTGTAAATGCTGTAAGTGTCGGCGGTTTCCCGCACGATCACCGTTTCAATGCCGGCGTTGATGATCTGCCGCTTGCACATGGCGCAGGAGGTGGTGCCTCCCAGGATCCCTTTGGTTTTGGGATCGATACAGGCCATATACAGGGTGGAGCCGATCATATTTTCTCTGGACGCCGCAATAATGGCGTTGGCCTCGGCGTGAACCGAACGGCAGAGCTCGTACCGTTCGCCTCTCGGAATTTTCAGCTCTTCCCTGCGGCAACATCCCAGGTCCGAGCAGTTTTTCCGACCTCTGGGTGCGCCGTTGTAGCCGGTGGAAATGATGGAATCGTTTTTGACGATGATCGCACCGAAACAGCGGCGCAGGCAGGTTCCCCGTTCTGCCACGGTCTGTGCAATGTCCAGATAATAGTTGATTTTACTGACCCGTTCCATAATCCGGTGTTCCCCCGTTTTCTGTTGAATAGAAGGGTATCTCTAAAGATTCAAAGGGTGTCCGGCGGCTGTTGCCGGAGAGGCGGGGAATTTTCAGAGGTGCCCAAAAATGAGAATTGAAAAAATAACTGCAGGAAAAGGACGGCGGCACCGTGAGACGCCAAAGGCGGAGCCCGAAAGGCACAGACCTGAAAAGCCTGCGAAAGGATCTTTTCGGAAAGGCCAGAAAAGCTCCGGCGGCGCACGGAAAGCGACAGAGCGGCTATTTGCACTCGTACCAGCTGTCTCCGATGTTCAGCTCTACCGTAAGGGGCACGGCCAGCTGCATCACGCCCTCCATCTCCCGGCGCAGGATTTCTGCCGCCGCAGAAACATCTTTTTCGGAGCATTCCACAATCAGTTCGTCATGAACCTGGAGAATCAGCCGGGCATCCAACGCAGCCTTTTGCAGTGCCCTATCCACCCGGATCATGGCTTTTTTGATGATGTCGGCGGCCGTTCCCTGAATCGGGCTGTTCATGGCTACCCGTTCTCCGAACTTTTTCAGCATCCCCTTGCCGGAGGTCAGTTCGGGAATGGAGCGCCGTCTGCCGGACAGAGTGGTGACATAGCCCTCCCTTTTGGCCCTTTCCACGGTTTCGGAAAGATACCTTTCAATGCCCGGATAGGTGCGGAAATAGCTTTTGATATAGTCGTCGGCTTCCGCTCTGGTGACGCCCAGATCTTCGGACAGCGAGAAGGCGGAAATGCCGTAGACAATACCGAAGTTCACCGCCTTGGCGGACTTACGCATTTCCGGCGTTACGGCTTCAGGCGGTACGCCGAAGACCTGGGAGGCAGTGACTGTATGAATATCTACGCCGTTCTGAAAGGCGTTGATCATGTTCTGATCGCCCGAAATGCACGCCAGCAACCGCAGTTCGATCTGGGAATAGTCGGCGTCGATCAGCTTTTTTCCCTGAGGAGCCACAAAAAACCGACGCAGCTCCCTGCCTAACTCGGTGCGCACCGGAATGTTCTGCAAATTGGGCTCCACAGAGGACAGCCTTCCGGTCGCAGTCACGGTCTGGGTAAAGGTGGTGTGTACCCTCCCCTTTTCGTCCGCCACCTTCAGCAGCCCCTCGGTGTAGGTGGAGCGCAGCTTGGACAACTGTCGGTAGTCTAAAATCAAAGAGATGATGGGGTGCGTTCCCCGCAGTTTTTCCAAGGTCTCCGCATTGGTGCTGTAGCCGCTTTTGGTCTTTTTGATGCCGGGAGCGGTCAGCTTCAGTTCCTCAAAAAGCAGGGCGCCCAGTTGTTTGGGCGAGTTCAGATTCAATTTTTTGCCGGCCAGACGGTAAATCTCTTCCTCCTCGCTCTGCATTTGCAGGAGAAGGGTGTTTCCAAAGTCTGCAATACCCTTTTTGTCCACCAGAAATCCGGCTTCCTCGCACCGGGCCAGCACTCCGGCGGTGGGCAGCTCCAGGTCTTGGTATAAGTGCAGACTTCCCTGCTCCTTCAGCCTTTTTTCAAGGACATCCCGCAAAGCGCACAGGCAGCTTGCTCCCGGTTCGCCTGCAGGAAGCTGCTTTTCAAGATATTTTCCCACCAGGGCGGACAGACGGTAGTCGTTGTCTGTGGAGGAGAGCACATAGGCCATCAGCATCGGGTCATCCTTGGCTTCAAAATCGGTGATTCCCCGGAGAGCCAGCCAACGGTAAAAGCTCTTGCAATCCTGCACGACCGCAGAGCGTTCGGGCGAAAAAAAGAAACCAAGCTCTGCCGGCGTTGGATCGGGAATCCTGAAATTGCCCTTTTGGGAGGAAATATACAGGCAGTCCTCCCCCAGAACCACGGCCACCTCGCCCCGCTCCTCCTGAAGAACCGCAAGGGAGGCTTCGGTGTAGTCGGCCTTGGGCGCTTCCTTCGGCAGAAGCTCCTCCGGTTGGACATGAAGTCTTGCAATCAGGCTGGAAAAGCCCAACTCCTTCAAGAGATCGTAGAGCCCTCCGCTTTGCTTTTCCTCTGAAAAATCAGGCGCTATGGGTACCTGACGGCAGATTTTTGAAAGTGTTTTGGAAAGGTTGGCGCTCTCCCTGAACTCGCTCAGTTTGGTACGCACTCCTGCCTTGATAAAGGGATCCTCCAAGTGAGCGTAAACCCCTTCTAAGGAGCCGAATCGGGCAATCAGGGGCAGAGCCGTCTTTTCGCCGATTCCCGGTACACCCGGAATACAGTCGGAAGAGTCGCCCATCAGCGCCTTGGCGTCTACAAACTGGGTGGGCAGAATGCCGTATTTTTCTTTGAATTTTTCTTCGTCATAGCAGACCGTTTCCCCTTTCGTCACCAAGAGCACCTTGGTCTTGTCGGAAATCAGCTGGAGACTGTCCCGGTCGCCCGTAAGAATAAAACATTCGCCTCCCCGCTCCTCGGTCAGCCGTGAAACGGTGCCTAAAAGGTCGTCTGCTTCGTAGCCTTCTTTTTCGAGAATCCGGTAGCCGAGGGCCTTCAAAAGCTCCTTTGCCGGCGCCATCTGGCAGAAAAGCTCCTCTTCCATGCCCTTCCGGTTGCCCTTGTAGCCCTCGTACATTTTGTGCCGGAAGGTAGGCGCAGGCAGGTCGAAGGCCACGAAAACACAGTCAAAGGCGTACTTTTCGGTCTGAGCCAGAATGATGTTGGTCATGCCGTAGATCGCCTCCGTGCGCTGGCCCTTTGGATTGGTCAGCGGTCGGACGCCGAAATATGCCCGATTGATGATGCTGTTTCCGTCTACAACAAGAATTTTCATACCCGTTTCCTCAATTCAAGGGATTGACCGTAGGGTCAAGGGAAAGAATCTCCGCCGCTTTCTCTTCGGGAACCGGAGTTGCCTGGTCTTTTTTGATATTTCCCCATTCAAATTCGCCGGTATAGCTTCCGCCGGAGAGCCGGTAGATGGTGCCGGTGCCGTGAATGTTGTTGTTTGAAAACTGCCCCACATACACATCGCCGTTGGCGTAGAAATAGTAGCCGAAGCCACTGCGTACATCGTTTTCAAAACCGCCGTAGTACCGGTCGATTTTTCCCTCTGCGGTCACAATGCAGACCGAGGCATTGTCATCCTCCCGCAGGTCGTTCACGAAATTCCCGGCGTAAACCGTGCCGTCCGGCTCGGTATAGATGCCGTAGCCGTTGCGCCGGTCGTTCCGGAATTCCCCTTCATAGCTTGCACCCTTGCCGTTTTCCGCAGACCAGACATACCTTCCATAGCCGCTCTTTTTTCCGCCGGAAAAGGAGCCGGTGTAGCTGTCCCCCCCGGCATAGGTGAAGGTCCCCTCTCCGTGAAATTTATCGTTATTGAAGCTTCCTTCGTAAATATCTCCGGTTTTATAGGTCATTTTTCCCTGCCCCTGCCGTTGCAGTCCGTCCAGCTCTCCCACATACAGGTCGCCGTTTGAATAGGTCAGTGTGTAGATGCCGTCACCGTTATACACGACCTCTGCAGAGCCGGTATCCGAAAAGATCCGTCCCTTTTTCACGGTTCCGTCCTGATGGAGAAAGCCGGTGAAGGACAGGGTTTCTTCGGTTGCATCCAGGGTGTTTAAATATTTAATCGAAAACCGGCGGTAGCCCGCCAGACGCAGACCCAGGATTCCCGCACCGCACAGCACCACCACAGCCGCCAGCACGATGAGGAAAACCTTTGATTTGTAGAACGGTAAACCCTCTATATTTTTCTTCCTGTTCATTGCGGCACCTTCCTTTCAGCATCGCTTGGAATAATCATGCTGCCAGAGCATTGAAAAAGTCGGAGATCAGGCCTAAGATCCGATCCTTAGAGAGGATCAGAACGACCAGGAGAACGGCAAAAAGGATCGCACCCAGCACCAACGCCATAATGTGGCTTCCTTTTCGCTCAAAGCGCACCTCTGCCCGGTATTTTACCACCTCCGGAATATAAAACCGGGCGGTTTCCGGGTCAAAGGACTCTCTGAACACCGGAAGAGCGTGACTCTCGCTGTCGAACTCCACCGTTTCCGCCGCTTCAAATACGGTGCCGGCAAAGACGCCGTTGCCCCGCAGGGCTCTTTTCACGGCTCTGCTCTTTTCAAAGCCCGCTTCCTTCAGGGTCACGGCCCGTTCGGGGACAGTGGCATCCAAAGAAACCAGTTTTCGGATATAGTTGCCCAACAGCCGCCGGTCATAGAGAGCCGCCCCGCAGGCCAGAAGAATGCCGATATAAAGACAGATCAGAATCCATTCAAAGGAGCCGGTTCCGGCTGTCGCAAACAGTTCTTTCAGGTATGAAAACATGAATCCTCCTAAAATTTCAGGGAGCGCCGATTGGAAGAGCAAACAACAGGATGCAAGGTGCCTGCAAATGCCCTTTTCGGCCAAAAACGCAGACCGGAAGACCCCGGAAGGCCGCCGGAAGGAGAAAAAACGAAAGGGTATCTCTGAAAATTGAAAGTATAGTCTAAAAGCTTAGCCGGCGGGCAATCCTGCACAGAAGGGGCGCAAAACGCCGGAATACCTTGTCCGGTCCGGTTTTTTGCAATAAATTCTGCGGCGAAACCGCCGTTGCCGGAGGTGCGGGAAATTTTTAGAGGCACCCGAAGGTCAAACCGAAGGAGCCGGAAGGTCAGAACCGGTCAAAAGCGGGCTGAAAACAGGGCTTTTGCAGAGAGAACTCAGGACTTTTTCAGGACCTCACAGCCCACATACTTTCTTAAAACCTCCGGTACCACCACCGAGCCGTCGGCTCTCTGGTTCTGCTCCACCAATGCCGGCAGGATCCGGCTGGTGGCCAGGCCCGAGCCGTTCAGGGTGTGCAGGTATTCCACACGGCCGTCGGCTCTCTTTACCCGCATCATGCCCCGGCGTGCCTGGTAATCCCGGGCGTTGGACACCGAGGAAACCTCCTTGTAGCCGTTCATGGAGGGAATCTGAATCTCAATATCGTAGGTCCGTGCCATGGAGGCGGAGCAATCGCCTGCCGCCAGCTTTACCGTGCGGAAGTGGAAGCCCAGGCCCTTGACCAGGTTTTCGGCCTTGGTCACCAGCTCCTCAAAGGCTTCATCGGATTTTTCAGGCAGAGTGTACTGCACCATTTCTACCTTGTTGAATTGGTGTCCCCGCACCATGCCCCGCTCGTCTGCCCGGTAGCTTCCGGCTTCTCTGCGGAAGCAGGGGGTGTAGGAAAAGTATTTCTTCGGAAGGTCGGCTTCATTCAGAATCTCGCCCCGGTGGAAGGAGACCAAAGCCGTTTCCGCTGTGGGAAGCATGAAGCGCCGCCGCTCGTCCTCGGCGGTTTCCAGCCAATAGACCTCGTCCTTGAACTTGGGGAACTGACCGGCGGTCAGACCGCATTCGTAGCCCAGCATATGGGGAACCATCAGGAATTCGTAGCCGTCGTTCCAATGCGTCTCCATAAAATAATTGAGCAACGCCCATTCCAGCTTGGAGCCCACGCCTTTGTAGATCCAGAAGCCGTTTCCGGAGAGCTTGGTGCCCCGCTCGTAGTCAATCAATCCCAGATCGGTACACAACTCCACATGATTCTTGGGCGTAAAATCGAAATGGTGGGGTTCTCCGTAGTAGCGCAGCGGCACATTGTTTTCCTTGCCTCCCGGCAGAAGATCCCGGTCGGGAAGATTGGGCAGCGACAGCATCAGCGTGTTGTATTCCTCTTCAACCTTTTTCAGTTCCGCTTCGTCTGCCTTCACGGTGTCGGCCAATTCCTTAAGTCTGGCGAAGATCGGCGCCACATCCCTGCCCTCTTTTTTGTACTGAGGGATCATTTTGCTTTCTTTGTTCTGCTCGGCCTTCAGCTTTTCGCTTTTGCCGATCAGCTCTCTGCGCCGGGCATCCAGCTCCAGAATTCTGTTGATCTCTTCTCTTGCTTCTTTGCCCTTGTTGTGCAACCGGGTGATTACATCCTCCGGGTTCTCTTTGATCCATTTAATGTCTAACATCTTTCTTCCCTCCGTGTACCTATAATTACCTTTTTGTTATATCATTCAACTTTTCAGCGTTTAATCAGGTTTCGTCTTCAAAAATGCGGTCGCCGCAGAGAACCTTCAGGAGGTTTTCCAAATCCTCCCGATCTTCATAAAACAGCTCCAGGCGTCTGGTTTTGCCTCTGCCGTTGATGGAGACCCGACGGCCTAACATTCGGCCTGCTTTTTCCTCCAACACCTTGGTGTAGTTCACTTTTACAGGAAAATCCTTCAAGGTCTCTTCCGCTTCCTCCGCCGCGGAGGAAGCATTGAGGCGCTTGACCAGAGCTTCGGTTTCCCGGACGCTCAACCCCTTTTCCGCCACCTCTTTGGCGGCTTTGATCAGATCCTCTTCATAGGTTGTCCCTAAAAGCACCTTTGCATGCCCCTCAGACAGCTTTCCCGTAGCGACCAGAGCGCCGGCTTCTTCCGGCAAATCCAGAAGCCGCAGGGTGTTGGCAACGGCGCTTCGGCTTTTTCCTACGGCGGAGGCCACTTTGTCCTGAGTCAGCCCGTATTCCTCCTGAAGCTTTTTATAGGCCTGGGCCTCTTCCATGGGGTTCAGGTCTTCCCTTTGCACATTTTCAATAATTGCCAGTTCCGAGGCCTTCCGGTCATCGGCTGACAGAATGGTCACCGGGATTTCCGAAAGCCCGGCCATTTTTGCCGCCCGCCAACGCCTTTCTCCGGCAATGATCTCATAATATCCGCCTAAAGCCTCCCGCACGACCACCGGCTGCAGCAGGCCGTGCTCGGCAATGGAATCGGCCAATTGCTGAAGGCTCTCCAAATCGAAATTCTTTCTCGGCTGATCCCTTCTCGGTTGGATCTCAGAGAGGCGCACCAGTCCGTTTCCGCCGCCGCTGGGGGCGGTGTTGTCTATAAAAATCGAGTCCAAGCCCTTGCCTAAACCGGTTTTCATTTTGCTTGCCATAGTTCTTTTCCCTTCTGAAGCAAGAGTTCGTCCGTCGCCTTAAAGGGGATCCGGGGACTTCCCTGCTCTAAATTTTTGTCATCAGTTCTTTTGCCGCCTTTTCATAGGCGAGAGTTCCTTTGCAGGACTTGTCGTAGAAGCAAATGGGCATTCCGAAGCTGGGAGCTTCGCTGATGCGCACGCTTCTGGGGATGGGTTCCGAAAGAAGCTTGTCCGCATAGTAACGCTTCAGCTCCTTCAGAACCTGCGTGGACAGATTCAGCCGGCCGTTGTACATGGTGATCAGAATGCCGGCAATGTCCAAATCCTGGTTGTACAACTCCTTTGTTTTGCGAATGGTCATCATGAGCTGGGTCAAGCCCTCCAAGGCGAAGTATTCGCATTGCATGGGAATCACCACGCCGTCGCTGGCCGCCAGAGCGTTGATGGTCAGAATTCCCAAAGACGGCGGGCAGTCGATGATGATATAATCGTATTCGTCTCTCAGTTTCAGCAGCTCGTTCTTCAGACGATATGCCCGGTCTTCCAGTTCGACCAACTCAAATTCCGCTCCTGCCAAAGAAATGTTTGCCGGAATCACCGAGATATTGTCGTATGCGGTCTTTTGAACGGTGTCTAATGCCGATACTCTGCCCACCAGCATATCATAGCTGGTGTTGCGCAGTGACTTTTTGTTGATGCCGAAGCCGCTGGTCATGTTTCCCTGCGGGTCACAGTCCACCGCCAGTACCTTTTTTTTGGCAACCGCCATGGCAGCGGCGATGTTTATGGCCGATGTGGTTTTTCCGATTCCACCTTTTTGGTTGGCGAAAGCGAGTATCTTTCCCATTGTTTGTCATCCTTTTTTTGCTTTAAGTGCGCCGGTCGCCCGCTAAAAAGCCGCTTTTCTGCCAGAACCGGCAAGGGTCGAAACTGCGACAGAAACGATACAGCCAAAAATGGGTGCGACCGTTTTTGTACATTTATATTATAGCAAAGCCCGTGAGGATTGTCAATGCAAAACGGCGTTTTTCTTTTTCTTTTTGTTGGAATCTTTTTGTTTTAACGTTTCTTTCCGTGAGACGGCACAGCGTGCGGCGCCTACAAAGGCCTTCTGCGCGTGGGTGTTTTGTGCGGTTGTTCCATGTGGAACAATTCGAATGCTCAATCTTGAAGGTTACCCCCAAAAAACGGCGGACGATCAGCTTGGCGGCGCTCTATAAAACGGAATGTTCCATGTGGAACAATGCAACAGAGAGTCTTGGCTGTTGTCCGATAAAGGAGCGGCATCAGTCGGAGATGCACTGCAAAGGGGCTGTAAAAAACTCGATGTTTTACAGCCCCTCAAACATACGGCGGGAACCCCGGCGTTTTTAATGCAATCTCGGTCGGTTTGGCCTTTTGGTTTTGTAGAAACTTCGGTGGATGTCGCGGCAAATGACAGCTGAAAGCCGCCAAGACCAATGTCATCGGGGATGAAAAATTCTATTGGAATTTTTCACAGCCCCTTTGTTCCGAAGCTCTGAGCGGCCTTGAGGAGAAACAAAAACTTCGTCTGTTGAACGCAGAGAACTTTCTCGGTTTGTCGAACGCAAACAAACTGCTGTTTCAAAGGCGGTCGGAGGGGCTTCTGCGCTGCCACAAACTATTGGGCGCTGAGCGCATCCGGGGCTTTCGTTTCGGTGCGGCCTGCACAAGGGCCCTCCTTTGCCACGCTGGCTTCAAGGCTTTCCTTTGAAAATCGGCCGGACGGAGCTTCCTTACAGGGAGAATCGGCCGAGGCGGAAGCGCTTTGCAGGTCTGCAATATACCTTTGGCTCAGCTTGGGAATGCGTATCGTCACAATGTATTCCGCAGGATTTTCAGCCTTGTGACTGCTTGCGCCAAAGCCTGCCGCCCGAATCTGCGCCACCAGCCGATCCACGGAATTGTAAAAGGGACGAATGTCGCTGAAAACGCCTCTGCGGTTTTGCCCAACCACACCCACCGACTCGGTCAACTTGCGTAGGCAGGTGGCGCATTCGGCTACGGCTCGTTTCCGGGCGTTTTCCGGCTCGACTGTAGACAGGGCGAAAATCAGCTCTTCCGGAAAAGCATAGTTGCGCATCATTTCGGCTTCTTCGTGGCTGAATACCGTGCAGGCAAGGCGCTTTTTCAGTTCTTTCGGATCGATGGACAGACGCCTTGCCAGCTCTTCATTGGAAATGCATTGCTCCTCTGAAACGGCAGAGAGAATTTCCGCCTGCTCAAAAACATCCCGCTTTTCGTTGTGAAGCAGGGAAGCGGCAGAGGCCGACAGGGCAGAAGAGGCGGGTAGATCAACGATAAAGCAGGGGGCCTTCCGTATGCCCAGCTTTTTCAGCGCCTCCAACCTACCGTTCCCTGAAATAAGGGTAAAAATGCCCCCGAGGGAGGATGCTTCCTTGCAAACCCGCCGCACGGTCAGCGGCTGTAAAAGTCCAAACCGGCGGATGCTGTCGCATAGCTCATTCAGCCGATCGGCCGGGTAGGGAAGAACCAAAGCGGAGGGACAAATGCGGTCGATCTCGATCAGATGTATGGTTAAATGCTCCTTCATCATTTTCAGGCGCAGTTCCATTTCCTCGATTTCGGAACAATCTTCAGCTTTCTCAGCGTTTCTGATTCTTTGTTTTTTGAGAAATTTCATTTTGCAGAATTTCCTTTCGGCATATTTTTTGACTTCCGTATTCCTGATTTTATAAGAAGGAAAATAAAAAAGCTGTCGCTTTGAGAAGGCGAAAGAAGGCTTTCTTGGTCTGAAAAAAGAAAAGTCTGTCCCAAACAAGGAAAAAAGCCGAAAAAGACCGCAAATTCAACGAATTGGAGAAAGAGCTTAAAAAGAATAAAAATGCAACGCATGAAATAATATTCAATAAAAACAGCATTTAATATAAACAATTAAACAAAAAACGCCGAATATATCGTTAGAATGCACAAAAAATATGTTCGCTTCAAAAGGGATTTGAACAGTAGAAGCGAGCGGCTCGAAACTCGGCCGAGAGGAGAGCCGACAGAGAAGAGGAGCGGAAAGGCAGAGATACAGAACGAGCTTTTGCCGTTATCAAGGAAATATATCCCAGCGACAAACAAAGCGCCTCCTTTTCTGTGGAGAAAATCAGATGCTTGAAGGGACGGTTGGGGTGCAGAGAGAGACGGCGGCAAAGTTCAGAGAAAAAGGGAAGAGCGGCGGACAGTTCGGGCTTCGCTGGGGACGGAAAAGCGGGACGAAGAGCTTTGAAGGCGGCGTAAACCGCTTCGGACGCCTCGAAAAATTCCTGCCCCTCCGATGCCGGAAGTTTCTGCACAGCTTCGTTGCAAAAAGCTCAAAAAGGCAATGGGTGCACTTTTGTTTTGCGCTTGGTTCTTCGGCACTGCCGTTGGCTGCCGCGGATATTTTCTAAAGTCAGAAGTGCCGTTCCGAAGAACCCTTCAGAACAAAAGAGCGGGAGCCCGGAAGTTCAAACGGAAGGGCAACAAGGGCGTTGCGCATACCGCAGGGGCAGAAATGACAGGGGAACCGAAAAAGCGACGGAAAAGTAAAAAATGCCGGTTGCAACCGGCGGGACAAAGCTGTGGGAACAGGTGAATCCGGGGGAAGAACAGAAAAAACCGGACGGTTTTCGGCCGATTGTCGGTTTTGGGGGTGCGCCGGGGGTGTTAAAAGGGTCGGTAAAAGGAGGTGTAAAAACCTCTGACCGAGCTTTTTTGCACCTCCTGTTTCTATTCCAGATACTCCGGATCCGCAAAAAGGTCTTCCAGCACATCCGGGGCTTGAACCGAACCGACTTGTTCTCTGCGAAAGAGGCGCAGAAGCCGCTCGGCATATTTTCTCTCGGTTGCAACATCCTCAAGAGTCCGGTTGCCGTCTGAATCGTAGATCAGCAAGTCCCAGCAGAATTTCCGATGAAACGGATCGTTGACAAGCAGGCGTTTTTTCAGTGTGACCACGGGAAAGGCACTTGAATCAGAGTCGCTTTTTCTCATGCTTTTTTCACTATCCTCACTATATATTGTGCTTCGATGTGGATATTATACCATATGTGGTGCTTTTTGTAAACAAATTATTTCTGGTCGGAACGCTTTAGAAAGGAAGCACGAAGTGTGTTCGTTTTTTATATTTTGCAAAAAAATATGTCTTAATGTAAAATACAGTTCAATTTGAGAAGAAAAAATAGTAAAATAATTCAACAAAACGGAAAATAAGAACAAAAACAAATTATAAAAGAATAAAAATTCATGCTTTTAATAGAACTGACACCGAATTTTTTGAAAAAAGAATAGCGAAATCTGTTGACAAAAATCTGCGGGTGCGGTAGAATCAACAAAAAAAGCAGGAGTGCGTGCTCCGGTGCATACAGAAAGGAAAGACAGAGGCTATGGCAAAGCATAACAAGAAGAGCACTTTTTTTAAGGATTTCAAGGCGTTTATCTCAAAGGGCAGTGTGGTCGATATGGCAGTCGGCGTTGTTATTGGCGGAGCTTTCGGAAAGATCGTGACCGGCTTGGTCAATTACATCATTAACCCGTTTGTCGGCCTTTTTGTCAAGTCGGGCAGTCTGGACTCTCTCAAAACAGTGATTCATGAAGCGACCTACAAGGCTGACGGCGTTACGGTGGATCAGGCGGAGGTTGCGATTCTTTGGGGAACATGGCTACAGACGATCATTGATTTCCTGATTACGGCGCTCTGCATTTTTGTGGTTCTGCGGATCATTGTGAAGGCCAAGAATCTTGCCGAGTATAAGAAGACGATGGAGGCGGAAGCCAAGGCGGAAGCGGACAAGAAGGCGGCTGAGGAGAAAGCGGCAGCGGAAAAAGCGGCGGCAGAGGCTTTGGCCGCCAAGCAGGCTCGTCTGGAAGAAAGCACGCTGAAGCAGGAGCAACTGCTTGTGGAGATCCGGGATCTGCTCCAGAAGAAATAGAATTCCGGAAATCCTAAATTCTGAAAACGAGACCCGGAAAATTCCGGAAAGACCGTTCATACCTTTTGGTTCCTGTGGGGCTGTAAAAAACTGCTTGTTTTACAGCCCCTTTAAAAATGCCGGCGGGGGGGTTCCGGCATTTTGGATAGGATTTTGGTCGGTTTTGCCCTTCATTTTTTGAAATGAAGGCGGATTTTGCGGCAAAATGAAGGCTGAAAGCCGTCAAGACCAATGCCGGCGGGGGGCGTAAAAAGACTTGGCACGGGTTTTTTACACCTCCTTTTTCAGAAGCAGAAGCCGGAAAGCACAGAGAGAGAAAAGGAAGCGGGTCGGAAACGGGATCGCACGGTACAGAATTCACACAAAGCACCTCAAAACACCCAGAGCATATTCCAAAATATATCTATCCGGCGGCGGTCTTTGCGAAGAACAAGGCACAAAGAGGAAGGAATACTTTGTGGATTCGTATTCAGGCTTTCTGCAACGAAGCTCCGGAGCAAAAATTCCCTTGCCTGCGGTGCGGGGAATTTTTAGAGGTGTCCGAGGTGTCCAAAAGTGAGGATGGGCAGAAGGGGATTGCTTATGGGCAGATATTTTGAATATGCCGAAAAAGAGAAGCGGTACCATACCTATGACTACTACCTGAAAAAGGCCTTTGGCTGCAAGTGTGCCAAAATCGGTTTGGACGGAGGCTTCACCTGTCCCAACAAGGACGGGACGAAGGGAACCGGGGGATGCTTCTTTTGCGGAGGAGGCGGCGGGGAGACGACCGCTCCGGCGTGTGAGCCCCTGCGCCTCCAATATGAGAAGGGCAGGGCAAGACTGGAGAAGAAGTGGGGACGGCTGCCCACCATACCCTATTTTCAGGCAAACACCTCCACCTATGCGCCCGTTTCCCGCCTGAGGGCGCTGTTTGAGGAGACCCTTTCCTTTGAGGATGTGCGAGGGTTGACCATAGCTACCCGGCCGGATGCACTGCCCCCGCAGGTACTTTCCTACCTGGCGGAATTGAACGCCCGAACCAGGCTGACCGTAGAGCTGGGGCTTCAGAGTGTTTTTGAGACGACTGCCCGACGGATCAACAGAGGCCACACCTATGAAGAGTTTTTGCAGGGCTATGAAGCGCTGAAAAGCCGGGGGATTCGGGTCTGCGTGCATCTGATCGACGGATTTCCGGGGGAGACGCCGGAAATGATGCTGGAGAGCGCCCGAGTTCTGGGGAAACTGGGGCCTGACGGGGTGAAGTTTCATCAGCTGTATGTGCGGAAGGGCACCGGGGCGGAGGAGGCGTACCGGCGGGGAGAATTGCCTTTGCTGTCCCTTGCGGAATATCTGGAGATTCTGGCCTGTCAGATCTGCCTTCTCCCTCCGGAGACGGTGGTGGAGCGGATTTCCGGCGATCCGGAGAAATCGGAATTGTGTGCGCCGCCGTGGTGTTCGGACAAGAAAAAAATTTTAGGAGGACTGGATCAATACCTTGAAAAGAGAGGATTGGTGCAGGGACTTTGGCATAATTGCACAAAAATATCTCCGGGATTTCTCGATTTTGAACAACAAAAATTCTAAAAAACAGACTTGAAAAGTAAGAATATATCGTATATAATATAAATTGTTCGTGAACTCGCACAGGCGGAACGCCGGTACTTTCGCTTTGGTGCTTTTATCTTTCATAGAAATCTTGTGGAAAGAGGTATTTTGTAAAATGGCTGTCATTCAAACAAAGGACTTGCGGAACATCTGTTTTTTAGGACACGGCGGAAGCGGAAAGACCAGCCTTGCGGAAGCAATGCTGTATATGAACAAGGCAACCGACCGCTTGGGCAGTACCGGTGCGGGAAATACGGTTTGCGATTATGATCCGGAAGAGATCAAGAGAGGCTTTACCATTTCGGCCTCCTGCGCAAATTTCAACTATAAGAATGTGAAAATCAACCTGATCGACACCCCCGGATTTCTGGAATTTGTGGGCGAAGTGCTGACCGGACTCCGGGTTGCCGGGTCTGCGGTCATCACGGTGGATGCCAAGTCCGGAATTCAGGTGGGCACGGAGTTAGCATGGGAAAACACCTCTGCCGCAGGCTCTCCCAGAGCCTTTTTCGTCAATAAGTGCGACGATCCCGAAGCGAATTTCCAGAAGGTGCTTTCCTCTTTGATTGAAACCTTTGGTCAGTCGGTTTGTCCGATCGTGGTTCCGGCCGCCACTCCGGGTGCTTTTATCAACCTGTTGGATCTGAAAAAGTATGTGTACGATGCCAAGGGAGGACATACCGTGGGCGAAATCAACACCGATTATATGCCCACCGTGGAGAAATACAGAGAACAGCTTTTTGAAGCGATTGCCACCACCGATGAAGCGCTGATGGAAAAATACTTCAATGGCGAGGAGATCACCAAGGAGGAGGCCAACGAGGCCGTCCATAAAGGCGTTTCCGACGGATCAATCGTTCCGGTATTTTCGGGCGCCGCCACCAAATTGTGGGGTGTGGATACTCTGGTGGAGATCATTGCAGATGCATTCCCCAATCCGATTTCCAAGGGAAGCGAGCGTGTGATCGTGGATGGGAAAGAGGAAAAGAAGGCCATCCGTACCGAAGGAGCCCCTGAACTGTTTGTGTTTAAGACTACGGTGGATCAGTTCGGCAGAACCACCTATTTCAAGGTGATGGCGGGAGAATTGACCTCCGGCGTGACCCTGAAGAACAATCGGAGCGGTGTTGCCGAAAAAATGGCGCACTTTTCCACTGTTGTCGGTAAAAAGACCACCGAGGTTCAGGCTCTTTCCTGCGGCGACATCGGCGTAATTACCAAATTGGTGGGCACCGGTACGGGCGATACCCTGTCTGAATCGGGCGAGGTGGAATATGCCGGCGTGAAATATCCGGAACCCTTCTACACCATGGCTGTCGCCCCCAAGAACAAGGGCGAGGAAGACAAGATCGCTCAGGGCATCAACAGGCTGTTGGACGAGGATAAAACCCTGCGCTTTGAAAACGATGCCGAGACCAAGCAATTGCTCCTTTCGGCAATGGGCAATATGCAGATCGATGTGGCGCTTTCCAAGCTGAAGAGCCGCAACGGTCTGGATGTGGTGCTGTCCGCTCCCCGGATCGCCTACAGGGAAACCATCAAGGGCAGAAGCGATGTGCAGGGCAAACATAAAAAGCAGTCCGGCGGTCACGGACAGTACGGCGATGTGAAGATCCGCTTCTCTCCCGGAGAGGGCGACGGGCTGACCTTTACCCAGAGCGTGGTGGGCGGTTCGGTGCCGAAGAACTATTTCCCGGCAATCGAAAAGGGACTCTTGGAAGCAATGCAGAAGGGCGTTTTGGCCGGCTATCCGGTGGTTGGACTGGCGGCCGATCTGTATGACGGTTCTTACCATGATGTGGACTCCAACGAACTGTCCTTCAAAATGGCCGCTTCCTTGGCATATAAGGCAGGCTTGCCTTTGGCAAAGCCGGTGCTTCTTGAGCCTATCGGAGAATTGAAGGTTACCATTCCCGACAGCGTGGTCGGTGCGGTGATGGGCGACATCAACAGCAAACGCAGAGGTACGGTGCTCGGAAGCAATCCCGCCGAGGGCAAACCCGGATATACTACGATCGATGCGGAAGTGCCGAAGGCCACGATGGTGGAGTATACCATCGACCTGCGTGCTATGACGCAGGGCAAAGGCTCCTATTCCTTTTATTTCGTGCGCTATGATGAGGTGCCCGGAAGCGAAGCCCAGAAGATTATCGCTGAAGCTAAAGCCAATATGAGCGAAGAGGATTGAGTATTCTTTCGGTGTTCTTGCAAAGAAAAGAGGGCTGTGCAGTCGAAGATTGCACAGCCCTTGGTTTTTGTTTTTCCTGTTCATTTTTGCGCTCTGGCTCCCTTTTTATACTTTTTGCAGGGCCCCCGCCCTGCACCCGGCGACCCCTTTTGAAAAAGGGGTCGATCCGAAAACTTTT
>ERZ857757.1363-NODE-1363-length-19598-cov-18.948831_pt1 | contig 19598 bp, 21 predicted proteins | sample MGYA00519764_ERZ857757 | MGnify/ENA primary metagenome ERZ857757 (study PRJEB31778, sample SAMEA3449359) | human gut metagenome | biome: human gut; feature: human-associated habitat; material: faeces | place: United Kingdom | collected 2010/2012 ... | reverse complement strand
TGGCGCTTCTCGCCGCAGCCCTCGTGCTGAAGCGTAAGGAGCGGGAGGCGTAAGCTCTCGGGTTAGAATAATCCAATAGCGTATTTTCAAAGAGGAGTGCAGCACTGCTGCGCTCCTCTTTTGTGGTGTACAAGATAAATCGTTCTTTTATTATTTGCGAGATATGTGTTATACTACTCTTGACTGTTGACAAAAAATGCAAAAAACACTTTATTATTTATGGATAGAACGGTTGATGCACCTTTGAGCGTTGCGGACAACCCTGGTTAGAAGTGCCCCAAAGAGAAAATGCGGGAATGCCGGAAAGAGCCAAGGAGGGAACAAGAAGCCTCGTTGAAGGCTCAGACATAGTTTTGAATACAGACTACTATTTGACTACTACTGCGAACCCCCCGGAGGTATTATCCTGTAAGGCCTCCGGGGTTTTCTCATAAATCACCGCAAATTTGTGCAACACACACCAAATCCTTGCGCCGAAACAGCTTGCAGTTTACTGCCTGATAACTCCGACTCTAAATGCCGCAAAGCATGACCGCCGTCTGTGGCTGCTGCTACAAACGCTCTGCGCCACAGGTATCCGTGTATCAGAATTGCAATATTTCACGGTGGAGGCTGTCCGCCGCGGGGAGGTCTCCATCTCTTGCAAAAACAAAACCCGGAGCATTCTAATCCCCAGGGGATTGCAGAAGCTGCTTCTCCAATATGTGCATGTCATAGGGCTGCAAAGCGGGGTTATCTTCCGCACACGAACTGGAAAGCCGATGAACAGAAGCAATATTTGGGCGGCCATGAAGCGGCTATGTGCGCAGGCAAAAGTAATTCCGGACAAGGTGTTCCCTCATAATTTGAGGAAGCTTTTTGCCCGGACATTTTATAGTATGGAAAAAGACATTGCAAAGCTGGCGGATATTCTCGGTCACAGCAGCATCGATACAACACGTATCTACATCATGTCCACCGGCGCAGAACACCGCCGTAGGATGGAGCGGCTGGGATTGCTGGCCATGTCTGCAACATAATTTTTCGTATGTAGTAAAAGCCGCAGGATTGCGGGTATGTGATTTCTGCAAATACACAGAGTCACCCCCAAAACGGGCGTAAAAAGGCGCGCCAATGAAAACAGCCTGTTCATTGGCGGTGCTTACTGCGCTGTTTTAACAATATTCTGGGGGGGGTATCCCCCAAAAAAAGTTACGCAAAAACGTCATCTTCTCCTTGCAAACAAAGCAGAAATATGATAAAATCTTTCACGCACACGCAAGCGATTGCTGAGCATTTTTGCCGCGAGTCTACTACATACGAAAAATTATGCTGTACCGAAGTGCCTGCATCGATATGAAGCGCGATTACGGTTTGACCTCCTGAAGTCGGGCTGCATCGTGCTATTTTTTTACCAATGCGCTTTTAGCAAACACAAAAGCATTCGTTTGTACAGCTGCAAATGTGTCCGCTACACGGCAGGAAAGGAAACAGTATGGCAGGCCGATATTCAAAACAAGAGCTGAAGGACAAGCTCCAGCGCTCCGCGCTTCATCTTGTAGCGACGGAGGGTATCGAGCGTCTCTCGACGAGGAGACTGTCCGCAGGCTGCGGATTGTCCGACCCGTACATCTACCAGTGCTACAGCGATATACCGGAGCTGCTGGCGGATACATTCCTGCGGGTGGACTGCGAAGTGGCGGAGCTGATGAGAACCGTCATCGGGACGCAGTTCATCGCTCCTGCCAAGCCAGTGAAGCTGGTTGATGTGTGCCGACTGCTTTGGGACGCATACTGGCGATACCTGATGGAGGACCCAGAAAGAACGGTGTTCTATTGGCGCTACTATCAGTCCGGCTACTATAACCGGGATATTCTGGCTGTCCGGGAGAAGAATTTCCGGGTGTTCGCCGATTTTATTGTCAATACCGGAAAAACGTTGGGCCTCTCCGACGATGCCCAGCGGCTGGCCATTGTGACCATGCTCATCGACGATACCGTTTCGGCGGCGGTGAGGATACACCTGGGCTATATACAGAAGGATGCCGTCAGCGAGGACGATATTTTTTACTCCGCCTTTTCTCTGCTACTGCGCAAGATCGACCCGCTGATTGGAATCAGCTGCGCAGCAAATCTGACGCCTGCGGAGGGAGGCCCCCGATGACGGAAAAGGAACTGAGAAAGCTCAACCGCTATGAGCTGCTGGAAATGCTGCTTGCGCAGGGGAAAAAGCTGGAGCGGCTTGAACGCGAACTGGCCGAGGCAAATGAGAGGCTGGCGCAGCGGCAGCAGATTGTTGCGACCTCCGGCACAATGGCCGAGGCAGCAATGCGTCTGAACAAAGTTTTTGAGGCTGCGGACAGTGCTGCGAAAGAATATCTCAGCAACATGGAACTGATCGCAAACAGCTTGCTTGATGATGCACGACGCAAAGCGGCTCATATCATTAAGGATGCGGAACAGCAGGCGCGGATATATTCAGAGCATTTGGAGGAGCAGAATGACCCACAGCGAGAAGACAGGCAAAAAGGAACAGCCGATACCTTCACTGGAGGAATTGAGTGGTGAACTGCGCCGGGAGAAATTCCGCCGACGCTACCGAAAGCTTCTGCGAAGCACGATCTATGCGCTGGTCGTGGTGGCGGCTGTCAGTGTGCTGATCGCCACCCTGCTGCTGCCGGTGCTGGAGATCTACGGCACCTCCATGAAGCCCAATCTGACGGAGGGCGACATTGTGGTTTCGGTGAAGTCATCCTCCCTTGAAACGGGCGATGTCATCGCGTTTTACTACAACAACCGCGTGCTGGTCAAGCGGGTGATCGCCACCGGCGGAGAGAGCGTATATATTGACGCCGCCGGAAATGTATCCGTGAACGGAACCCTCTTGGACGAGCCGTATCTTGCGGAAAAGGATGCCGGAATAAGCGATTTGGATTACCCTTATGTGGTGCCAGTGGGGACATACTTTGTGCTGGGTGACCATCGGGAGAGCAGCGTGGACTCCCGCAGCTCGCTGGTGGGCTGCGTGGAACAGAGCGAGGTCGTGGGGAAGATAATCTTCCGCGTCTGGCCGCTCTCATCATTTGGAAAGATAAAATGAATTTTCAGAAAGGAAATATGCGGTGAATCGGGATATTCAGCGACAAACGGAACAACTGAATAAAAAGCGCCTACTGCGGCAGCGTTGGCACCGGTGGTTCTCTGTCCCCGCCTGCGTCGTGGTGTTCGTGACGGCGTATGCGCTGATCCTTCCGGCCGTCACGCTGGACACCGCGCCGGACACCTACTGCGGGCAGGAGGAACATATCCATACGGATGAATGCTATGAGATTCCGGGCGTACCGGAGCATACCGTCATCGACTGTCCGGTACAGCAGGGACTGCACATTCATACCGCAGCGTGCTATGGAGAAGGCGGTGCGTTGCTCTGTACGGAGGATTCGCCGCAGATCATCCATCACCACGACAGCTTTTGCTTCGATAGTAGCGGCGAGCTGCTCTGCACGCTACCGGAGGTGAGTGAGGAGGATGCGCCCGGCGGTATGGTACACCAGCATACGGCGGATTGCCTGACGACTGTGCCAGCTGTCGCGCCGGAGGGTCTGCTGTGCACGAAGCCGGAGCATATCCACACAGCGGACTGTCTTGACCCGGAAAAATGGGGCGTGACGGCGGTGGACGGCGAAGAGGACTGTGGGAACGACCCATATCTTATCGGACGAGACACATCGCTTATCCCTCTGACGGAGATGACAGGCGCGGAGCTGTTCGCCCTGACCGACGAGGAGCTCGCTGCGCGGACGCAGGAATTCCTATCGCTGACGGACGAGGAATTTGAGGGGCTGAACGAGCGCATGGCCGCGCTGGTAAGGGATATGGCGCCGGCGGATAACGTTGCACAGACGGGAGCGGAGATGCTCCGCATCGCACCGAAACGCGCACCGGCAGCCGCTGCCATCGACCCAACAACGGCCACGCTCAAGGTGCAGGACAACATCGCGGTAAACGGCCACTATGACCTGTCCCTCAACGGCGGAGACGCCCAAGCGGGCGGACAGGTGTCCTACCGCTGGTATCGGACGAAGGCCAACGGTACGCGGGAGGCCGTCGCGCGGAGCTTCTACCGCAACGCCGATGGTACCACCTCCTCCAACCTCGGGCCCAGCGGCAGCTACCTGTATTTGGCGCTGGATGGCGGCGGAGTGACCGATGCGGTGTCCTCCGTGGAATACGAGGCAGTCCTTGTACTGAACGGAACGGAAACCAGCGTCAATGCCAGTATCACCAATACCAACTATAACAAGTCCGTGCTGAACGGCAGCTTTGAACGCCCTCAGAACGACAACGACCGGTCGGCCACGCAGTACGATCAGGGGTACACGGGGCTGGAATGGCGCACCACCGCCACCGACAATAAGATCGAGATCGTGCGGCTTACCAACCAGACCCGGAACAGTTGGAGACGCAATTACAGTTATAGCCAATATAGCTACGGAAGCGGATGGTCATACATAGATGTGTGGCCCGTCGACGGCAACCAGTATGCCGAGATCAATGCGGAGCAGGACAGCGCTCTATACCAGAGCGTCCTGACTGTCCCCGGCACAACGATGAACTGGCAGCTCTATCACGCGCAGAGACCAGGGAGCTGGAATAGTAAGATCGGACGCGATGAGGACACCATGTATCTGTGCATCGTGTCGGATACGCAGGCGATGCAGTATTTCAGCAACACCGAGAGCCTGCGCTCACATGTAAAACAAATGCTGGGGAACAAAGCGGTCTATAACGAGGACGGCCTTTACATCCAGAAGATCTCAGACGACACGACCTGGGGCAAGTATACGGGCACCTATACCGTGCCGGAGGGACAGTACCTAACGCGCTTCTTCTTCCTCAGTGAAGAGTACACAGGCGGGGGACTCGCCGGTAACCCGACCCTCGGCAACTTCCTGGATAATGTCTGGTTTAGTCAGGAACTGCCCGATCCCTCATCCAACGATGGCACCATCACCATTCAGAAGACGGTGCGGGGCGACCTTACCGCCGAGCACCGCGCCGAGCTGCAAAGCCGCCTCTATTTTGAAATACGGGAGGGTGACACGGTATTGCAGAAACTTCCTGCCGCCGCGCTGGGCGACTGGAAGCAGAACGGCAGCGACTGGTGGATCAGTAAGAGCATCCCCATCAGGGACGAATGGGTCGGCATGACCGTGGATGTTGTGGAGTGCAGCTATGAGATGGACGATCTCTCCTACACCGTTACGACGGAAAAGTCTGGGCAGGCGACGACGCTCAGCACAAACAGCCGCCCCGAATTCTCCTTCGTCAACAACTATCGGAAATCCGCCGCGACGCTGACGGTGGAAAAAATCATCAACGGCACCGATACCTCCGGCAGTTTCCCCTTTGTCGTGTCCTGCGTCATCACTGATCCCAACACCGGGGAGAAAACGACGGTGCATGAGGAGTTCACGCTGACGAATCACGGCGTGCAGTATGTTGCCAACCTGCCCATCGACGCGGAGGTCACGCTGACCGAGACGAAGTACGACGGCTATACCGCCGCCGTGTACCGAGGCGGCAAGCAGGTGTCGGATAGCGGCACATATACCTTTATCATCACGGAAAACACCGAGCTGACCGTGTATAACACTATGGGCGTGCCCCTGCCCGAAACAGGCGGCGCGACCCCCTACCTTTTCATCTACGGCGGACTTTTCCTGATGCTCTCCGCCGTTGTGACCGGATATATTCTCAGGCGCAGGTACAGAAAGGAGGACTTGGGGTAATTGGATCGTCTCTCCCGACCGGCGTACCGGCACGGTAGCGCCGCAGGATATATCCCGGAGATACAGCAAGCAGAAGTTTTATAAAAAGTGAAAGGAATAAGACCATGAAATACACGAAAAAAGCGCTGGCGCTGCTCATGGTGCTGGTCATATCGCTGTCGCTGTTGACGGCGACGGCCTTCGCCGCAGGAGGAGGCAAGATCACCATTGAGAACGCCACGGCGGGCATGGAGTACAAGCTCTATAAGGTTTTCGATGCCAGCTATATTGACGGCACGGCCGGCGGCACAAAGCCTGCCGGTGCGACCTACACGATCAAGAGTTCTGATCCGTGGTATCCCCTTGTCAGTGCAACTGGCAGTCCCTTTACGCTGACGGAGGACTCCGCACATACTGGTACTTACACCGTCTCTATCGTGGAAGGCCAGCAGGAAACCGCTGCGACTTGGTTTCAGAATGAAGATGTTTCCGGTCTGACTGCAACAAAGAGTGAAACCCCCACCAACAACACCGTGACATTTGACGGGCTGGACAAGGGCTATTATTACATCAAGAGCGGAGTGGGCGCTACCGTGACACTGACCCATGCCAATGAGACAAGAACAGTGATCGACAAGAACCAGCAGCCCGGCTGGGGCACTGATCCGGTTGACGGCACCAAGCCCGGCGGCAAATTCATCAAGACCGGCGCCAACGGAGCAGGCACGGAATACGGCGCTTTCGGCACAGCCGACATCGGCGGCGAGCTGGACTACAAGATCGACATTTTCAGCGCCACCAACTATCAGGGCGATAAGATGATCAAGGAGTATATCATCGAGGATACGAAGGGCTCCGCCGTCTTCATGCACTTTAGCACCATTAAGGTTTGGGTCAACGGTACCGAGCTGACAAAGGGCTGGGTCGAGGGTGTAGACGAAAATTCTAACACCAGCCACGCCATCGGATCTTCCGCGACTCCCGCCACTTCAAAATCCGATGCCGACTGGTATGTGGAGAACACCGATAATACCGACAGCAACTTTAGCATCCACATTAACTGGCTGAAAAGCGATGGAAAATTCAAGTTTGACAACAACGGTAAGCCTAATGTAATCAAGATCACCTATGAGGGCATGCTGAAAAGCGAGGGCGTGATCTACGGCGACAACGGTAACCCGAACACCGCGACGCTGTTTGTCCTGCCGAACGGCTCTACGGAAAGAGCACAGGTCGGCGATCCCAGCGTAGCCACGGCCGTTACCTACTCTGCCGAGCTGTTCAAGTACACAACGGAGAATGGCGTCAAAAAGCCTCTGGCTGGTGCAGAGTTTACGATCACGCGGGGAGATGGAGCAGAGCCGCTGGCGTTCTATCCCTCCAAGGACTATGCCGGTGTCTATTATCTGGCAAACAAGGAGAACTGGAACTCCGAGCATGTTGACCATTCTGATGAGTCGAAGAAGGAGAGCATGAAGGTCACCACGCTTGTGACCCCTAATGACGGCATGATCATCATCCGTGGTCTGGCTGGCGGCGAATACATCGTAACAGAAACTAAGGCCCCCGATGGTTACAACAAGCTGACCGCCTCGATCAAAATGCCTCTGAAGCAAGGCAGCGATCTGCCTGACGGCGTTACCTTAACAAATGTCAAAAAATCGCTGAAGGCTGACGGAACAGAGCTGCCAACTCCCATCGAATTTCAGAATGTCCATGTAAAGGAGATCGAGAACAACAAGGGAACCGTCCTTCCTGAGACTGGCGGCATCGGCACCACGCTGTTCATCACGCTGGGCGCACTGGCTGTCATCGGCACGGGACTGTTCCTGGTAACCAACAAGCGCATTTCCAAGGAGAATTTCTAATCAAACCACTCAACGGCGGCATGGCGGGGGAGCTTACCTCCCCCGCCTCACCGCCCCATGACCGCAGGGAGAAGCCCATGAAGATCGGACGAAAAATCACGCTGATATTGCTTGCTATATTCTTCATAGGTCTCTCCCTGCTGTTATACCCATCTATCAGCAGCTATTGGAACTCCATCACCCAGTCCAAAGTGGTGGAGGACTACGACACCATGATGAAAAGCCTGACGCCCAAGGACTACTCGGACATTTTCGCGGCGGCGGCGGACTATAACACCCGTCTCGCGGCGCTGGATTTCCCGCTTATGGAGTATACGGCGCTGACGGAGGATTATAACTCTGCGCTGAATGCCTCCGGCGACGGGGTGATGGGGTATATCGACATCGATAAAATTCAGGTGAAGCTGCCCATTTATCACGGCGTGAGCGACGGCGTGCTCAGTCACGCGGTGGGACACATCGAGGGCAGTAGCCTACCCGTTGGTGGCGAGAGTACGCACTGTGTACTGTCAGCGCACCGCGGGCTTCCCAGCGCAAAGCTGTTTACTGATCTCGACAAGCTGGAAATCGGAGACACTTTTCGAATCACCGTCCTTGATCGGGCGATGATTTATGAGGTCGATCAAATCAAAACAGTCCTGCCCACCGATGTGGGCGACCTGCTCATCACCGAGGGCGAGGACTATTGTACGCTCATCACCTGTACGCCCTACGGTATCAATACCCACCGTCTGCTGATACGGGGACACCGCGTGTCAGCGGAGGATCTGCGGAAAATGCAGGTGCTGTCCGACGCCTTTATCGTGGACAGGCTCATCGTCACACCCATCGTGGCATTACCCATTATCTTTATACTGATGCTCTATGTGTTTTTCGAGCCGCCCAAGAAAAAATTGCCCATAAATGAGGAGGGAGAGATCGAATGAAAAGAAAGCTGCTCTGCCTACTGCTCTCCATGCTGCTGGTCACAACGACGGCACAGGCTGCGGAAAAGCCGAATGCTGCCGTGGACACCTCCCGCAGCTGCACCTTGACACTGCAATACGCCGTCTCCGGACAGACCGTCCGGCTGTACCGTGCGGCGGACATTTTGTCCAACGGGCGTTACACTCTCTGCGGCGCGTTCGCGGGATACGGCATCTTTATGCCCGCCGGGAACGGTCAGGCGGAGTGGGATGCCCTGTGTGACACTCTGCTGGCGTATATAGCGGCGGATGCCCTCGCACCGGACGGCACCGCCGTTACCGGCGCGGACGGAAGGGCTGTCTTTACCGGGCTTTCCGCAGGTATGTACCTTGTGGATAAGGCCGACATGGAAGTAGGCGGCAGCACCCGGCAGTATGCGCCGTCGCTCATTGCCGTTCCCGGCGTGGGCGGAGATGGAAATTGGAGATACGATGTGACCGCCGCGCCCAAGTACACCGAAAAGCCCGGCGGCGGGGACGAGCCGGACACGCCCGTCACCTACACGGCGGTAAAGCTCTGGGCGGGAGAAAAATCCTCAGACAAGCGCCCCGCCAGCGTGGAAATCGCCATCTGCAGGGACGGCGTGGAGCAGGAAAGGCGGACGCTGTCTGCCGACAACGATTGGATGTACCGCTGGACGGCTGTCGGCGGCACATGGAGCGTTTTGGAGCGAAATGTCCCGGAGGGCTACACCGTCACGGTGCAGCGCAGCGGCAACAGCTTCTTTGTGACTAATACGCACAGTGCCGTACCCGACCCGATGCCCACACCGGAGCCTACCCCAAAACCTACGCCGGGGCCGGGAGACGGACCTCAGACGGGAGACGAGTCCCACCTGACGCTGTATATCGTCTGCATGGCGGTATCCGGGCTGGCGCTTCTACTGCTGGGAGTGTTGAACAGAAATCAGAAGCATGAAAAGAAATAGAACATTTTCCGGGCTGCTCCTGCTTGCGGGAGCGATTTTGGTGGCAGCGGCGGTGGGACTTGCCTTGCTCAGCGTATGGAAAAGCGCGGCGCAGCGGGATGAGCGAACCGAGGCCGCGCATCGGCTGCAAATGCTGACGGCTGAGCCGATCGCCGGCGTGATCGGCGACTATGCCGACGAGGAAATGCCCCGGCTGGAGCTGAACGGGCGCGACTACATCGGTCTTATAGAACTGCCGGAGTACGGCGTTTCGCTGCCAGTGGCGGCGGATTGGGACACAGGATTGTTCCCGTTCCGCCCCGCGTGCTACAGTGGAACACTGTATAGCGGGACATTGGTCATTGGCGGCAGCGGCGGTGAGGACTGCTTCGCCTTTATCAGTCAACTGGACGCCGGAGAATGCGTGATGTTCACCGATGCACGGGGCGTTCGGTATGCCTTCACCGTGTCGCGGATTACACACCACGCGGCGCTGGGCACGGCTGAGCTGGACGACCCGGAATCGTCGTTGTTGCTTTTTGTGAAGACGGGTAGGACATATCTGCTTGCGCACTGTGTAACCGCATAAAAACAGAATAAACCGACAATATGATGCTTTGAGAGATCCGGCAGATATTCGGCTATAGGCGGCATAACAACCACCGAAGCCATTTGTGCCATGACGATCCTGAATTTTCATGAAAATTTTGAGTGTGGGAGAGACTGCTGTATTGCAGTCTCTCTTATTTTTTCTCTATGGTCGCTGCGAGATCCACACGGATACCGTATTTGTCCAACAAGGATATAGCCTTGGCTTTATGTCAGAAGGGCGGTTTCTATGGGATGTCCTCCTCCCCTCGACGCTGTCTCCTCCGAGCAAGTACATTCTTCCTCTATTTGTCCATGCGCAAGCATAAGACAAGTTGATTCGTTGCGTCTATCCGAAGATCATCCCCCTCCCCCCGGCGTCCACATTTTTTCATACTTCCATGCCCCCAGCGGTGTCGCTGTGGGCTTTTTTGCGCCCTGTGCGCGACCCCGCTGCCGCGGCCCGTCACCCGTTTCTGAGATTTGCAGCCAACCAAATTTCAGAATACGGAGGAACCATATATGGGTTTTAATTATGCGGCAGAAAGGAAGAAGTTTGAAACGCTGTGGGCAAGACTCCGGCGTGAGTATAGGGCGGTCGGGATGTCCGATGCCGCCATCCGGAAGATGCATGACTTCGATTGGGAGGTATTCAAACAGGAGAGGAGAGGATCTATCGCCTTCATACGCAGGACTTGGGCATCGGTATCTTTGACGAGCCTTCCGCCGAGCAGGAGGACAAGACCCAGCAGGAAATTGCAGCGGAAATGGGCCTCGCCCAGAAAGCTGTCGGTAAGCAACTTCAACAACTCAAAAAAAATTTCAAGAAATTTTGAAAAATGGTTCTAAAAATCGCGTTCTCGCTGCCTGCCACATGAGGGGATCTTTTTCATGATCCCTCTGAACCTTGAAAAACACCACCCAGGCGGTCATATCCGGTGACTGGAATACCTTTGCTGACGGCGCGAACGTCAGACCGGGTGCGCAAGGACCACCCGTGCGGATTATTCTCCGCATATTAGGACGGCCAATGGAAGGTGCAGAGCGATACCCACCCAGGTCAAATGCAGTTTTGGCAGGCCGCTTCGCCATGACCCCGTCAGCTTACAATGATACTCCTGTACGCAGCTCCGAGAGATCCTCGGAGGGCTGAAACCCCCGTGACGCGCGCCAGCGCGGTTCCAGCCGCCGCCCTTGCCTGGGGAAGTAGTGCCGAATACAGGCAGCAACGCAAAATTCAGAAAAGAGGTACCGATATGGATCAGAACGTCAATTATTACGGCATCATCCTTCTGCTGCGCCAGCTTTTGGAAAGCGGCTTATCCAAAACGGAGCTGCTTCGGATGATCACATCCTCTGCACATTTGGAAATTGCTCTTGGCGAAAACGAGGATACCTGCTATACTGTAGAAAATGATGAGTTTTCGGAGAAGAATCGGTATGAAGAATATCCTGTTTATCTGCCACGGCAATATCTGCCGCAGCCCCATGGCCGAGTTCGTGATGAAGGACTTGGTGAAGAAGGCTGGGCTGGCGTCGCAATTCCATATCGAGTCGGCGGCCACCAGCCGGGAGGAGATCGGAAACCCGGTTTATCCCCCGGCGCGGCGCAAGCTGGCGGAGCATGGAATCTCCTGCGACGGCCACGCGGCGCGCCAGCTCACCAATCAGGATTACGACAAGTACGACCTGCTGATCGGCATGGACAGCGCGAACCTGCGAAATATGCACCGCATCTGCGGCGGCGACTTTGCCGGCAAGCTGCACCTCCTGATGGACTACACCGACCACCCCCGCGATGTTGCCGACCCGTGGTACACGGGCGATTTTGAGGCAACTTGGCAGGATGTGCTGGATGGGTGCCAAGGATTGCTGAAAGAATTATTACAGGAGCGAGGTAAACAGAATGGCACAGAATGATAAGATCCAGCTATTTGAGGACAAACGCATCCGCACGGCGTGGGACGAGGAAAAGGAAGAATGGTACTTCTCCATTGTCGATGTGGTAGCTGTTCTAACCGACCAGCCAGACCAACGCGGCGCAAGTAACTATTGGGCGAAACTGAAGCAGCGTTTGAAAGAAGAAGGCGCAGATCAGTTGCTGACAAATTGTCAGCAACTGAAAATGAAGTCGCCCAAGGATGGAAAACGCTACAATACCGATGTAGCGGACACCGAGCAGCTCCTCCGTATCGTCCAATCCATTTCCTCGCCAAAAGCAGAACCGTTCCGAGCCTGGTTAGCACAGGTTGGCCGGGAGCGTATTGAGGAAACCATCGACCCGGAGTTGACCATCGAGCGGGCGTTAGAAACCTATCTCAAGAAGGACTATACCCGCGAGTGGATCAACCAACGGTTACAGGCTATTTAAGTCCGCAAGGAATTGACCGATGAATGGGATGCCCGCGGCGTTCAGAAGGGCGTGGAGTATGCCATCCTCACGGACGAGATTTCCCGCGCATGGTCTGGCATGTCCACCCGGCAGTATAAAAATCTGAAGGGACTTAAAAAGGAAAATCTCCGCGACAACATGACTACGCTGGAGCTGGTGCTGAATATGCTGGCAGAAGCCACCACTACGGAAATTTCCAAGCAGAAAGCACCAAGCATATTTTCAGAGAACATAGCGGTTGCCCGCGAGGGCGGTGAAGCCGCCGGAATTGCTCGAAAAGCAGTGGAGGAGCGCACGGGTGTTCCAGTCATCACACACAAGAACGCCGCACAGCTCAATCAGGTTGTAACGGACTTGCTGGAAGGTGCAGTCTCTGACACAACTGAAGAATCAAAAAACAAGTGAGCGCTGCGCATCATCAAGTTATTCTTGCTGTCATACACCGATTTTTTGAAAGCAAATTTCAAAAAATCCATAGTGTTGAGTTATGACAAGGATGAGATACACAAAAGCGTATCTTATCTTTCTATCTTCGGCGCGCGGGCGCAGATAAGGAGAATACATAATGACTTATTCCACCGAATATCCGTCCCCCTTGGGCACGATCACCTTGGCCTGCGATGAGGACGCTGTCATCGGCCTATGGTTCAATGGGCAAAGACACTACGGCAATATCCTGTCCCCGGAGACCGAGCGGAGAGAGCACCCGCTGCTCCGGGAGGCAAAGCGCTGGCTGGATATTTATTTCTCCGGGCGGGAGCCGGACTTCCTGCCGCCCATGCGCTATGACTCCACGCCGTTTCGCAAGTGCATCTGCGACATTATGCTGACCATTCCCTATGGGCAGACCATGACCTACGGAGAGATTGCTGCGGAAGCGGCCCGGCGGCAGGGATTGGATCGGATGTCTGCCCAGGCAGTGGGCGGCGCCGTGGGGCACAACCCCATTTCCCTGATGATCCCATGCCATCGTGTGGTGGGCGCCGGCGGCAATCTTACCGGATACGGCGGCGGCATAGACCGAAAGGCAAAGCTGCTAGCGTTGGAGGGCGTGGACATGAGACACTTTTTCATCCCTAAGAAGGGAACGGCCCTGTAATGGGGGGGGGAATTGACGCCGTTTCTACGGCACTATAAGCTGAAAAACAGGCACAGCCTACGGTATAGCCGCAGGCTGTGCCTGTTTTTTATTTTCAATCAATCCTTCGCAAACAGGGCCGCGCCGATGACGCCGGCGTCATTGCCCAGGGTGCAGCAGAGGATGCGGGGGTGTTTTTTGGAGTACGCCGCACCGTATTCCCGCTGCGCGACCTCCTCTCGTAGGGGAGCCAGCAGGTTCTCTCCCTGGTTAGCGATACCTCCGGACAGCGCCACCACCTCCGGGAAGAAGATGTTAACGATGTTGCCGACGCCGATGGCAAGATAGTGGATATACTGCCGGACCACCTCGCCGCCTGCTGCATCGCCCACCTGCCGGGCCAAAAATGCCGTGCGTCCGTCCACGCCGCCGTTTTCTGCGGCGATCCGGTGCAGGGCGCTCTGTGGATGCCGTGCCATGGCCTCCCTTGTCATGCGGATAAGAGCCGTGGCCGAGGCATACGTTTCAAAGCATCCCTTTTGTCCGCAGGCGCAGGGCTCTCCGTCTGCCACAATGGTCATGTGACCCAGCTCGCTGGCGGCACCGGTGAACCCGGTGAGCAGCTTGCCGCTCAGCACCACGCCGCCCCCCACACCGGTACCCAGGGTGACCACCACTGCGCTCTGGGCGCCCTTGGCGGCCCCCACCGCAGCCTCTGCCAAGGCGGCGGCGTTGGCGTCGTTCACCAATCTTACGCTGTAGCCGGTCAGCTCCCGCAGGGCGGTGCGCACATCGTAGTGTACCCACCCAAGATTGCAGGCGTAGACCACCGTGCCCTCCCGGTCATCCACTGTGCCGGGGCAGCCCATGCCCACGCCGCTGACGGATTCGCCCTCCGCCAGAGCGCAAATCATGGCGGCAATGGTTTTCGTCACCGCCTCGGCCCCTGCCTCCGCATGGGTGGGGGCGGAACGCTGCTTCAGAATTTTGCCTGTTTCACTGACCAGGGCACCCTTGATGTTGGTGCCACCCAGGTCAATGCCTATATACCGCTGCATGGTTACCACTCCAGGTTTTTGCCGGTTTCTTTGCTGAACACATGGGCTACGTTGCCGCCAAAAATGAGGTTCACCTCGCTGCCCATGGGGAAGTGCGTTGCTGCGCCGTTGGTGGGCACGATGACAATAACGTCCCTGCCGCCGGCGGTGACATGAAGATGGACACTGGAGCCCATGAGCTCACTGACGTCCACCTTACCCTTGATAGCGTCGGCGCAGAGCATCAGATGATCGGGCCGGACGCCCAGGGTGATGTCCTGGGGCTGCACGTTGTGGGCACGCAGGCGCTCCTGCTTTTCATCGCTGAGCTCCACGGTAACGCCATCCATGACCACGGCGTATTTCTCGCCGTTTTTCACCAGCTGCGCATCGAACAGGTTCATCTGAGGTGTGCCGATGAAGCCGGCCACAAAGAGGTTGGCAGGGTGGTCAAACACCTCCTGTGGGGTGCCGATCTGCTGGATGAAGCCGTCCTTCATGATAACAATGCGGTCACCCAGGGTCATGGCCTCGGTCTGATCGTGGGTGACGTAGATAAAGGTGGTGTTGATGCGCTGGCGCAGCTTGATGATCTCCGCGCGCATCTCATTGCGCAGCTTGGCATCCAGGTTGGACAGAGGCTCGTCCATCAGCATGACCTGGGGATTGCGTACAATGGCCCGGCCGATGGCAACACGCTGCCGCTGGCCGCCGGAAAGGGCCTTGGGCTTGCGGTCGAGATACTGGGTAATGTCCAGAATCTCGGCGGCCTCGCGGACCTTCCGGTCGATCTCGTCCTTGGGGGTCTTCTTCAGCTTCAGGGAGAAGGCCATGTTCTCGTATACCGTCATATGGGGGTACAGGGCGTAGTTCTGGAAGACCATGGCGATGTCCCGATCCTTGGGCTCTACATCGTTCATGAGCTTGTCGCCGATGTACAGCTCACCATCGCTGATCTCCTCCAGACCGGCGACCATGCGCAGGGTGGTGGACTTGCCGCAGCCGGAGGGCCCGACCAGGACGATAAACTCCTTGTCGGCAATCTCCAGGTTGAAATCCTGCACGGCCACGACGCCCTCGGCCGTGATCTGCAGGTTGGATTTTTTGACCTCCTCGCCCTTTTTGCCTTTCTTTTTCTTCTCTGCGTTGGGGTAGACTTTCTTCAGGTTCTTGAGAATGACTTTTGCCATTTTGCTTGACTGCAGCTGCTCTGCCTCCGCAAGGAGCAGCCTCACGGCCACCGCTATGGGTGCACCGCTTTACGACAGGTCTCCACACTGCCGCACCGCCAGTCACAGCGGGATTTTATTCCTCCTTTTTTTGACCGCCCGGCACCATGAAGTGGAGTGGTACCCGGCGGCGGGAATCGGCGGCGGTCCACCGCTGCCTTGTTCCTATTGTACTCAAAATCCCATAAAAAAACAAGGGAAAATATTTTAAAAAAATGGCGATTTTGTATAGCTTCTTCCGGAAGATTGCCCTCAAACCGCTTTTCGGGGCGGCAGCGTTATCATAAAGCCGCCTGCGCAGCTCCGGCGGGGAGGGGCAACAAACCGGTTGACATCCCACCGGCTGGTCGGTATAATGGCTCACAGGTGAAGAATTTGGCAGAGCGCAGCTTCGGATAGGGGATTGCGCTTTGTTTTTGCCCTCGGGTATAAGAAACGTCTGCACGGGCGGGAGTAGAGATCGGAGCGCGGTATGAAGAATAAAAAGCTAATAGGGGAGATTCTGTTCCTGCTCCTGGTTTTCGGGGTCACGGTGTATATGGTGTTCCGCGGGGAAGACCTGCATCAGACGCTGGCGGTCATCGCCCAGGTGCGGAAGCTTTGGCTGGCCCCGGCGGCGCTGTGCGTGGTCTTCTTCATATGGGGTGAGTCCATTATCATATACTATATGATGGGCACCCTGCATGTGCGGCTGAAAAAGTGGACCTGCTTTTTGTTTTCATCCATCGGTTTTTTTTACAGCTGCATTACTCCCTCCGCCTCCGGCGGCCAGCCCGCCCAGATATACTATATGCGGCAAAAGGATATTCCTGTCCCGGTGTCTACCCTGGTGCTGATGGTCATCACCATCACCTACAAAGCGGTGCTGGTGCTGATGGGCCTTGGATTGATGGCGTTTGGGCAGGGCTTTCTCCATACTTATCTGCAGCAGATCCTGCCGGTGTTTTATTTGGGCATTGGGCTGAACGTGATCTGTGTAGCGATACTGGTGGTGCTGGTTTTTCATAACTCCTTGGCCCGGTCCATAATGCGCGGGGGCTTGGCGCTGCTGGAGCGGCTGCATTTGCTGCGCTGTAAGGAGAGCCGCCATGAAAAGCTGGAGGCCGGCATGGAAAAATACCGGGAGACGGCGGCATATTTTAAAACCCATAAGCTTGTGGTGCTCAATGTACTGGGCATCACCTTTGCACAGCGAATTTCGCTGTTCCTGTCCACCTATTTTGTATACCGGGCCTTTGGGCTGCAGGGCGTTTCGGCCATGACCATTCTTTTGCTGCAGGCGGCGATTTCCATCTCTGTGGATATGCTGCCCCTGCCGGGTGGGATGGGCATAAGCGAAAAGCTGTTTCTGACGATTTTTGTCCCTGTGTTTACGGGGCATTTGCTGCTGCCGGGTATGATTCTCAGCAGGGGATTGAGCTACTATACGGAGCTGCTGCTCAGCGCTCTGCTTACTCTGTATGCCCACTTCGCCCTGAAAAAGAGACCTATTGCAGCACAATAAAAAGTCAGGCCCGCGCCATGTGCCATGCACCCGAAAGTGCGAAAGCAGACACTCGAAAAGAGTGCCTGCTTTCTTTTGCCGGGTACACCGGCATAGACGGATATTTTTTTACAGGATTAGTAAAAGACCCAGGGCGATGAGCAGCTCCTCGTCGGCATTCTCCCGGAACAGCATGAACAGGAGCAGCAGCACCAGCAGGTCGCCGGAGTCCAGGTCGCCCAAATGCAGCCTTTCCAGAAAGCGGTTCAGAATATCTCGCTCCGGCCGGTGGGGCGGTGCAGGTATGGGCGGCGGGCCGGGAGATGGCTTCGCCTTCGGGGAGGCTCCGGGTCCCGAAGGCGGCTTGGGGCCGGGCGGAGGTGCGTCATCCTGCGGCATCCGGGTATAGGCACCGGTGTCATTGCGCATATAGCGGTTATACATCTGCTCATCCCTCCCATTCCAACAGGAAACGCTTACCCACAGTGATGAGTCGTGCCAGCCGGGCTGCCCGCTCTACCTTGGCCTGTTTCTCCTCCTTCAGGTATGGCTTCAGTGCGTTTAAAAGCTGCATGGAATGGCTTTGGTCTGCGGTGAGCGATTGCAGCATCGGCAGAAATTTGGCGATGACCTTAGGATCAACGCTGCCCAGCAGAGAGCTGAAGCCCGCGGGATTTGGGTCGGGTGCAGCGGAGAAGGGGCCCGGGGCGGCATTAGACGCCGGCTGGGGAGGAGACGCTCCCATAGTGGAGGAGAGCTGCTGGGCCAGCTGCACCACCTGCGCCATGCCGGCGGGATCCGACAGAAGGGAGTTGAGCTTGTCTTCCAGTTCCGACATGGCCGCACCCCCTTCTACTGCTGTAGCTGGCTGCCCAGGCGGCCCATGAGGGCTGCACCCTCCGGAGATTGAATAATCTTCTTCAGCATGGCGACCATTTGGGCGGTGTTGCCGCTGCTTGCCGCTGTGGCGGCCTGGCCCAGAGTGCTTCCGCCGTCTGCGCTTGTAAGCAGCTGCATCAGCTTCTGTCCATCTGGGGATTGCATGACGCGCTGTACCATCTGCGGATCATTTTTTACCTGCTGCAATACCTGCTGCATGTCCACGGGGCATCATCCTTTCTGCTTCATTCAAGGCAGTATATGATGTCCCGGGGAAATTAGTACCGCAGGGAGCTGGTCAGAACAGCTGGGCCAGGATGTCCACACATTTGTCGATGCCCAGAACGCCGCTGTTAAGGGTGATGTGGTAGTTTTGGGCGTGGCCCCACTTCATGTCAGTGTAAAAGCGGTGATAGGCCGCCCGGCGCTTATCCTTGTCCTTCAGCCGCTCCTCCGGAGATTGGTCCCGCTCGCCGTATACATCCACGATGCGGTGGGCCCGAAAGGCCATGTCCGCGTGAATGAAGACCTTCAGACAATCGGCCTTGTCTTGGAGAATATAGTCAGCGCAGCGACCCACGATGACGCAGGGGCCCTTTTCAGCCAAAGCGGTGATGACCTTATACTGCTGCGCCCAAAGAATATCCTCATTGGTGGGGCCGAACATCCGGTTGGACAGGGCCGAGGCCAAAAAGCCGCCGGGAGCGTATTCACCGGCTTCCTTCACATAGTCTGCGGCAAAGCCGGTTTGCTTTTCCAGCTCCTGGATTAGCTCGGAATCGTAGCAGGGGATGCCCAGCTTTTCGGCGACCTTTTTGCCGATGGTGCGTCCGCCGCTGCCAAACTCGCGGCTGATGGTGATGACTCTGTTCTTCATAATACATGCGCTCCTTCCGCATTTAGTTCACGATAGGTTTTAACAATGATAAACGCTGCAGCGACAAATGTCAAGACGTCGGATACCGGCATGGAATACAGCACGCCGTCCAGACCGAAGAACACCGGCAGCAGCAGGGCAAAGCCTACACCGAACACCACCTCACGGAACATGGACAGCAGCGTGGATGAGAGCGCCTTGCCGACTGCCTGCAAGAAGATGAAGCACGCCTTGTTGACGCAGGCGAGAATCATCATGCAGAGATAGGTGCGGAAGGCTTTAATGGCAAAATCGGTGTAGTAGCTGCTCTCGTTGTCCGCACCGAAAATGGCGATGAGCTGACGGGGAAAGCCCTCTGCCAGAATCAGCGCCACCGCGCCCACCAGCGCCTCGGCCACCAAAAGCTTCGTGAACAGCTCCCGGACACGGAACTTTTTCTCCGCACCCATGTTGTAGCCCACGATGGGGATGCAGCCTGCCGCCATACCCACCACGATGGAAATGACGATCTGGAAGAACTTCATCACGATGCCCACCACCGCCA
>ERZ857757.1356-NODE-1356-length-19675-cov-22.094292_pt1 | contig 19675 bp, 15 predicted proteins | sample MGYA00519764_ERZ857757 | MGnify/ENA primary metagenome ERZ857757 (study PRJEB31778, sample SAMEA3449359) | human gut metagenome | biome: human gut; feature: human-associated habitat; material: faeces | place: United Kingdom | collected 2010/2012 ... | reverse complement strand
TGGCCTTGGCGATGTTGCGCTTGTGCATCTCCTCCAGGCCGCCGATGCTCTTGAGATACTTGAACACCTTGCCGCAGCAGTAGATCGCCCAGCAGTTGGGGGTGTTGTACATGGAGCCGTTGTCGGCATGGGTCTTGTAGCTCATGTAGACGGGCATCTTGGGGTCGATGTCCTCGCGGATCAGATCCTCGCGGATGATGACCACCACCATGCCGGCGGGGCCCACGTTCTTCTGCACGCCGGCGTAGATCATGCCGTAGTCGGACACGTTGCAGGGCTTGCTCAGGAACATGGAGGACTGGTCGGACACCAGTACGTGGCCCTTGGTGTTGGGCAGCTTGTTCCAGGTCACGCCGTGGATGGTCTCGTTCTCGCAGATGTACACATAATCGGTGTCCTCGGGGATGTCCAGGTCGGAGCAGTCGGGGATATAGCTGTAATTCTTATCCTTGGAGGAGGCGGCTACGATGACCTCGCCGTACTTCTTGGCCTCGGCAATGGCCTTCTTGGACCATGCGCCGGTCTCGATGTACACGGCCTTGCCGTTCTTCATCAGGTTCCACGCCACAGCGGCGAACTGCAGGGTAGCGCCGCCCTGGATGAACAGCACCTTGTAGTTGTCGGGGATGTTCATCAGCTCGCGCAGATCGGCCTCGGCCTCGTCGATGATCTGCTGGAACACCTTGGAGCGATGGCTCATCTCCATGACGCACATACCGCTGCCGCGGTAGTTCATCATCTCGTCGCGGATCTCCTCCAGCACGGGCTCCGGCATCATGGCGGGACCGGCGGAGAAATTAAAAGTACGACCGTATTTCATGTGGTTTTCCTCCTATTTGTATATTGTTGGGTCTTCCTTGTGCCTTTTGCGTTTGGTAATATATAGTATACGGCAACATCGCGGCATAATCAACAGGGAAAATGAAAAAAAGTCAGATAAACTGAAAATTTTTCAGCCCTGCTGAAAGTTTATCCGACAGGGTTTGACACACTCCCGCATAGATGGTAGAATAATCGTCTGCAAAGAGAACGTTACAGGAGGCGGCACGGCCATGGAGAAGGTAAAGGAGCGCATCACACACTACAGTCTGTACGTCACTGCCCTGCTGAAATGGCTGGCGGTGGGCGCACTGGTGGGCGGCGTGGGTGGCTTCGTGGGCGCGCTGTTCCACCTGGGCGTCGACTGTGCCACCAACGTCCGCCTGGCCCACCCTTGGATTTTGTACCTGCTGCCCCTGGGCGGCGTGGTCATCGCCCTGCTGTACAGGCTGTGCCGGCTGGAGGGTGCGGGCACCAACGCCGTCATCGAGTCCGTCCACTTCGGCAAAAAAATACCCACCCTTCTGGTGCCGCTGATCTTCGTCTCCACGGTCATCACCCACCTGTGCGGCGGCAGCGCCGGCCGTGAGGGCGCGGCGCTCCAGATCGGCGGCGGCATCGGCTACCGCACCGGCACGCTGCTGCGCCTGGGGGAGAAGGACCTGCCCCTGGCCACCCTCTGCGGCATGGCGGGCGTGTTCTCCGCCCTCTTCGGCACACCCCTGACGGCCACCATCTTCGCTCTGGAGGTCATCAGCGTGGGGGTGCTGTACTACGCCGGGCTGCTGCCCTGCATCACCGCCTCTCTGACCGGCTACTACATCGCCCTCCTCATGGGCGTGGAGCCCACCCGCTTCACCGTGGCCATGCCGGCGCTGGCCTGGCCCACTCTGGGCCTTGTGGCGGTGCTGGCTGTGGGCTGCGCTCTGGTGAGTATCCTCTTCTGCCGCGGCCTGCACATCACCGAGCGCCTGGCCGCCCGTGTCCTGAAGGATCCCTTCCTCCGTGCCGCCGCGGGCGGCTGCGTGATCGTAGCCGCCACGCTGCTGCTGGGTACTACGGACTATAACGGCGCGGGCATGGATGTGGTGGCGCGCGCCCTGTCCGGCCAGGCGGACCCCTGGGCCTGGCTGCTGAAGCTGGCCTTCACCGCCGTCACCATCGGCTGCGGCTTCAAGGGCGGCGAGGTGGTGCCGTCGTTCTTCGTGGGCGCGACCTTCGGCTGTGTGTTCGGCGGACTGCTGGGCCTGCCGCCCGCCTTTGCCGCCGCCATCGGCCTGGTGTCCGTGTTCTGCGGCGCGGTGAACTGCCCCATCGCCTCCGTCATCCTCAGCATTGAGCTCTTCGGCTCCGGCGGTCTGGTCTATTTCGCCGCCGCCTGCGCCCTCAGCTACCTGCTCTCCGGCTACTGCGGGCTCTACAGCAGCCAGACCATCCTCTACTCCAAGCTGAAGGCGGAGTTTATCAATGTGCACACCCATGAGTAAAATGCAGCCCCCGGGAACCCGGGGGCTGACATTTTTATAAGCAAATCTTAACGTTTCGTTCACATGATTTTCCGAAAATCGTGGTATCCTGCGGGTAGTACAAGAGAAAGAGGTATCGCCCGTGAAGCGCACGCTGACCGAACAACAGAAAAAAACGCTGTCCGTACTGGCCATCGTCATATTCGTTCTGCTGTCGGCGGCGCTGGCCTGGTTCGTGGGGCGGCCCATGGTCCGCTTTGCCCGCCAGCCGGAGCAGTTCCGCGCCTGGGTAGACGGCCACGGCGCCTGGGGCCCGCTGGCCTACGCGGCCATGGTGTTTCTGCAGGTGCTGGTGGCCATTATCCCCGGCGAGCCGCTGGAGATCGCCGGGGGCTACGCCTTCGGCGCCTGGGCGGGCACGGCCCTGTGCTTGCTCGGTGCCGTGCTGGGCAGCGTGACCGTCTTTGCCCTGGTCCGCCGCTGGGGCCGCGGTCTGGTGGAGGTGTTCTTCCCGGCGGACAAGCTGGAAAAGCTCCAATTTCTCCTCCATACCTCCCCCAAGCGCACCGCCCTGTTCTGGCTGATCTTCACCGTTCCCGGTACGCCCAAGGACCTGCTGTGCTACTTCGCGGGCCTGACGGACCTGCCGTGGGGGACCTGGCTGCTGATCGCCACAGTGGGCCGCCTGCCCTCCATCGTCACCTCCACCGTGGGCGGCAGCGCCCTGGGGGAGCAGAACTACCGGGCGGCGGTCATTGCCTTCGCTCTCGCCCTCGCTGTGGCGGGTGTGGGCTATGTGATCTACCGCGCCGTCTGCCGTCGGCACGGACAAAAACCGGATAACACAAAGACCGACGGCTGAGCCGTCGGTCTTGTATCTTTTTCAGCCTCAGAATGCGCCCAGCGCCTTGAACAGCACCGACCAGGCGAACATGGTCACGATGCACAGCGCGCTGGTGGACACCACGATGTCCCCGGCCAGCTCCGCGTCGCCGCCCATCTGCTGTGTCATGGTGAAGGAGGCGATGGCCGTGGCGCTGGCGAACACGCTGATCAGTCCCGCGAAGCCCACGCCCCGTATGCCGATCAGAAACGCCGCCGTCAGCAGCAGCGCCGGCATCAGGAACAGCCGCACCACACACACCTCGATCAGGTCTCTCCGGTACCGGCGCAGGCCGCTGAACCGGAAGAAGGCCCCCAGCAGGAACAGCATGAACGGGCTGGTCATGGTGGCCACCTGGTGCACCGCCGACTCCAGCGCCGTAGGCAGCCTCCAGCCGGTACCCAGGAACACCAGCCCCACGGCGGAACCCAGGATCAGCGGATTGGTGGCCACCATTTTGATGAGCCTTCCGGCGGGCAGTCTCTCGCCCCGGAACGCCGTCAGGGTGATGACCGCCAGTACGTTGAACAGCGGCACGATGATGGCCGCCAGCATGGCCACCGGCCCCATGTCCGCTCCGGGCACCAGCACCGTGGCCAGCGGCAGGCCGATAATGGCCAGGTTGCTGCGGTACATACCCTGTATCTTCACGCCCTGCTTCTCGTGGTCCTTCTCCGTGGGCAGTACGATGGCCAGGGACAGGCCGTACATCACCAGCGTGGCCCCCACGGCGAACAGCAGCAGCTTCGGCTGTAACGCCTGGTCGATGGAGGAGGTGTACAGGTTCCAGAACAGCATCACCGGCATGAAGAACCGGAACGCCATCTTGTTCAATCCGGGCACGTCCTCCACCCGGATACCGCCCAGACACTTGACCCCGTAGCCCAGTCCCATAATAAGAAACAGGGGCATCACGGCGTTAAAGCAGACTTGCAGATTGCTGAGCATGACCCATCGGCCTCCTTTCCCCCGTGCAGCCCCGGCGCACGGTCTATTGCGTCAAAAACGTCATGGCTGCCAGCAGCACGGCCAAAAAGCCGAAGCTGACGGCGGAGAACAGTGCCAGGAACCGTCCGGTCTGTCCCTTGACGTGCTTCGTATACTCCCGGAAGGTGATCAGGCTGGCCAGCGACGCCACCAGCGTCCCCGCCCCGCCGATGTTCACCCCCACCAGCAGCGCCGGGTAATCGTCGGTAAACTGGCTGAGCAGTATGGCCGCGGGCACATTGCTGATGACCTGACTGGTCAGCGCCGCCACCGGCATGGCCCCGTGGGCCAGCAGCTGCCGGAACAGTGTCCGCACAGGCTCTATCCGGGCCATATTGCCCGAGAAGGTGAAAAACGCCGCGAACGTCACCAGCAGCCCCCAGTCCACGCCCAGCAGCGCCCGGCGGTCCAGCACCAGCAGCGCCGCCGTGATGGCGGCCAGCCCCAGCCAATACGGTATGCCGCGCAGCACCATGGCCGCAGCCGTGCAGAACAGTACGCCGTACACGATGCACCGGTGCTTGTCCACCGGCATCTCCTGCGCCGGTACCGTCAGCGTCTCCCGGGGAATCAGCAGGCAGCACGCCAGGATCAGCGCCGTGGACAGCAGGAACGGCGGCAGCATGATGGTCAGGAACTCCCCATTGGGGATCGTATAATGATTAAATAGGTATAGGTTCTGCGGATTGCCGAAGGGCGTCAGCATCCCGCCCAGATTGGCGGCGCAGTTCTGCAATATGAACGTCAGCGCCGTGTGCTTCGTCTGCCCTGTGCCCTTCAGCACGAACCAGCTCAGGGGCAGAAACGTCAGCAGCGCCGTGTCGTTGGTCAGCAGCATGGAGCCGATCAGCGTAACGACAACCAGCGCCGTCACGGCGCTGCGGGCCGTGTGAAACGCCCGCACCAGCCGCTGCGCCAGCAGGGGGAACAGTCCCGCGCCCCGCAGGGCGCACACCACCGCCAGTATGCAGAACAGGCATGAGAGCGTCTTCACGTCGTAGTACCCGAGATAGGCGCTGTCCGGCGGCACGAATACGGCGGTGACGGCCGCCGCCAGCACCGCGATCACCGGCATGGCGTTGGCGCGGCACCACTGGAGAACTTTCATGTATGTATGCACCTCCGCACGATACGACTCAACGGCTGTTACCTTACCATATTTTGGCCGGAAACGCAAGCGCCCGCACCGGCTTTCTTGCCCTTTTCCGCCGCCTGTGCTATACTGAAAGCGATACAGAAAAGGGAGGTGCTCCATGGATGACATTTTGAGCCGTTTTTCCATCAACTGCCACAGCAGCATCCGCTATGCCGGCGGGGCGACGGTGTGGTTCGATCCCTTCCGTGTGGCGGACGCGCTCTGCGATGCGGACGTGGTATTCGTCACCCACGACCACTATGACCACTTCTCCCCGGAGGATATCCGTCGGGTGATGAAGCCCGGCGCGGTGCTGGTGCTGCCGGAGACGTGTGTGGCGGCGGCACTGCGGGCCGGCTTTGCCTCGGCGCAGCTGCTGCCGGTGCGCCCCGGAGAGGCATACACCGTGAAGGACCTGCCCTTCACCGCCGTGCCCGCCTATAACCTCGGCAAGCCCTTCCACCCCCGCGGGAACCGCTGGGTGGGCTATGTGGTCACGCTGGAGGACCGGCGGGTCTATGTGGCCGGCGATACCGACGATACCCCCGATGCACGGTCCGTGTCGTGTGACGTCGCCTTCCTGCCGGTGGGCGGCACCTACACCATGACCGCCGCCCAGGCCGCCGGTCTGGCGGCCGCCCTCCGCCCGCAGATCGCCGTCCCCACCCACTACGGCTGCATCGTGGGGGAGAGGACGGACGGCGCGGCCTTTGCCGCCGCCCTGCCGGCGGACATCTCCGCCGTGCAGCTGATCCGCCAATGACCCCGTACAGAATTCCGCCCCGGTGCCGGCCGATGCCGACCAGACGGTGGAGGTGACGGCCCCGGCACCAGCCGGGGAGGATGATCGAGCGAACGAAAAAGACATTCATCGGCCCCCGGCGTCAGCCGGGGGCCGATGATCGGATGAGCAAAAAAGGCACTTAGCGGCCCCCGGCGTCAGCCGGGGGGGATGATCGGATGAGCAAAAAAGGCACGTAGCGGCCCCCGGCGTTAGCCGGGGGCCGTCACTTCATTTTTGCTGCATTTTGCTTACAAAAAAAGCACAAAAAGGGAACCAAAGAGTACAGGGCGGGTACAGGAAAAGTAAAGCAAATGTATCAAAAGAAAGCACTATTTCTCGCTTTTTTCCTCCCGCGGCAGCACCAGATTGAGCAGTACGGCCATCAGTGTGGCCACCACCACCGGGGACTTTCCGAAGATGGTCGTCACCGCCTCCGGGAACTGTGCCAGGGCCTCTGCCGCCTGGGAAATGCCCACACCCAGTGCGGCGGAAAGCCCGACGATCGTGGTGTTTCGGGCGGTCAGCCCCTCGGCGGCGATGAGCTTCATGCCGGTCATGGCGATGGTGGAAAACACCGCCGCCGTGGCCCCGCCCAGCACGCATTGCGGGATGGTGGTGAGTACGGCGGAAAATTTCGGAATGATACCGGCAAGCAGTAAAAACGCGCCGGTCAGCGCAAAAACGTTGCGATTTACAACTTTATTTGTGGCTACAATTCCCACATTCTGGGAGTATGTCGCCGTGGGAAGACCGCCCAGCAGCGCTGTCAGAATGTTGCTGATGCCATAGGCTGCGATGCCGCCCCGCAGCTCCTGCGTGGTGGGCTCCCGATCCATGCCGCCCACGGTGGTGGCCGTCAGGTCGCCGATAGCCTGAATGGCGTTGATGGCGAACAGCAACCCCAGTGCGACGCACGCCGAGGGTTCAAATGTCACGCCAAAGGGCAGAAATTCCGGCAGAGAGAACCACCCGGCCCCCGCGATGCCGGACAGATCCACCATCCCGGCCCCAAAAGCGACGGCGTAGCCCGCCAGAATACCCAGTAAAATGGACGCCAGCTTAAAAATGCCCCTGCCGCGATTGGTCAGCACCAGCACCACCGCCAGTGTAAATGCCGCAATAGCCCAGTTCTGCCAGGATCCGTACACCAGCGCTTCCGGCAGGCCCCGCTGCACCACAACGCTTTCATATGTGTTGCCGGTGCCGCCGGCCATATAGTTGATGGCCGTGGGGTACAGAGACAGACCGATGGTGAACACTACCGTACCGGTAATGACCGGCGGGAACAGCCTGCGGATAGGCTTGATGAAGATGCCCATCAGCGCTGCCACCGCGCCGCCCACGATCATAGCGCCCGACACAGCGGCCAACCCGCCGCTGCCGGAGACGATGGCCTGCATACTGGGCAGATAAGCGAAGCTGACACCGAAGATCACCGGCAGCCCCGCGCCGAAGCGCCCACCGATGGGAAACAGCTGCAGCAGCGTGGTAACGGCGGACATGACCAGCGATGCCTGTATCAGCAGGACCCGCTGGTCATGCGCCAGTCCGGCCACGTTGGCAATGATGATGGCTGGGGTCACGCAGCCCACGATCATAGCCACCAGGTGCTGCAGCGCCATGGATACGGCCATGCCAACAGGTGGCAGGCCCCGGTATTGAAACAGCGCCTCCCGGCGGCATTCAAGCTTTCGCATGGTGTGGTCTCCTTTGTGCGTAGTGTGCTCAGTATAGCACGTTTTTAACGGAAAACTCAACCGTTTTCTCACAAACAGCCCAAGCGGCGCAAAACCACCCTCCGGTGACGCCGGAGGGCGGTCAGATCATGCGTGTTTATGCCTGCGGACACTGGCGAAAAACGGGCGCTTCAGCGTGTCTGTACTGCTGAACAAACCGGATTAGAAGGATGACAGCGCCTCGCCCGTGTGTGCGGGGCGCTGTTTTTTGCGCTTGACGAAGGCCGCACAGCGGCATATAATAACGTATTGTTATTGATAACATATAGTGATTATTGAGGTGAGCGTAATGCCGGCAGCAAAACGAATATCCAAAGAGGCCATCATCGACGCCGCAGCGGCGGTGCTCCGCACCGGCGGGTTTGAGGCGATCAACGCCCGCAGTGTGGCGAAGGCGCTGGGGTGCTCCACCCAGCCTATCTATCTGTCCTTCCGTAATATGGAGGAGTTGAAGTCCGCGCTGACCCAGCGGGCCATCGAGCAGCATACCCAGCGGGTACGGGAATCTCTGCGGGCGCATGAGGGGTGCGATAGTCGGTACAGCAGCTACGGCATGGGCTTTGTGCAGTTCGCGGCCCAGGAAAAGCAGCTGTTCCGCTGGCTGTACCTGGAGGACAACCAGCCGGGCCGCCAGCAGGAGGACGTGCTGGAGCCGGAGATCATCCGGACCGTTATGGACGAATTCGGCTATGACGAGGTCACGGCCCGGGCCTTTCACCGGGATATGACGTATTATTCCTACGGACTGGCCATCCTCGCCAACACCGGGCATCTGGCGCTGACAGAGACGGAGCTTCGGGAAGCCTTTCGACGGGAGTTCCGTGCACTGGCGGCGTATTACGGTCCGCCGAAGAAGCTGCCGGAATTTGCAGAGAGGGAGAATGCAGTGCATCAATTATTCCGCTAAGAGGCCGTCTTGCAAAATTGTAAGAAAATCGCAGGAAATGTAAGGAAAAGCAATGGCTGCCATGGGATAATGGCGGTATACTCCTCCGGTGGGAAGAAGGTGTTGAAGTGAAAACAAATAAGATATTGGCACAGAAGCTGTGTCTGCTGGACCTGGTGAGTCTGCTGTCGTATACGGCGGCTCTGCTGGCAGCGCTGTGTTTTTTGGTGCTGCTGCCCGGGTGCAGCCTAGGGGAGAAGGTGGATCGCGAGCCGGTGCAGACACTGGAATGTACCCGCCCGGCATCCCTGTCCGGACTGTATCCGGCGGGCGGCAGCGTGGTGCTGATCAGCTGGGCAGACTATGAGAGCGGCAGGACCACTGTGCAGCTGGTGGATGCGGAAGCGGACACCGTGAAGCGTGAGGTCACGCTGGATGGGGTTTGGGATACGAAGCGGCAGGCCCTGGCGCATGGATTTGCGCTGTGCGACCGGGAGACGAATCGTTGGAAGCTCCTGAACGATGCGCTGACGGAGACAGGCAGCTTTGATGCGGAGAACGTGGATGGCTTTTTCTCATATGACGGGGAGAGCTATTACTTCCTGCGGGACGGGGTGCTGCATTGTCAGAACGTAGCCGGAGGAGAGGCACAGCCGGTAACGGCGCTGTCACAGCTGCGGTTCGCGGAATTGACGGCCTATGATGCGGCAAGCGGGCGGATGGCGGCCCTGTTCCGCCTGTCACCCTACGGCAGCGTCTGCGGTACGGCGGTCTTTGACCCGGAGACGGGGGCGATCAGCCTGCTGCAGGAGCAGCGGTATCAGGTGATGTTGGCGCCGGCGGGCGGCATGAGCCTGCTGGCCTTTGACAACGATAAAATGGGATATTCCGCCCTGTGCGGCAGCGGCGATACGTTCTGGTTCGCCGATGCTTCGCTGTTTCTGGACGCGGGAGGCGCGCTGTACGCCGTCGGCGATGCGGAGGAGCTGATCGGTGTGGGAACGGGCCGCACGACGCTGTATAACGTGGGGGAGAGCATCACGGCCTGCGACCTGACGGCTAACGGTATTGCCGGAGAGATGTACGACTGCTGCGTTCTGCCGGAGGCAGGCCTGCTGGTGGGCGGCATGTATGAAAACGGCGCCTTCCGGCTGTACGTTATAGACCCGGCGCAGCTGACCTTCGAGCCGGTAGCGTCAGCGGTGTCCGTCCCGTCGCCGCTGACGGTGAATGAGACACTGCTGCAGGCCTATTGGGGTGCCCTGAACGGCCTGCCGGTGGCAGAGAGCTTACAGGAGGCGCGGCAGCAGGCGGATGTGTTGGAACAGCGATACGGCGTGCGGATACTGCTGTCCTCCCAGTGCCGGGAGGCAGCGGCGCTGAGCAGCTATCCCATCACTCTGTCGGACACCATGGACACGGAAGCAGAGCTGAACGGCATTCGTGCCGTGCTGACGGCAATGGACCGCAGCTTTGCCCTGTATCCGGAGGGCTTTCTGGCGCAGTTCCGCAACCGCGCCGGTGAGGGCGGGCTGTGCTTCCTGTTGGTGGCTCACATCGACAGCGACTATGGCGTGGTAGGCTGCACCTATGACACGGCGGACTGGCAGTATATCGCGCTGGATGTGCAGGCCGACTATATGCGGGAGGGCACTGTCTGCCACGAGATCTGGCACGCTACGGAGAACGAGATACTCTCACGCGATTACACCGCCTTCAACTGGGATGACTGGAATGCGCTGAACCCGGCGGGCTTTACCTATTGGAACGACAGCGGTGACTATGACCGGTACGACGCCCGCTGGACCATGTTCGACAACGGCGAGGGCGTGTACTTTGTGGACAGCTACGCCAAGCTGGCGGCACAGGAGGATCGGGCGCGGATCATGGAGTATTTCATGGCTCATGAGGACGAGGCGGGGCTGCTGATCCAGTCAGACGCCATACGGCAGAAGCTGACGTGGATGTGCCGCGCTGTGCGGGAGTGCTTCGATGCCGCCGGATGGGGAACGCCCCGCTGGGAGAAGCTGGCATAATGCGGACCCGGCGCATACCGCCGGGTGCCTTCCGGTCCCGCTGCAAAAGACCGCACGCATATGGACAACAAAACGAACTCTCCGACAGCTGCCGGAGGGCTTCAACTGCCTGTTGCGAAACGGGCCAGAGGAAGGTATAATCGAAGAAAGACGTACCGCGGAACGGCGAGAAAGGAGAGACCTATGGGTAATGTGACAGCGGACCGCGCATGGGATGTCCGCCCGGTGACGGAGGCGGATATGGAGGCGTATCTGGACATCTATCTCAATTCCTATCCGGCGTACAAGACGCTGGACGAGGAATGCCGGGCACACTACCGGAGCAAGCATCTTACGGAGCTGCGGGAGGATACCCAGACCCGGACGATGGGCCTGTTCGAGGGTGATACACTGATCGCCACCATGAAGCTGATCCTGTTCTCCATGAACTTCTTTGGGGTCATGCAGCCTGCCTGCGGTGTGATGGCGCTGGAGGTACACCCCCTGCACAAGAAGAAGGGCGCAGCACGGTATATGATACGGTATGCCGAGCGCTATGCACGGGAAAACGGCGCGCTGCTGACCATGCTGCTGCCGTTCAACATCGGCTTTTACCGTCGGATGGGCTACGGCTTTGGCGGGAAGTTATATGAATACCATCTGCCAACCGGGGCACTGCCGCGGTTGGACGGAGAGGTGCGGGCGCACCTGCGCCTGCTGCAGCCGGAGGAGTTTGACCAGGCGATAGACTGCCAGCGGCGCTTTGCCGCCCGAAACCATGGCATGGTGGAGAAGTTCGACGAGGAGCTGCGCGGAGCCCGGGGGGATATTCAGGTGCGCCGTATGGGTTATTACGACGGCGGATGCCTGTTAGGCTACGCGGCCTATCGGTTTGAAAGCGCCAGTGCGTGCAACTATACCCAAAACCGGCTCAGCGTGGAGGAACTGGTGTATGAGAACGGCACAGTGCTGCGGGCGCTGCTGGGCGGCCTGCGGATGCAGGAGGATCTGGCCCAGACAGTGATACTGCGGACAGGGGAGGAGGATTTCCACCATCTGCTGGACGATCCGCAGGACGTGTCCGGAAACTACATCGACTACGGCTTTTTGCAGACCAATGTTTCCGCCGTGGGGACCATGTTCAAGCTGACGGACGGGGCGGACTTCGTGCGGCGGACCGGCTATCGGAATTTCCCGGCGGGGACGCTGACGGTGGCCTTCCGCTATCGGGATGAGATGGCGGACCGGGAGGAGGAGCTGCGTATCGGCTTTGCCGATGGCCGCTGGGCCGTGGCAGAGGGGACCGCGGACGTGACGGTGATCTGCCGGCAGGGGGATCTGGCGGCGCTGCTGATGGGGTCCTGCGGTCTGACGGCGCTGCTGCGGCTGGGTGCGGCGTCCGCAGATGACGCCGAAAAGGCGCGGCAGTTGGCACGGCTGCTGTATTGCAGCCAGAAGCCCTGGCTGAATGCGGATTATTGAGCTGCCGCGGTTGACAAATAGAAAACAGCGCAGGAGGGCAAGAGATGCGGAACATATTGAAGGAAAAGCTGGCCAGAGGCGAGAAGCCGCTGGGCACATTCGTGGGTACCGGCAGTGCTGCCGTGGTGGAATGTCTGGGCTGTGCGGGGCTGGATTTTGTCATTCTGGACAATGAGCACAGCCCCATCGAGGCGGAGACAACCGCCCGGCTGGTCTGCGCCGCGGAAAGGCGGAACATCACGCCCCTGGCCCGGGTGCAGGAGATCAGCCGCCCGGCGATCTTGAAGCTGCTGGACGTTGGCGTGCAGGGGATCATTATTCCGGATGTGCACAGTGCGGCGGAGGTGAAGCGCGTGGTGGATTACGCCAAGTACGCCCCGGTGGGGGAGAGGGGGTTCTGCCCGTCCCGGAAGGACGGCTGGGGCACCGATACGCCGGCCGGCGTACTGGAGACAATGGTGCACTTCAACGGCGAGACGCTGGTGATCCCCCAGTGTGAGACGACAGAGGCGCTGGCGGATATTGAGAATATCGCAGCGATGGATGGTGTGGACGGCATCTTTATCGGTCCCTTCGATCTGTCTATCTCTATGGGGCTGCCGGGGGCCTTTGAGGAGCAGCGCTTCAAGGCGGCCCTGACGCGGATACAACAGGCCTGCCGCCAGGCGGGCAAACCCTGCCTGATATTTGCCGGGGACGGTGCGGCCGCCGGTGCACGGCTGGCCCAGGGCTTCGACGGCGTGGCCATCGGGCTGGATGCCACGATGCTGATCACCGGTGTGCGGGCGCAGCTGGCCGCCTGCCGCGGATAAAGAGAAAAGAGGACGGCGCCCCGTGGGGCGCCGTCCTCTGCATATCACATATCCTTCATTTTTTCCAGCAGCTCTACCAACTTGTTGTAGAAGTACCGACATTCGCGGATGCTCAGGTACTCCTGAGTGGAGTGGCAGTTGAAGGCGTTGGGCGTCAGGGAGACGGCGTTAAGGCACGGAAGGTGATGGCCCGTCTGCCGATATAGCCGCGCAGGTCGGTTACCAGGCCGTTTTTCCCGCAGGTGCGCAGCGCGTCCGGGCCAAGTGCCGCGATCGCCGCGGCCAGATAGTCCCGGGTGTCCTCATCATGGAAGGAGACGCAGGGGTGTCGATGCGGGCAGTGGCGCTGGGCGATCATGTAGTCCAGCTGTTTTTTCATTTCTTCAGTAAGGTCGAAATTCATAGTATATCTCACCGCGATTATGTGCGGCGGATGTATATTCCTCCGACACCGGACAAAGACTACGGATGTAAAATCTGCTTTGACTGGAGGAATTTCATATATGAAAGCAACAGGCATCGTGCGCCGCATCGACGACCTGGGCCGCGTGGTCATCCCTAAGGAGATCCGCCGCACCATGCGTATCCGCGAGGGCGACCCGTTGGAGATATACACTACCCGCGACGGCGAGGTTATTTTCAAGAAGTATTCCCTTATCGGCGGGTTGGAGGAGTTCGCCGCACAGTTCTGCGATACCCTCAGCCGCAGCACGGACTTTTCAGCCGCTGTTACCGACCGCGATGCGGTCATCGCCATCGCCGGGGCGGGGAAGAAGGAACTGCTGGGCAAGCCTGTCTCCCCTGCGCTGGAGCAGGTCATGGACCAGCGTGGCCTCTACTGCGGCGAGGGTGTGGCCATCAGCGATGAGAACGAGCAGTTCCGGGCCGCTGTGGCGGCACCTATTCTCTGCGGCGGCGACGTGCTGGGCGCGGTGCTCTTTCTCTCTCCCGACGGCAAGCCGGCGGGGGAGACGGAGTGCAAGCTTGCCCAGACCGTGGCGTCCTTTCTGGGCAAACACATGGAGTCCTGACAAAAAGCCCCGCGGCTTTCGCCGTGGAGCCTTGCATAACGGCTTTCGCAAGCTTTTTGACCGGCCTGAAAAAGAGAAGCGCCCTTCAGGCGCTTCTCTTTTGATTTATCAGCGCAGCAGCAGGCTGACAACCATTCGTACGTCTTCGACGTTAACTTCGCAGTCACCGTTGACATCGCAGCGGAGGAACTTCTCCATGTCAAGTGCGGAATACTTGGCATTATAGAGGTCATAGACATACTGGGCGTCGTTGATATCGGTATGTCCCGTGCCGTTGACGTCGCCGCCGTAGGATACCGACACAGTGGAGTTGCCCTTAACGGAGATCGCAGATTTCGCCGTGGCGGCGATATCTGCCGTCGTACCCTTGTCCACCAGCAGCCAGGCGTAGGCTTCGTATTTTTCTGACCAGAACATGGCCGCATTACCGTAGTAGAGGGACTTGGTCGCAGGGAGCTTTGTTTTCGGCGCGGCGGTGATGAGCCACACAACTCTGCCGTCTGTATACTTCACATACTCGGCTGCGTCCACCGTCAATGCAAGCTGCGCCGTTTTGGTGATGGTCACCATAATAATGCCGCCCGTGATGCAGTCTCTGGGAATGGTGTAAGTGCTGGTGTTTTCTGCATTGCGCTGGAGCGTGAGGGTTTCTTCACCGACCATGACGGTGACCGTGTAGTCAAATCCCTCTTGGTGATTGATACCGAATGTAAAAGCTTCACCGCTTTTTACGGTATAGGACGTAACACTATCCCATACATCGGCGGCGCCGCTGCCCGTAAGCACGATTTGCGTGGTGCCGCTTTGCGGGGCCTTCTTCACCGTAATGACCACCGGGCCGGTGACAGACGTATCCGGGATCATATAGGTATAGAGGCGGCCGCTGCTGCTGACAGTGCACGTCACCGGCTGGTCGTTTACCCTTACGACCACCGCATAGTCGTAGTTGGCCGCCTGCGTGACCGTAAAGGTATAATTCTGCCCATGCGTTGCGGAAGTGGGGGCGTTGACGTCGCCGTAGCCGTCGCCCTCGACGGTCACCGCGTAGGTTTTGATAGTGGGTGCGCTGTTGGCTTTGATGACCAGCTCGCCGGTGACATTTTCGATTGTGTAGCTGCCGTCGTCGTTGTTGATGATGTCAACTTTTTCATTATTCACAGTGGCCGAAAAGCTGTAGTCATAGCCGGGATCGGCGGTGAAGGTGTAGTCGCCGTTTTCAGTCACATAAGCGGCGCCGGTGGCACAATCCGGAAGCACAACAGGGAAGCCGCCGCACAGGATCGTCACCGTGTTGCTTTGGCCGGCCGGTACACTGGCAGTTTGGGCGTCCTTTGCCGCGTTGGCGCGGACATCCATCTGCGCTTTGACCAATTTCACAGTGGCCTCACCGGCGGCCTTTACGGTGAAATTCAGCATGATAGAGCGGTCGGAGCGCACTTCTCCGTAACCGCCTATGGTCAAACGACCAGGAACAGAGTGATCAACGACATCAGGATCTTTGCTGCCGATGGTTGCGCTTGCGAATGTGAGTTTTTCCGCATCATAGTCGATTTGGAAGAAATAGGTGTTGTACTCCCGCGATGTGGAGTTTTGGCCCAAGAACAACGCTACTGATGCTGTTTCTCCGACCGCAGCGGTTGGGTTGCTGTACAAGTAGGCGTAAAAGCTCTCTGTGCCGCTGGCAGACGCCGGCAGCAAAAGCAGTACCATAACCGCCGCTAAAAGCCCGGAAAACCATCGTTTCATCTTAAAAACCCCTCCGTTTCACCACTTTTCGGCAAATACCAACCTAAATTTATCACCGGTCACCGAACAATTCAATTCGCAATAGGCAGAAATTTAAGGGGGATTGTTGTGCAGAATGACGATAAAGCCCATGAAAATGGGCAAAAACCTTCCCCCAGGGGGAGGGATTTTTCGCGCCCCTGTTAGCGTTCCGTTAAAATTGTGTTAAGAAATCACCGATTTTCTTGAAACTACAATCATAGAGTGCTACCATAAAACAACATAGGGGGCGTGAGGTACAGGCCTCGCGCGACAGGAGGGGAGCTCCCGGGAGACAGATCATCTGTTTCCCGGGAGCCTTGCTTTGCCTACAAAAAACCCATCGGCCGCACAAAAATGCGGCCGATGGGTTTACCATAATTTGTATTATTGTCAACTTAGCCCTGCGGCTGCTTACTTTCTGGCACCGGAGTCTCGACGGTGGAATCGGCAGCGGGCTCCAGTGCCGCCTGGGGTAGCGGCTCCTGCGGGGAAGCCTCTGGCACAGCAGGGACTTGCGGGGCCGGTTCCACCTGCGCGGCTTCAGCGGCCTCCTGGGCCTCACGGGCCAGGCGCTCGTTTTCCTCGCGGATGGCGGCCTTCCGCTCGCGGCGGGCGTCGGCGGCGGCAAAGAACGCCCGCACCAGAGCCAGCAGCACGAAGAACGCCGCGATGGCCAGGCCGATCCAGCCCGCAGTACGGATCAGGAAAAAGTCCCGGATGGTGAAATACTCCTTGTAGATGCCCAGAAAATACAGCGCCACGCCGCCGGCGGCACACAGAATGCACAGCAGCAGGCGGAAGAACGCCCGGACCTTGTGCTTGCGCCCGGCCATATACGCCACCAGCAGCGCCAGCGCGGCCAGAAACAGCGCCGGGGACTGGCAGCAGAGGATATAGCCCAACGTCTTGTCCAACATGGCCTCGTCTCCTTACAGCTGGCACTTGCCCCGGGGCAGGTATTTGCCGTCCGGCCCGGCCAGCACCTTGCCCGAGGACACCGCGGGCTTGCCGCGGAGCCACACCTGGCGGATGGAGCCCTTGGTGACCACACCCTCATAGGGGTTGTAGTCCGCCGCGCCCACCATGTCCTCGGCGCGGATGACGTGGTCGGCGTTGGGGTCGTAGACCACGATATCGGCGTCGGAGCCGGGGGCCAGTACGCCCTTGCGCGGGAACAGGCCATACAGCTTGGCGGGGTTCTCTGCCAGCACACGGCACATGGCGCCCAGGCCGATCTTCTTCTTGGCAACGCCGAAGGTGTAGACCAGCTCGCCGCGGGTCTCCACGCCGGGGATGCCGCCGGGAATAGAGGTAAAATCGTCACGGCCCGCCAGCTTCTGCTGCGTGGTGAAGCTGCAGTGGTCGGTGGAGACCGTCTGCACCTCGCCGCGGCGGATGGCGCGCCACAGCGCCTCACGGTCAGCCGGTTTCCGGATGGGAGGCGAGCAGACGTATTTGGCCGCCTGCAGCCAGTCCTCGTTATAATACACGCTGTCGTCCAATACCAGATACTGGGGGCACGTCTCCACAAAGACCTTCTGGCCCCGCCAGCGGGCGTTGGCGATCTCGTCCAGCGCCTCGATGTTGGTGGTGTGGACGATGACCACGGGGATGTCCACCTGCTCGGCGATGCGGAGCAGACGGCCCACGGCCTCGGCCTCCATGATGTCGGGCCGGGTCTCCGGATGGCAGTGGACGCCGTTCTCGCCGGCGGCCTTCTTTTCGGCGATCAGCGCGTCGATGACCCCGGCGTTTTCGCAGTGGACGCCGCAGATGCCGCCCTTTTCCTTCAGCTTTTTCAGCGCCTTGTACATGGCCTCGTCACCGATCATCATGGCCGGATAGGTCATGTACATCTTGAAGGAGGAGATACCCTCGGCGTACATATCGTCGATCTCGCGCTCGATGGTCTCGTTCCAGTCGTCGATGGTCATGTGGAAGCCGTAGTCGCAGGCACACTTGCCGTCGGCCTTCTCATGCCAGAGCCGCAGGCCGTCGTGCAGCGTCTCGCCCTTGTTGGGGCAGGCAAAGTCGATGATGGTAGTGGTGCCGCCCCGCAGCGCCGCCCGGGAGCCGCTGGCGAAGTCATCCGCCGTGGTGGTGTTGCACACGTCCAGATCGAAGTGGGTGTGGGCATCGATGAAACCGGGAAACAGCAGCATCCCGGTCACGTCCACCACCTGCGCGCCGATGGCGGGAATGTCGCGGCAGACATCGAGGATCTTCTCGCCCTCCACCAGGATATCGGCCCGGCGGGGGCCCTTGCCGGTGACCACGGTACCGCCCTTGAACAGCAATCTCATCACAAGACCTCCTCGTTTGTGTTGATTTCTGTCGGTATTATACCACTTTTCGCCCCACTGTGTAAAGCACAATAAAAACGTCTATTCGCCTTCCTCCAAGGGTGCAAAAGCTTTCCCAGTGAGGGCAGTATCGCGAGACTTCCCCTCGAGGGAATAAAAAACCTCCCCCTTGAGGGCGCCCCAGTGCGCACACTGGGGTGTGCACAGCTGAAGGTGTCAGCGAAGCTGACGGATGAGGGGTAAAAAGAAACTCTTATAACCCTCCCGCGGCAGCGGGAGGTATATATATTTATCCCCCGCGCCAGCGGGGGATATTTATTTCGTCCGCGCCGTCAGGCCAGGGATAATTAAAGGCAAAAAAAGAAGCCCCCGCAGAAAAGCAATCTTTACTATTCCTCCCGCGGCAGCGGGAGGGTTATATATTCATCTCACCCCGTCAGGGGTGAGATATTATCTATCTCCCGCCGACAGGCGCGGGCTGATTAAGCGCAAAAAAAGACGCACCAAAAAGCAAATCAAGCTATACTATCCCCGGCCGTCAGGCCAGAGATAATTAAGCACAAAAAAGAAAGGCCCAGCGGGCAAGCAATCTTTATTCACCCACCCCCGCCAGGGGGTGGGATAGTTAAAGTCAAAAAAGGAAGGCCCGTAGGAAAGCAGCATTTACTATACCTCCCGCGTCAGCGGGAGGGATAATTAAAGGCAAAAAAAGAAGCACCCGGTAGGGTGCTTCTCTTTTTTGAGTTTAATTAGAACTCCTTTTTCTTGCCGATGACGACAGCGGAGCCGGCGACGGAGGTCAGAGCCATACCGACGTACATAGCGATACCAGCGTCAAAGGTCTTGGGGGACTTGTTGGTGTCGGTGGAAGGAGTGGTCTTGGTGTCAACGACCAGGAACAGGCCGCCAGCAACGGTCTCATAGGTAGCGCCAGCGGGAACCTCGGAAGCCTTCTCGTACAGCTTGGCAGTAGCGCCGCAAGTGGAGCACTTAGCGGTCATCTTGGTACGGTCAATAACCCAAGTGTGCTGCTCGACAACTGCGCTCAGCTCGCCCAGCTCCTTAACCTCGACAACAACGCCATCAACCAGCAGGAAGGTGCCACCGGCGGTCTGAGCCGCAAACAGCTTCACGGTATCCTTCTTGTCAACAACCGCAGTATAGAACTTTACGGTATCAGCATAGACGTTAGTGTCCTTGTTGTACTGGCCGCAGTTCTTGCCAAAATCAGTGTACAGCTTGCCTTCATAGTTGTAGGTGCCGTTGGTCACAGCCATATACATGGCAACCTTCTCAGTGCCAGCATACTTCACGATGTAATCGGCATCGGCAGCAGCGCACTCGACCAGCTTGCTGGTAACACTGGTGGTATCCTTAACAGTGTAGTAAGCGATAGAACGCTCACCAGTAGTCACTGCCTTGTGATACTCCAGAACAGCCTGCTTTGCCAAGCCCGTGCCATTGCCAGTCTTGGCATCGTAGAAATCGTAGGTCTGCTCCGCCGCAAACGCCACGGTGCACAGTGCCAGAGCCATGACCATGGCCAGCACAGTTGCAATGATCTTCTTC